>JAEEGI010003920.1_pt1 | contig 35170 bp, 29 predicted proteins | sample 8958751 | NCBI WGS metagenome assembly JAEEGI01 (sample SAMN16246545, study PRJNA631951) | gut metagenome | biome: gut microbiome; feature: rumen; material: KS-attached | host: Bos | place: Iran: Karaj | collected 2018-10 | reverse complement strand
AACGTTCTTGGAACAGCAACAATGCTCAACGCAGCCAAGAAGGCATGGGAGCTGCCTGACGGAACCTTCAAGGAGGGCAAGAAGTTTCTTCATGTTTCAACTGATGAGGTTTATGGATCACTGGACGACGATCCAAACGCATACTTCTATGAGACAACTCCATACTCACCTCACAGCCCATATTCAGCAAGTAAGGCCAGCTCAGACATGCTGGTTAAGGCATACATGGACACTTATAAGTTCCCTGCCAACATAACCAACTGCTCTAACAACTATGGCCCTTACCAGTTCCCTGAGAAGCTTATCCCTCTCATCATCAACAACGCTCTTGCAGGAAAAGACCTTCCGGTTTACGGAGACGGCAAGAACGTCCGCGACTGGCTCTATGTTGAGGACCACGCTAAGGCAATCGACATGGTTCAGGAGAAGGGCAGACTTTTCGAGACCTACAACGTAGGCGGACACAATGAGAAGCAGAATATCGAGATCGTTAAGACTATCATCGATACCCTGAGAGAGGAGCTTGACGATTCAGATCCTCGTAAGGCTCACCTTTCATACGACCTTATCAAGTACGTAACAGACAGAAAGGGTCACGATCGCCGCTACGCCATCGCTCCAGACAAGATCAAAGCTGAGATCGGCTGGGAGCCTGAGACCATGTTCGCAGAAGGCATCAAGAAGACAATCAAGTGGTACTTCGACAATGCTGAGTGGATGGAACATGTAACAAGTGGTGACTACGAGAAATACTACGAGAAAATGTATTCAAATCGCTAAGGAGGAAATTCCATGAAGGGAATCATTTTAGCAGGTGGTTCAGGAACACGTCTTTATCCGTTAACAAGGGCAATGAGCAAGCAGATGATGCCTGTTTATGACAAGCCCATGATCTATTATCCGCTTTCAACCCTGATGCTTGCAGGCATCAGAGAGGTGCTTATCATCTCAACACCAAGAGATCTTCCGGCATTCGAAGAGCTCTTTGGCGACGGAAGCCAGCTGGGAATGAAGTTCTCCTATGCAGTTCAGGAGAAGCCCCGCGGACTTGCTGATGCATTCATTATCGGAGCAGAGTTTATAGGAAAAGACTCTGTGGCTCTGGTACTGGGCGACAACATCTTTTACGGTCAGAGCTTCTCTAAACTTCTTAGAGAGGTTGCTTCAAGAGACAAGGGTGCAACAATCTTTGGCTACTATGTAAGAGATCCAAGGGCATACGGCGTTGTTGAGTTCGACGAGAACGGCAAGGCTGTCAGCATCGAGGAGAAGCCTGAGAATCCTAAGAGTAATTATGCGGTTCCTGGACTTTACTTCTACGACAACAAGGTTGTAGATATCGCTGAGAACGTTAAGCCATCACCAAGAGGCGAGATTGAGATCACCAGCATCAACAACGAGTACCTAAGACGTGGCGAGCTTCGTGTTGAGACCATGGGACGTGGTTTTGCATGGCTTGATACAGGTAATCATGATTCACTTCTTGATGCTTCTGATTTCGTTTGTGCATTCCAGAAGAGACAGGGACTTTACATTTCCTGTATCGAGGAGATTGCATATAAGCGCGGCTTCATAGATAAGAACCAGCTGCTTACACTTGCTGAGCCGCTGATGAAGACAGACTATGGCAAATACCTAGTGGAGGTTGCGAACGGGCTGTGAACACTTGACGAAGTATTTTTGAGTCTAGTGTGAACGTGTTCCGGTGAGCGTATTTTGCGGGCTGTAAGCACTTGGTGAGGTCTTTTCGAACCTAGTGCGCGCGTGTTCCGGAGAGCGTATTGTGCGAAGCGGAACTTCATTGTTATTGATTAACGGGGTTGGATAAGTATGGACGCACGTGTTTTTCGCATGGCAATAATGACCATCATAAGCGCATTCATCCTGGTGCTGGTAATCATCTATGCCACCAACACCCAGAAGATCAATGCCTTATTTGGCTGGAATCAGAAAAAGAGTGTGGCTGTCGAGACCGAAGTCGCCGCAGAAACAGAGGCCTCTGTAGAAGAAGTCGTCTACGGCGACCAGATCGGCGACAGCCTCAATGCCTTCTTAATGGACGACGATTTCTTTGACGAGACAGAAAAGGTTCCTTCAGCAGTAGTGGTTAGAAAGACTGATGTTGTTACCGACGACGCTGCAGCGGGAACCGAGAGCTCTTTTGCCGAAGAAGGCGAAGAGAAGGGCGGCACCGGAATGGCGATCGTGGGTCAGCTTACAAACCCCAGCCTTGAAGGGGCTGCTGATGCGTCAGGATATCTCACCAGCCTTCCTGATCCACCACCCGGAGGCTACGGCGAGTACATTCCAAGCGATCAGACTATCACCGGAACACCGGTGGGTACACCATGATAAATATTTTTTAAGGAGTAGATTTTAGAAATGGGAAAGATAACAGTAGAGACATGTGAGATAGAGGGGCTTAAGGTAATCACCCCTACAGTTTTTGGCGATGCCAGAGGCTATTTTGTTGAGACATACAATAAGAACGATTTTGTAGAGGCGGGAATCGACGTGGAGTTCGTTCAGGACAACCAGTCAGCCAGCAGCCGCGGCGTTCTTCGTGGTCTTCATTTCCAGAAACAGTTCCCACAGGATAAGCTGGTTCGCTGCATAAACGGCGAGGTTTTTGATGTGGCAGTAGATCTTAGAAAAGATTCAAAGACCTTTGGAAAGTGGTTTGGTGTTACATTATCAGCTGAGAACAAGAAGCAGTTCTTTATCCCTAAGGGATTTGCACATGGATTTTTGGTTCTTTCAGATTATGCAGAGTTTGCATATAAGTGTTCAGATTTCTATCATCCAAATGATGAGGGCGGTCTTATCTGGAACGACCCTGATATTGGAATCGACTGGCCTCTTCAGGAGGGCGTTGAACTGAACCTTTCCGATAAGGATACTAAGTGGGGAGGAATAAGGGAGTATTGATGAGCACATCCAAGAAACCTTCGAAACCGGTAGCAATGCTGGTTTTCTATGCGCTGGCGCTCTTTCTGGCGCTTCTTTTGATATTTCATAACAATCCGTTAGAGGATCCGCACACGGCGATGCTCAAGAAAATATGTGGCTGTCTCCTTATCGGGATCAGCTGCATTCTTGTGTTTTTATGGTACGACAGGCTTTTGGTGCTTCCTGTAGAGCTCTACAACTCCAGGAAGCTCATTAAGCGCCTGGCCATCAACGATTTTAAAAAGCGCTACGCTGGATCATACATGGGAATTGTGTGGGCACTGGCTCAGCCGGTGGTCACTGTTTGTATGTATTATATTGTCTTTGACGTAATCTTCACGGCCAAGGCCCAGGCAGTATCCGGGGGCGTGGAAGTGCCCTATGTGCTGTTCCTTACATCCGGACTTGTACCGTGGTTTTTCTTTAACGAGGCGCTTACAAACGGAACCACATCGCTTCTTGAGTACAATTACCTGGTAAAGAAGGTGCTTTTCAAGATCAGTATCCTGCCGATCATCAAGATCATAGCAGCGATGTTTATCCACGTCTTCTTTATTGGCGTACTGATGCTGATCTCATGTATCTATGGGTATTACCCAAGCATTTACTGGCTCCAGCTTATTTATTACGTGGGCTGCGAATTTATTCTGGTATTGTCCCTCAGCTATGCAACCTGCGCAATTGTTGTATTCTTCAGGGACCTGCTTCAGATCATTTCAATTGGACTTCAGCTATTCCAGTGGGCTACACCTATCCTCTGGAATATTGAGATAGTACCGGACAAATATAAGTGGATCATCAAGCTCAACCCCATGACCTACATCGTAGAGGGCTTCAGGAATTCGATTTATGGGGACACTTGGTTCTTCGAACACTTCTATTCATCGACTTACTTTTGGATATTTGTAGTAGCGAGCTTCTGTCTCGGTACCCTTATTTTCAAGCGCAGTAAGACCCACTTCGCAGATGTGCTGTAAATTAATCCAGCGGAGTAAATATATTTCTACACACCAGGACTAATAATGGAAAAAGACATTGCGATTGAGGTTAAAGACCTCACGAAAATTTACAAATTGTATGATAAGCCGATCGACCGTCTGAAGGATTCACTGGGGCTTGCCAGAAAGAACAAGTACAAGGAACATCTGGCCCTGAACAACGTCAGCCTTTCTGTTAAGAAGGGCGAGACCGTAGGAATTATCGGAACCAATGGTTCAGGAAAGAGTACCATCCTTAAGATCATCACCGGCGTCCTTTCTCCTTCATCCGGAGAAGTTCACGTCGACGGTCACATCTCAGCTCTGCTGGAGCTGGGCGCAGGCTTTAACATGGAATATAACGGAATCGACAACATCTACTTAAATGGTATGATGATCGGTTTCTCAGAAGAAGAGATAACAAGACGACTTGACTCAATTTTGGAATTTGCCGACATCGGCGACTACGTCTACCAGCCGGTAAAGACCTATTCCAGCGGTATGTTTGTCCGCCTGGCATTTGCGGTAGCAATCAATATCGATCCGGAGATCCTCATTGTTGACGAGGCTCTGTCGGTGGGAGATGTCTTTTTCCAGGCAAAGTGTTACCACAAGTTTGAGGAGTTTAAAAAGCAGGGAAAGACAATCCTCTTCGTATCCCACGATCTGTCAAGCATCAGCAAATACTGCGACAGAGCGGTGCTCCTGAATCAGGGCGTACTGCTGGGCGAGGGAACTCCCAAGAAGATGATCGACATCTACAAGCAGGTACTTGTGGGACAGTATCCACTTCCAAGTGCCGGAGATGTTCAGAACCTTCTGGATGACGACGAGATCAGAGAAGCAGCAGCTAAGGCTTCTGACAAATCTGATGAGAAGATAAACAAGACTGCAGCTAAGACAAAAGGCGATGTAGACAAGAAATCCGGAGAGGAGCAGAAGACTACTCCGGCCGAAGAAAATCCGGATCTTCTCGAATATGGTGATGGTGCTGCAAACATCACAGACTTCTACGTAACCGACGACAAAGGAACCCGCAGCAACTCTATCATCAAGGGCTCGGAGTTTACCGTGCACATGAAGGTTCACTTTACAAAGGATGTGGCAGCACCGATCTTTGCCTTCACCTTCAAGAACATCATGGGCATCGAGATCACCGGCACCAATTCCATGGTGGAGAAGGCATACCTTGACCCTGTAAATGCAGGCGATGACAAGGACATCTCTTTTACCCAGAAGATGACCCTTCAGGGCGGCGAGTATCTGCTGAGCTTTGGAGTTACCGGATTTGAGCAGAACGACTTTACAGTGTATCACAGACTCTACGATGCCCTTAATGTCACCGTGGTTTCTGACAAGAACACAGTCGGCTACTACGATATGGAATCAACCTGTAAGGTTGAGGATGCCAGGAAATAAGGAAAATCCGGCATTGACCAATTTCTAAAATAGGAACGAGAGAATGCAGGAAGTTATCAAGATAGGCGGCGTAAGCCTTAATTTCAAACATTACTCAGGGGTTGATCTCTACAGCGACGGTGCCATAGAGAACGACCTTCTTGAGATCGTGAAAAAATATAAAAAAGAAGAGTATCAGAAGGTAATTGAGAAGCGCAACAACTGGCCCATCATGTACCATCTTTCAGACCAGAGAGCCAACATTGTCGAGTGGATTCCCATGGACAAAAAGGCTAAAGTGCTTGAAGTTGGCTCAGGATGCGGCGCTATTACTGGCATGCTGGCATCAAAAGCCAGGGAAGTTGTGGCCTGCGACCTCTCCAGAAGAAGGTCTGAGATCAATGCCACCAGAAACTTTGACTGCAATAACGTAACCATCCATGTGGGAAATTTCAGGGACATTGAGCCCGATCTTCCCAAGGATTTCGACTATATCTTTCTGATCGGTGTCTTCGAGTATGGTCAGGGCTACATCGGCACAGACAACCCATATGAGAAATTTCTTTTGATGCTGAAAAAGCACCTGAAGAAGGGCGGCAGAATCGTCATCGCCATCGAGAACAGGCTGGGACTTAAGTACTTTGCCGGCTGCAGGGAAGACCATCTTGGCAGTTATTTCTCAGGCATCGAAGGCTATTCACCGGACAGCGTAGCAAGAACATTTTCCAGAAACGGACTCATCAACATCTTCCAGAAATGCGGGATGAACGAGTACCATTTCTATTATCCATATCCTGATTACAAGTTCATGACTCTTTTGCACTCGGATTCCTACATGCCAAAGTTTGGTGAGCTTCAGGACAATGTCCGTAACTTCGATCAGGACAGGCTGATACTCTTTAACGAGAAGCACGCCTACGAGGATCTGGTGAGAGAGGACATGTATCAGGAGTTTGCCAATTCCTTCGAGGTTATCCTGGGACCTGGCTTTGACACCATCTACAGCAAGTATTCCAACGACCGCGTAGACGAGTTCAAGATCAGGACGGACATCGCCATCGACAGATCAGGCAGAAAGGTTATCCGCAAATTCCCTTTGACAGACGCTGCCAGCGAGCACGTCATCGCCATTAGGGACGCTTACCTTGGCTTGGTGGAGAAGTACAGGGGCGGAGACCTGGAGATCAACGACTGCCAGATTGACGAGAGAGCCGGATGCGCTGTATTCTCTTTTGTCAACGGCGTGCCACTGGCATCACTCCTTGACGAGTGCGTTGACAGGGATGATCCCGACGGCTTCTATGCCCTTATAAATGAGTACATAAAGAGGATCCGTTACAAGGAGGATTATCCCGTTTCGGACTACGACCTTATCTTTTCCAATATTATGGTCAACGGGCCCATTTGGACTATAATAGATTATGAATGGACCTACGGTAAGTGCATTCCAGCCAAAGAGGCGGCCTGGAGAGCGCTCTACTGCTACAGATTAGAGGATCGCAAGCGCGAGAAGTTCGATATCAGGCCTATTTACAAGAAGCTTGGCATCACCGAGGACGAGGTAAAAGAGCTTTTGGAGGAAGAAAAACAGTTCCAGAAGTACGTCACCGGAAACAGGAAGTCTATGGTCGAGCTCTGGAAGGGCCTTGGCAGAAAGGTCATCGTGCCAAAAGAGCTTCAGGGCAGCGCAGAAGCTGCAAGACCCGATGACTGCGTTCAGGTTTATCTGGATGAAGGAAAGGGTTACTCTGAGGAGGATTCCTTCTTCCCAGAGGAGCAGTACGACGACAACAACACGATACATCTGGATCTCAGGATTTCTTCGGGATGCAGGATTGTTCGCGTAGATCCGGCCTTTGCGCCATGCATTGTTACCATTCAGGATGCAAAGTGGAATGGCAAGCCCATTTCAGACAACAGCTGTGCAATTGATATCCATCCGGTAAACGGCGAGTGGATATCTGATGATACATTTGTTTTCAATTCTGACGACCCCAACATTGAATTTGGTCTGACCAGTGACAAGTTAAACGTTCAGTCCAGAAACCATCTGGAACTTGAGCTTTTGACAACACTCATACCAAGGAATTCAGCAGATGCCATAGCAGCATCACTGCATGTTGAAGAGCCGCAGAAGGAGAGCAAACGTGGGGGTAATCTGATCAAGAAGATCGGAAAAAAGATCATCGAAAAGAAGGAAGATATCTTTTACAAAGACGAGGAGTGGGATTAAGGGGATATGCTTAAAGAGCTGGTCAAGTCAGGTCTTGTAAAGAAGTGTACAACTAAATACAACAGGGAGCTTGCCGTTAAGTCTTCAGCTTACGACAAGTGGCAGAAGGCCAGGGAAAAAGAGCCTGTGGTCAACGCCACTGCACCCATAATTTACAAGGTATCTGAGACCGGTGAGCGTGTGCCTCACAGACGTCCCGACCCTACAGTCAAGGTTCTGCCCTATGGCAAGGTATGGGAAGTCCAGGACGCCAAGGACGACGACAACGTTGTCTATCTCTTTGTGAGCCCCAAGGGCAAGCTGATCAAAAAGGCAGCTGAAGTAATTAAGCAGTATTTTATTGCTCATCCGGAGCACAACGTGGTTTATGGCGATGAGGATGAGCTTTCAAGCGGTGGAAAATATATCCATCCGTATTTTAAGCCGGACTGGTCTCCGGATTCGTATCTGAACGCCTTTTATATAGGCAGTTATTTTGCATGCAGAGCATCCACCATGCATGCGTCTTCAAATGAATATGACAACGCGGTAAGGATGCTGGGAGGAACGGCAAACAGGAAGGGAAGCGTCGAGCAGACAGGGCTGGAGGCATCTCTTTTGTCTGCAGACGTTTTGTTCTGCATGCTGGCAATACATGAGCACGCTTTTGGTAAAAGAACCGGTCTCGACTTTCCAATTGGTCACATCAAGCAGGTTCTGTTCCACAGGAGTGCTGAGCAGGATGTGTTCTATGGCAGGAACTTCCATTCATCAAAGCATATGCTTTTAGCACCTGCCAGCGTCAGCATAATCATTCCTTCCAAGGATCATCCGGAAGTGCTCAAACAGTGTCTTGATTCTATAATTGCGACCACAGGCGATAGCAATATCACTTATGAGATTGTTATCGTGGACAACGGCAGCAGTGCTGCTAACAGGGTTAAGTACGGTGTTTATGCGTCCAGGGCTCAGAGAGTCAATGGACTTATCGGCATCAATTATATTTACAAGCTGCAGGATTTTAATTTCTCGGCTATGTGCAATCAGGGGGCTAAGAACTCCAGGGGAGATTATCTCCTTTTCATGAATGATGATATTGAGTGTGCCAAGGAGGGGTGGCTTCGTGAGATGCTTTCCCAGGCTCAGCTCAAGCATGTGGGTGTGGTTGGTGCAAAACTCATATATCCGGAGTCGGATCTGATACAGCATGCGGGGATTGCGAATGTGAGGCGTGGTCCGGTGCACAAGCTGCAGAAGATGCATGATAACAAGAATCATTATTTTGGATACAACAGGGGAATTCACAACACGATCGGATCGACGGCGGCTTGTCTCTTGGTGAGCAGGCGCAAGTTCAATGATGTGGGGGGATTTCCTGAGGAGCTGAAGGTTGCGTTTAATGATGTGGATTTGTGTTATTCCATGCATGAGAAGGGATATTACAATGTCTGCTGCAACCATATATATCTTTTCCATCATGAATCTTTGACGAGGGGACTGGATAATCTGGATCCGAAGAAGATGGAGAGGCTGGCGCAGGAGGGAGACCTTCTGATGACGAGGCATTCCCATCTGTACAACTGGGATCCGTTCTACAGTCCGCATTTGACGGAGGATGAGACGATTTCGGCGATTATTCCGAGGGAGGATTATACGCCGGTTGAGGATCTGCCGTTTGCTACGGTCAACATCCATGAAAAAGGAATCAGGGGTGCGAGGGAAGATCAGTGCCTGAGGGTTGGCTGTGAGTACAATGGAACCATGGACAACTGGTTATATGGTGTTACGGCAACGGGACACGAGGAGGGTTATTACCTCAAGGGTTACAGTTTTGTTATTGGTTCGGACAACGCGTGCTTTGAGAAGAAGTTATTGCTGCGTCAGGTTGAGAGGCGTGAGGATGGAGCTGGCCCGGTAGGACCTAAGGTTTACAGCTTTAGTCCGTACGTCTGGTATCGTCCTGACATAAGGGTGCGCCTCGGAGATCAGGTAAATGTGGACCTTACCGGCTACAAGCTTCGCATCGAAAAGCAGGCACTTCCACCCGGATACTACCAGATCGGCATGCTGGCCATCGACAAGACCAGCCGCCTCAAGCTCATCAATTGGGTGCCGAATATTATTAAGATCAAGAAGGCGTAATGAGTTGGCTCAGTGGAGTGCCTGGCGCAATTGACGTTAAGGTGATGTATACTTTAGCCTCGCGCCGGAAATTATCATAAAAGTAGATTTAGGAGCAATATGTCAGATAACGAATTGGATTACAAAGCCGCGTATGAGCGGGAAAAATTGAAGACAGCTGATTTAGCCGGGAGAATAGCTGAGTTAGAGGATAAGAATCAGGAGCTTGAGTTTAAGCTTAACAGGATTAAAAACAATCCGATCTGGAAGGCTTCTACTCCTGCCAGAAATACTATGCACTGGGTGATCAGGCAGAGGGACAGGATCAGGAATCAGGGATCACTTAAGGGAGTTATAGCTAAGATCAAGTATAAGCAGGTCGAGAAGAAGGCTATGACTCACTATGGTACTGAGAGTTTTCCTTCTGAAGAGACCAGGAAACAGCAGGAGAGTGCGACTTTTGAGAGGATGCCTCTGATTTCGATTCTGGTACCGTTGTACAACACCCCTGAGAAGTTCCTCAGGGATATGATCGAGTCAGTGCTGGCGCAGACCTATGGGAACTGGCAGTTGTGTCTGGCGGATGGATCGGATGCTGAGCATGTGGGTTTGGTATCTGGGATTGTGCAGGAGTATCAGAAGAATCCTAAAGCTCTTTTCACTGATGGGACATGCAGGATCAAGTATCAAAAGCTTGAGAAGAATGAGGGAATTTCGGGTAATACCAATCATTGCCTGGAGCTGGCTGACGGAGAGTTTATAGGTCTTTTTGATCATGATGATATTCTTCATCCGGAGGTTTTGTACTGGTATGTGAAGGCTATAAATGAGGAGAACGCGGACTACATCTACTGCGATGAGACCACGTTTAAGGGTGATGATATCAATAAGATGATCACCATGCATTTCAAGCCGGATTATGCTATTGATAACCTCAGGGCAAACAATTATATCTGCCATTTCAGCGTGTTCAAGAGGACATTGCTTGATGGTACAGAGCTGTTCAGACCTAAGTTTGATGGAAGCCAGGATCATGATATGATCCTGAGACTTACAGATAGAGCCGAGCATATCGTGCATGTGCCAAAGCTTCTTTATTACTGGAGGAGCCATGCGGGATCAGTTGCATCGGATATCAATGCTAAGCCTTATGCTATTGATGCGGCGAAGGGTGCAGTTGCTGATCACTTAAGGCGCCATGGATACGATCACTTCAAGATTACCAGCACAAGAGCTTTTGAGACGATCTTCAAGATCACCTATGAGGTTACGGGAACGCCCAAGATTTCTATAGTGATTCCTAACTGCGAGCACGCAGAGGACCTTAAGCGCTGCATTGATTCAATTTATGAGAAGTCAGTTTACGACAACTACGAGATCATCGTGGTGGAGAATAACTCTAAGGGTTCTGAGATCCGCGGCTATTACGAGGAGCTTAAGACCGGTGCGTTAAAAGACATCGTCAAGGTGGTAGACTACACAGCCTACAAGACCATGGCCGGCGGCGGAGCTTCAAATGAAGGATTTAACTATTCAGCGGTGGTCAACTACGGAGTTAAAAACTCTACCGGTGAATATATCATTCTTTTAAATAACGATACACAGGTCATCACCGTCAACTGGATGGAAGAGCTTCTTATGTACGCCCAGAGAGACGATGTGGGCGCAGTTGGAGGAAAGCTCTACTTCCCAGACAGGAAGATCCAGCATGCGGGCGTGGTTCTTGGGCTCGGTGCTCACAGAACAGCCGGACATTCCCACTACGGACAGGCGGGTATGAACCTTGGATACATGGGAAGGCTCTGCTATGCCCAGGATGTCAGCGCTGTTACAGGTGCATGCCTGATGGTTAGCAGAAAGAAATATGACGAGGTCGGAGGATTTGACGAAGGATTTGCTGTCAGCCTCAACGACGTGGACTTTTGCCTTAAGCTGCGCCAGGCCGGGTACCTCAACGTATTCACACCTTTCGCAGAGCTTTACCACTACGAGTCCTTATCAAGAGGCCTTGACCTGGAGGGCAAGAACGCTGCCAGGTACGACAAAGAGTCAGAGCACTTCCGCACAAAGTGGAAGGAAGTCCTGCAAAAGGGAGATCCGTACTACAATCCCAACTTCTCACTGGATCGCAGCGACTTCAGCCTGAACGTAGAGGGCTATTCAAGCTTACGTGTTCAATAAGATTAGTTACACATCTTATGATATAATGTGTTTAATAATTTTTTTAAGGAAAACAAGGAGGAATGATCATGAGTGAAGCAACAAAGCAGCTGGAATACTGGCTGAATGACGAGTATTTTGATCAGGAGACAAAGGAAGAGCTCTTAGCAATCCGCAACAACGAAGCAGAGGTTGAGGACCGCTTCTACAGAGAGCTTGAGTTTGGTACAGGAGGACTCCGCGGGGTAATCGGAGCCGGCACCAACAGAATGAACAAGTATACAGTTCGCAAGGCCACTCAGGGTCTGGCTAACTATATCAAGAAAAATGGCGGAGCAGATGCTGCCAAGAGAGGCGTTGCAATCTCCTACGACTGCAGAAAGTTCTCTCCCGAGTTTGCTGATGAGACAGCTCTTTGCCTTGCAGCTAATGGCATCAAAGCCTATGTCAGCGACATTCTCCGTCCAACACCTGAGCTTTCATTTGCTCTTCGCGAGTTTGGATGCATCGCAGGCGTAATGGTAACCGCTTCACACAATCCTCCGGAATATAACGGATACAAGGTATACTGGGAGGATGGCGCCCAGATCACACCTCCTCACGACACAGGAATCATCGACGAGGTTGTAGCCATCACGGATTATCACGAAGTTAAGACCATGTCCAAGGAAGACGCTGTTGCAGCAGGTCTCTACGTTTCATTTGGCGAAGAGCTGGATGATAAGTACATGGTAGAGCTCAAGAAGCAGATCATCCACCAGGATGTTATCGATGAGATGGCAGACAAGTTCACCATCGTTTACACACCATTCCACGGCACAGGTAATCTCCCTGTAAGACGTGTCCTTAAAGAGCTGGGCTTCAAGAACGTATTTGTTGTACCTGAGCAGGAGCTTCCTGATCCCGAGTTCACAACTCTTGATTATCCTAACCCAGAGGATCCCAAGGCCTTCGAGCTTGCTCTTAAGCTTGCCAGGGAGAAGGACGCAGACATCGTTCTTGCAACCGATCCCGATGCCGACAGACTTGGTATCTATGCAAAAGACCTTAAGACCGGCGAATACGTTGCTTTCACAGGTAACATGTCCGGAATGCTCATCGGTGATTACATTTTAAGAGAGCGTCAGGCTACAGGCACAATGCCTGAGAATCCTGCTTTCGTAACAACTATCGTTACAACAAACATGGCTAAGGCAGTCGCTGAGAGCTATGGCCTTAAGTACATCGAAGTTCTCACAGGCTTCAAGTACATCGGCGAGCAGATCAAGCTCTTTGAACAGAACGGCCAGTGCAACAACTATGTATTCGGTCTCGAGGAGTCCTACGGATGCCTTGCCGGAACCCACGCAAGAGATAAGGACGCCGTTGTGGCAGTTATGATGCTCTGCGAGCTCGCTGCTTTCTACAAGAAGCAGGGCAAGAGCGTATGGGATGCCATGATCGACCTCTATGAGAAATACGGCTACTACAAGGAAGGCCAGTACTCCATCACCATGAAGGGCAAGGAAGGTGCTGAGCAGATCGCAGCACTTATGGACAGACTCCGCAGCAATCCTCCTAAGGAGTTCGGAAGCTGGAAGGTTCTTGAGTTCAGAGATTACAAGGCTCACAAGACCATCGACATGACAACAGGCAAGGAGGGCGAGACAGATCTTCCTACATCAAACGTTCTCTACTTTGCCCTTGATAACGACGCATGGTGCTGTGCAAGACCATCCGGAACAGAGCCCAAGATCAAGTTCTATATGGGTGTTAAGGGAAAAGACCTTGAGGATGCCGCTAAGCTTGAGGACGAGCTTACAGAGGCTGTAAAAAGTGAGATAGGAAACTGAGTAACAGTTTCCGTGATCGAACTTTGTTCTGGCGAGGACAGTGTCCGAGAGCAGAACTTCCTTGTGAAGGAATTATAAAAAGGAAAACAAAAATATGAGCATAAAAAATGCGGTCACTAAGACAATTGCATACGCAAAGCGCAATGGTGTCAGGGCCGCATTTTTTGCTGCCCTTGAAAGACTGTCCCTGAATCGCAGGGACAAGTACACCTATGCTCCTTTATCTGATGCGGTGATCGCAGAGCAGAAGCAGGAATACAAGCTCCTGGCAGAATCCGGAGACCTGGTGCGGTTTTCAATCATCGTGCCGCTCTACAACACTCCTGAGAAGTACCTTCGCGAGATGATCGAGTCCGTCACATCCCAGACCTATGGCAACTGGGAACTGGTACTGGCCGATGCCTCAGAGAATCCCTTGGATCTGGCAAAAGAGTTCGCGGCTAAAGATCCCAGGATCTGCTATTATCACCTGGATTCCAACTACGGAATCTCCGAGAACACAAACCGCGGCATTGAAAAAGCTACAGGGGATTACATAGGTCTTTTAGACCACGATGATATAATTACTCCTGATGCCCTCTACGAGATGGATCGCGTAATCAGAAAGAGCATGAAGAAATACAAGCTGGCCAGAGTTTCAAGCTGTCCCATCAGGCTGATCTACTCAGACGAGGATAAGTTTGACGATAATAAAGGCCGATACTACGAGCATCACGAAAAACCTGCATTTAACATGGACTATCTCATGTCCAACAACTATATCTGCCATTTCACCATGATAAGGTCAGATATCATCAAGAGACTTAAGCTCCGCAAAGAGTTTGACGGAGCCCAGGACTACGATCTGGTTCTTCGCGCCTGTGCAGAGGCTACTCTAAACATGCCTCAGGCTTCCGGCCAGATCGCCCATATCAGCAAAGTTCTCTATCACTGGAGATGCCACGACGGCTCAACTGCAGCCAATCCAGCCAGCAAGGACTATGCCTACGACGCTGGAAAACGTGCACTTCAGGCACTTGCTGATTCCTACAATATTAAAGCGACAGCTTCGCCGCTTAAGCATGTTGGTTTCTACAGACTGGATTACGATCAGGATGTCTTTTCCCAGAGAAAGGACGTGGGCTGTGTCGGTGGCAAGATACTGGATAAGAAGGGCAAGATCTGCGGCGGAATGTACGCCAAAGATGGAATCCTTGTGTTTGCGGGACTTCCTGAGGGCTTTTCCGGCGGACTTCAGCACAGGGCCGTGCTTCAGCAGGACGCATATGCAGTGGACCTCAGGTGCATTCAGGTGAGACCTGAGCTTGCTTCAATCTATCAGGATGTTACAGGGGTTCAGTATTCATCAGCGGAAGGAAGCAGCTCCGACCTTGATAATATGGACGGAGAGAAGATCATCGCCCTTAGCCTAAAATTCTGCGAAGAAGTCAGGGGCCGCGGCTACCGCGTAATGTGGGATCCCCAGATAGTAAAGAGGATACAGAAATGAGTAAAGTAACAGTTGTCATACCAAATTACAACGGAAGACAATACCTTGGAGACTGCCTTCGAAGCCTTCTAAAGCAGTCCTTTCAGGATTTTGAAATAATAATAGTAGATAATGGCTCAGAGGATGGCAGTCAGGACTACATCAGGCATAACTGGCCTCAGGTGAAGCTTATTGAACTTGAGAGCAACACCGGTTTTGCCAATGCTGTTAACGTTGGCATCAAAGCTGCCGACAGCCGTTATGTCTTTTTACTAAACGACGACACCATGTGCGAGGAGGAAGTGCTCCGTAATCTGGTGAGAGTCATGGACAACAAAAAGAAGCTCTTCTCAGCACAGGCCAAGATGCTGCAGATGAAGCAGCCCCACAACATCGACGACTGCGGAGATCTGTACTGCGCTCTGGGATGGGCATTCAGCCCCGGAAGGGATGCGGATAACAGCCACTTCTGCCGCAGGGAATCCGTAACCAGTGCCTGCGCCGGTGCGGCTATTTACAGGAAAGAGTATTTCGATGAGGTCGGCTATTTCGACGAGGAGCATTTCTGCTACCTTGAGGACGTGGACATAGGCTACAGGGCTCGTCTTAAGGGCTACGCCAACGTCATGGAGCCAACAGCCATCGTATATCATGTGGGCAGCGCCTCCAGCGGCTCAAGATACAACGAATTCAAGGTTGAGCTTGCAACCGCAAACAATCTCTTCCTTATATACAAGAACATGCCCGGATTTCAGGTGTTTATTAATGCGCTTCCCATCGCCATAGGCCTTGGCATCAAATTCGCATTCTACTCAAAGCGTGGTCTTGGAAAGGCACATATAAAGGGAATCATGGATGGCTTTGCCAAGATAGGGAAATTTGCTGATCACAGGGTTAAATTCGGGAAAAAAGAGCTGATCAACGCCGTAAGACTGCAGATAGAGCTCTGGGTTAATCTGGGACGCCGTATTTTCAGTGTCTGAGCAGCAGACATAAGAATCCGGTGCAATAATCGTTGGGGAATGATTGCCCGATAGCCCAAATTGGCTTATAATAAAGCTAACTATGGGAAAGTATGGAAAAGTATTGTGATCAAAGACAATCAGGTACATCTCAATAGGGCTCATGTTATCGTGGACGGGCTTTTGGTAGCCGGTTCCTACATGCTTGCCTACTATATCAAGTTTGAATCGATATTCGCAGATAAGACACCCGTGGGACGTCTTCCCATGGAGGTTTATTTTTCTGCGCTCTATTTTCTTGTGCCTGCATACCTTCTTCTTTATTATATTGTTCAGCTCTATACCTCGCGAAGGGCACTGAGACTCTGGAACGAATTTGTCGACATTGTCCAGGCCAACGTCATGGGCGTCATAGGCTTCCTGGTTGTTCTGTACATGATCAACCAGCCAGACTTCTCGCGAACGATGATCGGTATATTCTTTGTGCTGAATATTACCCTGACCACCATAGCCCACTGGCTGCTGCGGCGTTTCCTTCAGTTCATCCGAAAAAAGGGCTACAACATCAAACACATTCTTCTGGTTGGCTATTCGAGAGCCGCAGAAGCTTATATCAGCAGGATATTAGAGAACCCGCAGTGGGGCTACGTTATTGCCGGCGTACTTGATGATTTTGTACCGATAGATACCAGCTACCACGGCATCAAGGTTATAGGCAAGATCGATCAGCTGGGAACTCTTTTGGAGAACAACAACTACGACGAGATCACGATTACGCTTCCTCTGGACGACTACGACAGACTTGAGCTACTTGTTGCGGACTGCGAGAAATCCGGCGTTCACACCAAGTTTATCCCAGATTACACATCTCTTTTCCCAAGTAATCCATACACAGAGGATGTTCAGGGCCTTCCTGTTATCAACATCAGATATGTGCCGCTGTCCAATTCCTTTAACAGATTTGCCAAGAGAATAGTTGATATTGTGGGATCTTTCTTTGCAATCATCATATTCTCACCGATAATGCTGTTTTCGGCAATTGCCATCAGAGCTTCGAGCCCCGGTCCTATCATCTACAAGCAGGAGAGAATCGGCCGAAACGGCGTTCCTTTCATGATGTACAAATTCAGGACCATGAAGGTTCAGACCGAGGACGAGGAAAAGAAAGGCTGGACCACCAAGGGGGATCCAAGAGTTACCAAGATCGGTGCCTTCCTTCGAAAGACCAGTCTTGACGAGATGCCGCAGTTCTTCAATATCTTTATCGGCCAGATGAGTATTGTTGGACCACGTCCCGAGAGACCTCAGTTTGTTGAGAAATTCAAGGAGCAGGTTCCCCGCTACATGGTTAAGCACCAGGTTCGTCCGGGACTTACCGGATGGGCCCAGATCAACGGCTACCGCGGAGACACCTCCATCAGGAAAAGAATCGACTACGATATCTACTATATTGAGAACTGGAGCATGGCTTTTGACTTCAAGATCATGCTCGGTACCATACGTCACGGATTTGTGAATAAAAATGCGTATTAAGCCCACCACAGGCTGAAATGCGCATTTTTTAGTGGATAGTTTAGGGGTTGTATATTCCATTCTTTTGTGGCAGAATATATTGGTGTTAAATTGCCTTATTGGGGAAGTTTTTATTTTTTGTTGGGACGAGGAGAAGTATGATGTCAAACAGAGATGACGAGTATTACGACAGAGAAGAACGCAGTTCTTCTCGCAGAAGTCGCGACTACGACGATAGAGAGCCCAGGAGAAATTCTTCCAGAAATTCTTCCGGCAGAAGCGAAGCTTCAAGAGAATCAAGAGAGCCACGCAGATCATCATCAGGATCAAGAAATGGCTCAAGACCTGAATCGAGAAGACCTTCATCCGATTCAAAGCGCTCCGGCAGCTCCAGAAACGGTGGCAGCTCCAGGAGTTCACATGAAGGAAACGGCGGAAACGGCGGCAAGAAGAAAAACAGCAAGAAGGCAATAATCCTTCTGGTAGCAGAAATGCTTCTGGCCTGCATCCTGGTATATGTAGCATACACACTGTTCTTCAAGGTGGACGTAACCAAGGTCGGTAAGGTCAACCTCAACGAGGAGGCCATCTCACAGAGTATCGCCGAGAACGTTGTAAACAACGAGACCATGACCGGATACACCAATATAGCACTCTTTGGTGTTGACTCCCGCGAGGAAGAACTCACCAAGAATACCAGATCCGACTCAATAATAATTGCATCAATAAACAATGAGACAGGCGAAGTTAAGCTCTGCTCAGTTTACCGTGATACATATCTCAACCTTAGTAACGATACCTACACCAAGTGTAACGCAGCTTACGCTCAGGGCGGTCCTCTCCAGGCCATCTCAATGCTGAACATGAACCTGGATATGGATATCGAGGACTTTATCACCATCGGTTTCAGAGGACTTACAGATGTAGTTGATGCCCTTGGCGGTGTTACCATCGATGTTACAGACGCTGAGATATCACACCTTAACAACTACCAGTCCACAATGGCCCAGGAGCTCAAGCTCCAGTACGTGCCTGTTACAAGCTCGGGAGTTCAGACACTTAACGGACTTCAGGCTACAGCTTACTGCCGTATCAGATACACAGCCGGAGACGACTTCAAACGTGCCGAGAGACAGAGAACAGTACTTATGGCCTGCCTTGAGAAGGCGCAGGGCATGAGCTACGCACAGCTTGAGACTGTTGCCAACAGCGCGTTCAAGGAGACCTACACATCTCTTGATATTTCTGAGATTTTAGAGCTTCTTAAGAACATTGCCAAGTACAAGGTTGTAGACAGCAACGGCTTCCCTTACGAGGAGATGCGTACAACAGGTACAATGGGTAAGGCTGGAAGCTGCGTACTTCCTGTAGATCTTCAGAGCAACGTTAAGTGGCTCCACCAGTTCCTGTTCGGTGAAACTGACTATGAACCTTCAGCAGACGTTCAGAAGTTCAGCGATAAGATCAAGGGCGACGTTGGCAAATACATTGGCAACTGACCATAATAAGTAACAGATTTTCCGGGGCTGGGTTCTTTTATGAGCCCGGTCCCGTTTGTTCTAAAAGGAAAAAGAATGAGCACCGTAGATATAATTATTCCTACCTACAAACCGGATATATCTCTTTTACGCCTGATTGATGACCTTGAGAGGCAGGCACTTTCCCCCTCCCACATCATCATCATGAATACGGAAAAGAGCTATTGGGATGATCTTCTTAAAAAATCAGGGGAAAATCCACAGGAAAAATATGATAACATAATAGTAGAGCATGTAACCAAGAGCGAGTTTGATCATGGTGAGACAAGAAACAGAGGAGTGGCACTTTCCGATGCGGATTTCTTCCTTATGATGACTCAGGATGCATTTCCAAGGGACAAGATGCTTATTTCGCATCTGGCCAAAGCGCTGGACAGCGATGTAGCAGCAGCTTATGCAAGGCAATATCCTAAGACTGACTGTAACCTTGCTGAGAGATACTCCAGGAAATTCAATTATCCATCAGAGCCCATGAAGAAGACTCAGGCTGATGTGCCAAAGCTCGGCATCAAGACCTATTTCTGCTCAAATGTATGTGCTATGTACAGGCGCGACATCTTTGATAAGCTTGGCGGATTTATTCACAAAGCCATATTTAACGAGGATATGGTTTACGCCGGAAATGCCTGCCAGAACGGCTATGCGATCTGCTATGTGCCCGAGGCCGGTGTTATACACTCCCACAATTACACCTGTATGCAGCAGCTTCACAGGAACTTTGACATAGGAGTGTCCCAGGCGGATCACCCGGAAATCTTTGCCGCTGTCAGCTCAGAAGCTGAGGGCAAAAAGATGGTTTCACAGACCATTGATCACTTCAGACATATTGGAAAGGCTTATCTGATCCCTCACTACATAATCATGTGTGGCTGCAGGTTCATCGGATACAAGCTGGGCCACAATTATAAAAAGCTGCCGAAAGGTCTTTTGCCGGTGCTCTCCCTTAACAAGGAATACTGGCAAGCTTGACGAGGACTAAGTAATGGAACTGGATTTATCAGGAATAGATATCAGAGTAGCTGATGACGTTAATACCTGGGAGGAAGTAAACCTCCTTTATAACTCTGCCCTCAAGCAGATCGTGACCAAGATCGAGATCCTCAACGAGGAGTTTCAGGAGGTTCACAGATACAATCCCATCGAGCATGTCAAATCCCGTGTCAAGAGCCCTGAGAGCATTGTAAAAAAGCTAAAGAGGAACGGATATGAGTCCACCATCGAGAACATGGTGCGCTATATCAATGACATTGCGGGCATCAGGATAATCTGCTCCTTTACATCGGACATTTATAGAATCGCTGAGATGATCAGCAACCAGAAGGATATTCAGGTTATGATCATCAAGGATTACATCATGAATCCCAAGCCCAGCGGATACAGGAGCTATCACATGATAGTTTCGCTCCCTGTTTATCTTTCTGACAGGATTGTCAACGTCAAGGTTGAGATTCAGATCAGAACTGTTGCCATGGATTTCTGGGCATCACTTGAGCACAAGATTCAGTACAAATTTGAGGGAAAGGCTCCTGCACATATCAATTCGGAGCTTCATGAGTGTGCCACAATGGTGGCCAATCTGGATGCCAGGATGCTGTCTCTTAACGAAGAGATTCTGGCTATTGAGAAGTAAGCAATAAAAAACTCCCTATAAATGAGGAGTGGGTAGGCACATCGCTGCACCTACCCTATTATGAAAAAATCTATCTTTCGTTATTAGCATTTTACTGCCTTACGACTGTAGTATAAATATACAAAATAATTATGAATAAAGTATGAACTGGCAATTAACAAATGGTAAATGTACACAAGAAATATCTTTTTACAAATATAATCTTGTGTAAATTGCATAAAAAATGATAAGCTTATGTGGACATAACATCAAAGGAGTAAGCGAAAATGTTGGGAGGAAAAATCGTGGATAACTTTATGGACAAGCTTGCAGAAAAGATAGGTGCACAGGACATTATCAGAGCCAATGCCCAGGCTGAGGCTGCCGAAGCAGAGAGAACTAAGCAGGAGGCAGAGCAGTTCAAACTCCAGCTCGAGGAGCTTCGCGAGAATGAAAAGCAGCACAAAGCTGCCATAGAGGAGACTAAGGTTTACGTTAAAGAGACTAAGTCTTCGATCGAGGAGACCAAGGCTTCAATCAAAGAGACCAAGTCTTCAATCGAGGAGACCAAGTCTTCAATTGAGGACGCTAAGTCTTCCATCAAAGCGACCAGGTCTTCCATCGAAGAGACCAAGTCTGCAATTGAAGAAACCAAAGCATCCATTGAGGATGCAGTTGATTCCATCTCTGCCCTTAATGATAAGCTTAATGAGAATGAGACCAAGGTACACGACGTAGGTGTACAGGTATATAGAAATGTACAGGCTGTAGTTGAGAAAGGCCAGGAGAAAAACCTTGATGAATTCAAGGAGCAGAGCAGAAAGCTCGAGGCATTGCAGATTGCTGTCGAGTCCAAAAACAGCGCTGTTCTTCCTGTGCTTATACTCACACTTCTGGTGGCAGGAGCTGATCTTGTCATCAATATTTTAAGGATCTTAGGTATTTTATAAAATGAATTCCAGTTACACTGTTTTTCGCAACAAGATCAAGGTATGGTTCCTGCATTCAACGCTGGTGGTCATAGTGGCCTGGATCCTGTTCATGCCCAGTCTCGTGAAGTTTGAGAAGGGCGGCGAAAATATCTTTACCGTAAAACTAAATGACATAGTGGTTGGCATAGCCGGTTCCAGGGATGATGCCTATGAAGCCTACAGGATTGCCAGAAGATCCATAGCATCCAGTGATGGAGAGCTGGTGTTGGCCAAGGCAGATCTTTCCGTTGAGGGCGACAGCGTTCTCTGGGGTGAGGTGGATTCAGTATCCAAGATGTCCGGCGAGATGGTTAATGTTTTAAACAATAACCGCAGGTCAACCCTGAACAGATCTTATTCCATCAAGATCAACGAGTTTTCCGTCAATCTTGCCAGCATTGACGATGTAATGCAGCTTCTTTCAACAGCTCTTTATAATTATGATTCTGAAAGGCTCTACGATGTGAGCCTGATTCTGGATACTGACAGAGAGGTTAATGTTTTAACTCCTCAGGTCCTTAGTCGTGAAGAAGTCAAAAAGGAAGAGCAGATCGTCGAAAAGAGCATGCCCCAGGCAGGTTTTCAGGCGGAGCTGACACAGATCGTCAACGAGGCCAAGCCTCTTGCTTATGACAAGGATTTCTCAGATTACAAGCTGGGACTTATGAGCATGGGCTTTGCTGACAAGGTGGAGATCGTGGAGAGTTATCTTCCAGACTCTGAGATCACGGATCTAACCACAGCTATTGACGATGTTACCAAGGACAAGGAGACCAATCAGATCTACGAAGTGCAGTCAGGAGATACTCTTGGCTCTATTGCGCTGAAATTTAATCTGACAGTTGACGACCTTGTCAATATGAACGAGCAGCTTGAGAGTGAGAGAACCATGATCAGAGTACAGGATAACCTCATCGTTACCGTACCTGAGCCGGAGCTCTCCGTTAATTACACAATACAGGAATACTACGAGGAGGATTACGAGGCCGAGGTTCAGTACGTGGATAATGATTCCTGGTACACAACCCAGTCCAAGGTCCTTCAGGAGCCATCAGCCGGTCACAGAAAGGTCGTGGCACTGGTGAGTTACATGGATAACAGCGAAGTGGGGCGTGAGATTGAGAAGGAAGAAGTTACCTACAAGGCTGTTCCCAAGATCGTTGAGCGTGGAACCATCGTTCCTCCTACATATATCAAGCCAATTTCCGGCGGAAGACTTACATCCGGATTTGGCAGAAGAAATCGTCCCACCAAGGGCGCAAGTTCCTATCACAAGGGTGTTGACTGGGCCACACCTGTAGGAACATCTGTAGTTGCGTCTTCCTCCGGTGTTGTTACGAGAGCCGGTTGGGGAAGTGGATACGGTTACTGCGTATACATCAAGCACTCAGACGGAAGAGAGACCAGATACGGCCATCTCTCAAAAGTACTGGTTTCTGTAGGCCAGTCTGTATCACAGGGACAAAGGATAGCACTCTCCGGAAATACCGGTGTGTCCACAGGACCTCACCTTCACTTTGAGATCCTGATTAACGGAAGCCAGGTAAATCCGCTTAATTACTTGAACTGAGCATATCGGTTTTACAAATAACTATTATTGTGGTATAACTAATATTTGTTCAAGGAAAATAAGAGAGATACTTTATGGAAAAATATATAATAAAAGGCGGAAATCCGCTCGTGGGCGAGGTTGAGATAGGCGGCGCCAAGAATGCAGCACTGCCTATTCTTGCTGCTGCAACCATGACGGATGAGACTGTCTATATTGATAATATGCCTGATGCTTCAGATACCAATGCCATGTTACAGGCTATTGAGAGCATCGGTGCTTTTGTCGAGAGAACAGGCAGACATTCTGTTAAGATCAACGCTTCACAGATCCGCAATCACACAATTGAAAATGATTATATCAAGAAGATAAGAGCCGGCTATTATCTGCTTGGCGCACTTCTTGGTAAATACAAGGACGCAGGAGTTGCACTTCCCGGTGGATGTCACATCGGACTCAGACCTATCGACCAGCATATCAAGGGCTTTACAGCACTTGGTGCCAAGGTTGGTATTGAGCATGGCCTTGTAATGGCAAGTGCAGACAAACTGGTGGGCAAACACATCTATCTCGATGTTGTCAGCGTAGGAGCTACCATCAACATCATGATGGCGGCAGTAATGGCAGAGGGTAAGACTATTATTGAGAACGCTGCCAAGGAGCCCCATGTAGTTGATATCGCCAACTTCCTCAACAGTATGGGAGCCAATATCAAGGGTGCCGGTACTGATGTTATCCGTATCAGAGGAGTTGAGAAGCTTCACGGAACAGAGTACACCATAATTCCTGATCAGATTGAGGCGGGAACCTTTATGATGGCTGCAGCAGCTACCATGGGTGATGTAACCGTCAAGAATGTCATCCCCAAGCATTTGGAGTCAATCAGCGCCAAGCTTATCGAGATGGGATGCCAGCTCCACGAGTCTGATGATGAGATCAGAGTTGTGGCTACAAAGAGACTTCAGAACACGCATGTCAAGACACTTCCATATCCGGGATATCCTACGGATATGCAGCCTCAGATCACTGTGGCCCTTGGTCTTGCCAGTGGTATCAGTATAGTAACAGAGAGTATTTTCGAGAGCCGCTTCAAATACGTAGATGAGCTCACCAGAATGGGAGCCAGCATCAAGGTTGAGGGCAGCACTGCTATTATCGAGGGCGTTGAGAGATACACAGGAGCAACAGTTTCAGCTCCGGACCTCAGAGCGGGAGCAGCACTTGTTATCGCAGCTCTTACAGCAGAGGGCTACTCAACAATCGAAGATATCAAGTATATCGAGAGAGGCTACGAGGATTTCGAGATCAAGCTTAGAGAGCTTGGAGCACAGATTGAAAAAGTAGAAGAAGAAAGAGAAATACAGAAATTTAAAATGAAGCACGCATGATGACATGCGTGCTTCTTATTTTTTAAAGGATTTCCTGTATATATACCGCCGGACACTTGGACAGATCAATGTAATCATCCCCTACCTTGATGGTAGGCCTTGAGAGGTGATTGCTGTTGATGAATATGATCTCGCCTCTCTCGCCGGTATTGAGTCTTACGGTGTTGAGAAGATAAGTATTAACTATGTTGTGAAGGAAGGCCAGTATCATCTCCGGATCGTATTTCTGGAAGCCTTCTTCCTCAAACATTGAAATTGCAATGAATGGACACAGGGGTCCTCGATAGTATCTGGCACTTGTCATTGCGTCATACACGTCGGCAATGGCAACAGCCTTGGCGAATTTATCAATCTGTGGTCCCTGAAGCTTTAATGGATATCCGGTGCCATCGCATCTCTCATGATGCATCAGAGCGGCATTTTTAACATGAGTGCTGATGTTCAGGGGCTTCATGGCTTCATAGCCCTTTTGAGGATGAGTCTTGACCATGCTGTACTCAGCATCCGTAAGCTGCCCTGGCTTGGTAATGATGGAGTCCGGTATAAGGAGCTTGCCTATATCATGGAAAAGACCTGCCTGAGTAGCGATCTCTATTTCGCTCTCGTTCCATTTAAGCCACTGGGCAAGGATATTAGTGATAAGAGCCACATTTATACAGTGGGTGTAGGTTGCGTCATCATAAAGACGCAGGTTATGAAGCATATCAAAGATGTTGGAGGTGGTTCTTCCATGACCAAGGAGCGAGTAGATGGGAGTCATCATATCGTCCAGATCAAGATCCTCGTTGCCCTTTATAATATCTCCAATGGTGTGCTCGAACTTATTGGCACAATTCTCGAAATCAGCCTTGAATTCCTTGAATTCCTCAGACTGCTTAAGGCGCTCAGAATAAGTAAGCCCTGTGTCGGCAGAACCGACCGGAGCTTCGCTTTGCACTGGGGCATCTTCTATGGGAACATCAATTATTGAGTGAAAGGCAAGCCTGGCAATGTCTTTTTCGTTTAATACAGTACCTTTCTCCATCAGCTTGGTGTTGGAGTCATAGGTAAGGACATCGCCTGCCAGGATCATTCCCGGCACCAGCTTTTTTGTGAGTACTCGCTTCATAGAACCTCGCATCGTGTGCGCTAAAACGTATAATTAGTCACTAATTAATTATAGAATCGGATAATAGCCTTGTCAAACGACGAAGTGTGACAATAAAACCCGCTTGACACGCCGATTGGCAGGATATAATATGATTAAGAAAATATAAATTCTTCGGGGCAGGGTGAAATTCCCAACCGGCGGTAAAGTCCGCGAACTGCTTGAGAAATTAAGCGGCCGATCTGGTGAGATTCCAGGACCGACAGTACAGTCTGGATGAGAGAAGAAGTGCAGAGCGTCAGGCGAGGTATTCATGAGCCGACGCTAGCCTGTCATTTTCACTTAGCGAGGTTCTCTCGAGTTTAGTGAAGAATGACGTCAAAGGTCTTTAAAATTTCCCACTTTATCTCTCCTTCAAAAATCAAATAAAAATTCAACCCGATGAGAAAGAAGGAGAAAAAATGAACAACTTACTGACAAACATCAAATCAACCATGGACGCCATCATGCAGGCACCGGGCCGCTTTGTTGCGCTCCTGCTGCTCATCATCGCAGCCTTCGCCATCGCACGCTTTGCAGAAGGCCGTGCAAGAAGGCGCGAGATCGCTGAAAACGGAAGAGCAGAAGACATGTTCAGCACCAGAAAGATTGCTATCATCGGCGTATTTTCTGCTATCGCTTTCGTGCTGATGCTCTTCGAATTCCCGCTTTTCTTCGCACCTGGTTTTTACAAATTCGACTTCAGTGACATCCCCGCTCTTATCGGCGGATTCGCTGCCGGCCCAATGGTTGGTGTTATGATCGAATTCATCAAGGTTACCTTGAACGTTATCATCCAGGGACCTACACCCGGATTTGTAGGTGAGATCGCCAACTTCGTTGTAGGCGCAGCCTTCATCATCCCTGCAACAGTAATCTACAGATTCAAGAAGACCAGAAAGGTTGCTCTTATCAGCTGCATCGCCGGAACAGCATGCATCACAATTGTAGGAGCATCCCTCAACGCATTCTTCCTGCTTCCTGCATACGCCCTTGCATACGGCGTTGATGTGGACTACTTCATTGCAGCAGGAACAGCCATCAACCCTGCAGTTAAAAACCTGTTCACCTTCTGCGCTCTCTGCGTAGCACCTTTCAACCTCTTAAAGGGAACAGTGGACAGCGTTCTTACATTCCTTGTTTACAAGCAGCTCAGCCCTATCCTCAAGATGTCAAACGTTGCATCAAGAAAGAATGTTGCTGAAGCCAAAGCCGAAGAAGGCTGATGAATTTCTTTTACAACTGAATAGCGAATATATCAGGGCACCGCGCAAACTACACGCGGTGTCCTTTTTATGGTATCATAATAGTGGATTGGTTTGTTCAAACGGGGGTTTTTCATGGAAATAGTAACCAGACATGAGACAAATAGTGCAGATGAGACCTTTGAGATCGGCAGAAGGATCGGCGAGAGCGCTGCTCCCGGAATGGTCTACACACTTATAGGAGACCTGGGAGTAGGCAAGACCGTACTGACCCAGGGCATAGCTGCGGGACTTGGCATCAAGGGCCCGGTAAGTTCTCCAACCTTTACCATTCTTCAGGTATATGAGGAGGGCCGCATCCCCTTCTATCATTTTGATGTCTACAGAATAGGAGACATCAGCGAGATGGACGAGATAGGCTACGAGGACTATTTCTACGGCGACGGCGTGTGCTTTGTGGAGTGGGCCAACCTCATAGAGGAGCTTCTTCCCGAGCACTACACAGAGATCGTCATTGAAAAGAACCTGGAGAAGGGCTTTGACTACAGGCTCATCACCATGACCAGACATTGATTTAAGCTAAAAAAAACAGGACAACATAAACATGAGAATTCTAGCAATAGATACATCGGGCCTTGTAGGCACAGTTGCCATCTCCGATGGCGACCTTCTGACAGCCCAGTTTTCCATTCAGTACAAAACAACACACTCAGAGATCCTGATGCCCATGCTGGACGACATCTGCAAAAAAATCGGCCTCGACCTCAGTACCATTGATGCCATCGCAGTTGCCAAAGGACCAGGCTCTTTTACCGGACTTCGCATCGGAAGCGCAACAGCCAAAGGCCTTGCCCTTGCCCTTGATAAGCCCATAATACCCATCCCCACAGTAGATGGTCTTGCCTACAATCTCTATGGCAACGAGAAGATCATCTGCCCCATGATGGATGCAAGGCGCGGCCAGGTCTACACCGGCATCTACACCTTCGTTCCCAGCCCCACCGAGGAAAAGAACTGTGAACAGCGCTTCGACATGCGTGTCATAAAGAAGCAGTACGCAGCCTCCGTGGACGACGTGATCGCCGAGCTTAACGCAATCGGCAAGAGTGTCATTCTCCTTGGCGACGGAACTCCCGTTTACCACGACAAGTTAGAGCAGGGCCTCAAGGTGCCATTTACACTGGCTCCTCTTCACATGAACCGCCAGAGCGCAGCAGCTCTTTTAGCACTGGCTAATGTATATGCAAGAGACGGCATATTCGTAAACGCCGATGAGTTCGCTCCCGACTACCTCCGCCTGTCCCAGGCAGAGCGCGAGGCCATGGAAAAAGACAATTCGGAGCACACCAAACTTTCAGAAAAAAGAGCAGCAGCCCACAGCACCCCCGGCAAGATCCGCATAAGAGAGATGACCGCCGAGGACGTGGAAGATGCATGGAAGCTCGAAAAGATAAACCTTGGCAAAGAAGCCTGGACCCAGAAACAGCTCCTTGACGCCATGACAAGAGACGACACCATCTACCTGGTATCCGAAATGGCAGGCAGGATCGTGGGTCTTTGCGGTGTCCAGAACATCTCCGGCGAAGGCGAGATAACCAACGTCTCCGTTTCAGGCGACGTGCGCCGCGAGGGCTGTGCCTACAAGATGATGAAGCAGCTCCTTGAAAGGGGCAGGGGAATCGGCATCGAGGACTACACCCTTGAAGTGCGCTCTCTCAACACCCCCGCCAGAGGCCTGTATGAAAAACTTGGCTTTAAGAGCGAAGGCGTCCGTCCCGGCTTCTACGACGAGCCCAAGGACGATGCAGTAATTTATTGGAAAAGGAAAGATTCATGATAGATGTTACTTTACTTGGAACCGGCGGAATGATGCCGCTTCCAAACCGATTTCTTACCGCGCTGATGGTGAGATACAACGGCAAGTGCGTGCTTATCGATTGCGGAGAAGCCACGCAGATAGCCATGAAGAAAAAAGGCCTTAGCGCCAAACCTATAGATGTCATGTGTTTTACACATTACCACGCTGACCACATATCAGGACTTCCCGGAATGCTCCTGACCATGGGAAATGCGGAGCGCACAGAACCGCTCCTTATGGTGGGACCCAAAGGTCTTGAGAAAGTTGTGAACAGCCTTCGCGTGATTGCACCGGAGCTTCCCTTTGAGATTCAGTTCAAAGAGCTTTCGGGGGACGAGATGTCTTTTGCCATAGAAGGAATGCCTGAGTTTACCATCACAGCCTTCAAGGTCAACCACAACATTCCCTGCTACGGCTACTCCATGAGTTTAAGGCGCCAGGGCAAGTTCAACGTGGAATCAGCAATGGCCCATGGCATAGACAGACAGTATTGGAGCACCCTGCAAAAGGGCGAGACAGTAGTAACTGAGGATGGTACGACATTCACTCCGGACATGGTTCTTGGGGAGGAGCGAAAGGGCATCAAACTCACCTACTGCACAGATTCAAGACCAACTGACAGCATAGTTCGAAATGCTACAGATTCAGATCTTTTCATCTGCGAAGGAATGTACGGCGAAGCCGAAAAGCTCCAGAAGGCCAGAGAGTACAAGCACATGACCTTCTACGAGGCCGCCAGGATGGCAAGGGACGCCCAGGTAAAAGAGCTGTGGCTCACCCACTACAGCCCGTCTCTGGTTAATCCCATGGAGTTCATGCAGGAGACCAAAAAGATCTTTCCGAACACTGTGGCATCCAAGGATGGAAGAAGCTTCACTCTTAAGTTTGTAGAGGAGTAACAATATGCTCCCTTAAAAGGAGCGGAAAAGAGGGGATATGGAAAAAGGCGGATCAGGTTCAGCTGTAGTTAAATCTATTATCCTGGTGGTGCTCGGGGCGCTGGTCGTCCTGGGACTTTACATGCTCTTTACCAGGAGCAAAAAGTCACCCACCGAGGAGAGCTACGAAATAACCGTTGTCGACGAGATAACTACCACCAATCTGGAGAGGAATTATCCCGCCAGCGCCAGGAAGGTTGTGGATCTTTATATCAAGACCATGCAGGTGCTTTATCGGGAGACCTACACCGATGAACAACAGGACAAGATGATCGCAGTGATGCAGGGACTGTTGGATGACGAGCTTCTTGCAAACAATCCGAATTACGTCCAGGTTACCAAGAAGGAAGTTAAAGACAGAAGAGCGGAAGACTATTCCATTTCGGCTTACGTGATGCTGCAGACAAAGGAACCCGATGAAGTCAATGTCGGCGGAAGGAAGATGTGCGAGGTGGACTACCTCATTAATCTGCGCCACGGCAGCAATGGCACCACAGCCAACTATTACAAATATATCATGAGAAGAGACACCGAAAGCGGCAATTGGAAAATTCTCGGATGGACACTTAAGGAAGACGAAGAAAATGATTGAATACCATGCAGACGACTACGGGCTGTTTAAAGCCCAGAGCAAACATATAATAAACTGTTACCACAACGGAGCGCTTAACGGCATCAGTATCATGCCCAACAGCCCATACCTTGACGAGTGTATGGCTGACATCGAGGCGATACGAAGTAAGCTATTTGTGACAGTCCATATCAATCTTGTGGAGGGACAGCCCCTTGTAGGGAAAAAGGCAAAGAGACTGACTGACAGAAACGGCAACTTTAACGCCGGCTTCGTTAAGCTACTTCTGGTTGGCTTTGTACCTGTGCTTCGCCGCATTTACTACCGCCAGATCAGAAAAGAAGTGGAAGCGCAGATCCTCAAATGCCGCAAATACATGAACAAAGGCATTTTCAGGCTGGACGGACATGTTCACTATCACATGCTGCCACTGGTCTTTGATGCCATGATGGATGTCATCGAGCAGAACAACCTGAATGTCTCCTACATCAGATTCCCAAGAGAGGATCTGGATGTATATCGCAAAGCATCAGGCAAGCTCCAGGGACTTAAACCCATCAACGCTGTAAAGGCCATAGTGCTCAATACCCTGGCTTCCCGAAACGAGAAGAAACATGATAAGACCCTGCAAAGGCTCGGTGTTCAGAAGAAGTTCTTTATGGGAGTCATGCTCTCAGGCCACATGTTCTATGACAATGTAAAAGAGTGCATTCCAATCGCTGCAGATATTATGACGGACAAGGGACTTCAGGACATGGAGATCCTGTTCCATCCGGGAGATGTTACTGAGCCTACAGATGTTGTTCAGCTGACCAGCAGAGATGATCTGGACTTCCTTAATATCAACAGTGCCAACAGGGAAAAAGAGGCCGATGCCCTTGTGAAATTCGGCGGCGGACTTAAGAGATAAACATATGAAGATAGATAAAAATGTTGAAAACGATGGCGTGATCTTTATGTCCATAAAGGAAAATGATGAGAAGGCCGTGGAAACCAGTGCGGATGATAACGTGACTATCCTGGCCATCGAGAGCTCCTGCGACGAGACTGCGGCAGCAGTTGTCAGAAACGGTCGTGAGGTTCTCTCAAACATCATATCCTCCCAGATCGCGCTCCATACAGTCTACGGCGGAGTCGTTCCCGAGATCGCATCCAGAAAACATGTCGAGAAGATCAACGGGTGCATCAGGGCAGCTCTTTCTGAAGCCGGACTCACACTTGATGATATGGATGCAATTGCTGTCACCTACGGCCCGGGGCTAGTAGGTGCGCTTTTGGTGGGAGTGTCTGCGGCCAAGGCGATCTCTTTTGCCAAAAATAAACCACTAATCGGCGTCCATCACATAGAGGGCCACATCAGCGCCAACTTTATCGAACACAAAGACCTTGAGCCTCCCTTCGTGTGCCTTGTTGTATCCGGTGGACACTCACATCTCGTAGTGGTCAAGGACTACGGAGAGTACGACATTATCGGCCAGACCAGAGACGACGCAGCCGGCGAAGCCTTCGACAAGGTTGCAAGAGCCATCGGCCTTGGATACCCCGGAGGACCCAAGATTGACAAAGCAGCCAGGGAAGGTAATCCCGACGCTTTCTCTTTTCCTCAGGCAAAAATTCCCGGCGCGGAATACGATTTCTCCTTCTCGGGACTTAAATCTGCTGTGCTCAATCTCATAAACCAGGCCAAAATGCAGGGCCAGGAGCTTAACCAGGCAGACGTTGCCGCCTCTTTCCAGAAAGCAGTGGTTGAGGTCCTTAGCGGTCATGCCATCAGAGCCTGCAAGGAGTATGGCCTTAACAAACTCGCCATCGCAGGCGGAGTAGCATCCAACACCGCACTAAGAGAGTTCCTGGAAAAAGAGTGCGTGGCCAATAATATCGAATTCTACAGGCCAAGTCCTGTTCTGTGCACCGACAACGCAGCAATGATCGGTTCAGCAGCTTATTTTGAATACAAAAAAGGCGTGCGTTTCGGCCTTGATATGAATGCAGTTCCAAACCTGCCTCTGGGCGACCGCGAGAGACGCTATCACGGCAGGAGCAGTAATCAGAATACAAATCAGTAATCCGGAGGATGACGATGAAAACTGTAGCAGTGGTACTGGCAGCCGGCAGCGGCAGCAGAATGAAATCCGATGTCAAAAAGCAGTTCATGGAGATTGGCGGCAAGCCGCTTATTTACTATTCTCTAAAAGCCTTCGAGGAGAGCCTCATCGACGATATAGTCCTGGTGGTTTCCAGAGGTGATATTGATTATGTGAAAAAAGACATCGTGGACAAGTATCATTTTGACAAGGTCACAGCTATAGTTGAGGGCGGTCTCGCCAGATATCACAGCGTACGCCTCGGACTTCAGGCAGCAGCTCCTGACTGCGACTACGCTTTTATCCATGACGGTGCAAGACCATTCGTTAACAGGGATATCATCCTTAGAGCATTGCAGGCAGTTAAGGAATACAAGGCCTGCGTTGTTGGTATGCCCGCTAAAGATACCATCAAGATAGCAGACGAAAAGGGATTTGCGGCTTCAACACCTGACAGGAATTTCATGTGGACCGTACAGACTCCACAGGTCTTTTCCTATAAAATGATCCTGGAGCTGTACCAGCGCCTCGATAGAGAAGAGGGCGACCTTATGGCCAAAGGAATCAACATCACCGATGATGCGATGGTCGTTGAATACTATACCGACACCAAGATCAAGCTGGTGGAGGGCTCTTACGACAATATAAAAATAACTACCCCGGAGGATATCGTGGTTGCCGAAGCAATTCTTGGCAGACGATAAAACGCGATTCAGATGGATAATTCAGCTTCTTTTTCCAGACCAAAGGTTGTGATGGTCGTACAACAGCGTGACGTCAAAGGCGGCATTGCTTCAGTTACCAACGGCTATTATGGCAGCTCTTTGGAGGATCAGTTTGATATCAGATATGTGGAGTCCTACAGGGACGGCTCTAAGTTTGATAAGCTATTGAAGGCTCTTTCCGGTTACCGGGAGTTTTCAAAGGTATTAAGGAGCTTTAAACCCGACCTTGTACATCTCCACACTTCTTTTGGACCCAGTTTCTACAGGAAGCAGCCTTTTATTTATATGGCCAGATGGCGCGGAATACCTGTTATTGATCACTGTCATGGCGCGGAGTTCGACAGCTTTTTTACCAATGCTTCTGAGCGTAAAAAGAGTCGCATCCGTACCGTTTTTGGAATGTGCCAGAGGGTGATAGTGCTATCCGAGGAGTGGCGCCAGAAGTTTGTGGACATCGTTCCCTGGGATAAGATATGCGTGGTTTCCAATTATTGCAAGCCTCTTTCGTGGAGCGACGTTGAGGGGTGCCTTGACTCGAGATTCAGGGATAAGACCGTCCTGTTTTTGGGCGAGCTTGGTAAAAGAAAAGGTGGTTTCGATTTTGCAGATATCGTGATGAAGACACAGAAGGTGATCCCGGAGGCGCGATTTGTCTTTTGCGGAGACGGGACAAAAGAGGATGTTGAGGAGATAAAGGCCCAGGTAGAGAAGGTGTGCGTAAAAGGAAGCGTGTCTTTTCCCGGATGGGTGAGAGGAGAGCAGAAGGATAAGATCCTTAGGGACTCTGCGGTATTCCTGCTTCCTTCATATAACGAAGGGCAGCCGATGTCTATTCTTGATGCCATGGCCTATGGTCTTCCGGTGGTATCTACTGAGGTGGGAGGAATCCCTAAACTGGTAGAGAGCGGCAGCAGTGGTTTTCTGGCACAGCCCGGAGATACGGGAAAGATGGCAGAGGGAATAATAGCTCTTTTGACGGATAAAGAAAAATATGTGGATGCGTCCAAGAATAGTCTTGGGATTGCCGAGGGCAAGTATGGGTTTGAAGCTCACGCTAAAAAAATAGCTGACATATACAGGGATGTGCTAAGGAAAAAGGAATGATGGGGGAGGAAAAATGCGGTCTCCGTTACTATATTTGAAAAATGTAATAAGGATTTGCTTTGGGAAGATCAGGTACGGGGGAAAGTTCAGTGCCGGTATCATTCAGACCTTTGACAGGCTGCATCTTGAGATTCATGGAAAAGGGATGATCAGGATGGGAAGCTACAACCAGAACAGGGGTAATCTGTATCTGGTGGCTGATGGCGGCAAGATTGAGATAGGCGATCACTGCTTCTTTAATACAGGATGCTGCGTCAGTGCTGTGGACAGTATCAGGATTGGAAGCGGATGTAAATTTGGTAACAACCTGGTGATCGTGGATCATGATCATAATTTTAAAGACGATAATGGGCCGGAGTTTATAAGCAGCCCCGTTGAGATTGGCGATAATAACTGGATTGGAGCCAACGTGACCATTCTAAGGGGCACAAAGATAGGAAACGGATGTGTCATTGGTGCCGGAAGCGTGGTAAATGGGCAGGTTCCGGACGGGTCAAAAATAATACAGAAACGTCATTTATAAAAACTTTGAAAAAAAATAAAATTGGTGCTTGACATGTATGCTCTGCTTTGGTAGTATAAATCTTGCGCTGCGCGAGATTACACAGTAACCGATGCAGAGCGTTATCTTATCTGAGATATGTGGTAAGTTAACTCGGAGCGATATCGAAGCGGTCATAACGAGGCGGTCTTGAAAACCGTTTGGCGGCAACGCCACAAGGGTTCGAATCCCTTTCGCTCCGCTTAATTATGAACACGCTGCTACAACAATATAAGTTATTGTGTATCAACTATTTTGCAGAAGTACTCAAGTGGTTGAAGAGACACCCCTGGAAAGGGTGCAGGTCGTTAATAGCGGCGCGAGGGTTCAAATCCCTCCTTCTGCGTTGCCTTACGCAATCAGTAAGGGTCA
>JAEEGI010003917.1_pt1 | contig 35181 bp, 33 predicted proteins | sample 8958751 | NCBI WGS metagenome assembly JAEEGI01 (sample SAMN16246545, study PRJNA631951) | gut metagenome | biome: gut microbiome; feature: rumen; material: KS-attached | host: Bos | place: Iran: Karaj | collected 2018-10 | reverse complement strand
AACCACTGGACAAACCGCAAGGGCTATGTTAAACTATTGTTCGCACAAACGGAGAGATACCGAAGCGGTCATAACGGAACGGTCTTGAAAACCGTCGTACGCCCTGCGTACCGTGGGTTCGAATCCCACTCTCTCCGCCAATTGAATATTCTTTTTTATCGACACACGGAGAAGTACTCAAGTTGGTGACGAGGCGCCCCTGCTAAGGGCGTAGGTCGGGTAACCGGCGCAGGAGTTCGAGTCTCCTCTTCTCCGCCAAAGTGAAAATCCTGCTGCGTCAGCGGCGGGATTTTTGCTTTGGCGTATTATTCATTCTTCAGTCTTCAGTATTCATGACCCCCGCTTTTGTCTGTCACGGCAAGAGCGGGGTTTTTCTTGCTTTCGGGGCGAAAAGCGGGCAAACGCAGCCGGACGCAAAAAGCTGTTGCAAATACGGCTTCGGCGTGGTATGATTGGCATAGGAAAGCATGTGATCCGATCAGCCTGCGGGAAGAATCGGATCCATCGGAGGTGAACCGTATGTCCGCAAAAGCCCTGTCGCCGGAACGGCAGCGCAAGGCCGCGCTGAAAAAGCAGCGCGAGATTGCAAAGTGGGAACGGGAAAAGGCCCGCCCAAAACGCAGAACGTATCTGATTTATATGATCTTTCTCATCTGCATGGTGTATATCACGGATGAGATCGCTTCGCAGATCTGCGTGCAGATGAAGACGGAGATTGCCGGAACGCTGTTTGCGCGGTTCGGGGAAAAATCCCTTTCCACGCTCGGCTCGCTGGAGCTGCTCTCCTACCCCTGCATCGCCATCTCTCTGTTTTATAAAACGCTGTCGGACCGTTACGGCCGCCGGCTGTTTCTGGTCGTCAACACCTTCGGCATGGCCCTCGGGATGACGCTGATCTTTTTGTCGGGCAATATCCCGCTGTATATCATCGGCTACTGCGTGATCTCGTTCTTCGTGCCGCACGATATGCAGGTGGTCTATATCATGGAGACCGCTCCGGCCAGGCACCGCGCCAAAATCTATTCGCTGGTGCGCGCGGTCGCCACGCTGGGCGCCATGCTGATCCCGCTGCTGCGGCGCATCTTTTTGCAGGATCAGACGCAGTGGCGCATGGTCTTTCTGGTTCCCGCGGTTTTCGGACTGGTCACGTCGTTCCTCGCGCTTCTGCTTTCCCGGGAAACGGACGCTTTTATCGACTCCCGTCTGAAATACCTCGGCATGAGCGAGGCGGAGCTCCGCGCCGAAAAAGCCGCAAACGAGGTCCGGAACGCGCAGGGCGGCTTCTTCGCCGCGCTGAGATTCGCCATGCGCCATAAGCAGCTTCGCTGGCTCTACATCCTGATGGCCTTCCACAACCTGGGATTCATCATCACCATGAACTATCAACCCGTGCTCTCCTACGGATACGCGGAACACCTCGTTGCCGCCGGCGGCGCAAAAACGCTGGACGACGCGCTGAACGCGGTGGCCTCCGGCAACGGAGAAGTGACGCAGGCGCTGTTTCTGTTTGCAATCGGCAGCGCAGTCTTCCAGTTCCTGGTCGGGTTCGTTTCCGACAAGCTGGGGCGCAAGCCGGCCGGAGCAATGATGTCCGCCCTGACGCTGGCAACGCTGCTGACGTTCACCTTCGGCGCAAAGCTGGGATGGACCCCGTGGTTCGTCGGCTTCATGGCCGGCGCCTGCGTGGGCAGCTTCTGGTCCGTGGGGGATATCAACGTGATGATGATGTCGGAATCCGCGCCGACGAACCTGCGCTCCTCCGTCGCCTCCTCCGCTTACGTGATTCAGGCGATCGGCACCGTCGTGGGCATGGCAATCCTGCTGCCGACGCTCGGCGCATGCGGCAACTCCGTGATCAGCACGGCGATTCTTTGCATCTCCGTTCCGGGCATTCTGATCGGTCTGCTGCTGGTGCTGGCGAAGACGCACGAAACAAAGGGCGCCGATCTCGATACCGTCACCGGCTTTGAATGGGACTGATCCGGCAGGGCCGGACGAAAGACGCTTCTGCGCCGGGGACCCGTTAACGATTTATTCAGATTCTTGTTATTGACCTTTCCGGATTCGTTTGTTATAATAAACGGGATAAAACAATACTGTAATACAGGAGGAATTCAAAAATGTCAGGGTTTATTCAACGCATCGTTTCTTTTCTCATGAGCCTTCTGATGCCGCTGCTCACCTCGTGGGGCATCGCCGTCAAGCATTTTGACAAGATCGACGCCGTCAAATACGGCACCGGCGCTTCGCAGGTCATGGACGTCTATCTGCCCAAGGATCTTTCCGGCAACGGCTCGGCCGTGCTGTTCCTGCACGACGGCAATTTCAAGGACGGCTCCCGCGGCGACATGGACAACGACTGCCAGATCATCGCCAACAAGGGCTATGTGGCGGCGAGCATGGACTACACGCTGTTCGGCGGTTCGTCCAAGCTGGTGGAAACCGTTATGGGCGAGATTACGGACGCGATCAGCGCGTTGAAGCAGACCGCCGCGGACCACGGCATCACGCTGAAAAAGCTGGCGCTTTCGGGCAACGGCGCGGGCGGCTATTACGCGCTGATGTACGCCTACGGCTACGCGGCCTACACCACGCTGACGCCCCAGTTTGTTGCGGTCAAGGGCGCGCCGGCCGATCTGTCCTATGACCTTTGGAAGAACATCTACTCCGCCGCCGATTTTGCCGCGCTTGTGGGCGCTCTCTCCGGCCTGAAGCTGACCGCCGCAGGGTTTGAAAACAACACCGATTCCGCCAAGAACGCTTCCGCCTCCGTTTCGCCCGTCAACGTGCTCGACAAGGCGCGCGTCTTCGGCAAAACGCCGACCATCGCCGCTTATGCGGTAAACGACGCGCAGGTTCCCTACGCCAACCTGCAGGCGCTGGAAGCCTCGCTGGCCCGCAACGGCGTTGCCCATACGCTTGTGAGCTTCCCGAACTCCGACCACAGCTTCAAGATCGACCTCATGCAAAGCTCGGAATACAGCGAAGCGGTGTCGAACTACTGCGCACAGTATCTTTCCAACTGAGCACAGCGGCGCAGGGCTGCGGCAAAAGTCGGCAGCCGTCCGCACGAGGCCTGCGGTAAACAAGAAAGAAAAGACGCTTTCAGCGGCGACTCAGCCGCGGAAGGCGTCTTCTTTTTGCGTATAGTTTCAACCAGTTATACTCCGACAGACCCGTTCTTTTTTGCCGTTTTACCGCCGGAACAGACCTTTCAGCAAAGCGCCGAGGGCCCGGAAGAAGTCGCGCAGCACGTCCAGGAAGGTGCGGCGGTAGGCTTCGCTGCCGTCGTGGGTATCCGCCATGGAGCGAATCGGCGTCAGCGTGCCCGTCGTGTAATCGGAGCCCGCGTCGTTGGTCGCTTCAAACTGGAGATAGCGGGTAAACGCGGGATCGCTGTCCACCGTCATGCCGTCGCTGACGGCAAACGCGACCAGCAGATCATTGACGCAGTCGGGGAAATAGGTGTGGTAGAGGTCCTTGACGAACCACGTCGTTTCGGGGAACAGCGAAGCGGAGGCGTCGATCTTGCAGTCGGGCGACAGATACCGTCCCCTGCCGTTCTGCACGGCGGCGCGGATATAGCTGTCGGACAGCGTCTTGTCCGTGTCGGCACAGACGGCGCCCAGCGAGGCAAAGCGCGTTGCCACATAGCCGTCGCTCTCCTCCGCCGCATCCTCCGACAACGGATAGTTCGGGAACCCGTATTTTGCAACCACGCCGATGCGCACCCGATCGCTGACGGAGCGCAGATAGTCGTCCATCTGCGTTTGCATGGCATGGTAGGCGTCGATCTTTTCCAAAAGGCCTTCCCATTCCTCTCCGGCGTCGCCGAACACGAAACTGCGCGCGGTCTCATACTGATCGGCGGAGACCATGGACCAATAGCCGGGATAGGTGGCGAACGAATCGCGCAGGATGCGCACGAGCACGTCGCTCTTCATCCGGTCGAAGGCCTTTGTGATGACGTCGACGCCGAGCCCCAGCAGCTTCATCCTGTTGGCGAGATAGACCAGCGAAAAGATCAGGTCCGTGGTCGGCTCGTCGCGGATCACGAGGTCGTTCCAGTCGCGGTAGAAGGTCAGAAAACGCTCCGCAGCGTCGGGGTCGATCACGACGTTGCCGGTGAACAGCGCGTTCGCGGCGCCGATGCCGTGCAGCGCAGACGCATAGAAGGTGCTGCTGTTCACCTTGTCGGGGCCATATTTATACAGATAGGCATAGACGATGTTGGTGGAAATGCAGCGCGACGAAAGATCGACGCTGGAAGCGCCCGTATCCTGCAGAACGGCTTCGATCAGATCGTGCAGCTCATCCGCCAGCGTGATCGGCGACAGCCGCCAGTCGTAATGCCAGCGGAAAACGGGATAGCTTCTGCCCCCGGTCATCGGGATCGTCGTGCGGATGTTGTCGAGCTTGCCCTGCCCGCGCCACATGTTGCTCGGGTGCACGTGCGACCCGTCGCGGGGCATGCCGTCCTTGCCGAGCTTTTCCGCCTCATAGGCGGGCACGACCGTGTCATACATCAGGTCGCAGAACGGCTTGGAGTTGCCCGTGACCGCGTTGAGCAGCGCATATTTGACAAAGTCCTTGATGCGCGGCTTCATCCGGTCCAAGATGTTGATGCCCAGGTCATAGACCATGGTGCCGTCGTCCGTATACAGATAGATGCCCTGCCCCTCGATATAGATCATCGGGCGGGGCTTTTCCTCAGCGGCGAAGGCCGGGACCGTGACGGTCAGCAGCAGACACAGCGCCAGGAAAAGGGAAAGCAGTTTTTTCATGTTCGGTATCCTCCTGAAAAATGCAAATGGGTCACAGCGGCAGTTCCATGACCCGAAGCCGCTCCTGCATGCCGAGCGCTTCATAGAACCGGCGCGCGCCCTCGTTGCACGCCCAGACGTTGAGCGTCACGCTGCGGCAGCCGGTTTTCCTTGCCAGCTCGGCAACATGGTGCATCAGCGCCCGGCCGACGCCCCGCCCGCGCGCGGTCTCGTCCACGCAAAGATCGTTGACGAACAGCGTGGTCTGTCCGACCAGCATCGGACCGTCGGGCGTTGCGCGCAGCTCGCAGAACGCATAACCGAGCACCTCGTCGTTTTCGGCGCAGACAAAAACGGGGCGCGTTTCGTCCTTCAGCAGCGCGCAAAGCTGCGCCTCGTCAAACTTCGTCGCGGGCCCCTTGAAGATATCCGGCCGCCCGTTGTGGTGGATCATGTTGACCTGCACCAGCAGGCGCAGAATCTGCGGAATATCCGCCTTCGTCGCTTTGCGGATTCTCATACCAGTTCCTCCCGCAGCAGCGTCACGGCGTGCGCGGCAATCCCCTCGCCGGCGCCTGTGAAGCCGAGGCCCTCTTCGGTGGTCGCCTTGACGCTCACCCGTCCGACCCCGACGCCGCACGCGGCGGCAATATTCTGCCGCATACGGTCGATGAACGGCCGCAGCTTCGGCGCCTGACAAAGCACGGTGGCGTCGATGTTTTCGATCTCATAGCCGTTCCCGCGCACAAGCGCGCAGACCTCGCGCAGCAGCGCGGCGCTGTCTGCCCCCGCAAAGCGCGGATCGCTGTCGGGAAAATGCAGGCCGATGTCGCCCAGGGCAGCTGCGCCCAGCAGCGCGTCGGCGATTGCGTGCAGCAGCACGTCCGCGTCGGAATGGCCGAGCAGACCCTTTTCATACGGGATCTCCGTTCCGCCGAGGATCAGCTTGCGGTCCGGCACCAGCCGGTGAACGTCATAGCCGTGTCCGATTCTCATAGTCCGATCTCCTTCAAAGCCGTTTCAAATTGCTCTTTTGTCACATAACCGTTCAGCACCCGCAGCAGCGCGGAGGCGGAAAGCCGCTCGGGCAGCGCCAGCTTCTGCAGCAGCGCCCTGCGCTTCGCCGCGCTGTCGGGCTTGCCGGAAAGACCCAGCGCAAACAGATCCGCCGTTGTCAGCCGCTGCGCCGGGGCCGCGTCGCTCCTGTCCGCCGTGACGCCGGCGCGGGCGAACGCCTCCAGCAGCACCTGCTCGCTGACGCCCTCCACGCCGAGCTTGCCCTCCTTGCCGGGGGCGCGCTTGCGCTTCTCCTTGCCGAACAGATCGGGAATATAGACGTGCGTGATCTGCTCCGGCGGCAGCGCGGACTGCAAAAAGTTGCGGATCAGAAAGCCCGCAGAGTCGCTGTCGGTCAGAATAATCAGGCCCTGTTCCCGCGCCAGCCGGCGCAGAAAGGTCTGTTTTTCTTTGTCTTTGAATATGCCGAAGCCGTCGGTGGTCAGAATCAGCGCGTCAAGCAGATTCGACAGCTTGATCTTGTCATATCTGCCTTCGACGATCACGGCTTGTTTCAGTTTGATCATACGCGTTCCCCATTCGCGATCAGAAGCAGCCGCACCAGCAGCTGTTCGATCACCAGCACGCCGTTTTCGCCCGTGCTCTTGAGCCGCCGGTCGGCGTCCAGCAAAACGGCAAGGCTTTGCCGCAGCTGGGGCAGCGTGAGGCTGCGGCTGTCGCGCACGGCGTTGTTCAGCGCGAATTCGCGGCCCTTATAGGAATAGGCGGCGCCGAGGGATGCTGTGCTGCCGCTGCAGGTCATGGCCGTTTTGGCGCGGTAGAGGTCGATGTAGGTGCCGTTCAGCGCGCCGAGGATGTAATAGGGCTCCGTGCGCAGCTGCACCAGCGTGTCCAGCACGGCGTAGGCCTTGTCGAAATCATGCTGCAGCAGGGCGCGGGCCAGCGCATAGACCTTGGCGTCCAGCGTTTTGGTGGCCACGGCGTCGATATGCGCTTTTGTGATCTCGCCCTGCGCATAGGCGCAGACCTTGGCGAGTTCCTGAATCAGCACGTGGAAATCGTCGCCCACGCACGAAACGAGATACTGCGCCATGGCGGGCGACAGCGTGCAGCCCTGCTTTCCGGCCGAAGCGATCAGGGGCCGGTAAAGCTCCTGCCCGGTGCGTTTGTTGAGCTCGCACACCGCGCCGTATTGCTGGAACAGGTCGCGGACTTTTTTGCCCGTTTTTTTGGAAACGGGATTGAGCGTCTGCAGGAACAGCAGCACCGTGGTGTCGGGCACGCCCGGCAGGCCGTCCTTCAGCAGCGCTTCGTCGCGCGCCGAAAGCGGGTCGAGCTTCATGTCGTCCACAATGATTACGCGGCGCTCCCCCATCATCGGCAGCACCGACGCATGGTCGAACACGTCGCGCAGGTCGAGGTTTTTGCCGTCGAACCGCTCCACGTTGAACGAGGCGAACGCCCTGTCCGTCGCGGAATCGGCGATTCTGTCGGCATACAGGCGCTTGAGGTAATCCTCCTCGCCCACAAACAGATAGCACGGCAGGAAGGTCTTTTCTTTCAGATGCGCCCGCAGCGCCTTTTCGTCGAACACGGCCATTCTCGCTCACCTCTTTCCGTTGAAAGAAAACTCTTTTATATTATACTGAAATCTTCAAAAAGGTCAAGCCTGCGCTTTTTCAGGCGGAGCGCCAGAAACGCCAGGCAGAACGCGGCCGTCAACACGGCCGCCCAGACGGCGGCGGATTTCGGCAGCGTCAGCGAGGCGTACGGCAGCGCGGCCATCGTTTTGGCGATCCGGATGCAGTAGCGCGCCACACCCTCGCACAGGAACCGGAGCACCGTTCCGAGCACGGGGACGGCGTGCAGCAAAAGGAACAGACCCCCAAGAAGCAGCAGCGGCAGCAAAAACGGCAGCAGCAACAGGTTGGTCAGCACCGTGACGAGCGACACCGCGCCGAACGAGGCGATCTGAACCGGCAGCGTGACGACCGTGACGCAGACGCTGATGCAAACCGAGGCCGCGGCGGCGCTCAGCCAGCGGTCAAGCGGCTGCGTACGGACCCTTCGGGTGATCACGCGGTCGATCTGCTGCGTGATCGGCAGTGCGAACGTCAGGATCGCCAGCGTGGAAAGCACCGAGAGAATAAACCCGACGTGCATGCAGAAGCCCGGGCGCACGCAGAGGATGACCAGCGCGGCAAAGCCGAGCGAGTTGAGCCCGTCAGGCCGTCTGCGCAAAAGCAGGCCGACCAGATAGACGCCCATCATCAGCCCGGCGCGCAGCACGGATCCGCTGAAGCCCGCCAGCGCCATGACTGCAAGAACCACGAGCAGCAGCACCCCGCCCGCCGTTTGCAGGTTTCGGGTGCGCTTTTTCCAAAGCCAGAGCAGGAAAAAGACCCACGCCGACAGATGCATGCCGGACACCGCCATGATGTGCGCGGCGCCGGCCCGGCGAAAGGCGTCGTAGAGCGCATCGGACATCTGGCTTTTGTCGCCGAACAAAACGGCGGTGAGCAGGCTCGCCTGATCCGGCAGGAACGAGCGCTGCAGCGTGCGGATCATGTCCTTGCGCAGCCGAAGCAGACGCATGTAGGGCGAAGGGCGCGCGTTCTTTTGCAGTGAGCCGTTCAAAACCGGATAGCTGCCCAGAAACAGCGACCGGCTTTGGAACGAGCGAACGACCGAAGCGTTGTCACCGCCCAAGGCATAGAGCGGCCCCGTGAAGCGGATCGTATCACCCGGCTCAACGTCCGACGCAAAGTTGCAGGCGTCCGTCTCGTGGCGCGGCAGCGAAAGCTGCACGCAGCCCGGCACCCGCGTGCCGTCCTCCAGCGTCACCTTCGCCGTAACGAGCAGGCGGTTGCCGCGGCTGTTCGGCCTGGGATAATCGCGCGCTTCGCAGACGAGCACGTCGCGGGTCCGCACGAAGGAAAGCGCCGGCTGCTGCTGCAGCGTGCAGAACGCGATCAGAAGCAGACACCCCAGAAGCGCGCCGCAGCACGCGAACGGCAGATAGCCGGCTTTTCGGCTTTTCCGGTGCAAAAGGCCGCACACAAGCAGCACGAAGAAGACCGCGCCCGCCGCGGCGGCGTACCGGACGCCGGGCAGAAACGACAGCGCAAGCATGACAAAGAACAGCGTCAGGCCGCAGACGGCAAACGGACGGGTCATAGCTCTCTCCTTTCAGGCGGAACCAAGCGGGCCGAAGCGACGCTCGATCGCTCCGGCCTGCGGCTCATTTGAAGAACAGGGGCAGCTCTTCCAGAAAGATGATGTCGTCGCGCTTGGCGGCGTCGCCTTCGGCGAGCACGGCGGCCTGACCGACGACGTCGGCGTCGAACTGCCGGACCAGCTTGTTGACGGCGGCCAGCGATTCCCCTGTGGAAATCACGTCGTCCACGATCAGCACGCGCTTGCCGCGCAGCTTATCGCCCTCGGCGCCGTCCAGATAGACGGTCTGCACCTTGGCGGTGGTAATGGAACGCACGTTGACCGAAACGGGATTCGTCATATAGAGCTTCGGGCCCTTGCGGCAGACAAAGTAGGGCTTGCCGCTCTGCTTTGCCATTTCATAGGCAAGGGGGATGCTCTTGGCCTCCGGGGTCACGATGTAATCGAAGGCCGGGCACTTTTCCAAGAGCGCCTTTGCCGCCGCAACCGTAATCTCCACGTCGCCGAAGATGACGAAGCCGGCAATGTCCAGATGCTCGTTGACTTCGCAGATGGGCAGTTCGCGTTCCAATCCGGCGATGGTCATTTTGTAAGTCTTCATAATGCACACTCCTTCTTTATTGAAAAAAGCTGATGTTGGACAACGATCGGTTTAACCTGCCGGCCAGCCGAACGCACGGCCGCCCATCATGTGGAAATGCAGGTGCTTCACGGTCTGGCCGCCGTCCTCGCCGCAGTTGGTAACGATGCGGTAGCCGTTCGAAAGGCCGAACTCCTTGGCCAGCTTTGCCGCGACCTCAAAGATATGGGCCACCACGGCGCTGTTTTCGGGCGTGACGTCGTCAACGGACGTGATGTGCGTCTTCGGGATCAGCAGCACGTGGACCGGTGCCTGAGGCGACAGGTCCTTGAAGCCGAGCACGGTGTCGTCCTCATAGACCTTGGTCGACGGGATCTCGCCGGACGCGATCTTGCAGAAAATACAATCGTTCATCTTCGTTCCTCCTTAATGCAGCATATCTTTCAGCAGCGCCGCGGCGGCGTTCACCGCCTCGGGCAGCATGTCGATGTTCTTGGCGCCGGCCATGGCCATGTCGGGCTTGCCGCCGCCGGAGCCGCCGGCTCTTTGGGCCGCGGCGCGGGCCAGGTTGCCCGCGTGGGCGCCCGCGGCAATCGCCGCCTTGCCGCAGCAGACGCAGATGTTCCCGCTGCCCTTGGCCTTCTGGACGCCGCCGATCACGCCGACGTAATCGTCGCCCTTGCTCTTGACAAGGTCGCACATTTTGCGCAGCTCGTCCACCGTGGTATCGGCAAGGAAGGCGGTCACGAGCTTCACGGCGCCGACCTCGGTCACGCTGTCAAGCATGCTCTGCGCCTTGGCAGAAGCGATCTGGCCGGAGAGCTTTTCAATTTCGCGGTCCTTCGCCTTCAGCTCCGCCATCACGCCCGCGGCGCGGGAGACCAGCTCCTTGCCGTTGGCGATCTTGAGCGCGGCGGCCGCGTCGTCGATGGTTCCGAGCGCGTCGTTCACATACTGCAGCGCGTTGAGGCCGGTCACGGCCTCGATGCGGCGCACGCCCGCGGCGACCGAGGATTCCGACACGATCTTGAACAGGCCCAGATTGCCCGTATTTTCGGCGTGGGTGCCGCCGCAGAGCTCAACGGAGAAATCGCCCGCCCGGACCACGCGCACCACGTCGCCGTATTTTTCGCTGAACAAAGCCATGGCGCCCATGGCCTTGGCCTCCTCGATCGGCATTTCGCGCGTTTCCACCGGAATCGCTTCGAGGATCTTTTCGTTGACGATGGTCTCCACCTTCCGGAGCTCTTCGCCCGTCATGGCCGAGAAGTGGACGAAATCGAAGCGCATGACGTGCGCGTCCACGAGCTGGCCGGCCTGCTCCACGTGGGAGCCGAGCACCTGCCGCAAAGCAGCCTGCAGCAGATGGGCAGCCGTGTGGTTGCGTCTGGTCGCGTCGCGGCTCTCTTTGTTCACGGACGCGGTCACTCTGTCGCCCACGGCAAGGTCGTCGCCCGCCGTCAAGACGCCGTGGTGCAAAAACAGACCGTCGGCCGTTCTGGTAACGGACTGCACGGTGAAGACCGCATCGCCCGCGGCGATCGTGCCCTTGTCGCCGACCTGGCCGCCGCTTTCGCCATAGAAGGGCGTGGCGTCCAGAATCAGCGCGGCTTCGTCGTCGCGGCCCACGCCTTCGGCGCGTTCGCCGTCCATCAGCACGGCGAGGATCGTGCCGTCGCACCGCAGCGTTTCATAGCCGCAGAAGGCCGTGGCGGGCAGGTCCTTCAGCGCGGCGCCGCCGCCCTTCCAGGCCTCCGCGCCGGCGTCCTTGCGGGCGGCGCGGGTGCGTTCGCGGTTCTCTTTGACCAGCGCGCGGAAGGCGTCCTCGTCCACGGTGTAGCCCTTTTCCTGCAGCAGCTCCTTGGTCAGGTCGATCGGGAAGCCGTAGGTGTCCTGCAGCTTATAGGCGTCCGCGCCGGAAAGCACCGTGCCGTCCATGGAAGCCAGCAGGTCCCGCAGCAGCGCCATGCCGGTGTCGATGGTGCGGGCAAAGGATTCCTCCTCGGCCCTGATGACCTTGACGATCAGGTCGTGCTTTTCCTCGAGGTTCGGATAGGCGTTCTTGTTCTCATTGATAACGGTTTCGCAGACCTCATACAGGAAGGTACGGTCGATGCCGAGCAGCTTGCCGTGGCGCGCGGCGCGGCGCAGCAGACGGCGCAGCACGTAGCCGCGGCCCTCGTTGGAGGGCATAACGCCGTCGCCGATCATGAACGTGGTGGAGCGGATATGGTCGGTGATGACGCGCAGGGAGATATCCTTCTGCGGGTCGTCGTGATAGTTGATGCCGGCGATGCGGATCACGTGCTTCATGATGTTCTGCACGGTGTCCACCTCAAACAGGTTGTCCACGCCCTGCATGATGCAGGCCAGACGCTCCAGGCCCATGCCGGTGTCGATGTTGCAGCTCTTGAGGCGGCTGTAGTTGCCTGCCCCGTCGTTGTCGAACTGGGTGAACACCAGGTTCCAGAATTCGGTGTAGCGGTCGCAGTCGCAGCCGGGGCCGCAGGTCGGGCTGCCGCAGCCGTATTTTTCGCCGCGGTCAAAGTAGATCTCGGAGCAGGGGCCGCAGGGACCGGCGCCGTGCTCCCAGAAGTTGTCTTCCTTGCCCAGACGCACGATGCGCTCGGGCGCAACGCCGACCTCCTTCGTCCAGATGTCGAACGCTTCGTCGTCGTCCTGATAGATCGTGACCCAGAGCTTGTCCACGGGCATCTGCATGACCTTCGTGCAAAACTCCCAGGCCCAGGGGCAGGCCTCGTGCTTGAAGTAATCGCCGAACGAGAAGTTGCCCAGCATTTCAAAATAGGTGCCGTGGCGCGCCGTGATGCCCACGCGCTCGATATCGGGCGTGCGGATGCATTTCTGGCAGGTGGTCACGCGCGTGCGCGGCGGGGTCAGCTCGCCCGTGAAGTATTTCTTGAGCGGCGCCATGCCGGCGTTGATCAGCAGCAGGCTCTTGTCGTTCTGCGGCACCAGCGAAAAGCTCGGCAGGCGCAGGTGGCCCTTGCTTTCAAAGAACCGGAGATACTTTTCGCGGATTTCGTTGAGTCCCATCCATTCCATCGGTGTGTGTCTTCCTTTCCATTAGAAAAAAATAAATGACGCCCCTGCACACCGGGGTGAGCGACGGCCCACGGTACCACCCGGCTTGTGCAAAAAGCACCACTTTGCCCCGTTAACGCCGGGATACGGCACGCCTTTCGGCGGCGGCTCAAAAGCGGCACGCAGCGGACACGGGCCTGCGCGCCCTTGCAGCCGTGGGGCGCACTCTCTGAAGGCCGAAGCCGCAGCGCTTCTTTCTCAAAGCCTTTGTTATTATAACATAGAGTATTCTACACGCTGTGGGGGGATTTGTCAAGGGAAAAGGCAAAAAAGGGATGGAGGAAAGATGGGGGCGGCATGGCAACCGCCCGCCGCGCAGCGTTGGCGGGAAACGCTTGTAGCGGCAGCCCCATGGGCTGCTTGGGTTAAACGCATAACCCCAGTCGGCCATGGGCCGACCGCTGCAAGGTTGGCGGCAACCAGGCTCCATGACCCCGTCCCCATCCGCCGGCGCGGACGGGGACGGCAGGCCCTCCCCTGTCAACTTTGTGTTTCGCTTGACGGCGGTTTCATGAAAAGGCGAACAAACTGTGAATTCTCGCGAAGTTGCTTGCTTTTTCGGCTTTCCTGTGTTAAAATATGGGCAAGTGAACAGGGATGTTCATATTCTATTTTACGGAGGAACATACAGTATGGATTTTCTCAAGACGCTGGTTGATCAGATCCTTGGCCTGATCAAGACCCTCGGCAGCGACAACGACACGATCGCAAAAGTGATCGACGCGCTGAAGAACGTGCTTGGTAGCCTCGGCAAAACCGAAGAATAAGGAACCGAAAGAGAACGGCTGCTCCGGCGGCCGTTTTTCTTTCGGCCCTTGAATGACTGCTCACCGCTTCGGCGCTGTTTTTCGGCGCAAAAGCTGCCCTGCAGACGTCAAAAAGAGGCGAAAACGGCAGCGAATCAATCTTCCGGATTGGAAAAGACGGCTGTTTTCGTGGAAAAGCCCCGTGCTTTTCGTCAAAATGCCTAAAAGAGAATCGTTCCTTTTGTGCAGTATTCCGGTAAAAAACTGTTGATTTTTTGTAAACAATGTGTTACAATATTGACCGTGGGAGTGAGATCTCAACACACTATTTTTAAAGGAGGATATCCCCATGAGCAAGTACATTGACAAACTCGACACCATCGCTTCGAACCTCATCAAAATCCTGAAGGCGATTTTCGCGATCTTCAAGATCGACGAACCCGAATTCGACCTGACTGGTGAAAACTATGATGCTATCAAGGACGGCCTTACTGAAATCGCTGGTGCGTTCGAAGACTAATTGAGTCAAAATGAAAAAGACCGGTTCGCCGGTCTTTTTCTTTTGTCCGTTTTGCCTTTTTCAAAAATAATTCAATTTTATAAAAACCTCTTGTATTTTCAAATGAGATATGGTATGATATGTAAGCAGAAAACTATATGCAAGGAGGAAACATAATGGATTTCAATACGATCAAGAACGGTTTTTATGAGGTGTTCAGAATTCTGGCGAAGGTTTTCATTCTTTGGAACTTTACCGGTGACCGCATCGACTTCAACTTTGCCAGAGACATCGGCGAAGACAAAGAAGGCGAAAAAGGTACTATTAGGGAAGCAATTGATAACATTCTTAGCGTTTTCTAAAAAGGCCAGTTGTTCTTCTGACATCCCTTCAGTTTAATTCTTTCAAAGGAGGAATCATTCATGGATAAATTCAGAGATTTGATTACGTCTATTCTGAACTTCCTGTTTCAGATGTTCAAAGATCTCAAGATCTTCGGTGAAGACAGCAAAATGCCCGACGTCCTCATGCAGTATTATCAGGACGCCAACACCGTGATCGACGCCGCGCGCGGCTGATTGCCCAAATGATAAAGCCGCTTTGCGGCTTTTTTCTTTTCCGTTTTATAAACAAAATTTGAATTATTTTTGACAAACCCCTTGCATTTTTGTGATCATTGTGATAGAATACGGCCATGGAAATTCTTTTCCAAATCTAATAAGGAGGATATTGTAATGGATAAGTACATGGGTATTTTCAAGGCTTTCTATGCTTTCCTGAGCACGCTTCTCGGTGACCTGCTTGGTGACAAGCTCAGCAAGAAGTTCGAAGGCATCGACCTGGACGAGTACAAACAGCTTGGCCAGAAGATCTATGATGAAGCTGTTGCCGCGTTCAAAGACTAAGATTTTTTGTGCACAAAAAGTCGGGAAACCGACTTTTTTGTTTTTTCAAGAAAAGTATTGTTTTTCCGCTTCTTCTGTGATAGAATGGGCGTATGAACCGATTGGTCTCAAATCTTGAAAAGGAGGAACCATCATGGATCTCAAGAATCTGGATTACAAAGCCATCTTCAACGCTTTCATTTCCTTCCTGACAAAAGTGTTTGTCGGTCTGGGCGTCTTCAAAAGCGAAGAGGAAGCGCCCTACAAGCCCTATCTGGACAGCGCAATGGGGATCGTTGACGCCATTGCAGACGCAGCCAAATAATTAGACAATCTTTGCGCAAAGAGTCGGGCAACCGACTTTTTTTGTTATCCCGGCAACGCGTTGACAAAAAGTTCAAAAAGTGACAAAACCTTTTTGCGGCGCTTCCCTTGCCTTTTTCTTTCCGGTATGTTAAGATATAGCCAAAGCAAACCACATTTTGACAACACGATAAGGAGATATCATTATGGTAAGTGCAATCAACAGCTTTTTCAACATTCTCATCACCCTGATCAACGCCTATGACAACAACGGCGCTGCCCCGCGTATTCTTTCGCTGTTCCAGCGCAGAATCAACGGCGCGCTTGATCTGTTCGGCATCACGGACGAGACGCTGGGCTGATCGCATTCAGCGAAGAGCAAAAAAGAAGAGTACGGGAACAGTCCGTACTCTTTTTGTTTTATTGGGCCGCGCCCAGCGCCGTTTGCCACAGGAAGCGTGTCAGCGTTTCGGCAGCCAGCTCGTTGGAATTGCGGTTCGGGTGGCCGTTGGTCGTGGCGCCCAGGCGTTCCATCTCAAACGACAGCGTGGCGGTGGTCACCATCGTGTCGTCGGTCTCGCTGCGGAATTGGGCGACCGCCTGCTCAATATAGGGGAACATGGAATTGTTCATGTCGCCCAGCACGCAGATGATCGGCACGCCGGGGTTATAGCCGCGCACCAGCCGCAGCAGCTCCACGTAGGCCTGCACAAAGGCGGCGCGGCGGTCGGCCGTGTAGCAATAGGAGGCGTCGTTCGTGCCGAGGTTGATGACGATCATGGTCGGCTTCGGCCGCTCAAAGGTCCAGACGTCGCTGACCTCGGGCGGCAAGATGAGCGTGGTCAGCGTTTTGTCGTAGCGCTTGGAGAGCACATAGTCGGGGCGGATCACGCCGTTGTCGGTGAACGCGCTGAGCACGCCGTAGCCGGAAAAGGCGATGGCATAGCTTTCGGCGCCGAGCGCCTGCCCGGTCAGATAGGCATAGGTGCCCATGTAGTTTTCGGTGCGGGTGGAAAACTGGCCCCATTCGTTCGGGGCGTCCAGCCCGTAGCCGGCGGTGATGGAATCGCCGATGAACTCCAGCAGCATATCGGGCTGCAGCGTGGGCGCCACGGAGGAGGCGGAGCAGACGCGGATGCCCGACACGCCGGCGCAGGAATACATCGATTCCGTCAGCTTGATCACCTTGACAACCGCCTCCCCTTCCACCGAGGAAAGGTCGAGCCGGATTGTGGTGAACTCCTGATCCAGCGTCGCTTCGTCCGTCATCGTGCCGTTGACGAACACGGCCACGCGCGGGCGGTGGTTATAGGCCACCGCATAGGACTGGGCCACGGTCAGCGTGACCTCGGCCCATTCGGCAACGCACGAGAACTCCACGCCGCAGCCGGACATGGAAAACCAGCGCACGTCGTCATAGAAAAGCGTGCGGCCCACGGGGCGCACCGTGGCGTCGTCGGCAAGATAATCGCGGACCTCCACGGAGGCGAAGGTCTCGCGCGGGGCCGTGGTCTGCGCCGGCTGCACGGGGTGCGAAACGTCGGGCAGCATGTCCAGACGGTAGCCCAGTGCAAACGCGGCAAACACCACGACGGCAAGCACCATCACGCAGAACGCAATCCATTTCAGGCGCTGTTTCATCCGCTGCCCTCCTTTCCCGTTTTTCCGCAGAATCCAAACGTTCTATTTATATTAGCACATTTTTTTCCGTTGGTCAACCGAAATCGGTTGACGCGGCCCGTTTCTTATAGTATAATTGAGCCAAATTCCACGCAAGAGCAGGTGATCTCATGTTTTCCAGGGAAATGTATGCCCTCGGCGCGCAGCCGTCCGTGATCCGCGAGATCTTTGAATACGGCAGGCAGCGCAAGGCCGCCATCGGCAAGGACAACGTGTTTGACTTTTCGCTCGGCAACCCGAGCGTCCCCGCGCCGCCGGTGGTGAACGAAACCATCAAACGGCTGTGCGACACCATGGAGCCGACCGTGCTGCACGGCTACACCTCCGCCGTGGGCGACCAGGGCGTGCGCCAGGCGATTGCGGATTATCTGAACCGCACCCACGGCACCGCGTTTTCCGCCGCGGAGTTCTATATGACGGCGGGCGCCGCCGCGTCGCTTTCCATCACGTTCAAGGCGCTTTCCGAGCCGGGCGACAAGCTCGTGCTGCTGGCCCCGTTTTTCCCGGAATACAACGTGTTTGCCCGCGCGGCGGGCATGGAGCCGGTTGTGGTGAAATGCCGCGAAGACGACCTGCAGATCGACTTTGACGCGCTGGACGCCGCCTTTGACCGGAACGTGAAGGCCATCGTGGTCAATTCGCCCAACAACCCCTCGGGCGTGGTGCTCAGCGAAGAGACCGTCACGCGGCTGTGCGCGTTCCTCCAAGAAAAGCAGGCGCAGTTCGGCCACCCGGTCTTTCTGATCTCGGACGAGCCCTACCGCGAGCTGGTCTACGGCGGCGTCAGGGTGCCGTTCCTCACGAAGTATTACGACAACACGATCGTCTGCTATTCGTTCAGCAAATCGCTCTCTCTGCCCGGCGACCGCATCGGATATATTCTGGTGCCGCGCAGCGCCGACCCCACGGGCGAGCTCTATAAGGCCGTCTGCGGCGCGGGCCGCGCGCTGGGCTACGTCTGCGCGCCGAGCCTGTTCCAGTTCCTCGTGCCCGCCTGTCTGGGCAAAACATCGGATATCTCGATCTATCAGCGCAACCGCGACCTGCTGGTGCAGGCGTTCACCGAGGACGGCTTTTCCGTGGCAAAGCCCGACGGCGCGTTCTATCTGTTCCTGCGCTCCCCCGAGACGGACGCCGCCGCCTTCTGCGAAAGAGCAAAGCAATATGAGCTGCTGCTGGTGCCGAGCGATTCCTTCGGCTTCCCCGGCTACGTGCGCATCTGCTACTGCGTGGCGCCCGAGATGATCGAGCGCGCGCTGCCCGCCTTCCGCAAGCTGGCGCAAAGCTACGGTCTTTGCTGAAACAAGCGGCCGCTTGTTCAGTGCACGGTGCGCAGTGCACAGTCAGGTGCAAAAAAAGAACAGAGCGATCATAGCTCTGTTCTCTTTTTTTCTGGTTTCTGTCCATCCGGCTTCTTAATCTTCTTCCGGCGCTTCCTTCGGGAACACTTCCACGCGGACCTTGCCGATGCGGCGGTCTTCCACGTTCAGCACGGTCAGCTTGAGGTTTTCGAATTCCACCACGCTCATGTCGCCGTTCTTGGGCAGATAGCCGAGCTGGCTGATGATGAAGCCGCCGAGCGTTTCATAGTCCCCTTCCGGAATCACGTCGTCCACCAGCTCGTTGACCTCTTCAATGGCGGTGGTGCCGTCAATCGTGAACAGGTTGTCGTCCACCTCCACGATTTCTTCGTCCTCGTTGTCATACTCGTCCTGAATGTTGCCGACGATTGCTTCAAGCAGGTCTTCCATCGTCACGATGCCCGCCGTGCCGCCGTATTCATCCACAACGACCGCCATCTGGATGCGTTTTTCGCACATCTCGTTGAACAGCTCGCCGCAGTTTTTGGAAAACGGCACGTAGTACGCCTTGCGCATCACGTCCTTGGGCCCCATGTCCTTCGGCAGCGACGAGGAGATATACTTGAGCAGGTCCTTGATATACACGATGCCGATGATGTTGTCGGGGTCCTCGTGGAACACGGGGATGCGCGACACGCCGCCTTCAATGGCTTCCTTGACCACGTCCTTGAGCGTATCGGTATCCTCCACCGCGATCATGTCGGTACGGTGGGTCATGATGTCGGACACGTCGATGTCGTCGAAATCAAAGATGTTGTCGATCATTTCCTTCTGCTGGTCTTCGATCACGCCCTTTTCCTGGCCGACGTCCACCATCATGCGGATTTCCTCTTCGGTCACGACCTCTTCATTCGCGTTGGGGTCCAGCCCGAGCATGCGCACCACGAGGTTGGTGGAGCCGGACAGCACCTTGACGAACGGCGTCATCAGCTTTTTGAACACCAGCAGGAAGCCGGAAACGGCATAGGCGATCTTTTCGCTCTTCTGCATGGCGATGCGCTTGGGCGCGAGCTCGCCGAGCACCAGCGAGAAATAGGAGATGATGATCGTGATCAGCACCACGGACGCGCCCTTGATCACCGAGGTCGGAATCCCGGTGCCGAGCTTTTCAATGGCGCCGGTCAGCATGGCGGCAAAGTTGGTCGCCGCGGACGCGGACGTCAGAAAGCCGGCCAGCGTGACGCCGATCTGGATGGTGGAAAGAAAGTTCGACGGGTTATCGGTCAGCTTTTTGACCTTCTTCGCTTTCTTGTGGCCTTCCTCCGCCAGCTTGTCGATCATATTGTCATTGAGCGAAATGATCGCGATTTCGCTCATGGCAAAGAAGGCGTTGATCAGGATCAGAACAAATAACAGGATCAGTTTGAAGATTAAACTTCCGGGGTCATCCATAACGGATTTTGTCTCCTTTCGTATGACAATGGATTTAGAATATGATCATACCGATATATTATACTATAGATTCCCGAAAAGGTCAATCGACAAAGAAAAGAAAAGCGCCGGAATCTATGGATTTTTGCGCAAAAATGTGGTAGAATGATTGCAATATCAAGAAGGAGGAAGCAACCATGCCCTATATCAATATCAAAACGTCCAAAGCTGTGACGCCGCAGCAGGAGACCGAACTCAAGACCGCGCTCGGCACGGCCATCACGGCGCTCGGCAAGAGCGAGGCCTGGCTGATGGTGGAGATCGAAGACAACCGCCGCCTGTGGTTCCGCGGCGAAAACACCGAGCCGATGGCGCTGGCGGAGGTGGAACTCTTCGGCAAGGCGAGCGAGGACCAGTATGACCGGATGACGAAAGAGATCTGCGGGATCCTTTCCGGCACGCTCGGCATCGGCGGCGAAGAGATCTACGTCAAGTATGAGGAGATCGACCACTGGGGTTACAACTCGTTCAATTTCTGAGGATGCCGTACAGGGCGGCCGCCGGCCGCCCCTGCGCGTCTTCTTCGCGGATGAACAGTTGCCGCCACGGAGCGGTTCCCACGCGTCATTCCGCATTCCGCATGAAAAAAGAAGCTCCCGCGGGAGCTTCTTTTTATTCAGGCGAAATTATTCGTTGATCGCAGTGACAACGCCCGAACCGACGGTACGGCCGCCTTCACGGATGGCGAAACGAAGGCCTTCTTCGATCGCGATCTCGGTGATCAGTTCCACGTTCATCTCGACGTTGTCGCCGGGCATGCACATCTCGGTGCCTTCGGGCAGGGAGATAACGCCGGTCACGTCGGTGGTGCGGAAATAGAACTGCGGACGATAGTTGTTGAAGAACGGGGTATGACGGCCGCCTTCATCCTTGGTCAGGACGTAAACCTGGCCCTTGAACTTGGTGTGGGGATGGATCGAACCGGGCTTCGCAAGCACCTGGCCGCGTTCGATTTCGGTTCTCTGAACGCCGCGCAGCAGGCAGCCGATGTTGTCGCCGGCCTCGGCATAGTCGAGGATCTTGCGGAACATTTCGATACCGGTGCAGACGGTCTTTCTCTTTTCATCGGTCAAACCAACGATTTCCACTTCTTCGCCGGTCTTCAGCTGGCCTCTTTCCACTCTGCCGGTGGCGACGGTGCCGCGGCCGGTGATGGTGAAGACGTCTTCGACGGGCATCAGGAACGGAAGGTCAGCCTTACGGTCCGGAGTCGGGATATAGCTATCGACAGCATCCATGAGTTCCCAGATGCAGGCGATTTCGGGGGCGTTCACGTCGCCGCCGTCATATTCGAGGGCCTTCAGCGCGGAACCCTTGATGATCGGGGTGTCGTCGCCGGGGAATTCGTACTCGTCGAGGGTCTCGCGGACTTCCATCTCAACCAGCTCAAGGAGCTCGTCGTCGTCAACCTGGTCAACCTTGTTCAGGAAAACGATGATGTAGGGCACGCCAACCTGGCGGGCAAGCAGAAGGTGTTCTTTCGTCTGAGCCATCGGGCCGTCGGTCGCAGCGATAACAAGGATCGCGCCGTCCATCTGCGCAGCGCCGGTGATCATGTTCTTGATATAGTCGGCATGGCCCGGGCAGTCCACGTGCGCATAGTGACGGGTGGCCGTCTCATATTCCACGTGAGCGGTGTTGATGGTGATACCGCGTTCTCTTTCTTCGGGAGCCTTATCGATGTTGGCGTAATCGACGAAAGCAGCGCCGCCCTTCATGGCAAGGGTCTTGGTGATCGCAGCGGTCAGGGTGGTCTTACCATGGTCAACGTGGCCGATGGTGCCGATGTTTACGTGGGGTTTGGTTCTTTCAAACTTTTGCTTTGCCATTGGGAATTTCCTCCTTATAATTGACAATTAAAATTATTGCGTTGCATAAAAGCTGCATTGCCACTATTCTATCAAGAATAGAACAGAAATGCAAGAGTATTTTGAGAAAATTTAGTCTCTCTTCGATCTTTCGGTCACAATGCCCTCGGCAATGTTCTTCGGGACCTCCACATAGTGGCTGGGTTCCATCGAATACTGCGCGCGGCCCTGCGTCTTGGAGCGCAGGTCGGTGGCGTAGCCGAACATGTTGGCCAGGGGGATGAACGCGTTGATCTGCGTTGCGCCGAGTCTTGCCTCCATGCCCTGCATGACGCCGCGGCGGGAGTTGATGTCGCCGATCACGTCGCCCATGTATTCGTCGGGCGTGATCACGGCCACCTTCATCATCGGTTCCATCAGAACCGGCGCCGCCTTGCGCATCGCGTTCTTGAACGCCATGGAGCCGGCGATCTTGAACGCCATTTCGGACGAGTCGACCTCATGATAGGAGCCGTCGTAAAGGGTTACCTTGACGTCGACCACATTGTAGCCGGCCAGCGTACCGGAGAGCATCGCGCCCTTGATACCGGCCTCCACCGCGGGAATATATTCCTTGGGGATGGCGCCGCCGACGATGGCGTTGACAAACTCATAGCCCTTTTCGGGGTTCGGCTCGATTTTGATCTTCACGTGACCGTACTGGCCGCGGCCGCCGGACTGACGCGAATATTTGCAGTCTTCGTCCGCCGGACGGGTGATGGTCTCGCGGTAGGCAACCTGCGGTTTGCCGACGTTGGCTTCCACCTTGAACTCGCGCAGCATACGGTCGACGATGATCTCCAGATGGAGCTCGCCCATGCCGGCGATGATGGTCTGGCCCGTTTCCTCGTCGGTGTAGCACTTGAACGTGGGATCCTCTTCGGCCAGCTTCTGCAGGGCGATGCCCATTTTTTCCTGGCCGGCCTTGGTCTTCGGTTCAATGGCCACGCGGATGACGGGATCGGGGAATTCCATCGATTCCAGAATGATCGGGTGCTTTGCGTCGCAAAGCGTGTCGCCGGTGGTGGTGTTCTTCAGACCGACCGCGGCGGCGATGTCGCCCGCATAGACGGTCTCGATATCCTGGCGGTGGTTCGCGTGCATCTGCAGGATGCGGCCGAAGCGTTCGTTCTGCTGCTTCACGGAGTTATAGACCGTGGAGCCTGCGTTCACCGTGCCGGAATAGACGCGGAAGAAGCAAAGCTTGCCGACGTAGGGGTCGGTCGCAATCTTGAACGCAAGGGCCGAAAACGGTGCGCTGTCGGAGGACGGGCGGTTCTCTTCCTTGTCCGTTTTGGGGTTCACGCCCTCAATGGCGGGGACGTCGACCGGAGACGGCATGAAATCGATCACCGCGTCCAGCAGCAGCTGCACGCCCTTGTTGCGGTAGGACGTGCCGCAGCAGACCGGCACCATCTGGTTGTTGATCGTAGCCTTGCGGATGCATTTTTTGATCTCGTCGACGGTCAGTTCTTCGCCTTCGAAGAATTTTTCCATCAGATCTTCATCCTGCTCGGCAACGGCTTCCACCAGCGCGTCATGATATTCCTGCGCCAGATCCATCAGATCGGCGGGGATATCCTCGTCGCGGACGTCAAGACCCATGTCGTCATAATAGACCTCCGCACGCATGCGGACCAGGTCGATGATGCCCTTGAAATCGGCTTCGGCGCCGATGGGAAGCTGAATGGGAACGGCGTTGCACTTCAGGCGGTCCTTCATCATTTCCAGCACGTGGAAGAAGTCCGCGCCCATGATGTCCATCTTGTTGATATAGACCATACGGGGAACACGGTATTTGTCGGCCTGTCTCCAGACGGTCTCGCTCTGGGGCTCCACGCCGCCCTTTGCGCAAAGCACGGTGACGCTGCCGTCGAGCACGCGCAGGGAACGCTCCACCTCAACGGTGAAATCCACGTGCCCCGGCGTATCAATGATGTTGATGCGGTGATCCTTCCAGAAGCAGGTCGTTGCGGCGGACGTGATCGTGATGCCGCGCTCCTGCTCCTGCGCCATCCAGTCCATGGTGGCCGCACCGTCGTGTGTTTCGCCGATTTTGTGCGTTTTTCCCGTATAGAACAGGATACGCTCGGTCGTTGTTGTTTTGCCGGCATCGATGTGGGCCATGATGCCGATGTTTCTCGTCATTTCAAGAGATACCTGTCTTGGCATACGCTACCTCCATCCGATGTCTTTGTTTGAATAACGGAATAACACAAAAATCGTTCCGATCACCATCTGAAGTGGGCGAAAGCCTTGTTGGCTTCTGCCATCTTGTGGGTGTCTTCACGCTTCTTGAACGCGGAACCGGTTTCGTTCACGGCGTCCATGATCTCGTTGGCAAGACGTTCCTTCATGGTACGTTCCGAACGGGAACGGGCATAAAGGGTGATCCAGCGAAGGCCCAGCGTCTGTCTTCTTTCGGGACGGACTTCAATGGGCACCTGGTAAGTCGAACCGCCGACGCGGCGCGCCTTGACCTCCAGCACAGGCATGACGTTTTCCATTGCGTTCTGGAACACCTCGAGGGGTTCCTTGCCTGTCTTTTCTTTGATGATATCGAATGCGTCGTAGACGATTTTCTGTGCGACGCCCTTCTTACCATCATACATAACACTGTTGATGAGCCGTGTTACAAGCTTTGAATTGTAAAGCGGATCGGGCAAAACATCTCGTTTTGCAATCTGGCCTCTTCTTGGCACTGCGCTTCCCTCCTTCATAGTAATGATATCATAGGTACTCGAGTGACAAATTCCCGTCGGCACCAATGCGAGGCATATATCCGTAATATATACACTGCATCTGACTTTCGTCAGGGGTGCAAGAAGATTTGTCAGTTCTTTTTCGTTCTTAACTCACATTAAGAACAGGTCGCAATAACCGTTTTGAAACGATTATTTCTTGGCAGCCTTCGGACGCTTGGCGCCGTACTTGGAACGGGCCTGCATTCTTCCGCTGACGCCCTGCGTATCGAGGGTGCCGCGCACGATGTGGTAACGCACACCGGGAAGGTCCTTAACACGGCCGCCGCGGATGAGGACAACAGAGTGTTCCTGCAGGTTGTGACCCACGCCGGGGATATAAGCGGAAACTTCGATCCCGTTGGTGAGACGCACACGGGCGATCTTACGAAGCGCGGAGTTCGGCTTCTTGGGGGTTGCGGTCTTCACTGCTGTGCACACGCCGCGCTTTTGCGGAGAATTGTGATCCGTCATCACGTTCTTCTTGGAGTTGAGTCCTTTCAGAAGAGCGGGCGCCTTCGGCTTTTTGACGAGGGTTTCTCTGCCGTTGCGAACTAACTGGTTAAAGGTCGGCAAGTGGAAAGCATCTCCTTTCTGACAGAATACTGTATGGCGGTAACCGCGTAAATTTGGGCGCAGTTATCCCACACGCCCGAGTATTTTACATGATTTTTTTCCATTTGTCAAGCGCCTTTTCAAAGGAAACGCGGCATTGCGGGATTTTTGTTGGTTTTCTCCCCTATTTCCGGCGTTTCTTCAGTCTTTGTGGGCAGTTTTGACGAAGAAAGGGGCGTTTATACAAGGGGTTTGCAATTCGGGGGCCGGCATGTTATAATGAAAAAGACAAAAGGAGGCGGTATTCATGCAAGCGATTCTGATTGCCCTGATCAACGCGCTGTTCTTTCTGAGCGCCCTGTTCTGCCCGTCGCTGACCGTGGACGCGGCGCAGAACGCCGGCCCGCGCACCGGCGGCGCGGCCGGGTTCCTCTACGGCGTTGCGGAGGAAGGCGTGCCGTCGCGTGAGATCACCGACAGCCTGCACATCACCACCATGTCGGCCAAAACGGCGGGCGGCCTGCAGCACCCCGTGGGCGACGTTGCGCATATTGCGCCGCAGGTCAACACGGACGATCTGCAATACCTGATCGTCTATCTGCAGGACATGTATCCCACGTGGTATTATGACGAAGCGGCCGTTACCGCGCAGAAGGACGCCGGCGCCTACGACTGGCGCGCCTATCTGGAAAACGTCTACTATCCCCTGCTGGACGAAGCGCTGGAGCGCTACCGCGGGTGCGATTATTTTGACAAGCTGGTGTTCTGTCCGTTCAACGAAAGCGACAACGCCGTCTGGTTCGGCACGCGGACGGACGGCCGGAACGTCTTTGACGACGCCGGGCGGCAGGCGTTCTATGAAGCCTGGGCGCAGACGGCCGAACGCATCCGCGCCGTATACCCGGCCGCGAAGCTCGCCGGTCCCGCCTACTGCGGCTTTGACCGCGGCACGATGGCGGAATTCCTCGCCTATACGAAGGCGCACGGCTGCGTGCCGGACGTGATCGTCTATCATGAGCTGAACGGGCGGTCGATCTTTGAATGGAACCGCCACACGGACGCACTGCACGAGATCGAACGCGGCCTCGGCATTGACGAGGCGACGCCCGTCGTCGTGAACGAATACGGCATGATGGAGGAAAACGGCGACCCCAACGCCGCGGCGAAGTATATCAGCGTGATTGAAGAAAGCGGCGTGTTCGGCGACCAGGCCTACTGGCTGCTGGCCGACAATCTGAGCAACACCTGCGCCGACCGGACGACGCCCAACAGCGCCTGGTGGGTCTACCGCTGGTACGCGCAGATGGGCAAAACGCGCCTCGGCGTAAAGCAGGGGCTCCCCGCCTATTCCGAAAAAACGATCCGCGACGAAAGCAGCTTTCTCAACTATAAGAAGCTGGCGGTCTTCGGCCTTGCCGCCGCTAACGAAACGAAAGATGAGATCCGGCTCCTGCTGAGCGGCGCCGACCGCGACCAGCGGCTGCGGTTCACGCATCTCAACAAGACCGCGCTCAAAGGCAGGCTGTTGCGCGTGGAGATTGAAAAGGTGACCTATCAGGGGCTCGGCGGTCCGGTCTGCGCGCCGGAGGTCACGGCGTCCTATACGGCCCGCGCCGCCGGAGGCCGCCTGACGGTGCCGCTGCGCGACAGGGACAAGAATGCGGCGTATCTGGTCACGATCTCGGCGGACGGCAAGCGCCCCGCGAAAAGCGTTGACGACGCGCGGCTGACGCGCTTTGAGTTTGAAGACGGCACCCTGCACGGCGCAGCCTACACCTATGACAGCGCCTATGCGACCACGGGGAGCCTGCAGGGCATGTGCGGCGGCTTTGAGCGTCCGGGCGACGGCGTGTCTCTCCCGTTCACGGTTGACAGGGGCGGCGTTTACGATCTGACGCTGATCTACGGCAAGGATAAGGACGGCCGCAGCGACCTCGAGCGGAAGGACGCCGAGGTGCTTTTGCAGCTGGACGGCATGGAAAAAACGATCCGCCTGCCCAACACGGTGCGCAGCGAGAACACAAGTACCTATACGATGCAGGCGCAGCTTTCAAAGGGCAGCCACACGCTGACGCTTTCGCACAAGGACGGCACCTATGTGCTCGACAGCCTGCTGGTGAAGCCCCACAGCGACACGCCGAAGATCTGGTTTGAAGCGGACAGCTTCGCCCCCTGGAAATATTGGGTCGTTGCGCCGGCGGACGGCTATTACCTTTGCGACGGCGACACGCTGTTTTTGCAGCGCGGTCTCAGCGTGCTGAAACGCGAACGCCTTGACCGCGTCACGAAAGCGGCGCTTGACCTGCAAGCGCAGAACGCGGCGGACGCGCCAGTGCTCTTCGGCGGCGCGGCGCAAAAAACCGACGCGGACGGTACGGCGTATTCCGACGGGCTTTCCGAAGACGCCGGGCTGCACCTGACGGTTCACGCGCCGGAAGGCGGCGATTACGCACTGGTGCTCACCTACGCTTCCGGCCGCGAAAACGGCGCGCACGCCTACAACATCGATCTGGTGGAAGACTTCGTCACCGTGAAGGTGAACGGCGAAAAGACCGGCAATTTCTATTGCCGCAACACGATGAGCTTTACCAACTGGAGCACGCGGACGATCCCCGTCACGCTGCAAAGAGGAGACAACGAGATCACGCTGACAAACGACAGCGAAAACGCATTCACGGGCGTCGGCTTTGCGCCGCGCATCGCGCAGGTCGCCTGTTACCCGTCGGTAATCCACTGAAGCAAAAAGAGAGGCAACACATGAAACAGCAACGCAATTATCCGATCGTGATCATCACCGACAAGGGCGCGGCCTTTTTGAAAAGCGGACACGTCTGGGTCTATGAAGAGGAAGCGGCCGCCCTTTCCGGCGAACCGGCGGACGGCGATCTGGTGGACGTCTGCAGCCAAAAGGGCCGCTATCTCGGCACGGGGTTTTTCAACAGCCGCTCGAAGATCCGCGTGCGGATCCTGTCGCGCAACGCGAACGACACGTTTGACCGCGCGTTCTTTGCGCGGCGGCTGCAGTATTGCTTCGATTACCGCAAAACGGTCATGGGCGACGACTTTCGGTGCTGCCGGCTGGTGTTCGGCGAAGCGGACGGCTTTCCGGGCCTCACGGTGGATCGGTTCGGCGACGTGCTGGTGACGCAGACGATGTCGCTCGGCATTGAGCAGCGAAAAGACGTCATCTTTCCGCTGATGGTCGAGCTGCTCGCCGCCATGGGCGCGCCGGTCACGGCGATCTATGAGCGCAACGACATTGCCCTGCGCGAAAAGGAAGGCATGGAGCAGACCACCGGCTTTTACCGCGGCGCCGGGCTGCGGGACGACCTTCCGGGCAAGCTGATCCTCACGGAAAACGGGATCGACTATGAAGTGGACTATATGCACGGCCAGAAGACCGGCTTTTTCCTTGACCAGAAGTATAACCGTCTGGCGGCGGCAAGGCTGGCGAAGGGGCGCACCGTGCTCGACTGCTTCACCCACACGGGCGCGTTCGCGCTCAACTGCGCCAAAGCGGGCGCCGGGCGCGTGACGGCGGTGGATATTTCGAAGGACGCCGCCGCGCTGACCGCGGCGAACGCGAAGCGCAACGGCCTTGCCAACGTGGACGTGCTTTGCGCCAACGTGTTTGAACTATTGACCGAGCTGGAAGCGAAGCACGACAGGACCTATGATTACATCATCCTCGACCCGCCGGCGTTCACCAAGAGCAGCGCCACCGTGCAGGCGGCGCGCCGCGGCTATAAGGAGATCAACCTGAAGGCGATGAAGCTGCTGCCGCGCGGCGGCTACCTCGCCACCTGCTCGTGCTCCCACTTCATGACGGACGACCTGTTTCGCAGGATGCTCTTTGACGCGGCGAAGGACGCCGGCGTGCAGCTGCGGCAGATTGAGGCGCGCCAGCAGGCGCCCGACCACCCGATTCTTTGGGGTGTGCCGGAGACGGAATACCTGAAGTTTTATCTGTTTCAGGTGGTGTGAACAAACCGAAAAACAGCCCGACGGAACTTCCGTCGGGCTGTTTTGGGTTTCGGCTCAAAGCGCTTCCAGCACGCTGCAAAGGAGCTTGTAGGTGCGTTCCGCCGAAGAGAGCGACAAGCGTTCGTCATAGGTGTGGATGTCGAAGATGTCGGGGCCCATCGAGACGCAGTCGAGCGCCGGTTTTTTGCCGCAGAAGATGCCGCACTCGAGGCCCGCGTGGATCGCCGTAATCGTCATCGGCTTGCCGTACTGCCGTTCATAGCAGCGCAGCACGGTGTCGCGCAGGCGGCTGTTTTCTTTGAACTCCCACGCCGGATAATCGCCGAACGTGGAAACCGCTGCGCCGCAGGCGGCCGCGTGGGCGGTCAGATCGGAAAGCAGCTGTTCTTTTTCCGCGCCCACGCTGCTGCGCAGGGCGTGGCCGGTCAGCACCCGGTCCCCTTCGGTTTTGACCGTGCCGAGGTTCAGCGAGGTCTGCACAAGGCCGGGCACCTGCGCGCTCATGGCGATGATGCCGTTGGGCACGCCGCACAGCAGCCGCAGCAGCCTTGCGGTGTCTTGTTCCGAGAACGCGCGCTGCGCTTCGGCCGGCTGCAAAGTCAGCGCCGCCCCCTGTTCGGTCAGGGCAAAGGCGGCTTTTGCTTTTGCAAGGGCGGCCTGCAGCCGGTCCGCGAGGCCGGGAGCGGTTTCGACAACCGCCGTGCAGCTTGTCGGAATCGCGTTGTCCGCCGAGCCGCCGTCGATGCTGCAAAGGCGGCTGACGCCGCAGCTTTGCAGCAGTTTTGCCAAAACGAGCACCGCGTTTTCGTGGCCCTTGTCGATCTCCGCGCCGGAATGGCCGCCGGGCAGACCGTCGAGAACCACGCGCAGACAATCGGCAGCCGCCGCCTTTTCTTCGGCGGCAGAAAACGTCAGGTCGGCGCGCACGCCGCCCGCGCACGAGGTGAGCAGCGTCCCCTCCTCTTCGGAATCGACGTTGATCAGCATGTTGCCCTTGAGGGGCGACAGATCGAGCGCTGCGGCGCCGAGCATGCCGATCTCTTCGTCTACGGTGAAGACCACCTCCAGATTCGGGTGGCGCAGCGTGTCGCTGTCGAGGATCGCGAGCGCATAGGCCACGGCAATGCCGTCGTCGCCGCCGAGGGTCGTCCCCTCGGCAAAGAGGAAGTCGCCGTCGGTGTGCAGCCGCAGGCCGTCGCGCGTGAAGTCGATGTTCCGGCCGTCCTTCTGCACGCAGACCATATCGAGATGGCCCTGCAGAATAACGGTCTCATCGGAGCCGTTGGTCGCGTCCTTCCAAATGATCACGTTGTTGGCTTCGTCCTGCAGATACCGCAGGCCGCGCTGTTTTGCGAACGAGGCGCAGTAATCGGAGATCGCCTTCGTGTTGCCGGAGCCGTGCGGGATCGCGGCAAGCTCTTTGAAAAAATCGAGATAGGTTTTTGCCATGGAAAGGTTCCTTTCAAAAGACAGCTCCGCCGTCGGGGCGCCTTCCGTAGGGATTTGTCCTTACGGAATGCGCCCTTGCGGCGGCGCTTGCTGTTGTTGCTGCCTTGCGGTCAGAATTTGCCGCCCCCGCCGCCGTGGGACACGCCGGAGGAGCCGAAGCTCGTGTGGCTGCCGCCGCCGGAGAAGCCGCCGCCGTGCGACGAATGATCTTCGGTGTGCTGCGGAATCGCCGTCTGGGACACCGTGGAATACAGGAAGCGGTCGTCGTTTGTGCGCAGCGCCAGCGAACCGGGCACCACGTAGTTCGACGCCTCATACCGGCGGCGGACCGTCTGCAGCTTGCCCTTCATCGAAAGCACGGTAATCAGCGCCAGCACAAAGCCGATCACAAGCGCGAGCAGCGCGTTGGCGCCGACGTTGAACGGATGGTAATTCTGCGGCAGGTAGCTTTCGCCGTCATAGTAATTCGACGCGTCGTTGTAGTAGCCGCCATAGGTGTTTTCTGGGTCGTCCTCGCTGTGATACAGGTCATAGACGTTCCCCTGCCGCGCCGCGGCGATCAGCGTTTCGCAGTCGGCGGCAAAGGTGCGGAATGCATCGATATAGTTGCCGTAAGACAGGGACGGCAGGAAATCGTTCTGGATCTTTTCCAGACCGTAATCGGTAATCGCTTCGATGCAGTAGCCGGTCGTCACGATCCAGTAATCGCGCTCGGCCATGCTGATGAGCAGCAGCACGCCGTCGTTGTCTTCACCCTGGCCGTAGCCGTTGTAATCATAGTAGTCGTAGGCAAAGTTTTCCACGTCCTGCCCGTCGGTGTCGTTCACCGTGACCACGGCGATATCGGCCCCCACGGCCGCGCTTTTTTCTTCGAGCAGCGGCAGAAGCGCCGCTTCCTCGTCGGGCGAAAGCAGATCGGCGTCATCCACCAGCAGCGGCTTTTGCCGCTCGGCGGGGATTTCGCCCGACGCGGCGGCGCAAACCGAAAACGCAAAGAGCAGCGCGAGCGCAAGGAGCAGGACCGGGAGGCGTTTCATGATTCGTTTCATCTCGTTCCCCTCCTTAAAAGAGATTGCGCAGCAGCCAGAGGATGCCGAACGCGACCGCGCCGTAGATCGGCGTGAACATGGCGATATACTTCCAGAACTGACCCTTGTCATAGGGCAGATCGCCGACGAACTTGCCGGTCTGGCCGTTCATGGCGAAGGTGTACTGCTGGCCGCGCCAGGTGGTGTTGAGCAGCCAGACGGGATAGAGCGCATACTTCGCCTTGCCGTTGCGGAACTGCACGCTGCTGTTTTCCAGCGCGACGGTGGCGTAGCCGTCCACCGTGCCGCGCATGGCGCTTTCGGCGCTTTGCTTGATCCGCTCGTTGGCGTGCAGCTTGCTCTCCTCGGCGCCCACGTCGTATTTATCGGCCAGAAAGCCGGACAGATAGGCCGTCTGAAAATCGACCGCCTTGGAAAAATCGAAGGGCTCGATGGATTCCATCAGGTCGTCTGCCATCTTTTTGGAGCCGTCCACCGGCACGTTGGCAAAATCCAGCGTGCCCGCGCGGTGCACGTCGAAGAAGCTGGTCTCGGTGTAGTTATACTTGCTGTCGCTCCACATGCGCGTTTTGGTCGCCTTGAAGCGCAGGTCGGCGTCGGCTTCGGCGTCGAACAGCCAGAACGGCACATAGACGCCCTTGATCTCGTCGATGTGGTTTTCGCTCTTGAACACCTTCGGCAAAAGACGTTTGCCCTCCAGATGCTTTTTGAGCGCGTCCTTGGCGGCCTTTTTGTCAAGCTGAAACGGGATCACAAAGTCGGGCTTCAGCGTGCCGCTGACGCGCCCGCCGAGCACCACCGGATTGCCGCAGAAGGGGCAGGACGTGGCGGCCGTGTTCTCGTCGCACATGATCTCGCCGCCGCAGGATTTGCAGACGTAAACCTGCATCTGGGCCTGCTCCGCCGCGGACCATTCGTCGCCGGCGGCCTCCTTCCACTGCATGTTGTCTTCGGGCGTGTTTTTGAGCACCTCGTCCAGCTGCTGCAGCGCCGCCACGTCCACCGTGGAATCGCAATAGGGACACTGCAGCTGTTCGGTGCCGGGCTGAAATTCCAGCTTGCCGCCGCAATGGGGACATTTATAGTCCAGAATGGTTGCCATAGCTGACACTTCCTTACAAAGGATTAGAGAAAAGGCGTGCGGCGTTTTTCACAGCCGCACGCCGGGGTGTTCGTCAGTTGAGCTTTTCGCCGCAGTTGGGGCAGAACTTCGTGCCCGGCTCGGGCTTGAAGCCGCACTTCGGGCAAACGACAGGCGCCGCGGGCTTCGGGCTGCCGCAGTTGGTGCAGAAGTTGCCGCTGTTCTGCGCGCCGCAGGCGCAGGTCCAGCCGGCCGGCTCGGGCTTCGGCTGGCCGCAGTTGGTGCAGAACTTGCCGGTGTTCACGGCGCCGCAGGCACAAGGCCAGCTGTCTGCCGCGGGCATCGCGGGCGCTTCGGGCGCAGCGGGAGCGGCAGGCTGCGCAAACTGCGGGTTCGGACCCTGCGCCGGCTGCTGGGGCTGCTGGCCCTGGCCCATGGCGAAGAGGCTGGAAGCCTGGCCGCCCATCATGTTCATGCCCATGCCCATGCCGACAAAGCCGTTCATGGCGCCGCCCGCGTTGCTGGCTGCGTCGCCCATGGCGCCCGCCATGGAATCGACCAGCACGCCGCCCGCCATACTCGGGTCGCGGCCGGTGGTGTAGGCGCGCTGATAACGCTTGAGCGCTTCGGCATCCTCCGGGCTGAGGGAAACGGGGTTCATGCCGATCGAAACGATCGTGATGCCGCGTTTTTCGGCCCAGTCCTTGGAAAGCTCCGCGTTCATGGCGTCTTTGAGCTCCCGGGTGTGGGAATTGATCTGTGACGGACGCAACTCCAGCGCGGTGAGGGCGCCGAAGCCGGCGGCAAGCGCGTCGACAAATTCGGTCTTCAGCTGACCGTCGATCCGGTCGCGGCGGAATTCGTCGGCCACGTTGGCGCAGACGTTGGTATAGAACAAAATGGGGTCAATGATGCGGTAGGAATACACACCGTTGCAGCGCACGTCCGCTTCCATATCCAGATTGATGCGGCTGTCAACGATGCGGAACATGATCGGGTTCGGCGTGCCGAACTTGTTGTCCATGATCTCCTTGGTGTTGAAGTAGTAGATGCGCTGATCCTTCGCGGTGTCGCCGCCGTAGGTGAAACGCTTGCCGATGACGCGGAAGGTTTCCTTGATGCTTTCGCCCAGCGAGCCGGCAAAGATGCTCGGTTCGCTCGAGGTGTCATAGGTGAATTCGCCGGGTTCGGCGCAGACCTCCACGACCTTGCCCTGCTCCACGATGATCATGCACTGGCCGTCGGCAACGGCGATGCCCGATCCGTTGGAGATGATGTTGTCGTTGCCCTTGGTGTTGGAGGAACGCGACGAGGTGCGCTTCTGGCCTTTGACGACAAGCGTGTCCATATCGAGTGCGTCGCAATAGAAGAACTCCTTCCATTGATCCGCCAGCATGCCGCCGACAGCGCCTGCTGCAGCTTTAATCAGTCCCATAATGTAGACTCCTTTCGTAGTTCGTGAGAAAAGTTTCTCCCGAAGTATTATAACATAGTTTTCGGTCGATGTATATTGTTTTTTGTATTTTTTTCAACTTTTTTGTCGGTTTTGCCGTTCGGCATGCGCCGTCCCGGCCGGCGCGCACCGTGTGCGCATTCATACGGGCGACTGTTGACGACTGTCCCCTGTTCCCTGTCCCCTGCGCCCTCACTTCGCCGCCAGGGCGATCAGCAGCCGCACGCAGGTTTCCATCTCCTGCACGGAGGCGTATTCGAACCGGCCGTGGAAGTTGTAGCCGCCGGTGCAAAGGTTCGGGCAGGGCACGCCTCTTGCCGTCAGGGCGGCGCCGTCGGTGCCGCCGCGGATGGCCACGGCCTTCGGCTCTGCGCCCAGCGACGCGAGGATCTCCTGGGCGCGGGTCACAAGGTCCATGTGCGCGCGCATGTCGTCCGCCATGTTGTAATACTGGTCGCGCAGCTCCAGCCGGACCGCGTCGTGCCCGCCGAGGAGGGCGCGGTATTGTTCATTGAGCCGGTCGGCAATCGTCTGCAGCAGCTTTTTGCGCGCTTCAAAGGCCGCGCGGTCGTGGTCACGCACGATGTAGCGCAGCACGGCCCGCTCCACGTCGCCCTCCAGCTCGCTCAGGTGGAAGAAGCCCTCATAGCCCTCGGTGTGCTCGGGCCGTTCGGCGGCGGGCAGCATCGCGTGGAACTCCATGGCAACGTTCAGCGCGTTCAGCATCAGATTCTTGGCATAGCCCGGGTGGACGCTGCGGCCGGAAACGGTCACCTTTGCCGCCGCGGCGTTGAAGCATTCGAACTCGATCTCGCCGAGCGTACCGCCGTCCACGGTGTAGGCCTCCTTTGCGCCGAAGGCGGCAAGGTCGAAGTGCTCCGTGCCGCGTCCCACCTCTTCGTCGGGCGTGAAGGCCACGCAGATCGTGCGGTGCGGCAGCGCGGGGTGTTCGGCGTAATGGGCCAGCATCGACATGATCTCGGCCACGCCGGCCTTGTCGTCGGCGCCCAGCAGCGTGGCCCCGTCGGTCACGATCAGGTCTTCGCCCACATGGCGCAGCAGGCCGGGGAACTGGGCGGGCGACAAAAGAATCGGCGCTTTTGCTTCGCTGCCCGGCTGCAGGACGATGTCGCCGCCGCGGTAGTTCTCTTCCACGCGGGGACGGACGTTTTTGCCGCTCACCTCGGGAGAGGTGTCCATATGGGCCACGAAGCCCAGCGCGGGCGCTTCGCCCGGCAGCACGGCGTAGACGTAGCAGTGCGTTTCGTCATAGGTCGCGTCAAGGCCCATGTCGCGCAGCTCGGCATACAGCAGCCGCGCAAGGTCGTGCTGCTTCGCGGTGGAGGGCTGTTCGCTTTGCTCCGGCGCGGACTGCGTGTCGATTTTCACATAGCGCAGGAAGCGCTCCAGAAGTCCTTTATTCTCAATCATATACAAAACTCCCTTCGGTTTTTCAGTGTATCATATTTTCATTTT
>JAEEGI010003914.1_pt1 | contig 35199 bp, 19 predicted proteins | sample 8958751 | NCBI WGS metagenome assembly JAEEGI01 (sample SAMN16246545, study PRJNA631951) | gut metagenome | biome: gut microbiome; feature: rumen; material: KS-attached | host: Bos | place: Iran: Karaj | collected 2018-10 | reverse complement strand
GCTTGTCCTGACGCCTTTCATTTCACAAAGAAATCAACGCTCTCGATCTATTAGTTCCGGGATATCGCTACCCCGGATCGTTCGGTACTTGCTTGTACTTTCCTTCAGTCTTTTCAATGAGCTTTTCAGCGTTTGCTTACCCCCTTTCGGGAAAAGCGGCTGCAAAGGTAGTCACTTTTTTTAAACCTGCAAACTTTCCTGCGACTTTTTTTGAAGAATTTTTAAAGAAATTTATTTATTCACCACGAAACTCTTTATATGACAGCCACTTCCCTTTCCGGAAGAAATTTGAAGGTTCAAAACATGATGTCCGCGCTCCAGATCATCGGCGAGCATATAGACCCAGGGAAGGTACAGATCCTTGCTCCAGGCCGTGTAAGAATCGATCGGTTTCTGCTTCTTCCCGTCAATGGAATAAGAAATGATCCCGGCATCCGGCCCGCACATACAATACAGGCCCACCGCCGTACCGTCGAATTCAAACCGCAGAGACCCTCCCTGTTCACAGGAGAGCACCGGGATATGGACGAACTGCGCACGCGTATGAGCCCCGTCCGCTGGATCCCAATCCCCTGCCAGACGGAAGCCCTTCAGTCTTTTGGCCTCAGTGACAGGCACCTGCACCCCCGCCTCATAGCAAGCAGGGTCCAACGGGTCCGGGAGGACATGCGACTCAGTCTCATAGGTGTCAGCCGGCTTCAGGCAGGAATCCAGCAGACGGCCCACCGCTGCTGAATAAAACTTGTGGCCGAACCAGGAGGGATGTGTGCCCCCAAAGCGCTTCCAATCGAACTCCCCCGCCTGCATCCTGGCCGAAATCTCCGACGCGAGGTTGACCGAAGGCAGCAGATAATGATTCGCCACCCGCTCATGATTCAGGATCACATCCGGCATCTGCCCGCGCTCCAGCATCGGGATGAAAGGATCATAAATGAAATGCAGCAGGATGATGTCCATGCCTGGATTCGCCCGCAGAGCGTGACGCACGATACCCTCCACACCTAAGACCTGCTCCCGGGGTCCGAAACCGTTGGTATGGTCATTGACCGCGGCCTCGATAAACAACAGATCCGGCAGCCCCTGCGAAAGGACATCCTTCTCGAAGCGGAAAGCATGCGGAGTGGAGCCGAGGGAAGAAATGCCCGCATCGATAAAATGGAAGACCGTCTCCGGGAAACGCTGCTGCAAGTCTTCCTTGACCTGATCGCGCCAGCCGCGCATTTCCGTGATCGAGCCACCCAGGAAAGCCACCGTCGCCTCTTTCCGGACACTCATGGCAGCCAGCGCGCGATCCAGTCCGCTCCGGCGATGGATGTCTTGCAAGCATGCATACCCCGGTGCATAACGTTTCAGGAAATCCACGACCGGTTCCGGGTCTTCCAAACTATGCGGATGATGGTCGCAGCCCGGCTTGACAATCGTCTCCACGATTCCGCCCAGTTTCTGATATGCCTCCTGCACCTGACGAAAATTATCCTTATAAGGGACCGCCCGGTCCGCATCCCCCACCACGGCCATGACGGGAATGCGCGCTGCAGCGAGCTGTGGCAAGTGCTGGAGCGCATTTCCCTGGAAGCCACTGTCCACCTCAGTGTCCTCGACTCCCCACTCCTGCAGGAAGTCTTTCCACAAATCGGACTGACGCGAAGGCCAGGACGTGATATCGCAAACCGGCGCATCCACATACAGGCTTGCCACCGTCTCCGGATGGGCGGCCGCCCAGTTGAAGGCGAAATAGCCCCCGCGGCTGAAGCCTTCGACCGTCATTTTCGGGGCCAGGCCGAAAGCCGGCACGACAAAATCATAAAAAGCCTTGAACAGGCGGACGGCGCGCGGGCTGCCATACAGATGCGTCACGTCATAATAAGCGACGTGCCAGCCCTCCTTCAGCAAAGCCTTGTCCACGGAAGCGAAAGCATCAAAAAAAGCGGGCCGGCAAATCCATGGCCGGCCGGGTGCTGCCTGCGCAGGCACGACGACGATGGCGTCGCGTCCCTCGACCTTAAAGTCATAACGGTCGCAGCCTTCCCATTGCGTTTTCTCTCCCGGGTATCCTTGAGAGAAAAGTGACACTGGCAGCAGAAGCGCCAGTGTCACAAAAAGCTTCTTTAAAAACATATATTGTATCAATACTTGTTCAAAGGGTATCCCGCCGTCATCTGATGGACTTTGCGCTGCACTTCCTTAAGCACAAGGGCATGGGCGTCCAAACGGGACTGCTGCTCAGGCGTGGGGGCTTCACCCTTCTTCAGGGAAAGGGCGTCCACACAGTTGGAGGCAGACTTGAGCACCACATCAATCATCTCGACAATGTCTCCCATGTCCTTTTCCACGAAACCGCGGCTCGTCACAGCCGGCGTGCCGATACGGAAGCCAGAAGTCTGGAACGGGCTGCGCGTGTCGAAAGGAACCATGTTCTTGTTGAGCGTGATGTCGGCCTTGACCAACTCCTTCTCAGCAATCCGGCCCGTAACCTCCGGGAACTTGGTCCGCAGGTCGATGAGCATCAGATGATTGTCCGTGCCGCCAGAAACGACTTTGTATCCCTTCGAAAGGAAAGCCTTGCACATCGCCTGCGCATTGGAGATCACCTGCTTCTGGTATGCGACATATTCCGGTTGCATCGCCTCATAAAACGCGACGGCCTTGGCGGCGATCACATGCTCAAGCGGGCCGCCCTGGATACCGGGGAATACGCTGCTGTCCAGGATCTGGCTCATCTTTTTCACCACACCCTTCGGAGTCGTCAGGCCCCAGGGATTGTCAAAGTCCTTGCCCAGGAGGATGATGCCGCCGCGCGGACCCCGGAGGGTCTTGTGGGTCGTGGACGTGACGATATGGGCATACTGCACGGGATTCTTCAACAGTCCTGCGGCAATCAGGCCGGCAGTGTGTGCCATGTCGATCCACAGGATGGCGCCGACTTTGTCCGCGATGGCCCGCATCCGCTCATAATCCCATTCACGGGAATAGGCGGAAGCGCCGCCGATGATGAGCTTGGGCTTGCATTCCAGTGCCTTGCGCTCCATCTCATCATAATCGATCATGCCTGTCTCCTCATTCAAGCCATAGGCCACGGCATGATAAAGGATACCGGAAGCATTGACCGGCGATCCATGGGTCAGGTGACCGCCCTGGGAAAGGTCCAGTCCCATGAAGGTATCACCCGGCTTCAGGCATGCCATCGTCACGGCCATGTTGGCCTGGGCGCCGGAATGCGGCTGCACATTGGCCCATTCGGCCCCGTAGATCTCCTTGATCCGGTCGATGGCGAGCTGCTCGATCTGATCAACCACCTCACAACCGCCGTAATAGCGCTTGCCCGGGTAGCCTTCCGCATATTTGTTGGTCAGCACGGAGCCCATCGCCTCGCGTACGTAATCACTTACGTAGTTCTCAGACGCGATGAGTTCCAGGCCGGAAGACTGCCTTTCCCTCTCTCTCCTGATCAGTTCGAATACCTGAAGATCCTGTTTCATATAGTTTGCAGTTAGAAGTCGTGTCTACAAATATAGCATTTTTTTATACCTTTGCGCTATATGGGCAACAGGAAATTGTTAAATCCCGAGTTGGGCCGGCTCGATGTCGAAAGCTTCCGGTCTTTGCCGGAGCGGGGCGTGTCCGTCGTACTGGACAATATCCGCAGCGCGCACAATGTCGGATCGGCTTTCCGTACCTGCGATGCCTTCCGTGCGGATGCCCTTTATCTTTGCGGCATCTGCGCCTGTCCGCCTTCTGCTGAGATCCATAAAACGGCCCTCGGCGCCGAGGACAGCGTCCCGTGGCGGTATTTCGCCGACACGATGGATGCCGTCCGCGAGCTTAAGGCGCAGGGGTATATCGTCATCAGCGTCGAGCAGACGGTCGGCTCCGTGCAACTGGACGCTTTCCAGCTGGAACCGGGACACAAATATGCGCTGATCTTCGGCAACGAGGTGGACGGCGTGCGCCAGGACATCGTGGACGCTTCGGACCTGGCGATCGAGATTCCCCAATGGGGCACCAAGCATTCGCTCAACGTCTCCGTCTCCCTCGGCGTCATCCTCTGGCATTTCCGCCCGGAGCGCTGATCCCCCCTGCAGGTGCAGGACAACCGGTGCTGAACGTTGTATACAGGGCAGGCCGCCACGATGATGCAGGGTGCATTCCCCCGAAGGGGTTAAGTTTCCGCACCCTACATCATCGTGGCGGCCTGCCCGCTTTCGGGCGATGGAATTACATCATGCCGCCGGCGGGCATCTGAGGCGCGGCCGGAGCCGGCTCAGGGATATCTACGATGCCGCACTCCGTCGTCAGGAACATGCCGGCCACGGAAGCCGCATTCTCCAGCGCCACACGCGCCACCTTCGTCGGATCGATGACACCGGCTTCGTACATCTTGACATACTCGTCGGTGCGGGCGTTGTAACCGAAGTCACCCTTACCCTCCTTGATCTTCTGGACGATCACACTGCCATCCACGCCCGCATTCTCAGCGATGGTTCGCAGCGGCTCCTCGATCGCCTTGGCGACGATATGGATACCGGTAGTCTCGTCATCATTGTCACCCTTCATTCCCTCGAGGGCCTTCACGGCACGGATATAGGCGACACCGCCACCCGGCAGATAACCTTCCTCAACCGCGGCGCGGGTTGCATTGAGGGCATCCTCCACGCGGTCTTTCTTCTCCTTCATCTCCACCTCGGTCGCAGCACCGACATAGATGACGGCAACACCGCCGCAGAGCTTGCCGATGCGCTCGAGCAAACGCTCTTTCTCATAATCGGAAGTGGAAGTCTCATACTGCTTGCGCAGGAGAGCGGCACGCTCTGCGATTTCCTCCTTCTTGCCGGCTCCGCCGACAATCACGCTGCTGTCCTTGGAGATGGTAGCCTTCTCGGCGTGGCCGAGCATGTCGGGCGTAGCAGTTTCCAGGGAGAAACCGCGATCCTCAGCGACCACGGTACCGCCGGTCATGATGGCGATGTCCTGCAGCATTTCCTTGCGGCGGTCGCCGAATCCGGGCGCCTTGATGGCCGCCACCTTGAGCGTACCGCGCAGTTTGTTGACTACGAGGGTGGTCAGCGCCTCTCCGTCCACGTCATCCGCGATGATGAGCAGGTCCTTGCCTTCCCGGGCGATGGGCTCGAGGATGGGCAGCAGGTCGTTCATCGTGCTGATCTTCTTGTCGGTGATGAGGATGCTGGGGTTGTTGAGCACGGCCTCCATCTTCTCGCCGTTGGTCATGAAGTAGGGGCTGATGTAACCGCGGTCGAACTGCATGCCTTCCACGACCTTTACCTCAGTCTCGATGCCCTTGGCTTCCTCAACCGTGATGACACCGTCTGTCTTGACCTTGGACATGGCCTCGGCGATGAGTTTGCCGATGTAGCCGTCGTTGTTGGCGGACACGGTGCCGACCTGCTCGATCTTGGAATAGTCGTCGCCGACAGGCTGGCTCTGCTTGCGCAGGTCTGCCACGACGGCCGCGACAGCCTTGTCGATGCCCCGCTTGAGGTCCATCGGGTTGGCGCCGGCGGTCACGTTCTTGATACCGACATTGATAATGCCCTGGGCCAGGACCGTGGCGGTAGTGGTGCCGTCACCGGCCTGCTCGTTGGTCTTGGAGGCGACCTCCTTGACCATCTGGGCACCCATGTTCTCAAACTGGTCTTCCAGGCTGATCTCCTTGGCGACGGTCACGCCGTCCTTGGTCACCTGGGGCGCGCCGAACTTCTTGTCGATGACGACGTTGCGGCCTTTAGGGCCGAGGGTTACCTTGACGGCGTTGGCCAATGCATCGGCTCCATCTTTCATCTTGGAGCGTACTTCCGTATTGAATTTAATCTCTTTTGCCATGGTTAATTCCTCCTATACTAAGATTCATTACAGGATTGCAAGGATATCCGACTGCCTGACAATCAGGTATTTTTCACCGTCCACGGTCACTTCCGTGCCGGCATATTTGCCATAGAGGACGACGTCGCCGACCTTGACTTCCATCGGCTCGTCTTTCTTGCCGGGACCGGCTGCGACGACCTTTCCCTGCTGGGGTTTTTCTTGGGCTTTGTCAGGAATGTAGATGCCTGAAGCTGTCTGCGTCTCTGCCGACTTCGGCTCGATGACGACTCTGTCTGCAAGTGGTTTGATCATGATATCAATGTTTTAAAACTATTGTCTGTCCGTCTCCCATACCGGGAGGCAGAGTAATTGAATCAAAGCCCGTGCCACTGGCAAAAACTGACAAATTGTCACAAAAGACAGAAAGCACCCGCATTCCGCAGGTGCTTTCTGAAAGGTGGAAGATACTGGATTCGAACCAGTGACCCCCTGCTTGTAAGGCAGGTGCTCTAAACCGACTGAGCTAATCTTCCTTCAAGGGAGTGCAAAGATACGGCAAGTTTCGGGATTTGCAAAAAATTCTACCGTTCCAGCCAGGCGAGGTTGAAACGATAGTGATTGCGGCTGGAAATCAGGTGGATGATTCCGTCAGGAGTCTGGGTTGCGGCAAGGTAACCCTTGGGTTCGGAATGCGTTGCATCAAGGGTAAACGAGCCCGTCCAAGCCCCTCCTTCCAAGCTGAGGCCACTGCCGTCGGTCAGGGTTTTGGGAATGGTCCAGGATAGGCCTTCGTCATATGACAGGGAAGCGAACATCCCGGCCTCGTTGAAGGAAACGAGCAGGATCGGGTCTTCCCGAAGACGCATCAGCACCAGGCGCTGGCCGCTGCGGATCGGAGGGAAGGCCGAAGCATGATAGGTCCAAGTCTCGCCCAAATCCGAGGAGAACGATACCGGCATACGGTTGACCCCCTCGGCATCCGGGATCATGACTCCCCGGCCGAAAGCCATCAGTCGCCCGTCCCGCAACTCCACCACACCGGCGTGGATACCGGCGATGTCCGGGCTAGTGCCGCCATCTTTGAATTCAAAGTTGTGCGGGTCACCCTGGCGCTCCCAGGTCCGACCCCCGTCACGGCTGATATGGATTACACTGCCGGCCACTCCTCCCGGGTCCGCATCACAGACCTGGATCAAGGTGCCGTCAGCCGTACAGGACATTCCGGCAACGAGTTGGTTACCGACATCATGGTTGCCGTTGACGATCTCAGGACGCGTCCAGGTACGCCCCCCATCCCAACTGAAACGGCGGGCGATGGCGAGGTTGCGCCACCATCCGGAGGCCTCGACACCTCCGAGGTGGATCAGGACAGCTCTTTGCTCGTCATAGTACAGGGAACAACCGGTCATGTTTCGGTCCGGAATCCTGAAAAAAGGCCGTGGAGCACTCCACTCCGTGGCTCCGGCTTCCAGACGGGACGAAAGGATAACCATTTCACGGCCGTTCTCATTCGCACAACTGAACCAGATTGCCAGCAGCGACCCGTCCGGGCACCAGGCGATCGCAGGCTCATGGTTGTGATGATACATCACGACGCCCTCCGGCGCTTCCCGCACATAAGGGATCGGCTTCGCAAAAAAAGGCTTGCGTACTTTATGCCAACGGTATTTTTTTATCCGGTCCAGAGGCCGTGGCCCGGTCCGATCAGTCGAAAAGGCAGTGGGATACGGGGCACAGACAACACGAAAGCCAATCAGATAAGAACGGTCTTCAGGAAGGGCTGCGCTACGGGCGGCAGAGCGCAGGAAACGCGGATCCGTCGAATGTGAGCCGCCTCGCGTCACCCGGCACCAAGCCGAACCGTCATCCGGCTCTCCATCTGCGGAAAACCCAGGTACCCCGATCGGATCAATCTCTGTCTCAGCGGAATATGGTCCATAGCCGTCCAGGCACCATTCCTCTACATTACCGTGCATATCATAGAGTCCGAAAGCATTGGGACCAACTCCCTGCGCAACAGTCAGGTCGACAGCCTTGAAAACATGATCGTTGTGGAAACCTTCATAGTTCAGCTTTAACAAGCCTTCCGGTAAAGAATCTCCATAACTGAAAGCAGTCGTCGTTCCTGCCCGGCAGGCATACTCCCACTCAGCTTCAGTGGGAAGGCGCCATGTCTGTCCGGTCTTTTCCGAAAGCCAGCGGCAATAGCCCATTGCATCCTCCCAACTCACGAAAACGACTGCCTCATCATCTCCTTCCGAAAAACCCTGGCAACCCCGCAATGCACGGTGCGAAGGATCATAGGACTCGTACTGGACATTGGTCACCTCCGTCACGCCCATACGGAAAGGATGGTCGATGATGACGGTATGGACGGGGCGTTCATCCTGATCGAACTGGCGCCATTCGTCACCGACGCTCCGGGCAGCCGTCGCAGACACTTCCACCAATCCGGACCCCATCTGGAAACGGCCGGCCGGCACCTCCACGGTCGAAGGCACCAGCAGCTGCAACAACAGCCCGACGGTCAGTATCCCGGACATCATCAGCGGCTCTCCAGCGGAGTGCGGGCCGCATCATTGGCGCGGTAGTGGGGGGCGTAGAGCGACTCGATCGAGACGACTGGGGCCATAAACAGGCCCGCCTGCGTCACGAAGAACTCCTCGCGCACCGTAGTATTTTCCTCCGGATAAGTATCGAAATAATAATCCGTATGGTCTGCCTTCACATCGCGGTAACCCTGAGGCTGGAAGGTCCACCAGCCGTCAACCCGCAAAGGACGGATACCCCAGCCATAGTGGCCGGACAACTGCTCCACAGGCCTCAACGAAGCCTCGCGTGGCGCGGACAGTTTGACGAAACTGCGGTTCTCCGCATTCCAGATGTGATACTCCACGGCGATCTTGTCGCCGACCTGCACCGGAGCGCCCGGGGCGATCTCCTGCCACTCGAGCACCTCGCGGTTCTGTTCCTCCGTCCGGTTGTTGTACTTCTCCTCCACGGCCTTCGCCCGCAGGAAGCGGCGCGACACCGTAAAACCATTGCCTGTCGCAACAATCTCAGAGAAGGGCTTATCGAAAGTCTTCTTCAGTGCGATCACCCGCGTCTGCAACACATCCTTGGGGCCGGAAAGTACGCTATGGATGGCATCCACGAACGCCGGATCCGTATCCCAGTGCTGGGTCTCCTTCTGCAGCATCAGCCACAGCCGGATCCCGTCGGCGACATCAGCTGCCGCCTGCTTTTGCGCGGCAGGCACGGATACGTCCCTGGACAGGCCGGACAATAGGTCGCAGAGCAACGAATGGGCATAGGCCTCACTCTCCAGCAATCCCCGCCAAGGCATGACGGCATTGGGATAATACTTGCCGCCATCGCGATGATCCACCGCATACTCCAGCAGGCTGAGCACATCGGCGTTGAGCGAGCGTTGCATCTTGCTCTCGGTGCCGAAACTCACGCCCCAGGCCTTCGCCAGGGCGATGCCGTCCGGTCCGGAGACGAGGTTCTGCAGGGTCCGCAGCCGGCGCGCCTTCGGCAGGATGGCCCCGTTCAAGCCACGCTCCTTCTTGGGTACCAGGTACTCGGAGACATATTTCTTGAACTCCTTCATCCGTTTGTTGAATACGGTCACATTGCCCGAAGGTTTGACTTCGAAGGCCACCCGGGGATAGAAGGAACGGATGTATAGGTAACAGTCCGTGGACAGGCCGCCGCACCAGAAGGGCCATTCATAATCGAACTGGTTGCGGTCCAGGAAACGTACGGCCGTCGCCTTGATGTCGTCCGACACGTCATCCTGCAAGCCCTGGTCCGTGATTTTGGCAAAACGTTCCAGCAGCACGGCAGTGATTACCGGCGAAGACTTCATCCCTTCGAACCATCCGAATCCGCCATCACCGTTCCGGCAGGCCAGGATGCGCTGCAGCAGCTTCTCCGTCGGGGTTTCCGGATCGAAGGAGACGCCCAGCGAGCCAGCCACCAGCCGCACATACCAGGCTTCGGAAAGCGAGAGCACGTCGTCTCCTTCAGGTTCCACTTTGGAGGGAAGCGCTTCGCGCACCATGTCCAGGATAGAAATCTCCCGCATTTCGGCATCTGCGCCGGAAGTATTGACAAAGGAAGAGCGCAGGCGCGTGATCAGAGCCTCCCGGTCCATGCCGGCCAGAAGGACGGCGGAGTGCGCCTCGGTCAGGGTCTGTACCGCAGCGCGTACCGGTACGGTCAGGAATACGCCGTCAGACAAACCGTCCGCAACATAGGACGCCTGGATACCCAGGATTCCTGCTTTCAGCAACTCTTCGGAAGTCTCAATCTCATAGTCCACCGTCTCCGTAGCGCCGTCGGCAAGCAGCGGCAGTGCCCCGCTCAGCGTCTTGAACGGTGTGGAAGAACGGTCCGCGGAACCGAAGAGCTTCAGGATGACACGGCCGTCCCGGAGGTCGCGGCCGGCACTGTTGGCCACCGACACTTTCAACACATACTTATCTCCGGCATAGAGATACTTCGGCTCCACGACAGAGACCTTGACCGGCGTCGTGACCACCATCTCCTGATGCGCATAGGCATTGCGCATGGACGGGTCGTGGGCATATACCGACACGTGATAGGTCGACAACTTGTCGGAAGTCCGGAAGGAGAACGACAGGTCTCCCGACGCGTCCGAGCGAAGGAAGGGTTGGAAGGTGAGGGCGCTCTCGAAACGCTCGCGTACCGGCACGTCAGGTCCTGCCTCTCCAGCCTCCTTCATTGACATGAAGACCGACTCATTCGCAGACATCGGCGCCTCCATCGCCATTTCCTCTGCCACCGCATCCGACATCAGCATCGCATCCGCAGAGGCAGCCTTCGCCATCCCCAAACCACGGACGCGGATACCGTTCGACCGGGTGGCGCCATAACCGACCACCACGACATCATCCAGCGACTGCTCATCCTCTTCCAATACGACCCGCATCACGCTCATGGCCGTGACAGTGAGCGTTTTGAAACCGATGCTGGACACGACAAGCTGCGTCCCCGATGGAACGACATCCAGTACGAACTTGCCATCCATGTCCGTTACGCCTCCCTTTGTCGTACCTTTGACCATCACGCTGGCTCCGGCGACAGGTTCGCCGTCCTGATCCACCACCAAGCCGACGATCTTGCCGGGCTGAGCCTTCGGCAGCGGAGCCTCGAACTTCGGAGAAGAGCCGAAAGGATCGACACCCGTCACCGATCCGGCCACCGAGTTGCATGACACATACGCAGGCGAGAACTGTCGCAGCGTCACCGTCGGCCAGGAATTACGTCCGAAGGCATCCAGACTCTTGTCATAGACGGCGGCGACGGCTTCCACGCCCGGAAGCGTCTTCAATCTGAATGTATACTCCGTGCCCGGCATCGTCCGGTCCGTAAAGGAAGCGAACGACAGGGGCAAGTCCAGGGTCTTGCGTACCCGGTGGAATTCATGGTCATATTCGACGGCCTCGCCGTACTTGAAATAGAACACTTGCACACGCACCGCCTCCGGCCAGGCCGGATCATAGGCCCATTCCAGGGTCTCCAGCGATCCCGGTTTGCCGCAAACTCCCGACAGGTGGATCTTGCGCGTGGCAAGGACTTCCCGGTCACGGCCGAATACCGTTGCCACGGCCCATTCCTCACCGTCCGCCGTACCCATACGGACCCTGATCTTTTCCCCAGGCTCCAGCTGGTCCTTTTCCGTCAGGAAGATTCGGCGGACCGGAGCCGCCAGAACCTTATCCCTGGCACTGACTTTGAGAATACGGCAACGCTTGTCTTCACCGATCTCCTTACCCGGAACCTTGGCGGCAACCTGCAGGTCATACAGGCCGGAGGATGGCAAAGCCAGTTTCACGACCGTCCCGGAAAGGACGGATGCGGAATCCACGACCGCTCCTTTCCCGTCATGAAGGACATAGGAAAGTTGCATCGGGACAGGGTCCCCCTGCGTATTGCGGGCGGTCATCTCGACCCTAACCGTGTCCGCATCCACCAGGTAACGGGAGGCTTGTTCGCGGTATGGCAGATAGCGGCGACGGGGACGGAAAGTACCCTGCACCGGCTCATCAGCCGGCACGAAACTGCCGTCTGCAGCATTCAGGACGTTCATTTCCACCCGAACCTCATCCGCGACATATACGGCAGTCTGGAAATCCAGGGTCTCCCCCGTCGCATCGAGGACTTTGACCGTCGTCTGATGAAGACCGGACTGCTTCGGAGTGAAACGGACGACGAAAGAGCCGTCCGCTTCCGGCCGCACCTCCTGCTCGGAAACGACCTCCCCATAGCGGAGCACCTGCGCCGTCACCTTGGCGCCGGACAGATTGTGCCCGGAGTAAGAAGTGATCCGGCCTCGTACTTCCGCCTCCTCACCGACGAGGAAGAGTTTGTCCACAGGTTCGAACTGCAGCGTGAAGGTCGGCAGCACGAATTCATCCACCCGGAAATGCCGGATGCCGATCGTATTCTTGCCTTTCTTGATCCGGAGCAAGAAGACGCCGCCCCGCTGGCCTTCCCGCAGCGGGAAGGAGCCGGCGACCGAGCCGAAGGCATTCGTCTTCAACTGCTCACGGGCAATCTCCTCTCCCTGCGCATTGACCAGTACGGCCTCCAGAGAGGCATCCGGAATTACGGAGGCAGACTCCGTCAGATCTCCCTTGAAGTACACTGCCTTGAACTGCAGGGTATCACCGGGGTTGTAGGCACCGCGGTCCATATAGATATTGCAGAACGTATCGACGCGCTGGTCCCGGATGACCGGTTGGAAGCGTCCGATCGCCACCTCACCGCTGCGACGGGTCCGGCCCTTCTCTCCGGGGGTTTCAGCCACCAGGGTATAATAGATGTTGCGGTTCCCGGAGAGCAGCGTCTGCATCGAGGCGGGCAGCGGAGTAAAGCCATCCAGCCGGACAGATTCCTCCGCAACAGCTTTGTCACCTTTGCGAAGGACCAGTTTGCAGCGGTCCAGCGGCTTGCCGCTGATATAGTCCGTCACATAGACCGAATAGCCTTTCGCTTCATTCCGATGCGCCAGAGACAGGGTATGGCGGTTGTACGAAGTGGAGGAAAAAAGCTTTCCGGAACTGGCTTCAATCCGGTAACTCCCGTCATCCAGGTCAGGAAGCGGAACAGCAACGCGGTCCAGGGCGTAAAAGCTCCCGACTCCGTTGCGCACCGGAATCCTGGATCCCACCTGAGTCTGTCCCTGATAAATCTTCAGGTCCGCAAGTCCATGGTTCCGGAAGTTCATGATGATGGAATCTTTCCCGACGGAAACAAACAGCGCTTTGTCCTCCAGAGTCCCGGTCAGCGCTTTCACGCCCTCACAGGATTTGGCGATACGGGCTTCGGAACCTGTCAGTTTTGCCTTGTCGGCAAGATATTGCTTGCAGTCGGCGAGCAGGGATTTGTAGTCGTCAGACTTCCCGCCATTGCGGTTCAGTTCGGAGAAGCGCAGCTCAAGCAGATCCTCCCTGGGGTAAAAAGCAACGGCGCCCATCGCAGGATCAGCTGCCAACGCTTCCAGGGCCGGTTTGCGGAGGTCCTTTTTCTCCGCGTCCTGTTCCGGAAGCCGGCTGGCGATATAATAACGCAACGTGGGAGAGACCGGATAGCGGTCCCCGATCTCCGCCTTCAGGGCAGCATAGACTTCATCCTTGTCCGGTTCCTCGAAGGACATCGAACGGCCACGGAGCAGGTCCCAAAGGGCATACTCCCTGTCATTCCGGACAAATTCCTTCAAGGCTCCGCCGAGATAAGCGCCCAGGTTACGGTAGAACTCCGGATGGTGGCCTTTAGAGAAACTCTCCCCCTTGGAACGTACATATTCCCAGCGCTCCTCGGTGGATTTGTGGCCGAATTCGCCCATCCAGGTATAGGTCACGATCGGTTCGTCAAAACGTTTCACGAGGTCTGCGAATCCGGTCCGCAGGGAATCCTGCAATTTCCAGTTACGGCTCACCATGACGTCGATATACGATTTGCCGGCATCATAGAAATCGGCCGGAAGATGCTTCTGCAGCGCCTCATCCCGGATATCCTGGAGGATTTCGGCGGCTTTCTGGGGCCTGTCGGCCTGGTGCATCTTTTCATATTCCGCCCAACGGGCGGTGAGGACGTGTCCGTTCGATTCCATAAGCATATCTTTGGTCAGGGTATTCTTTCCTTGCGCGAGGAGCAGGATCGTTCCTGCCGCCAGAAGCAGGGTGGCGAGGAGGAAGGGTTTCGTTTTCATTTCGTTTCGAAATAGGTGATGGCTTCACTTACAACAAAAGTACTGCCACCGATGTAGATCAGAGAGTTTTCGGTCGCATTTTTTTCGGCTTGCCGTATCCCGTCTGCTACAGAGCCGCAGATGTCGGCCCCCTTGGGGAAACGGGCGGCTATCTGCGCGGCAGGGAGCGCACGGGGAGTATTCGGGGTGACAAAACAATACTCGGCGTCGCGGGGCATCAAGGGGATGATATCATCGAGAGCCTTGTCGGCCATGATGCCATAGACGATGAGAAGGCGGTCGTAGCGGCCGCTATCCATCATAGCTCTCAGTTGCGCGAAGTTCTCCCGGAGGGCGGGAGGATTGTGACCGATGTCGCAGACCGTCAAGGGTTTCAGCTGCAAGGTCTCCCAACGGCCGCGAAGACCGGTTCGGGCGGCGGTATGCGCAAGGGCGTCCCAGTCAGGTTCGATACCCAGCAAGTCCAGCGCCGCCAGGACGGTCCGAAGGTTCTTCCACTGATACTCGCCCCGCAGGTCCGGCACGGAAAGGTGATCGAAGGCTGTGAACTTTGGACTGCGAAGATTTTTACCCCTTCGGGGGAATGCAGTCCAAAGTTCACAACCTTCGACCGCCCCGCATATGCCTGCAGGCCTGCCCGTGACCGGACCGTCGTCCAGCGGAACCAAATCCTCTGCAAAGAACAACGGACACGGAGCGGAAGCGGCAGCAGACTCAAAGACAGGCGCCGTTTCGGAGTCCCTCTCCCCCACCAACGCCGGCACACCCGCCTTGAAGATGCCGGCCTTCTCCCCGGCGATCGCAGCACGGGTCGATCCCAACTGCGCGCAATGGTCCAAACCGATCGAAGTCACAAGGGACAGTTCCGGCACCAGGATGTTGGTGCTGTCCAGGCGCCCTCCCAGCCCCACCTCGATTACGGCAATTTCCACTTCCTCCCGGACAAACCAGTCGAAAGCCATCCCCGTCGTGATTTCGAAAAACGAGAGCGACAATTCATCGAAAACGGCATTCCACCGATCCACGAAGGATAAGACGTCTTCCCGCGCAATCATCCGGAACCCATCCGGCTCCACGTTCTTGATGCGCTCCCGGAAATCCAGCAGATGCGGCGATGTGAACAATCCCACCCGCAACCCTCTGGCTGCCAGGACAGAGGCAAGCATCGACGACACGGACCCCTTACCGTTCGTCCCTGCCACATGGATGGTCTTCAGCGCCTCGGAAGGATGTCCCAGACGCGCATCGAAAGCATACATATGCTCCAGCCCCGGCTTGTAGGCATCGGCGCTGAAACCCGCTTTCGACACAGATGGAAAGCGGACGAAGAGGGCGGAAAGGATTTCGTCGTATCGATCCATGGCACTTTGAACTGAATGTAAAATTAACTATTTTTACAATCCGATACTATACCGGCTATGGAAAAGATTTCCGCATTGTATGCGCGATACGTCATCGACGGCATCCCCCAGGAGCTCTCCCCCGGAGAGATGCTGGACGAGTGCCTGGCCAGCAAAGACTGGCGGGACACCCCTGTTTCCGCGGAAACCATCCTGGATGAAACCGTAGACCCCCAGCCCCGAAACGACAGCTTTGACAGTTGGAGGATCCGGGATTATCTGGCCTTGACCGGTAACGCACCGGAACGGGAGCTCCCCGTCCTTTTCTCCGCACCTTATACGAAGATCCTGATTGAGCGGGCGCTGATCGATGCGGTCTGGCAGGAAGGTCACTTCCGGCTCGGAGACCTCAGTCTCAAGGCGGAATGGACCTGGGACCTCGGCCGTATCGGCAATGCGGCCGCCTTTCACGCTTCCGCACAAGCTGCCAGCGAAATCCTGACCGGGCTTTCCCTCAAGCTTTCCTCCTATGGTTTCACCGAAGGAGAGAAATGCGGTCTTCATCTCTCAACATCTGTTTTCGGAGATGAATACGAAGCCGAGGAGTTCCAGTTCGAGCTCCCCTACCGTACCGCGCATCCCACTTTCCTGCCTGTAAGACGCCCTACGCTCGCATTTGTGGACGATCCGGATTCCTGGCTCATCTACATTCCGATGGATAACTGCGAGTTCCGTCTCGGCGGATCACTGCTCTCCGACTGCCTGCAGCAAGGAGGCGATATCGCACCCGATCCGGCCGATCCCGACTATTTCATCGACTGTTATGAGGTACTCCGGGAAATGGTGGAGGACAATGTGATCATTGCGGGCGCCACGGTCGGCGACGGAGGTTTGCTGACCACCTTGAAAAGAATGGCCGCCGCAGCCGGGGATAAGGTCGGCGCCAAGATCAGCATCGGCGACCTGATGCAAGCCTCCGGTGAGCAGGACATCGTCCGCCTGCTCTTCGCCGAGGTCCCGGGCGTGGTCATCCAGATCCGGGATGAAGATTATGACTACCTGGACGCCGAGTTCATGCTCCAGGACGTGGTCTTCTATCCTTTGGGCCATCCGGTACACGGAAAGGGTGAGATCAAGGTCGACACAAGCGGAAAATCCGGCATCCAAACCATCCTGGAGTCTATCATCCGCAGCCAATCCTCCGAAGGAGAAGATTAAAGACAACATATCCATATGGCTCGAATCCCAAAACCCGTCGGAAAAAAACCGAAGATATTCGTCCTGGACACCAACGTGATCCTTCACGACCATCGGGCGATCCGGAAATTCCAGGATAATGACCTGGTCATCCCCGTCGCCGTCATCGAAGAACTCGACAAATTCAAGAAAGGCACGGATGCGCTAGCGTACAATGCGCGCGGCTTCCTGCGCGAACTGGACAAGTTGACGGAAGGTCGTCTTTTCGGACCTCGCGGCGTCCCGCTGGGCAAAAATCTCGGAATGATCAAGATCGAGCCCAACCACCCCTTCCCCAGCGAGATGAAGGATCTCTTCATCGACGATATCCAGGACCACCGTATCCTGTCAACCGCTATCTGGGTACGGGACAACAACCCCGACCGATTCGTCGCCCTCGTAACCAAGGACATCAATCTCCGGATGAAGTCCAAGGCCGCCGGCATGATGGTCCAGGATTATCTGAGTGACAAATTGGATGACGAGCGCGTGGAAGGAACCCAGCGTGAGGTCCAGGAGATCCGCATCGGTGACGATGTGGCCCAGGACCTGCTCTACGGGCCTGAGACCGCTGTAGACTGGGAGGATGTGACCGAAAAACAACCCGCTCCCAATACGCTCTTCAAATTGCGCAGGCAATCCGACGACAGCGAAACCATCTGCGCCCGATTCGATCACCACCAGGGCCGCATCATCCTGGTCAAGAGCCGCAGCGCCTACGGCATCCGTCCCCGCAACGAAGAGCAGAAGTTTGCGATGGATGCCTGCCTGAACCCCCACATTCCCCTGGTTTCACTCACCGGCGGCGCCGGCACCGGCAAAACCCTCATCGCCCTGGCGTCCGCCCTGGAGCAGGAGCGGGACTATGACCAGATCATCCTTTCCCGTCCTACCGTAATCCTCGGCAATCAGGACATCGGCTTCCTTCCCGGCGACCAGAAGAGCAAGATGAGCCCTTATCTGCAGCCTCTGATGGACAATCTGAACGTCATCAAGGCGCAGTTCCGCCCCGGAAGCAAGGAGGCCCTGAAACTCGAAGCCATGGTGACCAGCGAGAAGCTGATGATCACGCCCCTGGCTTACATCCGCGGCCGCAGTCTGGGCAAATGCTTCTTCATCATCGACGAGGCGCAGAACCTGACGCCGCATGAGATCAAGACCATCATCACGCGCGCCGGCGAAGGGACCAAGATGGTCTTCACGGGCGATATCTTCCAAATTGACCAGCCTTATCTGGACCAGTGGTCCAACGGTCTGAGTCACCTAGGTGAGAAAATGACGGGGCAGAAGCTTTTTGAACACGTTTTCCTCCGCAAGGGTGAGCGAAGCGAACTGAGCGACCTGGCCGCCAAGCTGCTGTAAGGGCGTTGGAGGGCAGTGAGTCAGAGGCCCGCTGTATTTTAAGGAGCGAGAGTTTTATCCCTTCGGGGAATGCTCCTTAAAATACAGCGGGCCTCTGACTTACGCACGACCGTCGCAAAAGCTGCGGGCCCAGCCATTTTTGGAAGCATTCCCCGAAAGGGTTCATTTCTGCTTCCGAAAATGGCTGGGCCTGCAGCTTCTAGGCGAGCCTATGCCTGCTTGATGGCAGCCTGGGCGGCGGCAAGGCGGGCGATCGGCACGCGGAACGGCGAGCAAGACACATAGTCCAGGCCGATCTTGTTGAAGAAGTCGATCGAATCCGGATCTCCACCGTGCTCTCCACAGATACCGCACTTCAGATCGGGACGCTTGCTGCGGCCGGCCTGCACGCCATACTCGACGAGCTTACCGACGCCCTTGGTATCGATCGTCTGGAACGGATCCGCATCGAGAATCTTGTTGCCCAGATAGTCACCCATGAAAGTACCCACATCGTCACGGCTGAAACCGAGCGTCATCTGGGTCAGGTCGTTGGTACCGAAGCTGAAGAATTCAGCCGTACGGGCCATGCGGTCAGCGGTCAGCGTTGCGCGAGGGATCTCGATCATCGTACCGAAATGATAGGTGATGCCGACGCCGTAAGCGCCTTCCACCTCTGCCTTGATACGGTCGCAGATCGCTTTCTGGAAACTCAACTCGCGGGCGGAAATCGTCACAGGGATCATGATCTCCGGCATCGGGGTGAAACCTTCCTGCATCAACTCAGCCGTAGCGGAGAAGATGGCGCGATACTGGGTCTCAGCGATAAGCGGATACGTGACATGCAGACGGACGCCACGGTGACCCATCATCGGGTTGGTCTCGTGCAGTTTCTCTCCTCTCTTTTCGATTTCCCGGACACTGATACCCAGTTCTTTGGCCAGTTCCTGCTCCTTATCGATACCCTTCGGGACGAACTCATGGAGCGGCGGGTCAAGCAGACGGAAGACGACGGGCTTGTGGTCCATGATCTTCATCGTGCTCTTGACGGCGGCCTTGATATAAGGTTCCAGTTCATCGAGGGCGGACTTGCGCTCTTCCTCGGTGTCGCAAAGGATCATCTTGCGGAGCTTGGCGAGCGGCGTCTCAGAATTGCGGCCGTAGAACATATGCTCGATACGGAAGAGACCGATGCCCTCGGCGCCAAAGGAAAGCGCGCGCTGCGCATCCTCCGGGGTGTCCGCATTGGTGCGAATGCCCAGGCGACGATATTTGTCGACGATCGACATGAACTTGATGAAGAGCGGATTCTCGGAAGCATCCTTGGTTTCGATCTTCTCACCATAGACATAGCCCTTGGAGCCATTGAGGCTGAGCCAGTCACCTTCCTTGAGGACGGCCTCGCCGAAACGGACGGTCTTGTCGGCGAAATTGATCTTCATGGACTCACAGCCGACGATGCAGCATTTACCCCAACCACGGGCCACAAGGGCGGCGTGGGAAGTCATGCCACCACGGGTGGTCAGGATACCTGCGGAAGCACGCATGCCCTCGATATCCTCCGGGGAGGTCTCCTCACGGATGAGAATGACGTTCTCACCACGGGCATTGGCAGCCATAGCTGCCTCGGAAGTGAAGACGATCGTGCCGACAGCTCCACCCGGAGAAGCAGGCAGGCCCTTCGCCAGGACGGCAGCCTTCTTCTCGGAAGCCGCGTCGAGGATCGGGTGCAGGATCTCATCCAGCTGGCTCGGGGAAACACGCATCACTGCGGTCTTCTCGTCGATCATGCCCTCGTCAAGCATGTCCATCGCCATCTGAAGGGCAGCCAGTCCCGTGCGCTTGCCGATACGGCACTGCAGCATGTAAAGCTGACCATCCTGGATCGTGAACTCGATATCCTGCATGTCGTGGAAGTGGTTTTCCAGCAGGGTGCGGATGCTGTCAAGCTCCTTATAAACCTTGGGCATCGCGGTCTCGAGGGACTCGAGATGCTTGTTATGCTCGGTCTTGGTGGCCTCATTGAGCGGGTTCGGGGTACGGATACCGGCGACCACATCTTCGCCCTGGGCATTGATCAGCCACTCACCATAGAACTTGTTGTCACCGGACGCAGGATTACGGGAGAAAGCGACACCCGTTGCAGACGTCTCACCCATGTTGCCGAATACCATCGACTGGACATTGACAGCCGTGCCCCAATCATCGGGAATCTTCTCGATGCGACGGTAAGCGATGGCGCGTTTGCCGTTCCAAGACTTGAACACGCCGCCGATGGAACCCCACAACTGCGCTTCCGCAGTGTCAGGGAACTCGACGCCAAGCACTTCCTTGACCTTGGCTTTGAACTGGTCGCACAGGGTCTTGAGTTCATCTGCCGTAATCTCGGTGTCGGACTTGTAGCCGCGCGCCTCCTTGAGCTCGCCCATCATGCGGTCAAGCTGCTGGCGGATACCCTGGCCATCCTCAGGCTCAATGCCTTCGGCTTTCTCCATCACGACGTCGGAATACATCATGATGAGACGACGGTAAGCGTCATATACGAAACGGGGATTACCCGTCTTCTTGATCATGCCAGGCAGGGTCGCAGAGCAAAGGCCGATGTTGAGGATGGTGTCCATCATACCGGGCATCGAGCTGCGGGCACCGGAACGGCAGCTGACGAGGAGCGGATCCTCGGCATCGCCGAATTTCTTGCCCATCAGGGCCTCGGTAGCTTTCAGCGCAGCCGCAACCTCTCTCTTCAGGCTGTCGGTATAGCCGCCACCCAGGGAGTAGTACTCCGCACAGCACTCGGTAGTGATGGTGAATCCTGCAGGGACCGGGAGTCCCAGCTTGCTCATCTCGGCGAGGTTGGCACCCTTACCGCCAAGAAGCTCGCGCATCGAGCCATCGCCTTCGGCAGTCTTACCACCGAAACGGTAAACTCTCTTTTTGTTGTCTTCCATTTGATTTACGTTTTAGTTATTTTGACTATTACTAACTGTCTTACAAACAATCGGGTAAATTTACTGAATTTTCGCAACAAAACAAAAAATGGCCGCCTTAACAGGGCGGCCATTGTCTAAGTCAGAAGGAATACTAGCGGGTGACGCAGATGGAGACACGGTTTTCTTCAGGAATCTCGGAAACCTGCTTGGTGTCACCGTAGTAGTTGGTGGTGATGCGATCCTGGGAGATGCCGGCGTCGAGGAGGCACTGGCAGACCACGGCGGCACGCTGCTCGGAGAGGAACAGGTTGCGCTTGGCGGTACCCGTAGCCTTATCAGCATAACCGGTGATGGAAACAACAGCCTCAGGATACTGCTTCATGACAGCAATGATGTGGTCAATCTTCTCAACCTCGGAAGGATTGATATTGTACTTGTTGATCGTGAAGTACACATTCTCGACAGCAGCGCGGGCCTTCGCACGGGCAGCCTCAGCAGCAGCCTTCTCAGCGGCAAGACGGTCAGCGGCAGCCTTCTCGGCAGCGGCCTTCTCAGCGGCAGCACGCTCCAGGGCAGCCTTCTCGGCAGCAGCCTTCTCAGCGGCAGCCTTAGCAGCAGCGGCAGCGGCAGCCTCAGCGGCGGCAGCCTCAGCAGCGGCGAGAGCGGCGGCACGACGCTTGGCAGCACCGAAGGAGAACTTCAGGCCGGCCAGGGCGGTAAGCTGGTAGTCGAAATCAACGACACCGCCGAAGAGCGTCCAGGCGTCACCCACCTTCGAATTGAAGTGGTCGGTCAGGACATTGTCGGTCAACTCGAGGGAAAGGGCGAGACCATCCGTCAGACGGAAGTCGGCGCCGAGACCGAAGCGACCGCAGAAGGAGAGGACGGGATTGTCCCACAGCCAGTTCTTCTCAGGGAAGTCAGCCTTGATAGCCTGAGCCTCCTTGTTGTTGAACCGGGTGTTGAAACCGATACCGGCGAAGAGATAAGGATTGACAACACGGTTGTATTTATACTTCCCGAAAAGGTTGCACAAGTCAAACATGGCGTCCAGGTTCAGCTGGCCGAAGTTGAACTTATACTTCTCATCATAGAGAGGCAGGGCACCCTTACCTTCCCAAGCGGAGAGCTGGCCACGGAGACCGAACACAGGAGTGAACTGGTAACCAAGATCCAGCACAGCACGGGGAGAAAGGAGGTTATTGGCGTGGGTCTCACCGGCGGTCAGGGAGATACCACCCTTGGCACCGAGATACCAGCCCGGGAAGAACTCATCTGCACTCTGGGCGAAAGCGCCCAGGCAAAGCAGAGCAAGCGAAAGAGTCAAGAATACTTTCTTCATAATATTAGAATTGTTTAAACTGATTTACACATTATCGGTGCAATTATAAGCAATTATTTTCACTAAAACAAGCAAATCAGTACAATACAACGCAGCCATACACATAAAAAAGGACCGGCCCCCGAAGGAACCGGTCCAATCATAAGTATCTCAGTTGTGATTACTCACCAACAGGCTTGTTGTAGAAGGTGACAACGACATCCTTCGACTTGGTGCCCCAAGGATACTCGATCTTAATCGTAAGCTTAATATCGATATCCTTAGCAAGCTGGGTCTGCAGCGTGTTGTCGTAGGTCAGCTTACCAGTCTCAGCATCGAAGCTGATACGAGCCTTGGTCTCATCGGAGATCTCAGTGAGATATTCCATCTCATTGGTGAAGGTGAGGCTGTAGACATCGTCAGCGTAAATGTCGGTCTCGAAGCCGTTCTTGTTATTACCCTTGACCCATCCATAGTGACCTTCGTCCGTCTGCTTGTAGTCAATGAGGTTCTTATCCCTCTTGTCCTTCAGCTGGATGAACTGGTAGATGGAAGTCTCGGTGATGATGGAGTTGTTGACATTGATCCGGGCGGAAACGTCACCCTTAGGCTCGATATCACGGAGAGGATCGAAGAGCTTGATCACGTAGTTCTCGTAGTTCTCGACTACGACACCAGCTTCCTCAAGACGAGGGCTCGGAGCGGCATCGCCACGGTTGAAGTTGGTGGTCATCAGAACCTTGGAACCGTTCTTGTTGACGGCGTAGAGGTTACCGATCGCATCCTCTTCAGGGCTCTCGCTGTAGTAAGAGACGACATTGTTGGTGTCGATCTTCACACCGGTAGCAGCCTCGACGACGACCTTCTCGATGTTACGAGGATCCGGGATGGAATCAACCTGGATGGTCGGGTGCTTGCTGCCAGGATTGGCATAGTCTTCCTCGAGCTTGAAGACGCGGGCAAGGATATCCTTGTAGTCCTCAGTCAGGTCACCAGCCTCAACCTCATCAGTGGTAGCGATCTCGGTGCAGACAACCTTCTGGCCTTCCTCGATGGACTTCAGGACGTCGACGACGCGGAAGTGCTGGTTGAGGAGAACCTGGTGGGCATCGTAACCGTTAGCAGGCACACTGTAAGGAGTCTGGGTAGCTGCATCCGGCTTCCACCAAGGCTGCAGGGTGGTGTAGAAGTTGTTGTCATCTTCCTTAGCCACATACTCAGGGATGCGCTCGAACTCGAAGATACCGTCGACATCAAGCTTGACAGTCTTGTTGACGATCACGACCTGACCATACCACAGGGTATCGACAGACTTGAAGGTCTGGTAAGGCAGAATGACCTTGTTGGCGGCCCAGCTGACGTTGAAGTCGGAATCGGTGTTGTAATCCAGGACATGTCCGGCATCCTCATGCTGCTCATCAACGGTGGTGATGATGCGGGCCTTCGCAAACTTGGTGATGACCTCATCATCAACAGTCATGGTGAGAGAGTCGGTGCGGCCGTACAGATCCTTCTTGTAAGCGTCGATGAGGGCGCTGTCAGGCAGGCTGTGGGCCTCGTAGGTACCGGCAGGGAACTCAGGAACAAGCTCGGCGTCGGAATTACGGAGGGTGTCAAGGATGTCCTTCTTGTAGTTGACCACGAACGGCTCGAAGGTCTCGGGCAGATCGACGACGATCACCTCACGGTTGCGGTCGGCAACGGTAATCTTACCGAAGACAGTGATCTCAACGGCCGGAGTCACATCGGTAGGCAGGTTGTAGACGGCGACATAGTTGATCTTGGTCACGGAACCGTGATCAGACTCGGTGTAGTCATAGAACGGGAAGTCGGTGACATTGGCGGTCACAGTGCCATCCTCGTTGATGATCGGATAGATATTGAACTTCGGACCCTCGGTCTTGGCGAGGAGATCCTTCAGCATGACGGTATCGACAGCGCCATCAGCATACGTGATGTAGAAGAAGGTAGCGGTGTCGACAGGGACCTTTTCAGCAAGATCCTTGATGGTGATGTTGGCCTTCTTGCAGTCCTCTTCCCACTTGGCGGGATCCTTCAGGACAGCAACAGCGGCGTCACGCTTATAAAGCTTGCTGGTGTCACCGGCCAGGAGGGCGGCGTCAATCTCAGCATCCTTCCAGTAATCCCAAGTGAACGGCTCCAGATCCTTGGTCTCCCACAGGTCAACCTCGACAGGGATCTTGAAAGGAACGACCTTCACGAGAGCGATAGCAGCGGTAGCGGCAGGACCGACGAAGTAGGTCAGCACGACATACTCCTTGGCGCCGACGCCATCCGGATTGGCCTTATCGCCGGTGATCTTAGCATAAGCCTTCTGAGCTTCATCATCAGCACGATTCTCAAGATAATTCTCAGGGAGCGTATCACCCTTGACCTTGACGGCGATGGACTGGCTGTAGTCCTTGATGGCGAAGAAACGGGCCTGAGGATCGCCCAGGTTCATACCGAGAGCGGCGAACTCCTCGACGGTGTAATTCTTATCACCCATCTTGAACATCAGCTGGGCGCCCTCGAGAATCTCATGCTCGGTATTGATGTCGGCATAGCAGATCTCGACGGTATCACCGAAGACCTTACCCGTGATATCCATATCATTGCGCTTGACCCAGAGATTGATCTCATCGGACTTCGCGGCAGGGACAACCTCATAGTAAGAGGAAGTGATCATACGGCTCTGCTCAGGATCGGTCAGCACGAGAGATGCGCTGAAGGCAGGGAACTCAGTGTCAACCTCGACCTCGGCGGAAGCCTCGGCAGTCTCACCATCAGCCTTGCGGCCATTCTGTCCATCCTGGGATGCGCCCTCGAAACCAACGCACTCCATATACTGCTGATACAGCCAGGTGTAAAGCTCGTTGGAAAGTTCAGCCTCCTCGCCAAGAAGCATCTCGAGGAACAGCGGGTGCAGGCTGGGATTCATGAAGTTCTTGACATCCCATGCATAGAGCCAGAAGTCTGCGGGCAGACCCTCGGGCATGACGGTCAGATCGATGACGCTGGCATCAGCGTGCTCGCTGTACATTTCATCAACCTTAGCGTCAACGATGTTGAGCTTGACGCCATCGAGATTGACACGGGTCTTGACGCGGATCACGTCGAAGGCAAGCAGATTCTGGCTATCCTTGACAGCCTGGACGAGACCCTCGACGATTGTGCGGGCATCGTTACCATAGACACGATACTTGACGTGGGACTGCTCAGGGATCGGGGTAGCGGCACCTTCCGGCTCGCCATCATACTCCTCAGGAGTGGGGATATCCCTGGAATACAGGTCACTGATAACCCTCACGAGTTCTTCCTTAAGATTACCGGGAACATCCTCGAACAGATCCTCGAGGAACTCCTCCCAAGCCTCCATGTCGAAGGAAGCGGGCAGTTCACCGGTCTCACGGGTGTCGAAAATGTTCTGGGCATACATCTGGGCCCAACTCAGGGTGATCTTCTTGTCGTCAAACTCAGGGAGATAGACGATGCTCTGGACGCGGTTGATGAGCTTCTGGAGATCGAGATCGTTCTCAGCGAACTTCTTCCAGATGCTGTCGATAGCGGCCTCGTACTCAGCCTTGAAGTCATCGACCTTCTTGTCAAGTTTGGCGATCTTCTCATCAAGGACGGAATCAGCCTCCTGGTAAGCCTCGATGACGTCATCAATGGCGTCGTCGATCTCCTTCATCTTGGCGTTGAAGGCAGCGGTATCAACCTTCGCGGCAAGCATCTTATCGATGGTCTTGGCGGTGTAGTAGTTGTTCTTGAGATAAGACTCGACGCCCTTGGCATAATCCAAGGCACGGGCAGCGTGTGCAACGGCGGTGTCGGCGGTAGCCTGAGCCTTCTTGATGTCGTCCTTGGCCTTGTTCATGTCAGCCTGCAGGGTGTCGACATCATCAGAGATGCCATCAACCTCTTCGGTGAGGTCAGCCAGGTCACCCTTAATCTCGGAGACCGTCTTGTTGAGCTCCATCAGGCTCTTGCGCAGGGCAGCGGCGGTATCGATGAGGGCCTTGGCGTCAGCCTTGTTGGCGAGAGCTTCCTCAACCCAAGTCTTATCAGCCTTCTTGCCGAGCTCCGTGTCGACATAGCTCTTGTCAGCCTTCTTGGCCAGCTCGGTGGCAAGGCTGTCAAGCATGGTCTTATGACCGTTGACGACGTTCTTGAGGGAATCGATCTCGGAACGGAGGCTGTCGGCCTTGGCAGACAGGGCGGTGATCAGGGAATCAACCCTGGCGATATCGCCGTCATGCACATTCTTCAGGGAATCGACCTTCTTGTCGAGATTTCCGACTTGACCCTGGAGGGACTGAATGAGCTTCATAGCGTCAGCGTCGGCCTGCTCCAAAGCCTGCTTGGCCTTGAGGAGGTCGGCAATCTGGTCGCCCTGGCTCTTGATGGTAGCACCTTGCTCCTCTACTTTCTTCTGCAGAGAATTAAGGTCTTCAGAATAGTCTTTTGTACACCCGGTGTACAAAAGCGTAGCACCCGCGAGGGCACATACCAAAGCTACTCTAAAAAATTTTTTCATAAAGAAATAATTTTTAAAAATTGAACAATAACTTTTGTTTCACTTTGTAATAATATATTTCGCTTGCATACGGGCTGTGCCTTACCGTCAATATACAGTTAGGGCACAACACACAACGCACAAAGATATGTGGTTTTTTTTTCTTATGCAACAACTTTCCAAAAAAATCATATCAAATCGGCGTCAGAAGCCGATATCCAACCTTGCCTCCCGTCGGCCAGGGTGATGTTTTCCCACTCTCCTACCCGGTCGGTAACGCGCACCTTGGTCCCCTCATGGAGGAGGAAAAGATCCTTCCCGCCCTCAGATCCGGGTGAACTCTTGACCGCCGAGACCGGACGCGTGATAATGGCCTCATCGCTGTTCCGGTAATCCGACCGCTGGCGGGCGGCGAAAGCCAGGCAGGCAAGCGCGAGCAGCAGGGTCGGCAACGCCGTGTAGAACCCGGCCTTGCGAGCGCCTTGCGAGGGCCCGAGCAGGAAGAGCAGGACGGCAGCGACCGCAATGGCGAGCAGCAGGAAGAAAAGAAGGGTCCATCCATTGGAAGACAATATACGGCCTACCCTGCGCAACCAGGATTTCAAGAAGAACTCCGGTACGGCATCGATCCTGTCCTGCACGAAACCGTTGGCAAACTCAAGGTTGTGACGGGCGTCGGCATCCGAAGGATCCAGCTTGAGCGCCCTTTCATAATATAATATTGCGCGCGCGAGTTCCCCGGATTTGAAATAAGCATCTCCGATATTGACATACAATGCCGCCGATTCGGATCCGCTCTCTTCGATGGCGAGCCAGGAACCGAGCGCATCCTGCCAAAGACCGGCCGCATACGCTTCCACGCCGGCGGTCCAAAGCGAATCCGCAGCGTCACGGGGAGATGCCGCCCGAGTGACGGGTTGGGACATGCCCCATAGGGAAAGGATCAGCAGCAGTCCGAGGATTCCGGCACGGCCGGAACCGGGCGCAGCGGTAGGACGGGGTTTTCTCTTCATATCATTTTCAATCGATGCGATCACATCCAGGGCGGACTGGTACCGGGCATCCATCGCCCCATGGTCAGAATCCGGCGAATAACGGGCATACTCGCAGGCATCCAACAGTTCCGCAAGGCCGTCGACATGGGCCTTGGCTACGCCGGAGGCGACCAGGGCTTCAGATATGTGCTCCCGGGACATTTCGGACATATCCATATCCAACTTGTCCGACACATAACCGAGCAGAGCCTTGTGCAATTCCTCATAAAAGGCGGTGTGGAGGTCTTTCTGCAAGAAGTCACCAGCCTGGGAGAGCCGGCGCCGCGCCATTTTGACCGCCCCGCGGTTACGGGTCGCCGCCACATCGGCCTTGCGGGCGGCAATACCTCGCAAGGTTAGATACAGGATGACAGCTGAAAGGAGTAACAGGACAAGCAAGATCCAGAACAAGGGCGAGAAGCAGAAGAAAGAACCTTTTTCCGACCAGGAAGGGATACGGGTGTTGATATAGCGGATGTCGCTGCCGAGATTACGCACGTCTTTCCGGATGACACCGGGTACGACTTGCCCGTCGGAAGCCGGGACTGCCTCAGGCGCGCTCCCCCGCCCGACCTTGACCGTAAGCGGCTCCCCGGTGAGCGTCACATATTTATGGGACCCTACATCATAATAACTGTATACCACGGGAGGGATCGTAAACTCGCCCGGGCTGCGCGGAATGAAAGGATACTCAAAGGTCTTCGAACCGCTGGTTTTGCCCGTAGATTTGTCTGTATTCTCCGTGACCTTGACATCATAGACATCGAAATCCGGAGGGAAACTGAGTTTCGGCGCTTCCAGGAGGGACACATTGCCCTTGCCGGAGACCGTGACCAGCAGCGAAGCAGCATCGTGCGCAGCCAGGGAATCCTTACCCAGGCGGGTGCTGAGACTGAACTGACCGACGCCGCCGCCGAAAGAAGCAGGCGCACCGGCAGGCAGCGCGCTCACATGCACGACCTGACGGGGCGACAGGATGCGCTTGCGCAAGGTGCGTACGTCATCGTCAAAGAAACTGTCGAAGACACTGCGGGGACCGGACTGGGCACGTACGGTCACCTGACAGACCAGCTCGGCGGGATCGATGGCGACATCGCCGGACTGCTGCGGGATCAGCACCCATCTGCGGAGAACGGCCGCATTGTAGATTTTGTCATCGATGGTCTCCCGGTGGAATTCGATATTGGTCGGCGCAAATACTTCCTGGCTCCAGAACCCATTGAAAGTCGGGAACTTAACATCCTCGAAGCCGGAAATACTGACCCGCTGGTAGAGCTTGAGCGTCGCGGTGACGGGCTCGCCGACCACGACGGAGTTGCGGTTGAGACTCAGCCGAAGGAAGAGATCGGAGGCCGACACCTCGCCCGTGGCAGCCTGGGCCTGCGACTGCTGCTGGGAGCCGCCGGACGAGCGGGAGGAAGAGGACTGCCCGCCTGAAGGCGTCGCCCCGTTCGAAACGACCTCGAGCCGGGTGCGCCCGGACGTGATCTTGCTGCCCTTGACGGAAGCTGTAGCCTCCGGAAGCGTAAACGTGCCCGTAGCCTTGGGCATCAAAATATATGTGTATGTCGTCTGCGAGGAACGGGTCCTCTTGCCATTGACGATACTGATGCTCGTCGAAGTACCTTTCTGCGGGCCCCAGACCAACTTGAAATCATCCCCCGGACTCCAATTGAAATCCGAGGGGGCGCTTTCACCCTCAATGACGAAAGTGATGTTGAACTGCTCGTCTGCCGCAACGATGTTGGGAGCCTGGACCTGGATGACATCCTGCGCCTGCGCGGCAATACCCGCGAAGAGCAGGAACACGATCCACGACAACAATCTCTTCATATGCTTACCAATTCTTTTCGCGCTGCCTGGACTTCAGCAACGCCGCTTTCTCCTTGTTGACCTTGTCCTGGGTCTCTTTCTCCTTGGCCTGGATCGCCTGGATCATCTGCTGGGCTTGCTGGGGAGAAATCTTGGACTCCTGAGGCTGGCTGCCGCCCTGATCCTGCCGGTCTTGATCCTGATTCTGGTTTTGGTCCTGATTCTGATCTTGGTTCTGATCCTGGTTCTGGTTTTGGTCTTGATTCTGGTCCTGGTCCTGATTATCCTGTCCTCCGCCGCCATTTTGCTGCTCGTCTTCAAGCATCTTCTTGGCATAGAGGTAGTTTTCTTTCGCATCCAGATCCTCCGGACGCAGCAGCAGCGACTGCATGAAAGCCTCCACCGCGGCCTTATAGTCCTTTTGCTGCAAAGCCACATCGCCGGCATTGAAGTAATAATCCGCCGCATGAGGGGAAGCGGGAGCCGCTTCCTTGATGGCAGCAAGAGACTTAGCCGCCGACGCATAATCTTCCTGACGGTACAGGGCCGAAGCAAGGTCATACTGACCGGCCACAGATGCCGTATCCTTCAGGACTGCCTTGCGATAGTCGATCTCGGCTTCCTTGAAGGCACCTTTGCGGAACTTGCGGTTGCCCGCACGCACCTCATGCCGGTCTACCTGCGCCAGCACGGACAGCGGAAGGGAGAGCAACAAGATCGCAGCCAACAGATATCTTCTCATTCGAACAACCTCCTTTTGGGGCGCCGCTCGCCGATCAGCAGTTCCAGCACGAACAAGGCGAGCGCAGCGGCAAAGAAATACATATATTGCTCGTCGTATTCCTCGAACACGACGGAGTTGAATTTTTCCGCTTCCATCTTGCGGATGTCATCGATGATGGGATTGAGGCCGAACTCCTCGCTTCCCGCACGGACATAGGCTCCGTTTCCGGCCGCGGCGACATCCCGGAGCGTTGTCTCATCCAGGCGTGTCACGACGATATTGCCTTCCTTGTCCCGGAGCAAACCCCCGTCCACCGGAATGGGCTGGCCCTGCGAGGATCCCACACCGACCGCATAGACCTTGCACCCGAGCTCCGTCGCCTGCCGGGCGGCGGCGACGGGATCGTCCTCGTGGTTCTCACCATCCGTGATCACGATGATGGCACGGCTTTTCTCACTCTGGGCGCTGAAGCCTTTCGCCGCCGTCAGGATGGCGTCTCCGATCGCCGTGCCCTGGATCGGCACGGAACGGGTGTCGATTGAATTCAGGAACATCTTGGCCGAAACATAGTCGGTCGTGATGGGCAACTGAACGAAGGATGTGCCGGCAAAGACAATGAGTCCGATACGATCCTCCTGGAGTTTGTCAACCAGGCGCGAAATCGCCAGTTTCGCCCGTTCAAGCCGGTTCGGAGAGTAGTCCTGGGCCAGCATCGAGTTGGAAACGTCCAGGCAGATCATGATCTCGGCCCCCTTGGTCTCATGTTCCCGGAGTTTGGCACCCACCTGGGGACGCGCCAGGCCGATGACGAAACAGGCGAAAGCCAAAGTCCAAAGGATGATGCGTATCCATCCCTTGCTGCGGGAGCGCGAAGGCATCAGTTCCTCAACCAGAGCCTCGTCACCAAACTTTCGGACGCGCAATGTGCGCAGGCGCCGGCTCACACCATACGCGACGGGAATGAGCGGAACGAGCAGCAGCAGCCACAAATATATGCTACGGGCAAAAATGATCATGGCAGGCGTTTCAAGAAGAATCGGATCAATAATTCAAGCAACAGGCAGATCAGTGCCGCAAGGGCATACCTGCCATACAACTCCTTGTAGACGGGGAAACTGTCTACGGTCGTGCGGACCTTTTCCATTTTGCCGATTTCACTGTAGATTTCGGCAAGCTTGGTGTTGTCCGTCGCACGGAAATAACGGCCCCCGGTCGTTTCGGCCACGGCCTGCAAGAGTTTCTCATCGATCTCCACCTGGACATTCCGGGTCTCGACGCCCCAGGGAGTGATGACCGGATAAGGAGCCATTCCGTTGGCTCCGACGCCGATCGTGTAGACCCGGACGCCGTAGGTCTTGGCGATCTCGGCCGCCGTCTCCGGCGCGATCTCGCCACAGTTGTTGACACCGTCCGTCAAGAGGATGACGACCCGGCTCTTTGCGTCGGAGTCTTTCAGGCGCGCCACGGCGGTCGACAGGCCGTTTCCGATGGCGGTTCCGTCCTCGATCAGATCTGTGGAAACCTCCTTCATCAGGTTGATCAAAGTCGCCCGGTCGGTAGTCAGCGGGCATTGGGTGTAGCTCTCGCCGGCGAAGACGACGATGCCGATCCGGTCGGAAGGACGGTCGGCGATAAACTCAATCGCGATATCCTTGGCCGCACTGATGCGGTCGGGAGAGAAATCGCGGGCCAGCATACTGGTCGAAACGTCCATGGCCAGGACGATGTCGATGCCCTCGGTGTCAATCCTCTCCAACTGGGAGGAGGAGCGGGGACGGGCGATGCATACGATGATCAGGGTGAGCGCCGCAAGCCGCAGCACGAAGGGCAGGTGGCGAAGGATGGCCAGGGGCGAAGTTCCCGTCAGTGTCCAGGGAGTCGCAGTCGGAACCCGCAGATGAGGTCTGCGGCCGGACAGCTCCAGCCACAGGTAGTGAGCCAGCAGGAGGACCGGGATGACGAGGAGCCAGAGCAGTTTGGGATACTCGAAATACATTATCCTTCCTCCTCCTTTTCAGTTTGGTCCGCCTCCGCATCCAACTGTGTCTGATAGGTCGACGTGACGAAACGGACCGCGGTCGGGATCGCACGGGCGTTTTCCTCATCAGAAGCTGTATGCTTGGCGAATTTGACAAAATCGGACAGTTCGAAGAGATCCTTGACCTCCGCATAAAGCTCGGGGGTCAGGTCCGCTTCCGACTTGAGGCTCTCGAAGATCTCCGCAGTCGTCATCTCTTCGGCATTGACATCAAAACGGGACTCGATATAGGTCCGCAGGGTGTCCGTAATACCCGAATACATCGTTTTCTGTTTCTCCGGAGCCCAGTACCTGTCGCCCCTGTACTTATCCAGGCCGCGCAAGGCCACGATGTATGCCGGCTCTTTATAGTACGAGGCTTCATCCTTGCGTTTGCGGCTCAGGATCAGGCAGACAAGCCCGATGATGAGGACGGCCAGCAGGTAGAAACCCAGCAGCCAGGGAAGGACCTCCTTGAATGTCAGCGGATAACGTATCTGCCCCTTGATGTCGTGGATCTGGAAGGTGGCTGTATCGATGGGCATCGGACAGACATCCAGGACCTGGGGATCGAAGACCAGGGTATCTACGACTCCGTCCAGGCTGCGCTGGATGAACAGCGGCGGCAACTGGATTTCCCCTTCCTCGAAGGGCACAATCCGGGTGCTGACCCGGATGTCGACGGGAATGTCTTCCCCTTTATAAAGGGCCTTCCGCTGCTTCGCGGTCAAGAGGCTGTCGACCCGCCAGGACGCGGCCGTCACCCCTTCGATGAAGCCCTTGGACAGGTCCGGAAGCTGATAGGTGGCTCCCTTGGGGGCGTTCTTCAGGACGAATCCGTAATCGAAAGGATCCGCCACCAGGACGGAATCGCGTGGCAGGAGCGCCTCCAGGAAGGTCTCCCCCGCGGGAATGACACCCTGTGCGAAAGCCGTCAGCGGCAGAAGCCAGGCGGCGAGGATGAACGGCAATCTTCTCATTTATGCTGGAACAACGACATCAGCCCCTTGACGTAATCACCGTCGGTGGCTATGTCGACACTGTCTATCTGATATTGGTTGAACAGGCGTTTTTCGCGGTCGGAGACCGTCCGGTACCATTGCGCATAGCGGGACCTCACCGCTTTCGAAGAGGTGTTGACCCATGCGGAGGCGCCGGTCTCGGAGTCCTTGACGTGGACCAGGCCGACGTCAGGAATCTCCTTCTCACGAGGATCGGTGACTTTGATGACCGAGAGGTCATGGCGGCCGGCGGCGACCTTCAGGGCCTCCTCATAACGGGGATTGCCTTCCGCGTCCACATCCACCAGGTCGCTGAGCAGGAAAGCGGTGCATTTCTTCTTGATCGCATTGGTCAGGAAACGCAAGGCTTCGCCGATGTCGGTCGCATCGGAGGAAGGTTCGAGCTCGATGATCTCCCGGATGATGTGCAACAGATGGCTGCGGCCCTTCTTAGGCGGGATGAATTTCTCCACATGGTCGCTGAAGAAGAGGGCGCCGACCTTGTCATTGTTGATACTTGCGCTGAATGCGAGCACGGCCGCGATCTCGGCGAGTTGCTCCCGCTTGGTATGCGCCGCCGTGCCGAAAAGGCCGGAACGGCTCACATCCACGAGCAATACGACGGTCAGTTCTCGCTCCTCCTCGAATACCTTCACGTAAGGGGCACGCAGACGGGCGGTGACATTCCAGTCCATGTTGCGGACATCGTCGCCGTACTGGTACTCGCGCACCTCGCTGAAGGCCATGCCCCGACCCTTGAAGGCGGAATGGTATTCGCCCGCGAAGACCTGGTGGCTCAGCGCCCGGGTCTTGATCTCGATCTTGCGGACTTTTTTCAGCAAGTCCGCGACGTCGGTCTTGCTGCGTTGCATTACGGTACGATAACGGCGTTGATGACCTGGGCGATGATCTGCTCGGTGGTGACGTTCTCGGCTTCGGCTTCGTAGGTCAGGCCGATACGGTGACGGAGCACCTCGTTGCAGACTGCACGCACATCCTCGGGGATGACATAACCGCGGCGCTTGATGAAAGCGTAGGCTTTGGCAGCCAGGCTGAGGGAGATGCTGGCGCGGGGGGAAGCGCCATAGGAAATGAGGCCCTTGAGGTCCTTCAGACCATATTCCTCCGGAGTACGGGTAGCATAGACGATGTCGACGATGTAGCGCTCGATCTTCTCGTCCATGTAGACATCACGCACGACCTGACGGGCCCGGACGATATCCTCGGGATTGACCACGGGGTTGGGACGCGGGAACTCACCGCTGTTGTTCATCCGCACGATCAGGCGCTCCTCCTCCTTCTTGGGATAATCGACGACCACCTTGAGCATGAAACGGTCCACCTGGGCTTCGGGAAGCGGGTAGGTGCCTTCCTGCTCGATCGGGTTCTGCGTGGCCATCACCAGGAATGGCTCGGGAAGTTTGAAAGTCTCGTCTCCGAGGGTGACCTGGCGTTCCTGCATCGCCTCGAGCAGGGCGGACTGGACCTTGGCGGGGCTCCGGTTGATTTCATCGGCCAACACGAAATTGGCGAAGATGGGGCCCTTGTGCACTTCGAAACGCTCATTCTTCTGCGAATAGATCAACGTACCGATGACATCCGCCGGCAACAGGTCCGGGGTGAACTGGATGCGGCTGAACTTGGCATTGACCGCCTGCGAAAGCGTATTGATGGCCAGGGTCTTGGCCAGACCGGGGACACCTTCCAGGAGGATGTGTCCGTTGGCCAGCAGGCCGATGAGCAGGTTCTCGACGAGGTGCTTCTGTCCGACGATGACCTTACCCATTTCCAAGGAGAGGATATCTACGAACGCGCTTTCTTTCTGGATGCGCTCGTTGAGTTCCTTGATGTTTACATTTTCC
>JAEEGI010003906.1_pt1 | contig 35226 bp, 32 predicted proteins | sample 8958751 | NCBI WGS metagenome assembly JAEEGI01 (sample SAMN16246545, study PRJNA631951) | gut metagenome | biome: gut microbiome; feature: rumen; material: KS-attached | host: Bos | place: Iran: Karaj | collected 2018-10 | reverse complement strand
CGGAAAGGATAGTCGGTGCGATGTCAGCAAGGCGGCCGTCCTCTACCGTAACGCCCTTTTCACAGACAATAAAGGGAACAGGGTTAGTAGTATGGGCTGTATTGACTTTGCCCGTTTCATCAAACATGCAGTCAGCATTGCCGTGGTCAGCCGTGACAAGAAGAACAACGTCATCATGCTTTTCGACTTCCGCAACAATTCTGCCCATGCAGGCATCAACGGTTTCCACCGCTTTGACGGCAGCATCCATGATGCCGGTATGGCCAACCATATCGCAGTTGGCAAAGTTGCAGACGATGAGGGCATACTTGTCGCTTGCAATGGCTTCGACTACCTTATCGCAGACCTTTTCTGCACTCATCTGCGGGACAAGATCGTAGGTGGCGAACTCCTTGGGAGAAGGCACCAGGCAACGCTCTTCACCTTCGCAGACCTTTTCCACACCGCCGTTGAAGAAGAAGGTGACGTGGGCGTACTTTTCAGTTTCGGCAACGCGGAACTGCTTCAGCCCGAGAGAGCTGATATAGTCACCCAGGGTGTTCTCAATGACCTCAGGCGGATAGGCAATGGGCAGAGTGAGATTTTCATCATACTGCGCCGTGCAGACATAGGAGAGCGGATAGACTTTCTTTTTGCGCTCAAAGCCGTCAAACTCGGGCAGGTTGAGAGCCCAGGTCATCTCTCTGGCGCGGTCAGGCCGGAAGTTCATAAAGACAACGCTGTCCCCCTGATTGATCACGCCTTCGGGGGCAATGACCGTCGGGAGCATGAACTCGTCGGTAAGATACTTCTCCCCTGCTTCGTCCCAGGTCTTGTAGCTGGTTTCCACAGCGTGGACAGGATCGGGGTCCTGATTGCCTTCACCGCAGACGATGCAGTTATAACCCTTCTCTACGCGGTCCCAGCGCTTGTCACGGTCCATACCCCAGAAACGGCCCTGGATGGTGGCGATTTTAGCAGTGCCGAGCTCTTTGCACTTTTCGTTCAGCTCTGCCACAAAACCGGCGCCGCTCGTGGGAGCGACGTCACGCCCGTCGAGGAAGCAGTGAATATATGTCTGCTTCACGCCGCGCTGCTTGGCCATATCCAGCATACCGAAGATGTGCTTCAGGTGGCTGTGTACGCCGCCGGTTGACATCAGGCCCAGAACATGCAGAGGCTTGTCATTGGCAACGGCATCATCCAGGCACTTGACGTAAACGGGATTTTTGAAGAAATCGCCGTCTTCGATTGCTTTGGTCATCTTCGGGAGAATCTGGAAGACAACACGGCCTGCGCCGATATTTGTATGGCCGACTTCGGAATTGCCCATCTGACCTTCCGGAAGGCCGACATCCAGGCCGGATGCCATCAGCTGTGCATGGGGATACGCTGCATTCAGCGCGTCAAGATTCGGGGTATTGGCGGTGGTGATGGCATTGCCCGGCGTTGCCGGTGCAATACCAAAACCATCCATGATAATCAGTACAGCTTTTTTCATAAAGGCTTACTGAATGGTTGCTTTTACAATTGCTGCGAAATCAGCAGGCTTCAGGGAAGCGCCGCCGATGAGGCCGCCGTCAATATCCGGCTGAGCAAGAAGCTCGGCTGCATTCTTGGCATTCATGCTGCCGCCGTAAAGAATGGTGACGGCACGGGCAGGACGGGCGCCGTACTCTTTGCGGATCATGCCACGGATAGCTTCGCAGACTTCTTCTGCCTGCTCGGCAGTGGCGGTTTTGCCTGTTCCGATAGCCCAAATGGGTTCATAAGCGATAATGCAGTGACGAAGTTCTGATGCGGTGACACCGCTGAGAGCAGCCTTAACCTGGTAGGCAATGTGCTCGAGAGTGAGGTTCATCTCACGCTGTTCAAGGCTCTCACCAACGCAGATAATGGGGGTAATGCCCTTGTCAAGAAGAGCTCTTGTCTTGGCATTGATCAGAGCATCATCTTCATGATGGTACTGACGGCGCTCGGAGTGGCCGACGATGCAGTACTTTGCACCAATATCAGCAAGCTGATCGGCAGAAACTTCACCAGTATAGGCACCTTTTTCATATTTGGAAACATCCTGGCCGCCGGCTGCCACTTTGCAGTCCTTACCGGCCTTGACCATCGTCTGGATCATCACAGCAGGCGTGCAGAGGACGATGTCACAGGGCTTCGGCTGAGGAAGCTCCTTCTTCAGCTGCTCCATAAAGGGTTTGATGCCGGATGCCAGCCCGTTCATTTTCCAGTTGCCGGCAATAACAGTCTTGCGATATTTTCTGTTCATTTTATATTCCTCCTGAAAACTTATGCGTCCATCAGGCATGCAACACCCGGAAGCTCCTTGCCTTCAAGGAACTCGAGAGAAGCGCCGCCACCGGTGGAAATATGGGTAATTTTATCAGCAAAGCCAAGCTTTTCAACTGCAGCAGCACTGTCGCCGCCGCCGACGATGGTAACAGCGTGGGAATCGGCAAGAGCCTGAGCCATTGCCTTGGTGCCGTTTGCAAACTTCTCAAACTCGAAAACGCCCATGGGGCCGTTCCAAACGATGGTGCCGGCATCCTTGACAGCATTGGCAAAGAGCTCAACGGTCTTGGGGCCGATATCCATGCCCATCATATCCTCGGGGATGTCACCCTCAACGAGAACGGGCTCTGCATCAGCGGAGAACTCGGTTGCGCAATAGTTGTCAACGGGGAGAAGGAGCTTGACGCCCTTTTCTTCTGCCTTTGCGATCATCTCTTTGGCGTAGTCAATGCGGTCAGCCTCGAGGAGGGACTTGCCGACTTCAAATCCCTGAGCCTTCTTGAAGGTATAAGCCATGCCGCCGCCGATGATAATGGTGTCCGCCTTCTCAAGGAGATTGTTGATTACGTTGATTTTATCGGAAACTTTTGCTCCGCCGAGGATTGCCACAAAGGGACGGACAGGATTCTCAAGTGCCTTGCCCATGACAGCGATTTCCTTAGCAACCAGCAGGCCGGAGTACGCGGGCAGATAAGCTGCAACGCCGGCAGTGGAAGCATGGGCTCTGTGGACAGTTCCGAAAGCATCGGAAACAAAAACTTCAGCCATATTGGCAAGAGCTTTTGCAAATTCAGGATCATTTTTGGTCTCTCCCTTTGCAAAACGAAGGTTCTCCAGAAGGAGGATCTGTCCGGGCTGCAGAGCAGCTGCCTTTGCCTGTGCATCGGGGCCGATGGTATCAGTGGCAAAAATGACTTCCATGCCAAGAAGCTCGCTGAGGCGCTTTGCTACAGGAGCGAGCGTCAGCTTTTTCAGAGACTTCTCCCAGGATTCCTTGGTGACTTCCTCTTCCTTCTTGCCCTTTTCAACCTGCTTCTTTACAAATGCATCAAAAGTGGCAACCGGCTTGCCGAGGTGAGAGCAGGCAATGACTGCAGCACCGTTGTCCAGAAGCTGGCGGATGGTGGGAAGAGCAGCCTTGATACGCTTGTCACTGGTGATTTCTCCGGTAACCTTGTCCTGGGGGACATTGAAGTCACAGCGGAGAAGAACCTTCTTGCCGCGTACATCAACATCATTGATTGTTTTCTTGTTGTAGTTCATGACATATCCTCCATAAAAATTTATTAAAAACATGTTTGGAAAGATCTCAAATTCACCGTTTTAACTGCACGGTAAACTCTCAATCCAACTAATTTTAGCACAAATTCTGTAAAAATCATGCACTATTTTTTCGTTTTTTATGATTCTTGCATTTTCAACAAAAGTGCATTATAATGCCTATTGGCAGTGTGTTAATAATTGTACAGTATTACCAATGAGTTGAAAAGAGAAAAAATAATGGAAACTGGCTATATTTGCAGGGATTGTCCTCGGGAGTGTGGAGTGTGGCGGGGCGAGAACACAGCAGGCGGATTCTGCGGCTGCCCTGCTCTGCCGCAGGTTGTACGGGCAGCCCCTCACTATGGGGAAGAGCCCTGCATCAGCGGCTCGAAAGGCTCCGGCACGATCTTCTTTTCCGGGTGCAACCTCCGCTGTGTTTTCTGCCAGAACCATGAGATCAGCCGAAAACCTTCCGGGCAGCCGATGAACGCCGAAGAGCTGAGTGCGCTGATGCTCAGGCTGCGGGATGAGGGCGTACACAACATCAACCTGGTTACGCCGACGCATTACTCCCGCGTAATTGCTAAGGCCCTTGACGGGCTCGAGCTGGGCATCCCTGTCGTCTGGAACAGTTCCGGTTACGAATCCGTGGAAACCCTGAAGATGCTGGAGGGCCTGGTGCAGATCTACATGCCGGACTACAAATACGCCGATGCCGATGCAGCGCGGATTTACAGCAATGCCCCTGACTACCCTGCCGTTGCCGCAGCTGCCATTGCAGAGATGTTCCGCCAGAGAGGGCCGTTTATCATGGATGAAAACGGGCTGTTGAAAAGCGGCGTCCTGATCCGGCATCTGATCCTCCCGGGGTTAGATGAGAACACAATGGATGTGATCGATTATGTGGCAGACAGTTTTCCTCCCGGCAGTGTGCTGTTTTCCCTGATGAGCCAGTATACGCCCATAAAGGGAACGGAGAAATATCCGGAGCTGCAGGAGCGTGTAAGCGCAGAGAGCTGCGAACTGCTCTGCCACTACATGAAAACGAGGAAAATTGAAGCCGGGTACTGGCAGGATTCCTCCTCCGCCACGGGAGAGATGATCCCGGATTTTCAGGAGGCAGGTCTTGCCTGATATTAAAGCTTGACAAGATGTCTTTAGCAGTGTAAATTGTAAAATAGATATTAATATTTAAGAAGGGATATTACTATGACTTACGAAGAAGTACAGAAACTGACAAAAGACTGCATTGGCCCTTACTGCAAGTCCTGCCCTGTCTGCAACGGGAAAGCCTGCGGGAATGCCATGCCCGGCCCCGGCTGCAAAGTCCCCGGCAATGTTGCCGCGAGAAACTACGAAAAGTGGCAGGAAGTCTGCGTCAACATGGACACTCTCTGCCCGAACACCACACCGGACCTCTCCTTTAACCTCTTCGGGAAGGCTTTCCGAGCACCGGTCTTTGCCGCGCCGCTCGGTGCTCTCCAGCTTCACTACGGCACAAAACACACGGATCAGACTTATAACAGCATTATGCTGAAAGCTGCTGCGGAATACGGCCTTGCAGGTTTTACCGGAGACGGCGTTGATCCTGAAATCATGAAAAGCGCAGTACAGGACATGGTTGCTCTCGACGGCATCGGTATTCCGACCATCAAACCATGGAATAAAGAAGCTGTGATCGATAAACTTGATATCCTCAACAAAAACCATATCTTTGCTGCAGCCATGGATGTTGATGGAGCGGGGCTCCCCTTCCTGAAGGCCATGAATCCCAATGCCGGCAGCAAAACCGTTGAAGAAATGGCAGAATTGATCTCCTATGCGGAAATGCCGTTTATTATCAAGGGCATCATGACACCTGCTGGCGCCAGAAAAGCGGTAAAAGCCGGAGCAAAGGGAATTGTTGTTTCCAACCATGGCGGCCGCGTTCAGGGCGGAACTCCGTCAACCTGCGAGGTTCTTCCTGCTATAGCAAAAGAAGTAAAGGGTGAGACCGTTATCTTTGTAGACGGCGGAATCCGCTCCGGTCTGGATATCTTCCGTGCACTGGCTCTGGGTGCAGACGCTGTGCTGATCGGCCGCCCTGTTCTGAACGCCATATACGGCGCCGGTGCAGAAGGATTCAACATCTACATGGATAAGCTTCTCGGTGAACTGTCATCCACCATGACAATGTGCGGGGCAGCCTCGCTGGCAGAAATCACATCAGACAAGGTATTTCTTGGCTGATCAAGCCTGATTCAATATCAATTATCCACCCCGGAAAGGAGAAATACAATGGAGCACTTTATCAACAACCTGAATATTGAACTCAAAAACCAGACTGATATTTTCTATGCTATTGCTCTGGAAGCTATTCTGGATTCCATGGAGTACGAATATGACTCTGCGATCCTTGAATATGCTGATGACGAGATTATGCAGATCTCCCTGGATGGCGAAGAGCTGGTCTTATGTTATGACTTTGATTCCGAAACCGGGAACATTGAATTTGAGCTTCTGAGTCAGGATGAATACGAAGAAGAATACGGCGCTTTGGAACCGGATGATCTCTCTGATGAAGATGATACGGATGAAGACGACGAAGATGATGGATTTCTCATTTATGGTGTGGATGTTGATAAAGACGGTTCCATGACCATGGACGGCGAATATGATTACATGGACTTTACCGCCTACTGGAATCCGGAAGATGAATCCGTTTTCGTGCTTGATGAAGATAATTCGGATATCACGGAAGAGATGGACGAAGAGTGCCTTGAGGAGATTCAGGATTATTTTGACGCTTTGGAAGTCTATGCTTACTATGAAGAAGAAAACTGCAGAGTCATTGATGCCAGAGACGTTAATATGCTCATTATTGCCCGCTTTTATCCGGAGGACGGCCGGCTCACTGTCACAAAGGAAAGCACCGGTGAGGATATCACGGCTTCCGTCAGCGAAGACACAATGGACGCTCTGAAGGAAGAATTTGAAGACTGGGATAACAACGATGAGGAAGAGGATCTGCCATAATGAAACTGTATAATCTTCTGGTGGGTGGCGAGCAGCATCTCGCCGCAGACAATGGCAGCGGGATCAGAGATCTGACTGCTGCGGGATTTCCTCTGAATATGGATAAGCTGATCCGCAGCAATGCTATTTCTGAAGCAGAATCCTATCTGGATCAGGCACCGGTCATCAGCAATCCGGTTTTTTCCAATGTAGTCAATACTCCCGGCAAGCTTGTCTGTGTTGGCCTCAATTACCGCAAACATGCCGAACAGGCAAAAATGCAGACCTATGACGCTCCAGCTCTGTTTTCCAAATTTCCGGATGCACTTGCTCCCTGCGGTGCCGAAGTAGAGCTTCCTCCCTGGGAAAGCACCTATGACTATGAAGCGGAACTGGTCATAGTCATTGGAAAAAAAGCGTGGGGCATCCCTGTAGAAGAAGCCGGAGAATATATCTTCGGTTATACCTGCGGCAACGATCTAAGCTGCCGTGACGCACAGAAGCGCAGCGGGCAGTGGCTGATCGGAAAGACCATGCCGGGATTCGGCCCCTGCGGGCCGTGCATTGTATCAGCAGATTCCCTGAATCCGTCTGAAGGAAAAAGAGTGCGCAGCACCGTCAACGGAGAGCTGCGGCAGGATGGCACAACAGCTGATATGATTTTTTCCTGTGAGGAGATTGTCAGTTATGCCTCTAAATACATTGGGCTTGAGCCCGGTGATCTGATCTTTACAGGAACGCCGAGCGGAACCGCAATGGAAGGAAAAAAAGGCTGGCTGAAAAAAGGCGACACGGTTGAAATTGAAGTGGAGGGCATCGGCAGACTGGTCAACAAGATGATCTGAACCATAAGGTGGTTACTCTTTCAGAAGTAAAACAGGCAGGAGCGCTAATTCTCTGTTCCAGAGGAAAGTGCTCCTGCCATCTTATTAACGCATTGTGGTTTACATAATATTACGCTATCTTTGTCAGTAACGGTGTATAGATTTTGCTTTCAGCCTGCTCTACAGCTGTACTAAAGGCATTCCCATCGATCTTCTGATCTCCCGGCTGCGGTTCCCAGGACAGGCTGCCGGTCTGTCGGTAATAGCCGTCACGTTCGTTGCCGTCAAAGTAGGTCATCAGATTTTCAACTGGATTCAACGTCTGCCCGGACAAGCGGAAAACCGTAATGACTGAATGCCCTGCTCCGCCTGAGCCCTCATTCAGGATCGTACTGTCTGTACAGATATAATAGCGGTTCCTCGCCCAGGATGTAGCCAGATTGACAGGCTGATCGTTCACAAGAGTATAGATTCCGTAAGCAATCCCCTTGGAAAAATCATCTGTTCCGATCCCTTCGATAATCAGCTCGGGAATTCCGTTTTTATCCAGATCTTTCAGCGCATAGCCTACCCCCGTTGAATATCGGACTATTTCTGACAGATCATGCTGCATCGCATACTCAAATCTGCCTTCTCCCTGAGCATATGCTGTTTTGTATGCGTCAATAACGCTGCTGTAGGCAGTGAGAAAGTCTCCGACATACAGATAGGCAGGTTCCGTCACAGCAGAACTGTTTCCATTTTCAAACAGTGCCACTACTCCCCAGCCATTGGCTGACAATGGGACATTGCTGACAGCAAGGGTATCTCCATCCAGAGCTTCGAGTTTCAGCCCCGGATGGATAGCCATCGCCGAATCCAGAGAATAATAAATCACTCCGTCAGGCCCAGTCATCTGCCAGGTCAGGCTCGCAGCATTATCTGCATGGGCAATAAACCATGTTTTACCTCCGATGGCGATTGTCTCGCTGGTAGGATTCTTGGTAATGACAATCTGCGGTCCTGCAGGAATATCAGGGTTTCCTGCTGCGTCTTCCTCCGGCCACGGATTTTCAACCTGCGTCCAGCTGAGCATCAGCTCTGATTTGAGTTTGCCGGCAAAATACCAGTCTGCATAAGTTTCATAATCAGCTTCAGAAATCACATTTCCATCTTTATCCAGGCAGGTTACAGTTTCCTTATCCTCTGTGTATACTGTTTCTTTGGCAGCAATCGTCTGAAAGTCCAGTTTTCCATTACACAGAAAGAAAAACATGTTCTGATCATAATACCTTGCAGCGCCGTCCCGAATAATATCCTCACAGGTATAATAATACAGGCCTGCTTCAGCATCATAGTAGCATGGCATACTATCAACAACAAGATCCGGATAAGAAAAGCCCTCCTCTTCCATGAGTGCGACTTCCGACAGACCTGAACAATCAGCATTTACTTCATAGACTTTCATCCATGTATATAGCCCTGTCCCCTGTAAAGTTGCCGCAATGATTTCCATACGTCCGTTGTGGTCAAGATCTGTAACTGCATAAAACCAGGGGGAATCCCAGGGTTCCGTATAGGCCCAAAGCGAATAATTTGTCATAATCAGCTGCTTCTGCTGATCTTCCGGTATAACGGAAGGTGCGGAAAGGAACTCCGCCTCTGCTGTTTGCAGTTCCGCAGACTGTTCTGTTGCCGGAGCTGTCTGTGCTGCAGGCTGGGCAGTCTCCACCGCTCCGGCAGTTTTTGCCCCGCAACCGGTTATCATGAGGATCATTATCAGGGAGATAACAATCAGGGTTATTCTTTTCATATTCTATTCCTCTTTGCTTAAATCCGCCGGGATCATGCATGGTCCCGGCGGGTTCAATGACATAATACGTTTTAATTTTTCTCAGTTTTGGCAGGCAGATCAGAAAGATCTTCCGGGAAAAGTGCCGTCCAGACACCGGGCCACACGATACCATCTTCTTCAAAGCCCTGAGCCTTCTGATAATTCTTAACAGCGCGCTTTGTGCCGTCTCCAAACAGGCCGTCCGGATATCCGACATCATATCCCAAGGCATTCAGTCTCTTCTGAAGTGTTTTAACATTCTCATTATAATCTCCGAGCTGAAGCATTACACCAATTTCCTTGCTTTCCTTGTATCCGCAGTCTTCACATACTCGTTCAAGCAGAGCAACCGAGTAGTAATCAGGTTCCCTGACAACTTTCCATTCCCCAAACTTATGGTGAAGGAGATTAAGCGTCTGTGGCCAGGCCACTCCATCTGCTGTGATGTTAATCGCCTTCTGGAAATCCATCACTGCTTTTTCAGTATAATAACCAAAATCTCCGTCTACGTACCCGGATGCCAGATATCCCTGCTGGGAAAGAAGTGCCTGCATTTCTCTGACACTACTGCCCTGTGACCCGCGCCTCAGGGTTCCGGGAGGGTCAAAGGACTCTGACTGGATAAAACCGCACACATAGCACGATCTCTGCCGGATACCGGCAGAATGATCTGTGGTTTCCTTCACTGTAGACCAGCCTCCGTAGCTATGCGGTACTCTCGGAATGACATATTCCTGCATATATCCACACCTTGCACATTTCTGATAACCATATCCTTCCGAAGTGCAGGTTGCTTCCCTGACAGTGACAATCCACATAAAGGAGTGTTCTGTTTTTCCTATTGTTTCAGTATCTTTATATCCGCATTTACTACAGATTCTGTAGCGCAGCCCTGCTTCACTGCAGCTTGCCTGCGTTATAACAACCCAGTCTCCATAACTGTGGGTATGCAGTTTCAGGTTCTTCAGTTCTTCTTCTGTCGGCTGTCTGGTCATGGCAATCACATCACCAGTATCGAGCCTTTCCCAAAGAATTACGCCGTCTGCAGAGGCAGCCGGAATCAGTGAAAGACATAGTGCCGCACAGATCATCAGAACAAATAATCTTTTAATCATTATGCTGTTCCTCCTTTTTTGATATAACGATTATATCATTTCTGCAAATTCTGTTCAATCAATAAATTGTTAAACCGGAGTCAGCTGACTCCGGTTTTTGCATTTTATTCTTTTAAGACTCCTGGTTTTGCCGAAAAATGTCCTCTTTATGCTTTCTCAGAGCATAATACAGTATTATGCCGAGTACACCACAGGAAATGATCTCCCCTATGCCGACAGTCAGCATCATCAAGGGAATCGGTAATAATACGCCGTATGCATAACGAAGCACAAACGGCACGACCAGCACATTGGCAACTATAGGAGGTACTGGAGCAAGAAATGGATTGACATTCCGCAGCTTCCATGTAAAAAAGGCCCCAACCAGAGTTGCTAGGCTGCCGCAAATGATATCCGGGATTACTGCTCCTCCAAGTGTGTTTCCGATGATGCAGCCGATAAAAAGCCCCGGAATGGCCGCAGGAGTGAACACGGGCAGGATCGTCAGCGCTTCTGCGATACGCACCTGTATCTCTTTGAAGGAAAACGGAGCGAATACAACAGTAAGGGCAACATATGCCGCCGCAATCATGGCCGCCTGTGCCATAAAGACAAGTTTTCTGTTTTGCATATTCAATTTTTCTCCTTAGTTTTGTTTTACGTGAGGATGGTTTCGAACTCACGGATTCTGCCTCACAGGCAGGCTCGTACTATACCATACTCCACCTTGTAAATCAAGCTTTTTATTTCTGACCTTATACAAGAGATCGGGGAATTATGCTTGAAAGAAATAACTACTTATGATATGATGAGGCAAATTAACCAGGGAGGTTTTTTATGCATTTTACCAGAAAAGTGACACAGGATCTGACATGGGTCGGCGCAGATGACCGCAGGCTTGCCTGCTTTGAAGGCGTCTATGGCGTTCCTGACGGAGTATCCTACAATTCTTACCTTTTACAGGATGAGAAAACCGTTCTGTTTGACACTGTTGATAAGGCAGTCTATCAGATCTTTTTTGAAAACCTGAGTTCTGCCCTTGCCGGCAGGAAGCTTGATTACCTCGTGATCTCTCACATGGAGCCGGACCACGCTTACACCATTGAAGCGCTGCTCACACGCTACCCGGAAGTTACCATCGTCTGCAACAGCAAAATTCAGGCTATGCTCGGCCAGTTTTTTGATCTTGATTTCACCGGAAAGCTTCAGCTTGTCAAAGAGGGCGATGTATTCTCTTCCGGAAAGCATAGCTTCACATTTGTAATGGCCCCCATGGTCCACTGGCCGGAAGTGATGATGACTTATGATCTCACAGATAAACTGCTGTTCTCTGCTGATGCTTTCGGTACCTTTGGTTCTCTGAACGGCAGGCTATTCGCCGACGAAGGAGACTTTTTCGGTGAAAATCTGGATGAAGCCCGCAGATACTACACCAACATTGTTGGAAAATATGGTGCCCAGGTGCAGGCAGTACTTAAAAAAGCGGCCAAACTGGAGCTGGATTATGTCTGTCCTTTGCATGGGCCTGTCTGGCGGTCTCATTTCGGTGATTTTCTTGAGAAATACCTTCTCTGGAGTTCTTACACGCCGGAAGAAAAAAGTGTATGCCTTGCCTATGCTTCCGTATACGGGCACACAGAAAATGCCGCCAACATCCTGGCAGGAAAACTTGTGGAACGCGGAGTCAAGGTTCGGATGTTTGACACCTCTGTCACCCCTGCAAGCTATATTGTGGCGAATGCCTTCCGCTGCAGCCATCTGGTGTTTGCTTCTACAACCTATAATGCGGGCATTTTTGTGACCATGGAAAATCTGATTCATGATCTTGTGAATCACAACCTGCAGAACCGCGCAGTCGTCCTGATGGAAAACGGCAGCTGGGCACCTACCAGCGGCAAGCTGATGCGTGAAGCACTAAGCTCATTGAAAGGTGTCCGCTTCCTGAATGATACTGTAACCATCAAATCCGCTCTGAAAGAGGATCAGCTTGCTCAGCTGGACGCTGTTGCAGATGCCATAGCCTCAGAGCTTGTTCCGGTCCAGCCCGCAGCAGCAGAAAGCTCTCTTTCCACTGCAGAACCTTCAGGACCTCTGCCCGTGGATGACAAAGCATTCCGGAAAATGACATACGGTGTCCAGGTTCTCACAACATGCGCAGACGGAAAGGATTATGGCTGCATCATCAACACAGCTGTTCAGGTGGCATCGGGCAACCCGAAAAAGCTCAGCATCTCTGTGATCAGAAAGAACAATACCTGTGACATGCTTCTGAAAGCCGGTAAATTCAACATTTCCATTCTGACTGAAGATGCTCCCTACAGTATTTTCGAGCTGTTCGGTCTGCAGTCAGGCAGAGAAGTGGATAAATTTGCCCGATATCCGGGTGATGACCGTCTCTCCAACGGTATCCGCTATATCCCCGAATATACCAATGCTGTGCTTGCCTGCGAAGTCATCGAAACAAAAGATCTTGGTCCATCCATGCTCTTTATTGCCAATGTCGTGGAATCAAAAGTTCTCTCCTCCGGGAAAAGCTGCAGCTATGATTATTATCATGCGCACATCAAGCCAAAGAAAAATCCTGCGCCTGAACAGAAGGAAGGATATGTCTGCAAAGTTTGCGGCTACTTCCATGAAGGCAGCGATCTGCCGGATGATTTCACCTGTCCGCTTTGCAAGCACGGCAAGGAAGATTTTGAATATGTTGCTCCAGCCGGCAAGAAAAAGCAGAAGGGATATGTCTGCACCATCTGCGGCTATTTCGAACCCTGTGAAGGAGAGCTTCCGGATGACTTTACCTGTCCGCTCTGCAATCACGGCAAAGAGGACTTTGAACCGGCTGAACAGTAACTAATCAACAGAGTGTAAAAGAGGAAGCCGTTTCCGGCTTCCTCTTTTCTGATACAATTCAATTTATTTGAGTGCCCCTGCACACTCCTTCAGCACTGCCCAAGAGGAACGAAGATTCTCCTCCTGAAGGAGTTCCTGCATCTCCTCAAGGATTCCGGCATCATCAAACAGCCCGCTGAGGGCATCACTGTTTTGCAGATCTTCCTCTATCTGTCCTGAAACCGATGCAAAAAGCTCAGGAAACAGTTCCTTTTCTGTATCCGGGAGTTCATTCCACGCGGACAAAAGATTTTCCGTAAACTTTTCTTTGTCTGTACCAGCTAAATAATGAATCCGGCAGAAGTCCAGGACATGCATCGCTGCCACAGCTCTTTTCAGAGAAGACCCCGCTGTTCCCGGCTGATATCCGGTAATAACATCAAGAAAACCCGTTCTGATGTCCTCTTTACCAACAACCGGCACATCTTGTTCAGCCTGTAATGTTTCTGCTCTGATTTCTTCCTCTTGCCCGTATGTCTTCACCTGAGAGGCAATCTCCGGATTTACAAGAGAAATAACAGTTGCAGCAAGGAAAACAAGTGTCATCCCAATCAGGATCCATTTTTTCATTTCTTATCACTCCCTCTGTTTTGCACACAGTATACTTGATCAGATGGAAATCTTCATGTATAGTTTGTAAAATCTCACGGTTGACGAATTCAATGCTTGATTCTATAATATCAGGCAGCAAATAAGAAGGAGAATAAACATGGATATTCATGAGTTGTTGCACCTGCAGGACTGCCCGTATTGTGGAGGAGCGGGGCTTCTGGAAGAAGAAGGAGGCTGGAGCTGGTTCGCAGTTTGTATGGATTGCGGTGCACAGACTGCCTCAATAGAGTATTATACGCCTGATAAGCGGCTTGAAGCTGCACAGACTGTAGCAAACCTCTGGAATATAGGTAAAGTCCTCCGCCCGAATCCGGGAGAATAAGCACTATAAAGGAAAACCAAGAAGTAATTCGTCGAACAGCTGAAAGCATATATTTTTAAGCATGGGAAAGAGCAGCCTCCCTTTGATCGGATGATCAAAGGGAGGCTGCATTTCTCTGTGAGTGTAAAATAATTATTTCGCTGATTCCTTTTTGGCTTCAGACAGAGCATAAAGGCTCATTGCCGTGCAGGCAGCTAAAAACAGGACACCAACAACTACGAAAAGCCATCTGAACTTTTTCATTACCGTTCCTATCCTTTCTGTGCTTACTCAGCATCTTCCCAGTTGTGCCATACGTTCTGCACATCGTCATTATCTTCAAGCAGGTCAAGCATTTTCTGCAGCCCTTTGGCTTCATCTTCTGAAGAAAGCTTGATATAGCCGTTCTGCGGAAGCATTTCAACCTGAGCAGAGAGGAGGGTATAACCCTTGGCTGTCAGAGCATCAGAAACCGCTGCAACATCGTCTTCGGCAGTATATACCGTGAAGGAACCTTCATCCGGTTCAAAGTCAGCAGCGCCGGAATCCAAAGCATCCATCATGACAGTATCTTCATCAAGCTCTTCATCTTCATTATCAATGACAATGACGCCTTTTCTGTCAAACGACCAGCTCACACATCCGGAAACACCAAGCGTTCCACCGTATTTGTCGAACAGATGGCGGACTTCACCCGCAGTACGGTTGCGGTTATCTGTCATGGTCTCAACAATGACTGCTACCCCGCTTGGGCCATAGCCTTCGTAAGTGATCTTTTCGTAATTGTCGCCTGAACCGGAGCCGAGCGCTTTATCAATTGTCCTTTTGATGTTGTCATTCGGCATATTGGCTGCCTTCGCCTTCGCAATGACGGAAGCAAGCTTTGAATTGCTGCGCGGATCACCGCTTCCGCCTTCCTTGACGGCAACGATCATTTCACGGGCAATCTTGGTAAAAGCCTGGGCACGCTTTGCATCCGCGGCGCCTTTTGTCTTCTGAATATTATGCCATTTCGAATGTCCTGACATGTGTTTACAACTCCCTTTACTGCTAGATTGGCCTCATTTTATCACATCAGCACAGCATTGGCAAGATTTAAATGATAAAACCGCCGTCCACAGAAAACACCTGCCCGGTTGTGTAAGTTGCTGATGCCAGATGAAGAACAGTCTCCGCAATTTCCTCCGGTTGCCCAAGTCTTCCAAGAGGGATTTCCTGAGCCAGCATATCCAAAGTATCTTTCCCAAGAACCTGAACCATGTCAGTATCAATCACGCCTGGGGCAACACAGTTGACCCGGATACCCGTTGGAGCCAGTTCCGCAGCAAGAGAACGCGTCAGCCCGATGATTGCATGCTTCGTGCAGGAATAGGCAACTTCACAGGAAGCCCCGTGACTTCCCCAAATAGAACTCACATTGATAATACAGCCTTCATGTGCCGAAAGCATTCCCGGCAGGACGGCCTGGATTGTGTTGAAGCACCCGCCAAGATTGACAGAAAACATACGGTTCCAGGCTTCCGGTGTAATATCCTGAAACTGAATCTGACCAGCTACACCCGCATTGTTAACAAGCAGGGATATCTTCCCGAGTTCGCTTTCTGCATGGGAAACCATTCTGCGTACCGCCTCGGAATCTGCAACATCCGCCTGAACAGCAATGGCTGTACAACCGTTGCTGCGAAGTTCCGCAACCAGTTTTTCCGCTTTTTCGCGCTGCTCAATGTAATTGATGCATACTGCATATCCCGCGTCTGCAAGGGCACGGGCAGTCGCGGCGCCGATGCCCCGTGAACTGCCCGTGATAAGAGCTGTTTTCTTCACTTATTCTTTCTCCGCCAGCATCTTCAGGATCTGTACTGCATTGGAAGCAGCGCCTTTGCGGATCTGATCGCCACAGCACCACAGTGTGATACCGTTCTCATCCGTCAGATCCTGCCGGATTCTGCCAACCCATACGATATCCTGATCTGTGGTGTCCAAAGGAGTAGGATAGCAGCGGCCTTCATAGTCCTCAATCAGTCTGACGCCCGGGAAAGCGGCAACAGCTGCCTTTGCATCCTCGATGCTGACCTTTTTCTCTGTTCTGAGCGTAACGGCAATAGAGTGTGACCGCATGACCGGCACACGCACGCATGTGCAGTTGACTTTCAAATCAGGAGCATGCATGATCCGGCGTCCTTCATTCTGCATCTTCATTTCTTCTTTGGTATAGTCATTTCCATAGGGAGCATCAATAAACGGGATCACATTAAGCGCTATCTGCGTGGCAAAGGTTTTCACCACAGGCTTCTCACCCTTTGCAAGGGCATCCATCTGCTGCTCCAATTCTGCAAGTCCAGCCTGTCCTGCTCCAGATACCGCCTGATAGGTGCAGGCAATAATATCTTTAATGGGAGAGAGCTTAGCAATGCCGGCAATTGCCATAAGTGCAATGATGGTGCAGCAGTTTGGATTGGCGATCAGCCCCTTGTTTTCAAACGCGTCTGCTCCGTTGATTTCAGGCACAACAAGAGGAACGTCCGGATCGAGACGGAAAGCCGAGCTGTTATCGATATAGACAGCTCCGCTCTTTTTAATCGCCGGAGCAAATCTGCGGGACATATCCCCTTCCACTGCACCAAGGACAAAATCCATTCCGTTGAAGCTTTCGTCTGTAGCTTCCTGAACCGGAATTTCCTGTCCGTTGAAGCTGATCATTTTACCTGCGCTTCTGGCGCTGCCCAGAGGCAGCAGTTTTTTTATGGGGATCTGATACTCCTGCAGTACCTTCAGCATCTCCTGTCCGACAGCACCTGTTGCGCCTAATACAGCAATATTCAAAGATTTCATGTTTTATTCTCCTTATATTATATTTAAACTCGTTATCCTGCAAAGCCTTCATAGAGGACGCGGATGGCAGTTTCAAACTGGCTGTTCTCAACACCTACCACAATGGCTAATTCATCAGCTCCCTGTGCGATAGTACGGATATTGACGTTGTTGTCTCCCAATGCCTTGAAGAGTTTGCCCGAGATACCGGGATGAGAAGACATTTTACGGCCGACTGAGGCAACCAGGGCTATATTATCCTTGATCTCAATATTATCGGGTCGGCAGGTCTTTTTTATATCTGCAATGATATCATAAAGAGCATCCCCCAGTGCTGAAGATGAAGCCACAAAAGCAAAAGAGTCAAGTCCCAGCGTGATATGATCCACCGGAACATGATACTGGCTCAAAATAGCTAGTGCTTTGCTGAGTGTCTGACAGGTATCCATATTACGCTTGGTGACTGTCAGAATATCAAAATTCCGGCGTCCCGTAATCCCGGTAATAAAACGGTCGCTGAAGTCGGTGTCATTGTCATCCGCAGAACCGACTATCATGGTACCCGGTTCATCAGGGGCATTTGTGTTGCGGATATTTAATGGAATTCCTGCTTCCATACATGGCTGTACGGAATCTTCATGCAGTACCGAAGCACCTGCATAAGCCAGTTCATGCAGTTCATTGTATGTCAGTTTCGGAATCGGTCTCGGATCCTTCACAATACGCGGATCAGCCATCAGGATACCGGAAACATCCGTCCAGTTTTCATAGACGTCCGCCTTTGCTGCAGCTGCAGCAACAGCTCCCGTGATATCGCTCCCTCCTCTGGACATTACACGGATTTTTCCCGAAGGCAGGCTGCCGTAAAAACCCGGAATCAGCACTTTCCCATATTGTTCCACCGCGTCGGCAATTGCCGAATAAGTTTTCTCCTTATCCAGGATTCCCTCGAAAGTAAAGAAGATGCAGTCTGCAGCATCCACAAACTGGAAACCAAGATATTCAGCCATCAGCTTGGAGGTAAAATATTCCCCTCTTGAAACCAATTCATCAACCGGAAAGCCTTTCTTGAGCTTCGAAGCAAAAACATCGAACTCTGCTCCCACATCGTAATGGAGATTCAGTTCTGCCGCAATGTCTGTCAGCCGCTGACGGATTTCCTCAAGAATTTCCTTGCAGGAAACACCGTAAGTGAGGTGCGCATCGCACAGATAAAGCAGGTCTGTCAGTTTGTGATCACCCGATTCTCTTTTGCCTGCTGCCGATACAACTACAATCCGTCTTGAGGGATCCGCTTCGACGATAGCTTTTACTTTCTGAAACTGCTCTCCGCCGGCAACGGATGATCCGCCGAATTTGGTTACTTTCAGCATTTTTACTTATCTCCTATCGCAGCAAAGAATACAGAAATGCCCTTTTCCCTGAGTGCTTTCGCACAGGCATGCATGGCACTGACTGAAACAGATTCCGTTGTCAGATATCGGAATCCGCTCACAATCGAAAGCGCATCATCTGTTACCGGAAGCGGAAAAGCAACATCCGAAGAAACTCGAACCAGATATCTGTGACTGCAGCTGTCATTTTTAGCGGCAGAAAGGACACAGGACGGTTTCATCATCGTCATACGGCCCGCACAGATATCAGACAGATCTCTCAGAACCGCAGAAGCAGTCGGCCAGCGTCCGGCTCCCTGGCCGATCATCTGAATTTTACCACAGTTTACTCCTTCATATTTTGCCATATTAAAATTCTTTTTTACAGAACACTCTGCAGCACTTTGTTCAAACAGAACAGGCTCAACATAGGCATAAATGCTTCCGTCACTGTTTTTCCCGCCCGAAGCAATTAACCTGCAGGTCAATCCCTCAGATTTGAGGTAAGATACATCTTCTGCTGTAAAGGAATCGATTCCCTCATTCAGCAGGCCTTCAACAGGCAGCTGATTGAAAGCAACTGCACACGCCAGCATGATTTTTCTCAGAGCATCCAGTCCTGTAACATCCGCAGTCGGATCTGCTTCCGCATAACCAAGGCGCTGCGCATCAGCCAGTGCATTTTCATAGCTGAGATTACTGCTCTGCATGTTGTCAAGCATATAGTTTGTCGTGCCATTGAGAATTCCGCCGACAGATATTATTTCATCGCTGTCAACTGAGAGCGCCATGTTATGCAGGAAGGGCACTCCGCCTCCGCAGGCAGCGCTGAAAAGGAATGCCGCGTTGTTTTCCCTGGCCAGTTTTGCCAGCTCTGTCCCCTTTGCCGCAACAAGTGCTTTGTTAGACGTCACAAAATGCTTACCGGCTTGAAGCACCGCGCAGGCATAGGTGAATGCCGGTTCGACTCCACCCATCACTTCCGCCACTGCTTCAACAGTATCATCCTCCGTAATGGCATTGATGGAACTCACTTTGAATTGTTCATCATCCTTGCCACTTCTTACAAGCACCGGCCCGGCTTCCAGGCCTTCTGCTTTCTTCAGCATTTCATAAACGCCGAATCCTACAGTTCCATAACCCAACACAGCTACTTTCATTTGCTTGAAACCCCTTAAATGTCCGTGATCCAAAAACACTTGTTTTTGCGGTGCATACAATAGCACATTTTCGGGCAAAAAACAACCCCCGTCCTGAATTTCAGCGAATTGTACAGGGCGGGGTGTTATTCTGTTAAAAAGGATTATAGATTTCTTCTAAAATATCTAAAGCAAATGTCATCATCTTGCAGCCAGATAGCTCTGTGCTTCTTTTACAGTGTTTGCAAGATATCGGATAACCTCTACGGGGTATTCGCCTACTGCCGTCTCTCCTGTGACCATCACGGATGCGGCACCGTCACACACTGCATTGAAAATATCATTTACCTCTGCACGTGTCGGCACAGCGTTATGTTCCATGCTGGCGAGCATCTGTGTAACAACCATAAACTTTCTGTTCGCCTTACGGCACTGCTCAGATATAGTTTTTTGAACATGCGGTAACTCCCAAAGGGGCATAGAATTTCCGAGATCACCTCTTGCAATAACAATCTCATCGCAGGCAGTAATCAGATCACCCAGATTGGAAACACCTTCCCTGTTCTCAATTTTGGCAAAGAGCTGTATGGAAGAACTTCCAACCATATTCAGCGTATTACGTACAGTTTCCAAATCTTTTCTGTCCCGTACAAACGGCTGCATCACACTCGTCACGCCATACTGCCTGGCAATGGAAAGATTTTCTTTGTCCACTTCTGTCATAGTGGGCGGATGCAGCGCAGATCCCGGGAGTGCAATACTTTTCCGACTGCTGAGGTAGCCCCCACGTAATATGCGTGCCTTAACTGTTTCTCCATTTACAGACAGCACTTCCAGAAGGATCTTCCCGTCATCCAGAAGTACTTCCTGTCCCGATACAAGTACCGATAAAACAAGCATCGGAATTGGGATTCCGCCTTCTCCGAGATTAACGCTTTCCCCTTCTCTCAGTAAAACAGGTGCTTCCAAAGCGCCGATGCGCAGTTCCGGCCCCTGCATATCAATCAACAGCTGCGCTGTCTTTCCGCACGCATCAGCTGCAGAATGCAGTGTTTCGATCTGCTCCGCGGCATGATGAAGCGTAATATGCGAGAGATTTAGTCTGATGCCGGTCATCCCGGCATCAAACATCTTCATCAGAATATCTTTTTTTGAGCAACTTGGCCCCAATGTACCATAAATATCAACCATTGATGTTTAAACAAGCTGTCTGCGGTTCCGCTCAATCTCAGCTGCCTCGTCTTCCACAGGATACCACATGGCATTGGGGAAGCGGAGGAAGCACTTATCTCCAACAGAAAACTCAATCCGGTGAGGGGCCTGAACCTGAACAAGTGCATCTCCGACTTTTACCTGATACTCGGTGTAATCCGTCAGAAAGATACGGTTTTCTACAACACTCTCATATCCGGACTCGCGGTTGATATCGATCTGATTCGGCCTTGTAGCCAAAACCATCTCTCTGTCACAGCCTTTTGGAGGATCTACAGGAATCGCTTGCTGCAGATTTCCTTTTGCATAGGCTTTCCCATTCTCTATGATGCAGTTTGTAAATGTTGACTGCCCAAGGAATTTATGGACGAAGCGGCTGTTTGGTTTGTTGTAAAGCTCAGTTGGGGTTCCGATCTGCACCTGCCTGCCCATATCCATGACAAGCATCCGTTCCGAAATAGCCATAGCTTCACTTTGGTCATGAGTAACAAAAATAATGGTAAAGCCAAATTCTTTCTGAAGTTTCTTGATCTCAAACCGCATGCTTTCACGAAGCTTCGGATCAAGGTTGGACAGTGGTTCATCAAGCAACATTACTTTCGGGTTGGTCACAATTGCCCGGGCCAGGGCAATCCGTTGCTGCTGTCCCCCTGAGAGATTGCCAGGATATTCCTTTTCCATTCCGTCAAGGCTGCAGTGCTTCAGAGCCTTTTCCACTCTCTCCTTCATTTCAGCACGGGGCACTTTTCTCACTTTCAACGGGAAGGCAACATTATCAAAAATATTCATATGCGGCCAGACAGCAAACGCCTGAAAAACCATCCCTAGATCACGTTTTTCCGGAGGGATGTAAAGATTTTTTGCCTTGTTGGAAACCGTCCTTCCGCATAGTTCAATCTCTCCGTCCGACAGGTCTTCAAATCCGGCAATCATACGGAGCGTTGTGGTTTTTCCACAGCCTGAAGGGCCGAGGAACGAGAAGCATTCTCCTTCTGCGACATTCAGGTTGAAATTATCAACTGCAGTAACAGTCCCGAGAAGTTTTGTTGTAAAATCCTTGCGGACATTCCTCAACACAACCTGATCCATGTTCTTATCCCTTCTTTCTGTCTTTCAGAATCGCATTGACGATAGAGTTGAGTATAACAATCAGCAGTATCGCAATGGAAGCAAGCGCAGAGGCTGTGGTAATATATCCGTCATTCCGTAGTGAGAAAATTGCCACACCCAATGTACGGCTGTTCGGACCATAGAGCAGAACAGATGTTGTCAGTTCACGCATTGCCGGAAGGAAGATCAGGAAGAAGCCGGCAACCATAGCTGGCTTGATCAGAGGTATAGTAATATCCTTCAATGATCCGAAGTGAGAAGCACCGCAGGAACGGGCTGCCTCTTCAAGCGAGGGATGAACCTGCTGAAGGGAAGCTGATGCTGACTTCATGGAGAAAGACAGATAGCGTGCCAGATATGCTACGAGAATAATCCAAATGGTATTATAAAGGTTGACTTTAAACCGACCGCTCCAGGTAAGGATCACGCCAATAGCCATTACAATGCCCGGGATGGCATACGGGAGCAGAGAAAGAAGTTCCAGAATGATAGCTCCTTTGGGCTTTACTTTTACAATAACATAAGCAACCATCACACCAAGGAACATACAGATAATGCCTGCTGAGAAGGAAAGGAAGATAGAGTTTTTGATTGAATCCGCTACCATGGTGTTATTGAAGAGGACCTGCTTATAGTTATCGAATGTCATATTGGCAAGAGTAATCGGCAACCCATATGCTTTCAGGAAACCGACAATGATGATCATTGCAAGCGGCATAACAACAATTATAAAGAGAATGACATAGGCAAGAATCAGCAATGGGACTTTGGCTCCGCGCAGTTTTATCAGCATCGGACGCGTCGCCTTGCCTTTTATGATGTCATAGCTGCCGGCACGCAGAAGATACTTCTGCAATACAAGCGCTGCTACCACAACCAGAATCAACAGGATAGAAAGTGCAGATCCCTCTCTTATTCCCTCAAAGCTTCCGGTGGTGCGGTAGAACAGCTGATAGATCTTGGTTGGAAGCGTGTAGATTTTGGCAGAGAAACCAAGCATCCCCGGAACGCCAAAATGTGCCAGAGAAGAAGTGAGGATCAGAAGCGCACCTGCAGAGATAGCCGGTTTAACCAACGGAAGTGTGATCTTGCGGATGACATATCCCTGGCTGGCTCCGGCAATTCGAGCAGATTCCTCCAAAGTTGGATCCATTCTTTCAAATGCATTGACAACCTGCTTGTAGACAAACGGGAAATAGTAGCAGCATTCCACAAAGATAATGCCCCAAATGCTGTTAATGTTCAGCGGAGATCTTTTGATGCCGAAGGTGGAAACGATCCACTTATTGATATAGCCTGAACGCCGGTTCAGCATGAGGTCCCACGCCATAGCCCCGAAAAACGGAGGGAACATATATGGAATGTCAAACATAATCTTCATGAAGCCTTTTGTCGGGATATCGCTCCTGCCGACAAGCCATGCAAAGAACACTCCCATAATGGTTCCGATTATTGTTGCACCTACACCGACTTTGATGGTGTTCCACATAGCACCAACATTACCCTTGTCCGCAATCACTTCTGTGAAGAGTCGTGTATCAAGCTTACCATCACTGATGAAAGTGACATAGAAAATCATGGCAACCGGGACCAGAACGATGATAAACAGAATAACAAAACAGATAATAGTGAGAAGCTTGTCAAGCCCGAAGTGTTTTCCGTCAAGCGCTGCCATATCCTTATTCACGCCCCTGCGCGTATATTGACTCATGATATTTCTCCCTCCTCTCTCGGATAGTACCGTACATTCAGAAACTGAACACCAACCTGTTCTCCTTCCTCAAAGACTCTGTGGCTCAGAGCGTCGAGCGCGTTGCTCTCCACACGTAACTCCTGCCCGTTGAAATCGACAAAATAATCATATTGGTCTCCAAGGAAAGTGACAGATTTCACAGTTACCTTTATTTCACTTTCTTCATCAAAAACGATATCCATCGGCCGGACACCGAGATCATATCGTCCGCCTTCCTGCATCTCCGGCTTAGCATCACCTATCCTGAAATTCCCGCTTTCTGTATAAATCCGCCCTGACCGGCATACCACCGGAATGAAGTTCGACACTCCGATAAATGTAAATACAAATCTGTCAGCCGGACGCAGGATAATGTCCTCATCCACTCCGATTTGACAGATATGCCCGTCCGGAGCCATGACAGCAATGTTATCACAAAGGCGGAGTGCTGCTGCCTGGTCGTGAGTGATGTAGATAATCGTTGTCCCGATGTCTTTTTGAATCCGCTGAATTTCTACCAGCATCTCTTCACGAAGCTTCGCATCCAGATTGGTAATCGGTTCATCCAGGACAATCAATTCATCCGAAGAAACAAGAGCACGGGCAATGGCTACGCGCTGCTGCTGTCCCCCGGAAAGCTGAGAAGGCAGATGCTTCTCATAACCGGTCATATGAACCTGCTCCAGAGCATGAGCTGCTCTTTTTTCGATTTCTCCTTTCGGCACTTTATGCCGCTTCAATGGATAGCAGACATTATCCCACACAGAAAGATGCGGCCATACAGCATAATCCTGAAATACCACACCAATACCGCGCAGTTCCGGTGCAATATTAACATGTTTGGACGTGCTGTATACGAGCCTGTCATCAAGATAAATATTACCTGTTTCCGGCTTCATAAATCCGCAAAGAGCTCTCATGAGCGTTGTTTTTCCGCATCCTGAAGGGCCAACAATCCCCATGATTTCACTCTCTTTCACTTCCAGTGAAAAATTATTCAATACAACGTGATTTCCATATCTGCAAGTGATATTCTCAAATCTTACACCTGCCATGTTTTCCCCCTTTTTATAAAAGAAAAGGCAGTAACGAAATTCATTACTGCCCTTAATCCAAGAAACAGTTCAAGATCAGGTTTACCTATAGGGCCAAACCTGTTTCAGATCTTTCTTAGCTCTGTTTATCGTTATTTAAACAACTCGTCAAACTTATCAAAGTACTCATTGGTATGCTCATTCATGAGCACATCGTCGATATCCGGCATCATGTGAATCTCGGAAACAGCAAGAGAGCCTTCACGTGTTACGTCATTACGAATCGGGGTGGCGCTGGCATCTGCAAGAACCTGCTGACCTTCCTTGGAAAGAACCCAGTCAAAGAAGACCTTTGCAGCTTCCTCATTCTTAGTGTCTTTCATGATTGCCATCGGACCATAAATCACAACAGTATCTTCTTCCGGATAAACAAACTGGATGGGAGAACCGGAGTTTGTAAGTGTCTGCGTCACATAGTCAACACCTATAGTAGCCAGATATCCGCCGGCAGCAATATCATTGTGTGTACCGGAAGCGGAGCTGTTAAGTTCTGCATGCTGCTTCTCAGAAAGCTGTTCAAAGAAATTCCAGCCATATTTCTCATTCTGGACAAGGGCACCAAGCGCGTAAGCCATCGTACCGGATTCAACAGCGTCCGTCAGGATAATTTGATCAGTAAAATAGTCATCCAGAAGATCTTCCCACTTGGTAGGAATGTGCTCTTCATCCACAAGCTGTGTATTGTAGGCAATCCCCATAACAACAAGTCGAGCACCGATATAAGTGTTATCGGGATCCTTGTAAACATCCGCAATAGCAGCCGCCTCAGGGGACTCATACGGTAACAGGATACCCTGATCCTTGAGTGTCATCATGTTTGTTGGTTCACCAACCCATACGACGTCACAAAGGTTCTGTCCGGCCTGAGCCTCAGTAGCTATCTTCGTCATAACAGTGCCTGCACCGGCTGCATAATAGTCAAAAGCAATGTTTGGGTACTCTTTCGAAAATGCCTCTTTCAGTGCAGTGAGCTGTTTTTCTTTCAGGGTGGCATAAAGCATCACCGAACCCTTGACATCATGCGGATCTGTGCCTTCTGCAGAAGCAGTAACAGCGCAGAGTGCTAACACCATGCATAGTGCCAGAAGCAGTGCTAACAGTTTTTTCATTTCGTATTCCTCCAAGAATAATATTTTTGTTTTCAGGACGGCATCGCTGCTCCTGATTTGTTTAGATTTTACCATAAGATTTTTACTTTTCAAAGCAGGAATTATGATAATCACATTTTTTAAGCAGAATGCATAGTTTTTCTTTTCATTATTTGTGCAACATCACCAAAGCCGGCCGCAAACAAATAAAAATCCGGAACCGAATTATTTCGGGACCGGAATATATCTGCAAATTATTTAATTAAATTGCAATCGGCACAGCGTCTGGTTCGATAGGGCAGAGATAACCGCTCTCTGTCCGTTCGTTAAATTCTGCTTTGGCAGCCGCAAGAAGTTCTGCATCCGTCATAAGATCAATAGCTGTTGCAGCCAAAGTTTTAGCTGCATAGATCATTCCTTTATGCGCAAGTCCGCTTTTTCCGCAGGCAACGATTTGCCAAGAGTGCCCCGGTACTGCTGCCGGCCAGCAGGCAGTACTGATTTGAGAGGTAGGTGTAAGCCAGCTGACATCGCCGACATCAGTACTGCCTGGTGTGAACACAGTAGAAGAGTATAATGGTGGAAGAAAATCGTTGATCGCTTTGGTGCCATTATGTGTCAGCTGCTTTACAGTCCTCATATACTCATCATCTACTCCTGCTGCTTTGAACCCCTTCAATTCATTCCCTTCATAAGTGGTTTTCAATGCTGCGGCAAACGAATAATCCTCCTGGGAATACTGAGGGCTACCAATTTCTATCATGTTTTGATAAAGTGCTTTTTCTATCGTGAAATTCGGAACAAGCTCTGCAGTCCCGTCAATAAAAATCCTATCAAAAGTAGTACCTGTCATAAGAGCAGCACCTTTTGCTATATCGTCCACACGTTTTTGAAGTGCTACAGTATCCTTTACTTTATTGGCACGTACCATATAAAGTACAGAAGCTTTAGCCTGAACAACATTCGGAGAAATGCCGCCGGTATCCGTAATTGCATAATGAATGCGGCAATCCGGAGTACTATGCTCCCGCAGGAACTGAACCCCAATGTTCATCAGTTCCACCGCGTCAAGTGCACTGCGTCCGTTATAAGGATCACCTGCCGCATGGGCTGCAATACCAGAAAATTTGTATAATACCTGTATGCAGGAGTTATTGGTACCTGTTGTTGTCTGGTTGACAGAACCCGGATGCCAGCAGAGAGCAGCATCGAGATTCTTCCAAAGGCCTTCCCTGGCCATATAGGCTTTCCCCGCACCGCCTTCTTCTCCTGGACAGCCGAAAAATATCACTGTACCAGGTTGCCCAGTGCTCTCCAGAAATTTTTTGACTGCCGCTGCTGCTGCCAGCGAACCTGCTCCAAGCAGATTATGCCCACAACCATGTCCACTTTCTCCCGGTACAATCGGATCGAAGTCTGCCACACCAGCCTTCTGACTCAAGCCGCTGAGTGCATCATACTCTCCGAGAATCCCGATATACGGTCTGCCGCTTCCGTAGGAACCGCTGAAGGCCGTCTCAATACCACATAGATGCTCTGTAACCTCAAAGCCAAGTTCTTTTAGTTTTTCACAGTACCAGGCTGTTGCCTTATATTCTTTCAGGCTGAGTTCCGGATGATCCCATATATAATCGGAAGTTTTTTCAAAAAAGGACGCCTTTTCGTCAATGTACGCACATGCAGCTTGCTTATAATTCCTTTTTTCCATATTTGTCCTTCTTTGTATCAGTATAGTACTTTAGATAGGAAATCCTGAAGCCGCAGATTCTGTGGGCGGTTGAAAATCTGGTCCGGTGTTCCCTCTTCCAGAATTTTGCCTTCATCCATAAAAATCACCCGATTGCCGACTTCTTTTGCAAATCCCATCTCGTGCGTAACCACTACCATGGTCATTCCTGCTTTTGCAAGGTTTTTCATTACGTCAAGTACTTCTCCGACCATTTCCGGGTCCAGGGCAGAAGTCGGTTCATCAAACAGCATAACGTCAGGTTCCATGGCCAATGCACGGACAATAGCTACACGCTGCTTCTGTCCACCAGATAATTGAATTGGATAGGCATTGGCTCTATCTGCGAGTCCAACCCTCTCAAGAAGCTCCATTGCCTTCTTTTTCGCCTCAGTTTGTGAAACCCCCTTCACTTTTATAGGAGCGAGTATCATATTCTGTAAGATCGTTTTATGGGGAAACAGATTGAAATGCTGAAAAACCATTCCCATCTTCTGCCTGTGCAGATCGATATTCAGCTTTTTCCCATCGGTTCCTCTTTTTTTGGTGATATCTACCCCTTCAAAGATTATTTCTCCTGAAGTTGGAACTTCCAGCATATTAAGAGAACGCAGAAATGTACTTTTCCCAGATCCTGATGGGCCGATGACAACCATCACATCCCCTTTGTTGACATCAATACTGATTCCGTCCAATGCCTTGATGGCTTCCCCGTTATAGTATTTTTTCAGATTCTTAACCTGAATCAGCTTATCGGATGTCACCACGGCGCAGCCTCCTTTCAAAAGCAGCTACCAGCTTGCTCAGAATAAATGTCAAAACGAAGTAGATTCCGGCAACGATAACCAACGGTTCAAACGTAAGGTAAGTCGTTCCTTTTATCAAAAGACTTTGTGTCATCAGATCACCAATAAAAAAAGTTGATGCCAGAGAAGTGTCTTTTGTGATCATAATAAACTCATTTCCGAGTGCCGGCAGTATATTTTTTACTGCCTGTGGGAGAATGATCTCTGTCATAGTCAGTGCCTGACTCATACCGAGGCTACGGGAAGCCTCCGTCTGACCGATATCCACCGCCTGAATTCCGGAACGGATAATTTCCGATACATATGCAGCGCTGTTGCAAACCAGGGCAATTGCCACACACGCATACTGCTTTCTGTTCAGGAAAGGTATCAACTGAGGCAGGGCAAAGTAGAACAAATACAGTTGAAGCAACATTGGTGTACCACGTATAATTTCCGTATAAGTTGCAGCGATCCAGCGCAGTGGCAGTATTTTTGACATTCGAAGCAATGCGATAAGCGAACCAAGTATTGCACCAAAAAAAACAGTTATCGCAGCAAGCGACAGAGTATACTCCAATCCTGTTATCAGAAACTTATCCCAATACTTCATCCATAGTTTAACGATGTTTTGGCCAATGACAGAGAAATCCATAAAAGCCTCCGACTAAATAATTTGGGCGCTCCCGGAAGGGGCGCCCCCTAATAATCTGATTATGTGTTTATGCAGCAGGTGCTTCCTCAGCTTCTTCAATGGATACTTCCAGAGCATTTTCTCCGGCTGCAATTGCAAGAGCTTCTTCATACCAGCCGCTATAAACGGCCGCCGCATAGGCTTCTGCCAGTGCCTCATTTACTGCCCCCAGGAGAGCCGTATTTCCTTTCTGAATAAGAATAACATTCCCCTGATCTTCAAATTCAAACTGCCAGCCGGCAATGACGAGACCGGGATGATTTGCAATAATCTGCAGACCATTTCCTTCTGCAACTGCCAAAGCATCAATATTGCCACTCTCCAGTTCCATGACGCCAACACCGATTTCTCCAATTGTATAGGGGTTAGCATTGGGAAGCTGTGAGGTAAGCAAATCCATTTGCAGAGACGCATTTTGGGCTCCAACATCAGCTCCATCAAATGACTCTGCTGTAGTATATTTCTCGGCATCTTCTGCTTTAACAAGCAGGACCTGGCCAGTTGTATCATCTTCAGTAAAGTATGGATCTGAAAGTTCAAAGTTCTCTGCACGAGTCGGCGTTGCTGAATAACCGGAGATGGACATATCCACAGCCCCCATTGCCACAGCTGTCTGGCAGGCATCAAAGCTCATCGCCTGAATTTCAAGTTCAACACCAAAATATTCTGCAATATACTTCGCAAGTGTCACGTCAAAGCCGACATAGGCATCCTGTCCTTCCTTGGAAGAATCGACAAACTCCATGGGGCTGAAATCCGGGGAAAGTGCTACTGTAAGAACACCGGCTGCCTTAATATCGTCCATCTGGTCTGCAAATGCCATAGTACCAATAGACATAACTATTGCCAATGCCAGGATAACACAAAAGATTTTACTAGTATTTTTCATTTTTTATCCCTCTCATATTCATAATTATTTCCGTCCCTGTAGGACGTGATGAAGCATAACACATAAATATGCATTCGTCAAGCAGTTATTTGAGATATTATGCACTTTTGTCATTTGTATATAAAAGTCTGTGTATTTATATTCGTATTAATTATGATTTTTGTGTATAAAAATACCTTGCCGGAGGCAAGGTATCAAATGTACAGTCTTTCAACTCTTGGCGTGAGTGCATTTGTCAGTCCGCATCCTTCATAATTTCCGACTAAAGAGGCAATCATTTGAGAAGAAAGCAGATTTCCTGCACCGTCATAACCGAACAGTGTCACTTCATCCCCTGGTTGACATGCAATTCCATCCAAATCAACAAAACTCTGATCCATGCATGTACACAGCAGTTTGGCTCTGCTTCCATTAATCAGGACAGGTGCCTTTGCCTTAGCGAGCGCAGGGTTGAGACCGTCACCATATCCGATTGAAAGAACACCGACTTCGCAATCTTTTTTCAGAGTAAATTCACCACTGTAACCCAAAGTCTCGCCTGCTTTTCGTAAGCGTATATCCGTTAAATAAGCACGAAATGATGCCGCCTCCCTGATTCTGCCCGCGGGCTTATCCGGATTGTCAAAATAGAGCCTTCTTCCTATTCTGACTGCATCAAAATGATACAGATCAGAAGCTTCAATAGATGAGGAAGAGGAAATGTGACAGATTCCAGGATTAATTCCGGCCTTTCTTATCTTCTCTATATCCGTTTGAAAGCAAACAGCCTGTCTTTTCATATTCTCGGGACTATCATCATAAAAATGAGAAAAAGTTCCTACTATTTCAATATAATCCCGATAGTTAAGCAGCAATCTGCAAAGCTGTTCAATTTCATCCTCGGTAAAGCCAATTCTGTGCAATCCTGTATCAAGCTTTATCTGAACTTCAACTTTTCTGTGAAGTTCAAGAGCTGTCTTTTTTAATACTTCAAACTGCCGGAAACTTCCGAGCGGTATAATCAGCCCGAATTCTGCTTCTTCTCTCACCTGCCAGTCAAGCGGAATACTCATCGTCATAATCTGGCAGGTAATGCCTGCTTCTCTGAGTTCCACGCCCTCTGCAGCATGTGAAACAGAAATCATATCAATCGCACAGTTTTCAACCAACATTTTGGCAATACTTACTGCGCCAAGCCCGTATGCATTGCTTTTCAGGACCGGAATTAGCTTTGTTTTTTCTCCGATTTCTTTTTTTATTTCAAGTGTATTTTCTAAAATTGTTTCTAAATTAATTTCCAGATAAGAATTTGCTTTCATAGTGACAGTCTTCAAAGCACCTTTGATAAAAAAAGTTGTGTTCTTGGATTTTGAGGATGATCAAATAGTTCATTTGGCTCATTCTGTTCAAGAATTTTACCTTCATCCATAAAGATAACGCGGTTGGCAACCTCTCTCGCGAATCCCATTTCATGTGTCACAACTGCCATTGTCATCCCTGCTTTTGCCAGTTCCCGCATCAGATCCAGAACTTCATTGACCATCTCCGGATCCAACGCTGAGGTTGGCTCGTCAAACAACATAACTTCCGGCTCCATAGCCAAGGCGCGAATAATAGCAATTCTCTGTTTTTGCCCGCCAGAAAGCATATTGGGATATTCATTTGCTTTGTCCTCAAGACCGATCCTCTTCAGCAGTTCAAAGGCCTTTGTCTTTGCCTCCGATTTCGTTTTCAGTTTCAGATATACCGGAGCAAGTGTAATATTCTGCAGAACTGTCTTATGGGGAAAAAGATTAAAATGCTGAAAAACCATCCCCATTTTTCTTCTATGTAAATTGATATCAACCGTTTTATCTGCGAGATCAACTCCGTCAAAGTAGATATGTCCTGAAGTCGGAGTTTCCAGCATGTTGAGGCACCTCAGGAATGTACTTTTCCCTGATCCTGAGGCTCCGATGATAGCAACAACTTCTCCTTTTTTTATGGTAAGGCTGCAACCCGCCAGCGCTTTGACTTCTCCGCGATTATATTCTTTTGAGATATTGTCCACTACAATCAGATCATTGTTTGTCTCCACGGCGCATCCTCCTCTCTATGGCCTCAATAGCTTTTGAGGCCGGGTAATTAATACAGAAGTAAATAACCGCTGCAACAGTATATGGAGCCAGCGTAATATATGTAGCTCCGGCAACCGTTTTTGCTGCAAACATGAGTTCTGCCATTCCTAGAGTAGAACAGATAGAAGATTCCTTTACCATCGTGACAATTTCATTTGCCAATGCCGGAAGCACATTCTTGATCGCTTGTGGAAGCACAACCATACGCATGGAAGCCCAGGCGGGAAGGCCAAGGGATCTGGCGGCTTCAGTTTGTCCAAAATCGACTGCGAGAATTCCGCCGCGAAAGATTTCCGCCACATAGGCAGAAGAATTCAAAGCCAGGGCTACAACACCCGGTATAAATCTGCTCATGGGGATAAACCCGAACAGTTGCCAACTGTTTGGAATACGAACTGCTCCGAAAAGTCCAAAATAAATAATGCTCAGCTGGACTAATAAAGGCGTTGAGCGAAACAAAGCTATATACGCCCCGGAAATTCCTTTAATCAGTTTATTTTTACTTAGACGCATAATGGCGAGCAGTAAAGCAGGAATCACAGCTAGTGCCACGGATACAATAGCCAGAAGCAACGTATATCCCAGTGCCTGCAGGATATACTTCCCATAATCTCCCATAAATGAGAAGTTGAAAAAAGATGCCGGCGAAAAATTGCCGAATATTCCTTCCCAATCCATCCTGGTTCTGTTCCTTTCAAAACTAGAATTACGCGCAAATGTGTAAAGCCTGCAAAGGCTTTACACATTTGATAATCAATATGTAAATGAGATCTTGCCTTTATTCGTCAGCTTCATATCCTTCCGGAGCATCCGCAGATACTTCTTCAATTCCCTGAATCTGATCAACAATTGCAACGAACTCGTCCAGTTTGTTCTCTTCCGTCATCTTCGCAATTGCCTCATTGATACCTGGCAGCAAGCCTTTGGGGTCTCCCTTCGCCACTGCGACAGCGATGGGATTCGCTATCTCAAATACACCTTCAAGACCTGTAGCTACAGCAAGATCCTGATTTGATTTTGCATACGAAATTGCTACGGAACCGTCGAGAAGAATAGCATCAATTTTCTTGTTAACCAGCTCATTGACCAGATCCGGAATCAAAGGAAGAGAGACAACTGTTGCTCCGACACATTTTTCCTCTGCTTTTTCAATCTTGGTAGAACCTGCCTGCGCACCTACTGTTTTCCCTTCAAAATCTGTTGCTGCGTCATTGAACAACTCCACGTCCTCTGCACGAACCAAGAACATCTCCGGAAGTTCCTGATAGTATCCGTCAGAGAAGTCAGCAGCTTTCTGGCGTTTTTCGGTTGGTTCAATATCGGCAAGCACCATATCAAAATCGCCTTTATTTAAAGCAGTCAGCAGATAGCCGAAGTCCATATTCTCGATCTGAAGTTCCATCCCCAGATAATCTGCAATATACTGGGCCACCAGAACATCTATACCACCGTAAACCATCGTTCCGTTTTCATCCGGATACATAAATTCAAACGGAGCATAGTCTGCACTTGTCCCGAACACCAGGACTTCCTTGTCTTCTGCAGATGCAGCAACAGCTATCACGCTGAATATCATTACAAATACAAGAATAAACGAAGCTATCTTTTTCATGATAATCCCTCTTCTTTCCGGAAACTTATGTTTCCAAATGATGTTTGGGATTATAATAAATAAATATTCAATTGTCAAGGGCAAAAATGTATATATATTTATAATTTATGAATATCAGCGTATTGACTGAATTCTTAAGGCTCTTCCCAGCTTGCCGTTGGTTATTTTACCGTCTTTCGCAGCTGTTTGCCCATTTATAATAACCCAGGATATTCCGTCAGGGGGAGACGTCGGATGGGAAAATGTGGAATTGTCTGTAATCCTTTCCGGATCAAATATAACGAGATCGGCGTCCGCTCCAATCTTCAGAGTTCCTTTATTGGAGAGGCCAAGCGTTCTAGCCGGAAGAAAAGTTACTCTTTCAATGGCATCATTCAGGCTCAAACCGCATGCCGGAGCATAGATCTTGAAAAAGCGTGGAAAAGCGCCGGATGCCCGCGGATGGCCGTTACCATGATTCAGGAAAGCATCACTTCCCACCACTACATTCGGATGCATGAAAGCAGTTTTAATCTCTTCATCTTTTATAACATGTCCGACGGTAAGATGCTCCGGGTGATTATTTCTTTCTTCTTCAAACAGTTCTTTTGTACAGCGTTCACCTCTGTGTTGTCCTTCACAGATTTCAATATCTTCATAGCGGCAGTGGATTGCTTCCAAATCATCATATGGAGCGCTTCCGATCATTGTAGAAAACGCAGCATATGGATAACAATCACATCCTGCTGAAAGTCCGTTCCCCCGATATTCGTCAACTGTTTTCAGCAGCTCTTTCATTTGCCCATAGCCGGCCATACTTCCGATATGGGAAATCTGTACCGGAACTTCTGTCTCTCTTGCTGTCTCCAGGATTTCCTTTACCGCCGGAAGAACGCCTTCTGCACACGCCCGGATATGAGCAGAAACCAGTCTGCTGGAAGATGTACAGAGCTGAAATGCAGCCAGCAACTCTTCCGTACTGATTCCCGGTACATATTCAAGTCCAAAAGATAACCCTGCACAGCCGTTCTTTAAGGCATTTTCAACTTCTCTGCATATGATTTCCATTTCCTGTTTCGTCACAGGTGAATAACGGTCCGCTGATGAGTACTTTTCGCGGAAATAGGTATAACCTGCAAGCATAGCTACATTGACAAAACAGCCTCCGTTCTGATACATGTCTAGAAATTGAGAGGGATTGCAGAAATTATCCCCACAATTACCACACAAGCAGGTCGTAACACCCATTCGGAGCAAACAGGCAAGATTTGCTCTCCCTTCATCACAGTAGATTGTTCCATTCTCAACAGGATCTTCATGCGCATGCAAATCGATAAATCCAGGACAGACAATATCCCCGAATGCATCTATGACGAAATCCGCTTCCGGTTCGTCCTGCGTGATGGAAGCCACTATTCCGTTGGCGGTCAGCAAATTTAGCTTTGCATCAATCCTTTGGGCCGGGTCGATCAGCCTTCCGTTTTTTATCAGAATTTTCAAATCTATTCCTCCTGTTATGCGGTCAGTGCATCACAGATGCGTCATTTGGTAAATCCAGAGGTTCAAGACCGTTTTGTCTGCAGTATGCGCAGAAGGCGGAATGCTGCCGGATTTCTCCGTCAGGCAGGATTTCTCTGTCTGTCAGATGATAATACTTTCGCTCATTTCCTTCAGGAGAAATCGTATACTCCACGAGGCGGCTCTGACCGTTTGAAGATGCATCAAACATCTGATAATACATTCTCTCACTCTTTCGGGTACTTCCCAACGCCAAAATGTTCTCTCCATCCACTGTTTCTGTAGTAAACTTCAGTTC
>JAEEGI010003905.1_pt1 | contig 35228 bp, 27 predicted proteins | sample 8958751 | NCBI WGS metagenome assembly JAEEGI01 (sample SAMN16246545, study PRJNA631951) | gut metagenome | biome: gut microbiome; feature: rumen; material: KS-attached | host: Bos | place: Iran: Karaj | collected 2018-10 | reverse complement strand
GGTTGCATACGCGTTACGCACCCGTCCGCCACTCTCACGCCCCCGAAGGGGCGTTTACCGTTCGACTTGCATGTATTAGGCCTGCCGCTAGCGTTCATCCTGAGCCAGGATCAAACTCTTCGTTGTAATATTGTTTTTCTCAAATTCTATTCTGAATCTCGGGTTCCGCCTTGATGTTCTCTTTGGTGTTCCTTCTAAAAGGTTCCTCTCCCTGACGCCGCATCACGCGGCGCCGGTCTTGTGCTGGCCTCAGACTTTCAAAGAACTTTCCGCTTCCGTCTCCCCTCTCTTCGTCCCCGCTTCCCTTCCGAAAGCGGGTGCAAAAGTACTACCTTTTTCCCATTCCGCAAGCACTTTTTTCAACTATTTTCACTCTTTTTTATATCTAACTGTGTGTCAAGGAGAAAAAAAATATTTTTTTTTCATTTCTTATAAGTTGTCATCTAGTTTTTGAGAAAATTAGATGATTTTGGACGATTTTTCCGGGTCTTTTGAAGGGATAAAAAGGCTTTTCAGTATATACTGAAGAATAAAACTATGACAAAACAACGAGTAAGAATTGGACACCTTATTAATAATAGGGACGGATAGTATCCTACATGTTAACACAATTAAATGAAAAAGTGACAACGAATAGTTGCCGAGGAAACATTAGTTTTACTATTTTTGCAACATAATCAACGGAAGACTGTCCTATGCCAAACAAGATAATCAAAGGGAGCCTCAGCGAAATTGTCGAAAAAATGAACCAGAAATATGACGGACTCATTGGCGAGGGGTTCAACTTAGGACTTGACCGACGCATCGTTCCCGTGATGATTGACGGATCGGTGTCGGGATGGAAAATGCAACGCTGTGAAAACAACGAATGGGTGGATATGGACGAGACGCCTTTCGAGAGTATGCAGGCGTTGATTGAGCACTATAAGGTTGAGAAATAATCACCCCTCCACCACACCATAGCAGTCAAAATAATCCGCTTGGGTGATTTTGACTTGGTAAAAATCGCCAATTTGCAGTTCCCTCTCTGCTGAAATAAGGATTTCATCGTCAACTTCGGGGGAGTCATACTGTGTACGACCGATGTAATAGTCGCCTTCGAGACGATCTATGAGCACTTTTTCGGTCTTGCCCACACGCTGGCCGTTAATCTCCAATGAGATATTCTGCTGAATGTCCATCAGCTTATCGACACGTTCCTGTTTCACCTCGTCGGGAACATCGTCTTTCATTTCGTACGCCGCCGTGCCTTCCTCGGGCGAGAAAGCGAACACCCCTGCCCTCTCGAAACGCATGTCCTTGATAAACTGGCAGAGCTCCTCGAAGTCGGCCTCGGTCTCGCCAGGGAAGCCCACGATGAAGGTGGTACGGAAGGCGATGTCTGGCACATGTTTACGCACATTCTCCACGAAACCGATGGTCTGTTCTCGGTCCACGCCACGGCGCATAGCCTGCAAAATATGGGTGCTGATGTGCTGCAAAGGAAGGTCGATGTAATGGCAAATTTTGGGGTTCTCGTGCATCAAATCTAAAAGTTCATCGGGGAAACCGAGCGGATAGCCGTAATGCAGACGGATCCACTCAAAGCCGTCGATGTCGCAGAGGGCCTTCACCAGCTCCACGATATGCGACTTACCATCAATGTCGTGACCATAATAGGTCAAGTCTTGAGCGATTAGGATGAGCTCCTTCACACCTTGCTTCGCCAGACCTTTCGCCTCCTCGATGAGGTTGTCCATCGGCACCGAGACATGACCGCCACGAATGAGCGGAATGGCACAGAAGGCGCAACGGCGGTTACAACCTTCGGAGATCTTGAGATAAGCATAATGTTTCGGAGTAGACAGCACACGACGACTGCAATACTCAGGCTGTGGTTCCTCTTTCAGCAGGTCAGCAGCGATGAGGTTGACGCTCTCCACACCATAGAAGGCATCCACCTCATGGATTTCGGCTTGCAAATCTCTCTTGAACCTTTGCGAGAGGCATCCCGTGACATACAGCTTCTTGATTTTGCCTTGCTTTCTTAGCTCTGCATATTCGAGAATGGTATCGATGGATTCCTCCTGCGCATCGCCAATGAAGCCGCAGGTGTTAATGATGACCACATCTGAACGGCGTTCGTCGTCATGACGGATCACATAACGATGTTCCAACAAAGCGGCCAGATGCTCCGAATCAACTTTGTTCTTGGAGCAACCGAGAGTGATGATGTTTAAAGTAGGTTTCTTCATATTGTTTTTACGCGGGACTTTTTGACGATGACCATTGACTATGACCGCTTTTACATTAAGGAATAAATTTTCCTGTTTTTGTTGAAGCTGTCATAGTCATTGTCACAAGTCATCGTCATATAATATAGTGTCTCGTGTTATAATAATTATTCGAACAAGGAATCCACAAACGCCTTCCTGTCGAAGACCTGCAGATGGTCAATGCCTTCGCCGACACCGATGTACTTGACCGGGATCTTGAACTGGTCGGAGATGCCGATGACCACACCGCCTTTGGCAGTACCGTCGAGCTTGGTCAGCGCGAGAGCGTTGACTTCGGTGGCAGCGGTGAACTGCTTGGCTTGCTCAATGGCATTCTGGCCCGTTGAGGCATCCAGCACAAGCAGAATCTCATGCGGTGCATCGGGGACAACCTTCTGCATGACAGTCTTGATCTTGGTCAACTCGCGCATGAGGTTGACCTTGTTGTGCAGACGGCCAGCGGTGTCAATAATAACCACATCAGCGTCCTGCGCCACGGCTGACTTCACCGTGTCGAAAGCCACGGAAGCGGGGTCGGCACCCTGACCTTGTTGGACGCAAGGCACGCCTACTCTCTCGGCCCAAATCTGGAGCTGGCTGACGGCAGCGGCACGGAAGGTGTCGGAAGCACCAAGCACGACCTTTTTGCCTGCCTTCTTGAAGTTATAAGCCAACTTGCCGATGGTGGTGGTCTTGCCTACGCCATTCACGCCGACAACCATAATGACATACGGCTTCTTGTCGGAAGGAATGTCGAAGGTGGTGCCATCGCCCGACTCGTTCTCTTGGAGCAAGCCCATAATCTCCTCTTTTAATATGGAGTTAAGCTCGCTGGTGCCCACATATTTGTCGCGAGCCACACGGGCTTGGATGCGGTCGATAATCTTCAAAGTGGTTTCCACACCTACATCTGAAGTGATGAGGATCTCCTCCAAGTTGTCAAGCACCTCGTCGTCGACGGTCGACTTGCCCATGATGGCTTTGGAGATACGAGAGAAGACACTGGTCTTGGTCTTTTCAAGCCCTTTGTCGAGGTCTTCCTTTTGTTCTTTTTTACGGGTTAAGAATGAGAATAGGCCCATGATTGTCTTTTTTTGACGCGGGACTTCGGGACTACAGGACTTCTGGACGGCCCTTCGACAAGCTCAGGGACCTTGCCTTGTAGTAGCGCAGTCTCGTAATCACGCAGTCGAATTATACAAACACAAAAAAGCTCTCCCATAAGGTTATGGAAAAGCTCTGTTGTTCTGCGGTTAACGCAAATTATCTCTTAGCAAGGTACTCCTGCACCTTGTCGGCAGGAACGACGATCTCCTCAAAATAGTAGGCACCGGTCTTCTCAGAACGCTTCATTCTGATGATCTTGCTATAGGTCTTGTCCAAGCTACGAAGGGTAGCAACAGCTTTCTTTGCCATAACTCTTAATTATTTAATCTCCTTGTGGAGGGTCATCTTTTTCAGAATCGGGTTATACTTCATCAACTCCAGACGGTCGGGAGTGTTCTTCTTGTTCTTCATGGTGTAGTATCTCGAAGTGCCGGGCATGCCGCTGGCCTTGTGCTCAGTGCATTCGAGGATGACTTTCACGCGTGCATCTTTCTGTTTCTTTGACATAGCTTATACTCCTTTCAAATGTGGCTGCAAAAGTACAACTTTTTCGAATACCAGCAACCAATTTTACGAAATTTTATTCTCCTGCGATAACCTTGTTCACAATTTGCAGAATTTCAGCCTCTTGTACAAGAGCGGCAGCTTCAATCTCGGCGGCTTCCTTCAAGATTTCGGCCTTGAAAGCCTCATCCTTGAGCGACGAAGCGTTGATTTTGACGTTCAAATGAGCACCCATCACAGCCGAACGTGCGCACAAAGCACCCACGCCAGCATCGGTGACGGAGTTCGGATTGCCGGTCTCGGCCATAGCGCGGACGACTTCAAAAGCCTTGAAAGAGACCTTCATCGTGCGGAAAGGCACCTGGGTGGCATACTTGGTGGCCTCTTGGATGGCGGCACTGCGGGCAGCCTTCTCCTCGTCGGTCTTCTTCGGCAAACCAAAAGCATCCATGATCTTATTAAAGGCATTAGTGTCCTCGTCAACCAGCTCAAGCAGCTCGTCCTTGATGGCCTGACCCTTGACGGCCCAGTTGGAGAACTCTTCCCAACGCTCGTCCCAGCCCGGCTTGTGAGATGACAGGTTGGCAACCATCGTGGCCAAAGAGGCGCCGAGAGCACCCATGTAAGCCGAGATAGAACCACCACCCGGAGCGGGGCTTTCGCTGGCGGTCTCGTTGGCAAAGCCCGTGCAGCTCATGTCGACGAGTTTCTTCTGCGAATGGTCTTCGATGAGGTATTCGATGACCTTTTCCTTCGGATCGAAGGGTTTCAGGTCGTCAAGGCCCATCGACTTGATGGCAATCTTCATGATTTCCTCTTCGCTCACGCCGAGGCTGCGTTGTTGCTTGGCCAGATAGAACTTACCAGCATCCATCAGCACCTTCTTGGGCACCAGACCCACGATTTCGCAACCAGTGACACGCACGCCACGGGCAGCGGCCTTGGCGCAGACCTCCTCGAAGCAGACGTGGACAGGCGACACACTGATGTTGGTGATGTTCATCGATACTTGGGCAATGCCGTAGTCCTCGATGAACCAGCCGATGGCCTTGGTGGCCTTCAACGTGCCAGGAATCATAATCGGTTTGCCGTTTTCATCCTTCATCGGCTTGCCGGTCACCTTGCCGCCTTCGCGCATCGGGCGACCCTTTTCGCGCACATCAAAGGCGATGGCGTTGGCGCGGCGCGTCGAGGTGGTGTTGAGGTTATAGTTGATGGCCACGAGGAAGTCGCGGGCACCCACTTGGGTGGCACCCGTGTGGGCCACGTGTTCGTTCCATTCGTTGGGGCCGAAGTCTGGTTTCCACTGCTCGGTGCCGAGGCGTGAGGCCAACGACTCGTACTCACCTGTGCGGCAGTAAGCGAGGTTGCGGCGCTCCTTGATGTAGGCGGCCTCTTCGTAGCAGTAAATCGGGATGTTCAGCTCGTCGCCGAGGCGCTTGCCCAGTTTGTGGGCATACTCGACCACCTCTTCCATCGTGATGTTGCTCACGGGGATGAGGGGGCACACATCAGTGGCACCCTGACGCGGGTGGGCACCGTGGTGCTGGCTCATGTCGATGAGCTCGGCGGCTTTCTTCACCACGCGGTAGGCGGCTTCGCACACAGGCTCGGGCTCACCCACGAAGGTGATGACGGTGCGGTTGGTGGTCATACCGGGATCCACGTCCAGCAGCTTGACGCCTTCCACTTTCTCGATTTCAGCGGTCACTTGGTCAATGATATTCTTGTCGCGGCCTTCGCTGATATTCGGCACGCATTCAATGAGTTGTTTCATTATTTTGTATTTAAAGATTTAATATTCAAAGATTTAAAGATTTTTCCGAGTCGGGTCTTTGGACTCCCCCCTGCCCCCCCTCTCAGAGGGGGAAGCCTACCGGGGTCTGGCCTATCGGACGCTGCCCGAAGCTGCGCTGTGCTTGCATCGGGTTGTGTTCGTATTGCCCCTTCAGGGCTTTGCTCCCACGTCGCTTCGCGCCTCCCCCTCTGAGAGGGGGTGCCCGAAGGGCGGGGGAGTCAACAAACACGCATCACTCCACACCCGCTTTCGCGGCGGCAAAGGTACGGCTTTTTTCGGCACAAAATGAAAATCAATCTAATTTAAAAGAAACAGGAATCAATTTCCCGTTTCCACACTATCCGGCTCCGGTGCCAACACATCGCCTTCGAGCAGATATGGCTCGTCAACACTGTCGTTTCTAACGGTATCCGTGGCAACGATAGTGTCATCAGGATCCATTGGCATTCCTGCCGTAGGCTGGACCAACGGGCCACAGGACGCGGCGGTGATGGCCGTTCCAAGCGTCATTCCGGCAAAAATAGCTGCCTTGCCTAAACGTTGGCGTTTCTCTAATTCGCGCTCAAGATAGCGCACCTCCGCCTCACACTTGGGGCAGGTGCCTCGGCAGTCGCCCTTATGGGTGCATTCCGAAGTGATTAGCTCAATATCGTTCTCCGCCGCAATCTGCTTGCGGATTTCCTTCAGGATTTTGCAGGTTTGTTTGCCTCTAGACATGGTGATTCAAAGATTCAAAATTCAAAGATTCAAAGATTCAAGATTTCGCATTTCAAGATTGGCCTTTGGCTGCTGGCTACTGGCCATTGGCAGTATTAACCAAGGCTTGAGCCTTTTGCATTTTATGAAGCTGCCAAAAGCCAAAAGCCAGAGGCCAGAAGCAGTCAACGTCAAAAGTCATTATTTCTATGTATATGTATAACCTAAACTTTAATCTATTGTTTGGCTAATTTGAAATTAATGGGCAACGTATATCTAACGCGGACTCTTTTCCCTCTTTGCGAGCCTGGCTCCCATTTTGGCATCAGACCTATCACCCGAAGAGCCTCTTCATCACAGCCATAGCCTATGCCGTGAAGCACTTTCCCAACTGTAATAGAGCCATCTTTCTCCACATAAAACTCAACAAAAACTTGACCTTCTACCCCTGCTGATTTGGCTTGCTGAGGATATTTCAAGTTGTTTCCAATAAACTCGAACAGCTTTCGTTCACCGCCTGGAAACGATGGCTGTGTTTCTACTATGCAACCGAAAAACTCTGATGTCTCTAATTCAACTTCTTCCTCAGTAATCGTATCCATCTTCAGTGTATCGGGCTGCTGCGCAAAAGCCGTTTGACTCGCTGCCATCAATCCGACAGACAAGCCCGCCACCATCGCGACCTTACCTAAACGTTGGCGTTTCTCCAGCTCACGTTCCAGATAGCGCACTTCTTCCTCACATTTCGGGCAAGTACCGAGGCAATCCCCTTTATAGGTACATTCCTCGATGACCAGCTTAATGTCGTTCTCCTCCGCAATCTGTTTGCGAATTTCCTTGAGCATTTTGCAGGTTTGTTTGCCTTTTGCCATGGCTTTCTGTTTTTAATGTGTAATCATCGGAAAATGAAGCTTCTGCACGCATTGGCAGGCGAAGGGGATTTTCTCTCCCGAACTCAATTCCCAAATGGCGGGCTTCCATTCCATGAACTTGAAAAGTGCCGCGATTTGAGCATCTAACGGGGCATTGACACCTTTTATTATATCAATGTGCGACAAATGGCCGTTAGGCTCCACCGTGAAGGCGACTTCCATATCTCCGTATGCATTGCCGTCTGCATTCTTGCCTAAGTTTTGGGATAGGAATTCCAAAAGGACAGACTCCCCGCCCTTAAACTGCGGCGCATGAAGGCGAACCGTGTTTTCAAACAAAGTATCAGAGACATTGTACTGTGATTTATCACGATAGAAAGCAGCGAGTCCCTTATCATCGTATTCGGTTGTCTCCGGACGCCTCAAATCTCCCCCAACCACAACCAGACTTTTCATTCCAGGAACCATAAATTGGCTAATCTCCTCTTGGGTCAGCACATGGTGGTAGGGAAATGACTCTGGAGGATAAAGAGGAATGGCGCCGTATTCAACAATTGTCACGTCCCCTCGCAATGTCTCCAAATTATTCTGATTCATATTCAAGCTGTCCGGCTGCTGCGCCAATGCCACTTGAGTCGAACTCATCAATCCAACAGAAAGACCTGCCACAACCGCAGCTTTTCCCATGCGTTGCCGCTTCTCTAACTCACGCTCCAGATAGCGCACCTCGGCTTCACATTTTGGGCAAGTTCCGATGCAGTCTCCTTTATAGGTACATTCCTCAATGACCAGCTTAATATCGTTCTCCTCCGCTATTTGCTTGCGGATTTCCTTGAGGATTTTGCAGGTTTGTTTGCCCCTTGCCATGGTATTAGTTTTTTGTATTAACGTGGCAAAAATACGAATTATTCTGAACAAAACAAGGTTTGAAGCAACTTTTTTTTACGAAATGGTCTATTGATTATAATTCTGGTTTCGCACATCCCTAGGGGATGTATAAGTATAGATCGTTACTGTTTTACCGAACGAAAATCCCTACGGGATTTGTCGGATGCAATTGCAAGGCATCCCATCGGGATGCATGTTCGGTAAAGCCAAAACCAAGAGTCAACCCTCATCCCATCGGGATGAACCACAACCTGCGGAACTTGAATAACAATAATTACTTTTTCGGATCCTCAACTTTGATGGCATTGGTGTCCTCAATCGGAATGGGAGGCTCGCCTTCAAGCCGCACAGGCTCCGGCAGGGTGTCGATGCGAAGGGTATCGGGCATATTGGCCACCACATCGCCAGCAAGAGGTTTTTCGGGGATGGTATCCGTCTGGACCACCTTGTTGTTATCGAAGGCATCCACTGGCATTCCAGCCAAAGGCTGTATCAACGGTCCGCATCCCGCTGCAACAAAAGCCGTACTGAGCGACATGCCTGCAAAAACAGCCGCCTTACCCAAGCGCTGGCGTTTCTCCAATTCGCGCTCCAAATACCGCACCTCGGCCTCGCATTTGGGACAAGTGCCTGCGCAGTCGCCCTTATGGGTGCATTCCGAAGTGATCAGTTCGATATCGTTCTCCGCCGCAATCTGCTTACGGATTTCCTTCAGGATTTTGCAAGTCTGTTTTCCTCTAGCCATAAACAAGTGTTATTCGGTGTTCTCTTCATTTAATTCAATTAATCCCATTATTGGTTCGTCCAAAATGATGGGAATGGGGAATGGGATTTTCTGGACGCAGCGGCATTCAAACCTAGAAATACTCCCATCCTCCAACTCATATGCCGCCGGTTGCCATGTCATGTCTTCAAATAACGCTTTCACTGCAGAATCCACTTTACCATCTATCCCCTTCACAATCTCTACATCCTGCACTGCACCGCTTGGCGTCACCGTGAAGGCGACTTCCATCTCGCCGTTGTAGTTATCGGCAACTTCTTCTAACTTAAGCGCCATCTCTATCAACATCTTGTGTTCACCTTCGGGATAGCAGGGTGCCCTGAACTCTTTCGCTGTTTTGACCAATTCTTCCAAACTCTCACAAGGTTTTCCATTGGGGCGAACGTATTCATATTGGATCTCGCCACCAACGACCTTCAAGTTTTCCATCCTTGGAAAAACAAACCTTGACTTCAACAGGCTCTGATAAGCGTCGACATCGAAAGTGAAAACATTGCGATACATGGGGAAGATGCCCATGAGCGGTTCATCGATGGTATCGGGCTTTTGTGGCTCAGGCGTGATGGCCACCACGTCGCCCGCAAGAGGACGATGGATGGTGTCATCAGTCATTTCAGTATTCGAGCAATTGGCATTCGACTTGGCAGTATCAGCCGTTGACCCACAAGCCGAAGCTGCCAACAAGGTGCCAATTGACATCCCAGCAAAGACAGCAGCCTTGCCCAAGCGCTGGCGTTTCTCCAGTTCGCGCTCCAAATAACGAACCTCAGATTCGCATTTCGGGCAGGTGCCGAGGCAGTCCCCTTTGTAGGTGCATTCTGAAGTCACGAACTCAATGTCGTTCTCCGCCGCAATCTGCTTACGGATTTCCTTCAGGATCTTGCAAGTTTGTTTTCCTCTAGCCATAATGATTCAAAGATTCAAAGATTCAAAGATTTAAAGATTCAAAATTCAAAGATTCAAGATTGGCTACTGGCTGCTGGCTACTGGCCATTGGCAGCTTCAACCGAAGCTTGAACTTTCAACATTTTGTGAAGCAGCCAGAAGCCAGAAGCCCATTCAACATTCAGCATTTCTCATTCATAATTCCCAACTGAACAACTCTCAACTGACAACTTACCTTATTACATACGTAAACTCATCAATATTCACGACCCCCATCGCCTTGAGGCGTTCCACACTTTTCGCCACATCCTCATCGGTATTGAACTCAGGAATATGGGGAACACGCACCATGACGCGCTTCGGGTCACCTTGCTGCAAAATCCATTCCAAATTCTTCAAAGCCAAATCAATCGCTTTCCCCGTGTAAGCCAGATAGGTTTCAGGATTCATATCCTTGATGTCGACGATGTAGCCGTCCAACACGGCATCCATCTCCTGAACCGTCTCAAAGGGCACGTGAAGGCTGGTTTCGACCACAATTTGCCACTGCGGGCCACAAAGCGCCCGGAACTCCTTAATGAACTCCTTCTGCAACAAAGGCTCTCCCCCACCAAAGGTAATGCCGCCATGCGTGGCCAAGAAATACAACTGGTCAATCTTCACCTCCTCATAAAGTAACTCAGGCGTGTAGACGCGGCCTTTGTCCATGTCCCACGAGGTCTTGTTGAGGCAATACTTGCAGCGCAAAGGGCAGCCATTGAACGTCACTAAGGTAGTGACACCCTCGCCGTCCGTCGTCAGGCGATGGCGGCCAATTCCGAATATCTTTGCCGTTGTCATTCCAAGTATTTTGGCATTTCCGACTCGTCAACATAGCGTCTCTCGGGCATGAACAGATTGAACACGATGCCCACACGAGCATTGAATCCACTCGTATTCATAGGCTTGAATAATCCAAACAGGTTGTTGGTGGTCAAGTAGATGTTACAGGTCTCAATCATGGCGGAGATGCCGAGACCGAGGTTGTCGTAGCTGTGGGGCATCATCGTGTAGGTGGCACACACGTTGAGGTTGTCGAAAAACGAGCCACAATAGGCCACCGTGAAGGCGGGACGGAAACCACTGCCCAAGAAGCAGCCCTGCAACTGTGCGCTGAAGCGGTTTTGGTCATCCAGGTCGTAATTGCCACGCAGCAAGAGATTGGTATTCAAAGCAGTATTGTATTTCTGCATCGGAGCAAACTCCAGCTGGAAATACTGCCGCAAGGTGTCCAAAAACTGCTCGCGATACTCCTGATCCGAGGAAATCTGCTCTATTTGTTTCCAATCCAGACCGCTGAAAAAGAAACTTCCGTTGTCATAGAATTGTCCGGCATCGTTCAGCTGACTCGTCAAGCTGAGGTTGTTCTTTCCCCAGTGGATAAAGCCCAAGTCGTGAATGGCGGCCACAGTGCTAAACTGCTCATCGAAGCGGTATTCGGCAGCCAAATCGATACCGAAGCCTGGATTGCGGAACAGCTCCCCCATGCTGAAAGGACCGTTTCCCATCAGCTTTCCCGATTCATCCACGTAAACCGCATTGGGCATGGCGGCCTTCATGGTCACATTCTCCTTCAACCGAAGCGCGTAGGTATCGGGGTCGGTATAAAGCTCGGCATGGCAGTCATCAGTCTTCACATCCATGACGCCGAAAAGCAACTTGGCCCTGCCACCCACCGACAACTGCTTCGTGACATTCATCTGATAACCCACCGCCCATTCCTGATAGGCCATCACGTTGAGGTCCATGTTAATCTTGACGGGATTGTCCTCGCCTAAAAATGCACCATTGCCGTAGCCCAACAGCTTGAAAAGCCCGTTGCTGTATTTCGCATCACCTTGCACCTTCACTCCCCAATTAAAAGTCCACAGGTCTTTGTCGAAGCGTTTGTACAAGGTGAACAAGTCCCAGTCGGCATTGAGGCCAAAGTAGTTGTTTTCCTTCATGCTGTTGGCGAACTGTCTCAAGTTGATTATAGCAGGACGGCCTTGCGCATCAAATTCAAAGAGGTTATCGTAGCGCAGCGTGGTGTTCTGCACATTGAGGCCGATATTGCCGATGACGAGCGACATGACGCTTTGGTAGGGCAAGTCGGTGGCCGGATTGGCGTTCATCTGATACGGGTTGAGCCGCATGAAATCCACAGGCGACACCTGTTGGCCCTTGGCTGATGCAAAAGCGAACACCAAGGCTAACACAAACAGGATCCTATATGGTTTTTTCGTTTTCACTCTTTTCAAAATTCAACAGTAGCCTTGTATTTCACTCTGGCTTTGACAAACAAACTCAATTGTTGCTGGCCTTTCAGACACACATTGTGAGCATCAGTATCAATTTCATAAACCGAAATCAAACGGTTGGAATGATTTACGTGTTCAACCTTTTCTCCTGTGATTTCCAGCGTCACATCAGTTGTCACAGGTTTCCCATCATACGAAGCGTGGATCAATCTGTCTTCGGCGACCAGCGGCTCCGTGATTTGCCCTGTCTCAGCATCGTAGGCGAAGAACTGCGCATTCAGACCCAACGGAATCGTCGAGGTAAAGGTCAGTTCCAACGTCAGCTTTTCAATCTGTTCAGGCGCATCAATCTTCAGGTTGAGATCGGTAGTGTCGACAAACCGCACGTCATTGACGGCAAAAGCAAAAGGAATCTCCGCATCAACCATGACATCAATGACGCAGGTGTCGGACACAGAAACCATGTCTGACATACCTGACGGATTCACGATAAAGTTGGAAGTCGTATACAGGCCGGTCTCATTGGCTGAAATCTTGCCGCTCAAATTCCTCTCAAAGACTTGCCCGAAACTGTTTTGCGATGGGATGTCGACCGATACTGGTTGCGGGCCAAAAACAGGATAAGGAATGTGATCATCAGCGATAAGCCAGGCCGTGTCCACATCCAATCGAGCTTCCAAATCGAAGGTATTGCGTTCGAAAAGTCGCATACGGGCACCCTGTACTTGCAACGATCCAGAGGCATTGCCAGGGAACAAATTCATGGTCGTGTCAAGGACGTTCCTCGACTCGTATGGATTGACAAAACCACTCATCTCCTTGATGGCCAGTTCGCTACCTTTCACATCCACCTCAAAAAACAGCTCTTGGCTAGGTATGCTCTGCAATCTGACAAACACGTCATAGCCCAACCTAAGGGTATTCGCCATATCCGTTTCATAATGCAATCCGTCAAGGTCGAACTGGATGTCATTTGAATTCAAGTCGAAATCAAGCTCCAAATCATGACCTCCATCGTCTGTGATATCGGAAGAATGGATCACAAGGCGGCGCAGCAGTCCGACATTGGTGTTGACATCGAAATCAAAATGCCCCGACTTCATCTCGGCTTCCACTACATGGATGTTATCCGACTCAAACACAATCGTCTGCTCGAAATGGAACATCGTGTCGAAAGCTTGAGGCAAAATAATTGGGAATGGATTCTCAAAAGAAAAACGCTCGTTATACTCCAAATCCTTAAATCTCAACATGCTATCTCCATCCACCACACCAAGGTCCTCAAAATGGAAACCGTAAGTAAGTATTCCGTCTTCCGAACAGGTAATCATACTGTCGATATTGAACTGCTGCATCAATTCCGACACAGTGAACGAACCCGAACCGATGGGCAGCAAAATCTCGCCCTCGGCGTTCACACCATGCACATTGTTCACGTCAAAATGATCTTTTTTGCACGAAGCAAAAAGGCAGGCAAACAGACCTAGCAACAACGCTATTCTATGGATTCTCATCATACGAATTTACCATTCAAAATCATCTTCGCGACCTTGTTAGCGCCATAATAATAAGGCATAAACTCCAGCTGCGTCATTGGTTGGGTGATGATGAGGTTGGCGAGCTTACCCTTGGTGATGCTACCCACCTCATCGCTCACGCCCATGGCATAAGCCGTGTTGAGTGTAGTGGCGTTGAGAGCCTCTTCAGGGGTTAGACGGTAGCGGATGCAGGCCATTGAAAGGATAAGCTGCATGTTGCCCGAAGGCGAAGTTCCTGGGTTGAAGTCGGAGGCCATGGCCACTGGCAGACCCGAGTCAATCATCTTGCGCGCTGGCGAGAGCGGCAGGTTGAGGAAGAAGGCGCAGCCTGGCAGGACGGTCGGCATGGTCTCGGTGTCTTTCAGGCACTCGATCTCGGCATCACCCATCTGTTCGAGGTGGTCGACGGAGATGGCGCCGTATTTCACGCCCACTTGCACGCCGCCCGAGATGGCCATCTCGTTGGCATGGATTTTCGGCCTCATGCCATATTTGATACCCGCCATGAGAATGCGTTCAGTGTCCTCGACGGTGAAGAAGCCCTGGTCGCAGAACACATCGATGAAGTCGGCCAAGTCCTCGGCAGCCACCAGCGGGATCATCTCGTTAATAACCAAATCCACGTAGTCTTCCTGGTGGCCACGGTATTCTATCGGGATGCCATGCGCACCGAGGAAATTCGACTTGATGGTCATGGGCGAGTTTTCTTTCAGGCGACGGATGACACGGAGCAGTTTTAGCTCGCTCTCGGTGGTCAGGCCGTAACCGCTCTTGATCTCGATGACACCCGTGCCCATGCGCATCACCTCATCAAGGCGTTGCTGGGCCATGTCGTAGAGTTCATCCTCCGAAGCCGCCGCCGTCGCCTTAGCCGAGTTGAGGATGCCCCCTCCCCTCTTGGCGATTTCCTCATAGCTGAGGCCACGGATCTTGTCGACAAACTCCAGCTCACGTGAGTTGGCATAGACCAGATGCGTATGCGAGTCGCAGAAAGCGGGCATCACCACGCTGCCATTGACATCGTAAACGTGATGGTTTTCAGCTAGATATTTCCGGCAGGCATCCGAATCCATCGGGCCGTAGTCCTCGATTTTCTTACCTTTAATATATAGGAAAGCGTTCTTGGTTCTTCCCGTTTCGGCCATTTCCTTGCCGCGCTTCAACAGCCGGCCCTGTTCTTCGATGCCGACGAGTTCTTTGATATTGACAATAAGCATGGTAAATGAATTTTTTGCAAAAATACAGAAAAAAAGGCCATTTGCACGATTTTTGCTATTTTTGCCCCGAAAAATCGAATCACAATGAGAAAATACATCCTTATCGCCATGGTTATCCTTGCCACCGCCTGTTCGGCCAATGCGCAAGAGAAAAAAGAAGAGTCCAAGGTCAAGCATCTGACTTACAACGAATTCCTAAGTAAAGTCTGGAACTTCAAGAGCAATCCAGACACTTTTGAATATAAAGGCAAGCTGCCCGCCGTTGTCGACTTCTACGCCGACTGGTGCGGTCCATGCCGCCGTGTGGCTCCCATCATGGAAAAAATGGCCGAGGAATATGATGGCAAGTTGCTTGTTTATAAGGTGAATGTAGACCAAGAAAAGGAGCTCTCAGCTGCCTTCAATGTGAAAAGTATCCCCATGGTGCTTTTCATCCCTATGGAGGGACAACCTATGATGCAAGTCGGAGCCTTGCCTGAGGAAGGCTACAAGCAAGTCATCGAGGAGCAATTGCTCAAATGATGTTGATTTGAAGCCATGAAGAAAGCCGTCATTATTTGCATGCTGCTCATCTTGGCAAGCGCGACTGCTTGTTTTCATGAAAAGGATTCAAAGATCCAATCCATCACTTACGATGAGTTTTTCAAAAAGATTTGGGATGCGGAGAAGCATCCCGATTCTTTTGTCTTCGAGGGGAACACGGCTGTCATCGTTGATTTTTATGCCAATTGGTGCGGTCCATGCCAACAATTGTTTCCCATCTTGGAGAAGTTGGCCAACGAATATGAAGGAGAACTCATCGTGTACAAAGTCAACAAAGAGCTAGAGGAAAATCTGGCTTCTGCCTTTAAAGTACATGGCCTTCCCGCCTTGCTCCTCATACCCAAGAGCGGCCACCCCTTAAAAATGTATAACGGCCTTCCAAGCGAAGAAAATTTACGGACAATCATCGAAGAGCAGCTGCTCGACAAGCCAAAGCAACAGTAATGGTTCTTTTCACCACAGCCTACTTTCCCAGCATCAGCTATATGGCGCGTTTCCTGAAAGAAAACGAGCCTGTCATTGAGGTGTGGGAGACCTACCACAAGCAGACCTACCGCAACCGCTGCCGCGTGATGACGGCCAACAGCGTGGAGAGTCTGAGTGTGCCCGTGGTGAAGGTGAACGGCAACCATACGATGACCAAGGACATGGCCATCAGTCCCATCGAGCCTTGGCAACACATCCACAGCCGTTGTTTGGGGTCGGCTTACAAGGCTGCGCCTTATTTCGACCATTACTACGATTATCTGCGCCCTATCTTTGAAGGCCGTTTCGAGCGACTCATCGACTTGAATGATGCGGCATTGCAGGCAGTGCTGAAGATGCTGAAAGTCAAGAAGGAGATCGTTCACACGACGGACTATGTCCGTGAGGCAGAGAACGATTTGCGCGAGGCATTCAGCCCAAAGAAACAAGCTGACGCGACGCTTTTCCCAAAGTATTATCAAGTGTTTAGCGAGAAGTTCCCCTTCGCTCCCGATTTGAGCGTGTTGGATTTGGTGTTCAATGAGGGGCCGGAGGCGGTAGAGTATTTGAGGGAACTATAATCCCTGGATTGCTTCGTGCCTCGCAAATCGAAGATTCGACGATACGCAGTGAGTCAATGACGCAAAGCGCGTCCGGCGCAAAGCGTCGCAAGTCCTGTCGTCGCTTCGCGTCTTTGCGAGGAGGAACGACGAAGCAACCCCAAAAAAAACAATTAGAACAAGAACATTGAGATGAGTTCTTTGAGATACCCATCAGGCAGATTGGCTATTCCCGTGCGACTAATCTCGTCATGCTCGGCGGTTTTCTTGCGAATGACATACTTGCGTTCCTTCCCGTCAATGGTAGCAAGAAGATGGTAATTGCCTTTGTATTGTTGCTCAAGGCGGGCATTGAATATTCGTAATAATCAGCCATTTTACATTTCATTTAAATTAACTTATCTGATGATTTAAGTGTATATTTAATACTTAACTTAATAGATAATTGTATTTATTTTTCAATGCAAAATACAGAATTATTCTGAATAGCAAGCGCTTTTAAAAGTTTTTTCTAAAAATATTCCGCTTCGTTCGGTCGGATTGGGAATCCGCCTAAACTTACTTAAAAGCCTCGGAGAAAACGCTCCGAGGCTTTTTTGCAACTTCTGTCAATTTGAAATCACTTTGACAACTTGTAACTGCCAGTCCAAGACCCATAATTAATAGAAGTAACCCCATTGCGTGAAAGAGATGGGTAACTGCTCTGTCCTTCCATAACAGTTACTTGAATCACTGCGGTTTCACCAGCTTTTACAAGACCTGCATGAACTGCCGCAGTGCTCAGATTCGAGTCGTCGGTATAGACATTGTCGGTGCCGCCCCAAATCCTGCCATCAGTTTTTCCAGTCACTCGGAAGGAATAGACATCGCCATTCTTGCCACGGTAGCCAGCCATGTTTTCCGGAGCCGTCTGAACCATATCCGAATTTCCGTTCAGAATCTGATAGCTACCAGAATAAGAGCTATAACCATTGGATGTGACGCCATTGCAAATGATAGAAGGGTAGCTTTCCAATCCGCCAAGAAATCTCACTATCACATTGCCTGTTTCCCCTTCTTTGACCACACCTGCGTGGACAGCGGCAGTGGCAATATCCGAATCATCGGTATAAACGAAATCATGGCCACCCCAAATCCTACCGTTGGTCTTGCCCGTCACTTGGAAGGTGAATTCTCCAACTCTTCCTCTAAAAGAGGTCAACTTGCCATCAGAAGGCGCCAACATGGCATCACTTGTCAGGGTTCCCGACTCCTTACCTGTGATTTGGTAACTGCCAGTATACGAGCCGTATTGGTTGGATGTGACACCATTACGGGTAAGGGCCGGATATTCGTCTAGCCCAGGAAGAATTGTCACTTTTACAATGGCCGTTTCACCTACACTGATGACACCGGCATGGACAACAGCAGTACTCAAATTCGAGTCATCGGTATAGATATTGTCTATACCACCCCAAATTCTGCCACCCAATTTTCCTGTCACCTTAAAAGCTAAGGAAACACCATTTTGTCCACGATAAGAAGTCAAATCACTCGGCGCATCGGGCTGTGCCGTCGCCATCATTGTCGCTAACAGAATGATTGTCAGCATGAAGCACTTTTTAGTTTTCATAGTTTCTATTTTTATGTTAAACATTAAGGTGTGTTTTCAAGTAACCAAAGCAAGGATTTGTATTATTCCTAAACTCCAGAAAAAAACTACTTTTCCGGATAAGCAATCCTAACGTGATAAATGTTCATCAACTTCTTCTTCAAGACCTTGCGGCAGGTCTCAATGTCGTGAAGCGTGAGGTCGGTGTTGAGGAACTGTCCCGCCTCCATCTGCTTGTTGATGATGTTGTCCACCAGATCACTGATTTTCTTTTCGTCGGGTTCTTTCAGACTGTGTGAAGCGGCCTCGATGCTATCGGCCATCATCAGGACGGCGGTCTCACGTGAGAAGGGTGCCGGACCGTGATAGGTGAATGGCGTCGGGTCGATTTCCTCGTCGGGATGGGCCTTCTGCTCGTTGATGTAGAAATAGTCGGTGCGGCGCGTGCCATGGTGGGTGCGAATAAAGTCGATGATGCGTTCAGGAATATGGTTCTTATGCGCCAGCTCGATGCCGTCGGTCACATGAGAGATGATAATTTCGGCACTCTCGATATTGGAAAGGTCATTATGTGGGCTGTAGGCGCCATGCTGGTTCTCCGTGAAATACATCGGGTTGTTGATTTTGCCCACATCGTGATACAAGGCGCCTGTACGGGCCAAAACCGTGTCGCCGCCAATTTCGAACAGCACTTCCTCGCAAAGGTTGGCCACCTGGATGGAGTGCTGGAAGGTGCCTGGCGCAGTGGAAGCCAACTGACGTAACAAAGGGCTATTGGTATTGCTCAATTCCATCAGCGAGAGCGAAGTGGTCACACCGAAGATACGCTCAAACAACAGGATGAGCGGTTGGGCAAGCATGGTGAACAAGCCATTCAGCAACAGCAGGAAGATGACCGGCCAATCGACCTCTGATGTGGTAAGGAAAGTAAAGGCAAGATAAACCAACAGATAACCCACAAATACGAACAAGGCCGCTTGGATGAAACGATGGTGTGCCCTTTGGCTCGACATGCTGAACACCGTCAGCACCGTGGCTACCAACTGCATGAACATGAACAGGAAAGGATTGGGTACGGCCAACGAAATCAACATCACGGCGAAGACTTGGGTAGAAAAAGCCAGACGCAAGTTGAAGAACGAGCCCACCATGATGGCCAAAAGACAGACAGGCATCATATAAATTAGTCCAGGAGTGAACTTGACCAATATATAGGATGGAATGATAATCAACAGCATAAGCGTCAGTATCAGGACAATGTTTCTCATCTGGCCAAACACCTTCTTATGCAGTTTGTTTCCATACAAGCCCATCAACACGAAGACCAAGGTGACAAGGAAAATCTGGCTCAACAACACCCGCAGCGACTCGTCGCTCGACATGGAACGCGAGGTGTATTCGCGCTGCAACGAATTCAGCTTATTGTAGATATTCTCATCGACCAATTCCCCTTCCGAAACGATGACTTGGTCTTTCTGCACCATCCCGTAGGTCAGCGAGACGGCAGCTGCTGCCTTGTCGACCTCTTTCTTGGTAAGGTCGGCATTGTAAAACACGTTTTGGCGCAAAGCACCATTCACAAGCTCGGAAAGCAACTTTTTATCAATCTGCTTATCAGTATTTTCCAACATCTCAGCAACGGCTTCCGTAGCACTATTCATACTGTACAATTCTCCGTAACGGACACTGCGCATCACCTTGTTGCGAATGACATTCACTTCGGAACTCGACTCCAGATTAGCAGTTGCGTTATCGTAGGCCACAATGCCCTGCTCCTCAATAGAATCGAACACGTTGAAAAGACAATCCAAGTTACGGTCGCGATCGAGATGCGAAGCGGCATCCCATTGGGCTTCAAAATTGACAAACAAGAGGTTACGCGAGGCGACCATCTCATCGTCATTGAACATGAAAATGGGTTTCACTTTGGCTTTTGCGGCCTCCGTCTCCGCGTTCAGGGTCTCATAACCTTTGTAAATCGGGAAATCGAATGGGGCATAAAGTGTCTCGTGTTGCCAGGGTTTTGAGAGCTGGTATTCGTACTTGAATTTGCCCGTGCGCGGCATCTGCCAGCAAACCAATACGATGGCCACCACAAAAACGAAAACCCGACCTACATTATAATAACTATGCCTTATTCTATTGAAGAAATCCTTTATCTTACTCATAGTCAAATGTTTAATAATCAGCATCACCGATTAAACCGAGGGCTAAATTAAGAAAAACTCCAATCACTTGAAAAAAAACGGCGAAAAAAGGCAATTTGCACGGAATAGTTCACTAATTTAGCGGTCAGAAAAAACGAAAAGAAAATGACCTACGGCATCTGCAACCTTACCGCCATTGCCATGCGCAAGGAAGCCCGACACGCTTCGGAGATGGTGAGCCAACTCCTTTATAATGAAACTTATACCGTTCTGGACACAACCAAAGAATGGGTGTTGATACAGACCGAGGATGGCGCCTATCCTTATCAAGGCTGGATACAAACGAAACAGTTTTGCGAGATCAGCGAAGAGGAATTCAATGCCTTGAAAGTCAAGACTCCTTATCTTATTAATAAGCCCGTCGTGCAGAACAACGGGCTGCTTCTGACCATGGGCACGCCGCTCTACGAGCCGCATCCCGATGCCGTGTTGATGCCCGCCGAGTTTCATCCCGACCTCTTGGTCGACTACGCCAAGCGCCTGCTTGGCGCACCTTACCTATGGGGCGGCCGCATGGCGATGGGCCTCGACTGCTCGGGCTTGACCAAGGTCTGCGCCCGCTTGAGCGGACTCCTCCTCCCCCGCGATGCCTCGCAGCAAGTGAAGGAAGGCGAGTTGGTGTATTTCCTGCAAGAAACATTGCCTGGTGACTTGGCCTTCTTCGGCGATGAAGACGGCATCATCACCCACGTGGGCATCATCATGGGTGGCGAACAGATCATCCACTGCTCTGGGCAGGTCCGCATCGATTATCTTGACCAGACGGGCATATTCAACAAGGAGACGAACGAGCACACGCATCGTTTGCAGGCCATTAAGCGGATGAAATAATGACATACGACTAAACACCCATAGACCATGTAAATATTATACATAGTTTCTTGGATAATTAAAAACCAGCATCCATGGAAACAGAAAAGACTTTCAAATATTATGCCTTCATCAGCTACAAGCGCGAGGATGAAGAGTGGGCAAAATGGCTGCAGCATAAGCTTGAGCATTACAAACTGCCATCCAACCTAAACGGCCGGACTGACTTGCCAAAAGAGATACGGCCAATATTCAAAGACACCTCAGAACTCAACCCTGGTAACTTGCCGCAGCAAATTCACGATGCCTTGGAGCAATCCAAGTTTCTTATTGTCATCTGTTCGCCTCGTTCGGCCCAATCGGAATGGGTGAACAAGGAGGTGGAGACCTTCATCGAGATGGGTAAGACGGACAAAATTATCCCTTTCATCATTGACGGTAAGGCCTTCGCCAAAAATCCCAAAGAAGAATGCTTCCCAAAAGCTATTACGAACCTTCCTTCAGAGCAAGAGATCTTGGGAGCCAACATCGGCGAAATGGGACGTGATGCCGCCGCCGTGAAGGTGATAGCGCAAATGTTCGGACTGAAATTCGACGACCTTTGGCAGCGTTACGAACGGGATCAACGCAAAAAACGCAATTGGATTATTGCTGCAAGCATATCGGGATTCCTCTTTATGGCTGGAGTTGCCTTTTGGATGTATGCACAGCGGCAAGAGACCCTGAAAGCCAACTGGAAAATGATGGAAAACCAGGCGAGATTTGTGGCTGAAAAAGCAATAAGTATTGCAGCCGAAGATTCCTATTTGGCAAAATTGTTAGCCATTGAAGTGCTGCCAGACGACCTAAATCATCCTAATAGGCCATGCACCATTGAGGCTGAGATAGCACTCAGAAAAGCCGTAAGTTTCAACACCGCCTATTTAAAAGGGCACACCGACATAGTCTGGTCTGCCAATTTCACGCCTGATGGAAAACAAATCATTTCTACATCGGAAGACAACACCGTGCGCTTTTGGGACGCATATTCCGGAAAAGAAATCAAGTCTATCACGCCCCCTTTCCACTATTACCATGCTTTCATTAGCCCCGATGGCAAACTCATTGCATTTATTGACGATTACTATAACGAAAGCAACATCTATGTTGTCCACATATATGATGCAACGAATGGGAAAGAGCTCTTGGTACTTCCAAACAATCCAGAAGAATGGAATAAAATACATATCGTTGGATTCAGTCTCGACAATCAGAAGATTATCATAGCCTCTGATGAAAACAACATAATCTGGGATATAGATTCAGGAAAAGAACTATGTAGGTTGGAGAATGCTCCGTCCAATATCTATTCCGTTGCATTCAGCAGAGACGGGAAACGCATCATCACTGGGGACACAGATAACAACATCAAAATCTGGGATGCCGAGTCAGGCAAGAAACTAATGACATTAAAAGGCCACACTGGCTTTGTCGATGAAGTATTCTATAGCCCCGACGAAACCCGAATCTATTCACAAGGAAGAGATAGCACCATTCGTATTTGGGATGTTGTTTCTGGCAAAGAGAAAAAATGTATTAATAGCCACAACGAAATTACAGCAACAACGCTCAGTCCAAATGGAAAACACATTGCATCAGCCTACGGGGGATACATTCATTTTTTGAATGCCAAGACTGGCGAGGAGACGAGAAAACCGCAGCCAATAAATTCCAGAATCCATTCAATTTCTTTTTGTCCTGACGGGAAACGCATTTTGTCCGCAAATGGTAATCACACCATCCATATTATGGACTTCGAAGCAATTGAGGAAGAAGGGAAACAAACCATTCAAAGCAGAACAGTTTCGGAACGGTCTAGGATAACGAGTCGTGACAGCACAATTATTGCATACACAGTGTCCTACGATATCCATGTTGTTGATTCCAAATCGAACAAAGAATTACTATTTTTTGAGCATCTTGGAGCACCTGTCTTATCTCTAGATATTAGCCCTGACAACACAACAGTAATCGCTGCATTATGGGACGGAACCATTCGATTATGGGATATCGCTAAAAGAGATACTATCATGTGCATTAAACCGCAAAACGACTATGGTTTCTCAAATTTTGTAGCATTCAGTCCCAATGGCAAACATTTTTTGTCTATCTCAAACCACGTAACCACCACTATCAGTATTTGGGATGCTCGAACAGGCGACGAAATCCGTGTCATAAATGGACACGATGATTACATTTATTCTGCTACCTTTAGTCCCGACAGCAAATACATAGCCTCTATTTCAAGAGACAAAACCGTTCGTGTATGGGATTCCAAAACAAGTTTGGAAATAAAAAAATTTGACATTGATTTCCCAAAATACGGCGAATACGGCGAACACTTTGTTTCTTTCAGTTCTGACGGCAAATATATCATTGCAACAAAAGACGACAATACTATCGTAACATACGACTTCCCCCCCCTCCAAGAACTCATCGACCAGACCCGCGAACGTTTCAAAGACAGGCCACTTACACCAGAAGAACGAAATATGTATTATTTGGAATGATATGCGAAAAATTTCACAACGATTTTTTTACAATGATTTTTACTATATTTGCAACCGCAATTTTTGAATCTTCAAATCTTAAATCTTTAAATCATAAATACCAAACATGAACAACGCACTGATTACATTTGCGAAGCCGGACAACGAGCCTGTAAAAGCTTATAGACCAGGCAGTCCGGAGAGAATCGAACTCCAGAAGGAACTCGAAAGACAATCCAACGAAATCGTTGAAATCCCTGCCATCATCAACGGCCAGGAAGTCCGCACGGGCGACATGGGCGAGGTGGTGATGCCCCACGACCACAAACACGTCATTGCACGCTATCACAAGGTAGGCGAAAAGGAAGTCCGCATGGCCATTGACGCCGCCCAGGCCGCCAAGCACGACTGGGAGAACACGCCTTGGGACGAGCGCGCCGCCATCATGGCACGCATCGCCGAAATGCTGGCCACCAAGTATCGCGCCCGCATCAACGCCGCCACCATGCTCGGCCAGTCGAAGAACTGCTTCCAGGCTGAGATCGACAGCGCCTGCGAGACCATCGACTTCTTCCGCTACAACAACTACTACGCCAGCAAGCTCTATGCCGAGCAGCCCGCTTCGGCCAACGACCAGCTGAACCGTGTGGAATACCGTCCCCTGGAAGGCTTCGTGTTCGCCATCACGCCTTTCAACTTCACCTCCATCGCCTCCAACCTGAACATGACTCCCGCCCTGATGGGTAACACCACCATCTGGAAGCCCTCGACGACCGCCCTGCTGTCGAACTACACCGACATGCGCATCTTCATGGAAGCCGGTCTTCCGAACGGCGTCGTCAACTTCCTGCCCGGCAAAGGCAGCCTGATCAGCGGCGTGGCCCTGAAGGACAAGAACTTCAACGCCATCCACTTCACTGGTAGCACTGGCACCTTCAAGAGCCTGTGGAAGACCACAGGACAGAACCTCGACATGTACAAGGCCTATCCTCGCCTTGTGGGTGAGACCGGCGGCAAGGACTTCATCTTCGTCCACCACAGCGCCGACCCGCAAGAAGTGGCTGTCGCCATCGTGCGCGGCGCCTTCGAATATCAAGGCCAGAAGTGTTCGGCCGCCTCACGTGCCTACATCCCCGCCTCCATGTGGAATGATGTGAAGAACCGCGTCGGCGACATGATGAGCACCATCAAGATGGGTGACGTGAAAGATTTCACCAACTACGTGAACGCTGTCATCGATGAGGCTTCGTTCGACAACTGCAAGGGTTATATCGACCGCGCTAAAGCCAGCAAGGACGCTGAGATCGTCTTCGGCGGCAACTGCGACAAGAGTGTCGGTTACTTCGTGGAGCCTACCGTCATCCTCGCCAAGGTGCCGAACTACGAGAGCATGGTGGAAGAGATCTTCGGACCCATCATCACTATCTACGTCTATGATGACAACAAGTTCGAGGAGATGCTGGATGTTTGCGACCAAAGCTCACCTTACGCCCTCACTGGTGCCTTCTTTGGCAACTGCATGAAGGCCCAGAAGATCGCCAACGACAAGCTGCGCCATGCAGCCGGTAACTACTACGTGAACGACAAGCCCACGGGAGCCGTGGTAGGCATGCAGCCCTTCGGTGGCGCCCGCGCCAGCGGCACCAACGACAAGGCCGGTGGCCTGTGGAACCTCATCCGATGGACCAGCCCGCGCGCCATCAAGAACACCTTCGTTCCTGCTGCCGCTTACGGGTATCCGTTCCTGGCGAAGGATTAAAAAGAAAATAAATCCGATGAAAAAAGGTGGGGGAAACTCCACCTTTTTCAATTAATATTCCTATCTTTGTCGCTTGAAATTGAATCAACTATGAAAAAAGCACTAACCATTCTTATCGTCCTCATCGCAAGTATCACACTACAGGCACAAGAATTCCGTTTCAACAGCAACCCGAACGGGTTCAGCATCTGCAACAAAAACAGCAATCAGCTGACTCTCAAGCATAACCTCGGTGCCATCACCATCGAAAACGCCAACCGTGCCGAAGTGCAAGGACAGGTCATCACCCTTTCGGGCGTTTACCTTTCCAATGTAGCCGGCGCACCCGACCTGCCGAGCAGTAGCACTTTCGTTGCCATTCCCAACGGAGCAACTGCCTCGCTGAAGATGGTCTCATCCAAGACCAAGGTCATCAGCAACGTCGACCTCATCCCTGCGGCAGTGCCACAGCTCGACAACGACAATTCCCCTGCCGTATATCAAAAAGACGCCAAAATCTACAACCGCAACGCTTTCTATCCCGAAGTCCCCTTCATCCTGTCGGAGACCACTTCTATCCGTGGCGTGCAGGTGGTGGAAGTAGGTGTGATGCCCTTCCAGTATAATCCTGCCACCAAGGAATTGGTCGTTTATAGCGACATGGAGCTACAACTTGACGTGGAAGGCGGCAACGGCACTTATGGCGACCTTCGCTACCGCACTCCCGAATGGGACCAAATCCTGCAAGATGTCATCCTCAACCGCGATGACTTGCCCGTGGTGGACTACGGCGAACGCCTCCGCAAACACTACCAAAACCGAGAGACGGGTTGCGAATACATGATCATCACCCCAGACAACGAAGATTTCATATCGCTAGCCGACAGCATCAAGCAATTTAGGATTGAGCAAGGCATCCCCACCGAAGTATTCACCGTTTCACAATGCGGTGGCAATGACGCTCCAACCATCCGAAACTTCATCCGCAATGCCTACAACAACTGGGACATGCCGCCAGCGGCTGTGCTCATTTTGGGTGACCACAACACAGACGGCACCCAAGGCATCGTATCCTACACCATGAATAATCACCCAGGTGGTGACAGTTACAACCCATATATCTCAGACCACACCTACTCGGTTATTGGCAATAACCATATGCCCGACATCATTTTAGGCCGAATCACGGGGCGTAACTACGACGAGATGTACCACATGATCAAGAAAGACCTTGACTACGAACGCAGGCCTCCCACCGACCCCTACTTCTACGACCATCCCATCACTGCCATGGGCTTCCAACTGGAGCGTTGGTTCCAACTCTGCTCTGAAGTGGTGAACGGCTTCTGGTCTAACGAACTCGGCAAACACCCCGTCCGCCAGAATGCCATTTACCAAGGTACGCCTGGTAGCCGTTGGTCAACCTACGAGCACACTAACACCGTGCTCAACTATTTCGGGCCTTCAGGTTGCGGCTACATACCCCAAACCATGTCGCACCTCACCGACTGGAGTGCCACAGGCAACTCGGTGAACGAGGCCATCAACAATGGTGCATTCCTTATCCAACACCGCGACCACGGCGCCGAGGAAGTGTGGGGTGAACCCAGCTATGGCATCGGCTATATCAAACGCCTGACCAACACCAACCTCACCTACGTCATGTCCAACAACTGCCTCACGGGCAGGTTCAACTTCGGAGGAACCAACGGTGAAGGCTGCTTCGCCGAAGTGTTCCACCGCCACCAATATGGCGCCTTGGGTCTCATCGCCGCCACACAGGTCTCTTATTCCTTCGTCAACGACACTTACGTTTGGGGCTCGTATGACAACATGTGGCCCGATTTCATGCCCACCTATGGCACGCAACATGCCACCAATTTCGTCCGTCCTGCATTCGGCAATGCAGCTGGAAAATACTTCCTCAGACAATCGTCATGGACAGATGAAGACTGGAAGCAAATCACCTATTACCTGTTCCATCAACACGGCGACGCATACATGACCCTATACACCGAAGTGCCACAAGAACTCGATGTAACCATGTTGCCCGTACTTTATTCTGGCAGCGACCAATACACAGTGAAAGCCGATGAAGGTGCCACCATCTGTCTAACCGCCAACGGACAAATCATCGGTTTCGACATCGCCACCGGCGACACGCAAACCATCGCCGTCACACCGCAAGAAATCGGCACCATCGTGAAGCTCACCATCACCAAGCAGGACTATTACCGTTACGAGCACCTTATCATGACGATTTCCACAGAAGAGCCTTACTTGATTTTCGATGCCATCGAAATCAATGACGAAGAAGGTAACGGCAACCAAGCCCCTGACTACAACGAAAACTGCCGCTTCGGCATCAGTCTGCATAATGTGGGATTTTCCACATTGGACAACTTCAACGTCACACTCTCATGCAACCATCCTGCCGTAGAAATCACGCAAAACACTTTCGCCTACAACAGCATGAATGCCAGCGAGACCCAAATGCAAAACAACGCCTTCACCGTACACTTCGGCGATGAACTAAATGATCAGGAAAAAGTGAAGTTTTACCTGAAAATGGAGAATGCCGAATACGCATTCGACGACAGTCTGATGCTCACCATAAAAGCTCCCAACCTGAAATTTGCTGGACTCCGCATCACGGATATGGACGGTACAGAGATGGATCGCCTCATGAAAGGCCAATCCTCCTATGTGACCTTCAACATTGAAAACCAAGGAGGCAGCAAATCCATGGAAATCAGCAACAAGTTTAACCTTTTGGCTCCTTTCCTCCACGTCGATGAGAATAGAATTACCATTTCGGCCATCGAAGCTGGGGCTACGGGGCAAGTCACTTTCCTTACTCGTGCCGACGAAGATGCCGTTGACGGCATTATTAATTACCAGCTGCAAGCCGAAAGCGGATACCACACTCAATTCATCGAAGACCATATCCATCTGGGCTATATCACGGAGGGATTTGAAGGCGAGTCTTTGAGCGAAGACATGCAATGGAACCTTGGCCCAAACGGCAAGAAATGGACCGTCACGGAAGACCCCACCGCCCTTGGAGGCCATTGCCTGAGGTCGCCTTCCATCAATGACAATGTCAGCGCAAACCTCAACATCGGTTATAACGCCAACGTGACCAGCACCTTCTCATTCTATCACAAGACCTCCACTGAAGAGGGCGACGAGCTTGTTCTCACCTTGAACGGCAAGGAAGTAGAATCCTGGAGTGGCATCAGCGACTGGGAGCGTTCAGAATTTGAGTTGCACGAAGGCACCAATGTAATCAAGTTCACCTACAAGAAAAACGGCTCTGGTAGCGCTGGCGAGGATGCCGTTATGATCGACGAGCTCCGGTTCCCGCCTTTTGCCAAGATGGTGCTTTATGCTGGCGACGACACAGAGGCGTGTCCCAATGGCACATTCACTCCCGAAGGTTATATCTACAACCATACGGAACTCACTTGGACCACCAATGGCGACGGCACTTTCGACGATGCCAATTCGGAGCATCCAACTTACACCTTCGGAGAAGACGATAAAGAGGAAGGCCAAGTGGAGCTCACCCTCACTGGTACCTCGGCATACAATGGAAGCCAGCAGAGCAGCACGGTAGCCTTGAGCTTGCTGCCCAGCTTCGACCCAAGCCATAATCCTACGACGCCTTCCGGCGCAGCTGAGATTGATTTGAGATTAATCAGCCAAAGTGAATATCAAGGTGAAGAAAACAGCGATGCCCTTTACACCTGGATCCTTGAACCTTCAACGGCGGGCACCATCACGGGAGACGGTCATCGCGCCTCCGTGGCATGGGACAATGACTATCGAGGCCAAGCTAATATCAGCTACCGCTATGAGAACGCTTGTGGCTCCACTGCGGTTTCTGAAGCCATGCTCGTCAATGTGTTCAACTCTACAGGACTCGATGAACAAGGAATCACTGTGGTTGAGGTCTATCCCAATCCTGCAAAAGACATGATTCATGTAAAGACTCATCAAGACGGTGAAGCCACATTGCGCGTCATCGATTTGACGGGAAAAGTGATTTATGAATGCAGAATGATGAATGATGAATGCAGAATGGCAACTTCCAAGTTCGGGGGCAGTGGCATCTACACGCTTCAAGTCATCCAAAACGACAACGTGACGAATGTCAGAGTAGTTGTTATGCCCTGATTAGCGAACGGATAACCACACACAAGAAAAAATGCGTCAAAAAAATGGCGCATTTTTTTGTTTATTTCATTTTAAAGCGTATTTTTGCGGCATAAAACAAACTTTTTACGCCATGAAACGTATTCTCACCCTCCTTACCATCATTTTCGCCTTCAATCTTTTGAACGCTCAAGAGACCCTCCGTTTCCGCACCGATGCGCCCCAAGGTCTCAACATCGAAAGCAGCAAAGCTACAGGTCTTTCGTTGCACTATGTCCTTAACGAGATTACCGTTGCCGATTACGACGACGGTGATGCCCAAGGTCAAGAAATCATCATGAAAGGTAGCTTCGGTTCTTTTGCTGAGGGCTTGCCCAACCTGCCTTTTGAGAACCACTATATCGCCATTCCGAGAGGAGCGAAGGTCAGCGTCAATGTCAAGGAAAACGGCAGTCAGACCTTGAATGGCATCAACCTGTTGCCTGCCGCAGAAGTCATCTTGAACAACGCTGCGGAACAGCCCAAGTTGCGCAAGGACATGAGCGTTTTCGGCAAGGATGCCAACTTCCCGTCCGAAAACGTTGCCATAGCTCAAGCCACGCAAATCCGCGGCTTGGACGTGGTGATGCTCAACGTGACGCCATTCCGCTATAACCCTGTCCAAAAGACCTTGGAGGTCATTTACGACATGGATATTGAGGTGCTTTTTGAAGGCGGCGACGGCCAGTTTGGCGACGCTCGTTATCGCAATCCCGCTTGGGACGGTATCCTTCGCGACTTGGTCATCAACAGTAACATGTTGCCCGAAGCACATTATTACGAGCGTCTCAACGAAGCCATCCAAAATCGGGAGGAAGGCTGTGAATACCTCATCATCACGCTTGATGACTCGGCTTTTATGGCTTGGGCCGACACCTTGAAACAGTTCCGCACCAAGCAAGGTATTCTCACCAAAGTCGTCACCACCACAGATTGTGGCGGTAACGAACCAGAAGACCTCCGCAACTATATCCTCAATGCCTACGAAAACTGGACCATACCGCCAGCTGCAGTGCTACTGTTTGGCGGAAACCATGTCGTCCCCAATATCGACTTCGGCCTCAAGCCCTTTCTCTTCACCAGTCCGCCCAGCATTGGGACTTACGCCTACCCCACCGACAATCCATTAGCAGACATGAACGGCGATAGCATCCCCGACATAGCCATTAGCCGCATGTTGGTCTATGATGCCACCGAATGCCAACAACAAGTGGAAAAACTCATCGAATATGAACTTAACCCACCCACCGACCCACATTACTACGACCACCCTGTCATTACCTCAGGCTATCAAGAGGACAAATGGTTCACCATCACTTCCCAGATTGTCAACAATTTCTTGTGCAACAATTTAGGGAAACATGCCACCAACAATTACATGGTATATATTGAACAATATAACTCCGACCCCAACCCACCCGACTCCATTTGGTCGACGGCTCCCAACACAAATGCTGTTATGAACTATTTTGGACCCAATGGAACAAATTACATCCCATTGTCCATCGGTTATCTTGAACACTGGGACGACCAAGTCAACAATCAGCCCCTCATTGACGCCATGACAGAGGGAGGGTTCCTCACTTTCTATAGAGACCATTCAGGTGAAAGCACATGGTGCTGCCCTTGGTTAGAACGCGAGCATCTCTCTTTGATACATAATGAAAAACCTACATTCATTTTCTCCATCGGTTGCCTGACCAACGACTTTTGGGATAACTGGTCGTATTCAATGTGTCTTTCCGAGGCTTTCCTCAAAGAAAAAAATGGCGCTATCGGAGTTATCGGTGCAAACACGGTCACCTATTCACATTACAACGACCTCATCTCCTGGGGCATGCTCGATTACCTTTGGCCCGAATTCATGCCCTCTTTAGGCACCCAAAACGAACCCGATTTTTCGTATCCTTCATATTCCCTCGTCGCAGGCAAGTTGTTTCTCCGCCAACAATCTTTCTTACCTTACACTACCGACACAGTGAAAGTGGAACAAACACTCAACCTGTTCTCCTATTTGGGCGAAACTTATCTCAGTCTTTTCACGGAGGTACCACAACAGATGGAGATAGAAGCTGGCATTTACACCAATAGCCAGTCGCAATACACCATTACGGCAGAAAATGGCGCCACAATTTGTTTGTCATCTGATGGAGAAATCCTCATGGTAGCCAAAGCTACGGGACAACCACAAACCTTAACCTTTCCTATCTTGCCCGTTGGCGAGCGTCTCCACATCACCGTAACCAAACAAAACCGTTTCCGTTTTGAGCAGACCGCTAGGGTCGTTTCAAGTTCGCTACCTTTTGTGTATTTGAAGAATGCCGACCTCAATGACCAAGATGACAACGGTCAGTTCGATTATGGCGAATACGCCACGATAGACCTCACACTTCACAACTACAGCCTCGTGGATGCAGAAGGCGGAGAAGTCGAACTCCAGTGCGAGTCACCGTATGTAGAGATTCTCCAAAGCACAACACAATATCCCCCCATTGAAAGTGATTCCATCTATACTGTGAAAAACGCATTCAAACTTAGATTGAATAATAATGTACCCGACCAGAAGGACATCCTTCTTTTCGCCTATATCACCCAAGGCGAGAACACGCATAAAGAACCCATTCATATTACAGCCAACGCGCCACTGATCAATGTCCATCCTGAGTTCCATCCCATGACAGCTGAAGGGCTGCCTTCCACCCACATCAACACAGAAGGCAAATCTTTTATCACCTTCAATATCAAGAACATTGGCCATTCATCTATCGGAGTATTCAACTCCACTTTGGACATCAAAGCACCCTTCATCGAAGCCAAACCCTACCAGCACAAAGGTCTAGAACCTAATGAAGAATCATCAATCATATTTGAGCTAAATACCATGCCCAACGACATCACTGGAGCTTGGCTACAATCGCGGCTTGATATCCAATATGGGGATTATCGTGCCCATCTTGACACTATCATACAATACGGAGGCATATTTGAAGATTTCGAAACGGACACGTTTAATCCATTCTTCAAATGGACGAATATAGGAACGCACAAATGGGAGTATAGCAATGATGCTCCTTTTGAAGGACAGCGTTGCCTTGTTGCCACCGCCGACACCACTTACCATTCTATATTAAAAGCCCGATTAAAGAATCCTTACATTGCACACAACAGCAAAATTTCATTTTATTACCAAACTGGAGGAAATGAACATTTGGATTTCTATACCTTAAACCAAAGTCAAGCCATTTGCTTCTCCAATACTGAATGGAAATATGGCGAAGTGTTATACAACGGAAAAGACCATCAACTCAATTGGGAGTATCTCTTGTCGGACATCAACAGCTCGCAAGCCAAACTTGACGACCTATGCTTCCCGCCGATGCACACCACCATTGCCTACGCGGGTGATGACATAATAACATGCAATGAAACTTCTATTGAACTTGTCGACAGTTACGCCTACGATTGCAACACCATCAGATGGATTTCCGATGGTGACGGCATATTTGAAGACAATAGCATTGCAAATGCCATCTATGTCCCAGGCATCCAAGACTTGACCAATGGGAACGTGACACTGACACTTACCGCCTTTGGCAACGACACTATTGTCAGCAAGACACATATACGTTTTGTTGACGAAGTCAATTTGGGTGAAATCATTGGCGACAACGTGGTCAACAAATATTCCAACCCTGTCAGCCATTATTCCATTGAAAATCAAGATGGCATCAGGTATTTGTGGCAACTCGACCCCACCAGCGCCGGTACCATTTACGACCATAACGATGCAATCGACATTCTTTGGAACCTCCATGAAGGCGATGCTGAAGTCACCCTTTCGGTAATGGCTGACAATGGATGTACTATGGAACCTATCACCAAGTCCATCAGCCTCATTGGGTATTCCACCTCTGAATGGCACTCAACAGACTTCGACCTCTTCCCCAACCCGACGGACGGGAAAGTCAACCTTGTCATTGGCGAAACACTGCAAGGCAAAGCCATCGTTGAGGTCTACAACCTGTTAGGTGAACGCATGATGGTTAAGAGCCTCGGTCGTTTGCTGAAAGGCGAGACCATGAGCCTTGACCTAAATCACCTTGTTTCAGGGCTGTATATTATCAAGTTAGGCACCGAAAATGGAAGTTGCTCCAAGAAAGTGAGCGTAAGGTGACAATTATTGGAAAGGTTTTCCTATTTTTGCAGAGATATTTGACACGCTTTGCGTCACTGCGAGGCACGAAGCAGTCCAGAAAACAAACTTAATATCTGGATTGCTTCGTCGTTCCTCCTCGCAATGACGCAAAGCGACGCCAACAATTCAACAATTCAACGATTAAACAATCAACAAATCAACATCAATATGGTAAGCTACAAAGAATTAGGGCTCGTGAACACCCGTAAAATGTTCGCCAAGGCTGTGGACGGCGGCTATGCCATCCCTGCTTTCAATTTCAACAATATGGAACAGATGCAGGCCATCATCATGGCTGCCGTCGAGACCAAGTCACCCGTCATCCTTCAGGTGTCGAAAGGCGCGCGCAACTATGCCAACCAGACCTTGCTGCGCTACATGGCCCAAGGCGCTGTGGAATACGCCAAGGAACTCGGTTGCGCCCATCCTGAGATCGTCCTTCACCTCGACCATGGCGACAGCTTCGAGCTGTGCAAGTCGTGCATCGACATGGGCTTTTCGTCGGTGATGATCGATGGCTCTGCCCTGCCCTACGACGAGAATGTTGCCCTCACCCGCAAGGTCGTCGACTACGCCCACCAGTTTGATGTGACCGTGGAAGGCGAACTCGGCGTGTTGGCCGGCGTGGAAGACGAAGTGGCCGCCGAAGAGAGCCACTACACCAAGCCCGAGGAAGTCATCGACTTCGTGACCAAAACTGGCGTGGACAGCCTGGCCATCAGCATCGGCACCTCGCATGGCGCCTACAAGTTCACTCCCGAGCAGTGCACCGTCGACCCCGCCACGGGTCGCCTCGTGCCGCCTCCGTTGGCTTTCGACGTGCTCGAAGCCATTGAGAAGAAACTGCCTGGTTTCCCGATTGTACTGCATGGCTCATCATCGGTGCCGCAAGACGAGGTCGATACCATTAATCAATATGGTGGCTCGTTGAAGGCTGCCGTCGGCATCCCTGAGGAGCAACTCCGCAAGGCCGCCAAGAGCGCCGTCTGCAAGATCAACATCGACAGCGACAGCCGCCTAGCCATGACCGCTGCCATCCGCAAGGCCTTCGCAGAGAAGCCCGCCGAGTTCGACCCGCGCAAGTACCTCGGTCCCGCCAGAGACAATATGAAGAAGCTTTATATGCATAAGATCATCAATGTCTTGGGGTCGAACGACAAGTTGGAGCAGGCTTAAAGAAGCATTTTACAGTCTTGCTAGAGAAAAATCCGTCAAATTGTTTGGCGGATTTTTCTCTTTTGGCGAAAAGTTGTATTTTTGCAACAATTACAAATCATAATACCATGAGCGAAGCAACATTGAAAGGCCTGTTGGATTACCTATATAGCACTCTTACCCCCGACAACATGCGTTGGATGGCGATACATTTGATGGCTCACGCTGATGCCGATGAGGGAAAAGTGAAGGCATACACCATAGAGGAACTGCATCAAATGGTTGCTGCAGGCGAACAACAATTTGCAGAAGGAAAATGGCAAGACTCGGAAGACATGTTCCGAGAATTGGAAGAAGAATTTGCGGCTGAAGAACTTCATCACACCGAAGCCGTATGATAGTTAGATGGAATGACG
>JAEEGI010003904.1_pt1 | contig 35233 bp, 25 predicted proteins | sample 8958751 | NCBI WGS metagenome assembly JAEEGI01 (sample SAMN16246545, study PRJNA631951) | gut metagenome | biome: gut microbiome; feature: rumen; material: KS-attached | host: Bos | place: Iran: Karaj | collected 2018-10 | reverse complement strand
CAGTCGACGACCTTTCCGACCATGGGGGTCGCGGTCTCGTCAGCGACGTACAGCTTGAAGTTGTAGATGTTGTAGACAGCGTTGAGCCAGACGGCCTCGTAGGTTCCGTAGGGGTCGTAGACCCTAGCGCCAGCTGCCTCGGCGGAGCTCTTCACGGTCTTGGTGGCCCTCCATCCGTTGACGTAGGCATCGTCCGCGTGAGCGTAGATGCTGTCGATGGTGCGCCTGACGGACTCTCCCTTGTAGGTGTAGTTGTCGACGTAGTTGTCGGTGTCAGCGAAGATCATGAGGTAGAGGTCGTCGCCCTTGTAGAACCTGGTGGAATCGAATCCGCCGAAGGCTCCGTTGACGGAGACAGCGGGGGAGACGTAAGCCACTCCGGTGTCCAGGATGGTGACGTTGGATCCGATCACAGGAACGGTGGCGGGGGTGGTCGCGCCGCTGGTGAAGATGCTCTCATCGACTCCGACGAACATCCTGCTCGCTGCGAAGCTTCCAGCCTCGGTCAGGATCTTTCCGTAGACGTAGACGGTCTGGTACATGACGAAGCTTCCGTCCTTGGCGTCGATGGTTCCGGGAACGGTGGAGGTTCCTCCGACCTCGGGAGACCCGATGACGACGTCTCCGGAGTTGGTGAAGACTCCGGGGATGGACAGGGCGCCGGCCTTGAACGAGCTGTTCGCGGCTGCGTCGATGCTTCCGATGACGTTGGCGGTTCCCTTGGCGTCGGTTCCGATGACGGCGCTGGCTCCCTCTCCGAGGTTGAAGATTCCGTTGACGTTGAGGTCGTTGGCGGTCGTGTAGGCGGCTCCGTCGACGATGTCGAGGATGGCGCCTGCGTTGACGTTGGTGGACTTTCCGACGGCGACGTTGGCATCGGAGCCTCCGAGAGCGGCGGTTCCGGCGACAGAGAGGTCTCCGTCGATCCTGACGGTCTTGATTCCGGTGAGGTCGAGGGTTCCGGGAACGTCGGCGTTGCCCTTCACGACGAAGCTTCCGACGGTCTCGCTGTCGGTCTCGAGGACCTTGATGGATCCGGGGACGGCGAGGTTGCCGTTGACGAGGACGGTCGCGCTGGGAGTGATGACGACATCTCCGTTGGCGGTGAGGTCTCCGTTGGCGGTGAGGTTGAACTCGTCATCTGCGGTGGTCTTTCCGAGGGCGATGTTCTTCGCGGAGATGAAAGACTTGGGTCCGAAAGACGACTCTCCGGTCAGGGCGACGTCGTTGACAGCCTCTATGATAGCGCTGTGTCCGAGGACAAGGCCTTCCATGTTGACGGAGTCTCCGGTGATGTGGGCGAATGCGGACGCGTACACGGTCTTTCCTTCGACGGCGTTGGTGGCTTGGACGATCAGGCTGTCCTTGAACTCTCCTGCGACGGAGACGTCCTTCGCTTCGATGACGACGCCTTCGCCAGCATCGGCATCGGCGATGGTGGCCTTCTCGGCGGCCTCGATCATGAGCCCGTCTCCGGCGACGAGGGAGCCGGTGGAGGTGAGCGACTTCTTGGCGGCGAGCTTCGCGTAGTCACCGAGGGTGGCGTTGGCGAAGGTGATGTTCTCGGCGGTGAGGTTGAATCCGTTTCCGGCGACGAAGTTGTCGAGCGAGCTGACGTCTCCTGCGACGTTGACGTTACAGTTGTTGCCGAGGTTGATCGTTCCAGCACCGGAAAGGGTGTTGAGGGTCAGAGTGCTGTTGTCGCCAGCGTAGACGTTTCCGTCGACGACGAGGTCTCCGATGGTGTACGAGGCGGCGACGTTTCCGTCCGCGACGCTGCGTACGACACCGGTTCCGGCGACGGCGACCTTGTCCGCGTTGATGCCGTATCCGACGAGGGCTCCTGCGACATCGAAGACGGTTCCCCTGAGGGACCTCTCCGCGATGACGGCCGCTCCCTCGGGGATGGCGATGTCCTGGTAGAAGGTGTAGTCGTTGGTGAGGTAGACCTCTGCGTCCTGAGCGAACTTGGGGGCTACGCCCTCTCCGATGTTCTGGTTGACCCTTACGAGTCCGGAGAGAGTGGCGGAAGCGTCGGCCGCGGCGGGCTCGATGACGCTGTTGACGAGGACTCCGCCCTCAGGGCTCTTGTAGAGCACGGCGTTGGTGGCGTTGACGAGGGTGATCGCTCCGTCTCCGATGACGAACTTTCCGTTTACGGAGTCGGCAGCGGTGGAGTCGAACGCGAATCCGTCGAGGGACAGGGTTCCGGCCTCGAAGGCTCCGGACCTGACGAAGATGGTCTTTCCGGATCCGTTGAGGCTGACGTCTCCGACGGAGTTGTCGCCGTACATCTCGATGATGCTTCCGATCTTGTCTTCCTTTCCAGCGATGAAGGACAGGGGAGCGATGGTGTTGACTCCCTCGTTGGTGAAGTAGGCTCCTGCGATCTGCGAGGAGTAGGTGCTGAAGGGCACGTTGAACACGAAGGACCCGTTGACGATGGTCTTTCCGTTGGTTATGACGAAGTTACCGGGGTTGGCATCGAGGATTCCGTTGACGGTGAGCTTGGCTCCGTTTATGACCTCGACGGTGTTGCCGCTTCCGATCTTGAGGGTGACTCCCGCGGGAATGACGGTGTCCTCGGAGATGTAGACGTGGTTCCTCTTGATGAAGATGACGTCGCCGGGCTGAGCCTCTTCGAGGGCCCTCTTGAGGTTGGTGAACTTGGTGGTGATTCCGGACTCGACGAGGACGTCGCTGTTGACGATGTCGATGTTGGTCTCGCTGGTAGGGGTGTTCTTGAGGATCAAGGTTCCCTGGACGTCTATCGGGATCATACCGTTGCGGAAGATACCTCCGTCCTCGACCGTGACGGTCGCCCTGCTGGTGATGGTGATGGAGTTGGCCTCGGTCATGTCGATGGTCATTCCGCTGGGGATGACGGTATCGGAGTCGAAGACGATGTCTCCGTAGACCTTGATGTAGTCGGGGTTGGCTGCGAGAGCCTTGTCGAAGGTCGTGTAGTAGTGGTAGTTGTCCTTCATGTAGTACACGGCGTTCAGGGTGATTCCCGGAGCGGACTTGGACTTGATGACGAGGGGAACGGCGGTCTTCACGGTTCCGGTGACGGTGAGGGTACCGGTTCCAGCGATGGGCGCGGACTCCCTGTTCTCGATCATGGTTATGTAGGAGGTGACGAGAAGGAGGGATCCCTCGTTGAGGCCGATGTTGACGTCAGCGGGGAAGGTCATGTCCTCGTTGAAGAGGGCCTTGTCCCCTGCGATGATCACGTTGGAGTAGTCGCCGGTGCTGACAGGGGTCCCTGCGAGCATGACGTTGGTTCCGTTGCTGGAAGCGATGACTCCCTTGACGTTGTTGATGAAGATCTGCTCCTTCGCGTCGTCGTAGAACTCCGCGGATCCGTTGAGGTTGTTTGCCTCGAAGGTGGACCCGTTCTTCATGACGACAGCGTAGAGGGAGTTCTCGGAGCTGTTCGCATTGACGACCTTGTTGTTGACGATCCTTCCGCTGAACTTTCCGTTGTTGGTGAAGGTTCCGTAGTTGACGATCGAATCCGAGGTTCCGAAGACCTGCTCGAGGCTTCCGGTGTTGGAAACGACGAAGGTCGATCCGTCCTGGTTGGTCATCCCGCTGTACGTGGCCTTTCCGTTGATGGCGATGTTGGACCCGGACTCGGCGATGACACCGCCGAGGAAGGTGGGCTCAGCGCTGTTGATGGTGAGGTCTCCGCCGTTCTTGACGGTGACTCCGTTCAGGGTCGCGTTTCCGGACTCGGCGATGGTGAGGTCGCCGAAGACGTTGGCGAATGCGCCGTCGAGAAGAACGAATCCGTTCTGCCCGTTGACGGTGACGATGCCGTTGATGTTGGCGGATGCCTGGCTGTCCACGACGAACGTGGGCTGGGCAGAGGTTCCCTCCTCGCAGACAACCTTTCCCCTGATGTCGGCGGAGCCGGACGCGATCTTGACGTAAGATCCGCTCTTGAGCGTGAGCGTCACGCCTTCGTTGACGATGAAGGTGTTGTTTGCCACGATGAACTGCGTGTTTTCGACGGCGAGATCTCCGTCTACGACGATAACCTGGAGCTTGCTCCCGATTATGCTCGCATCGAGGGTACCGTGGATGTACAGGGTCTTGTCGTCGTCCGCCGCGTCTGCGGGCATGGAGACGGCGAGACAGGACACCACGATAGCCAGCACTGCGGCTATGGCAAGGATGCTTCCCTTGCTCCTGAATGCATTTGCTATTTCGAATTCCATAGAACATCTGCTCCTATGAACCGGGACTCAGCGCCCGGAAGCTCCGGCACGTATTATGCGTGCCGAACGGTCGGTCCAGGTCTAGCGCCCTGACTAGGGCATCCCAACCCAAACGAACAGAACTCTATGGCTCTCTTGATATTTATTTAATTATAATTTCGAAGGTCAGCGGGGCTGCTCTGGCTTCGGGTCCTTGGCGACATCCACCTTCTTCCTCTGGCGGCCGCCCGTCTTCTTCAGCTTCCCCTGTCCCAGCGCCCACTCGAAGCTCTTCTGCTCCGCAGGCGTTATTAACACGCGGTCCCCTTTGGCATACTTCTTCCCGCTGACCCAGTTCGTGAAGGGGGATAGGACCTTGTACTCGTCGGCGTCCATGACGATCTCCTTGACGTTCGGCCTGCCCTTCATCTCGGAGTAGGTTCCGGCGAACGTCTTCACGTGGCCTCCGGCGACCTCGATCATGCTGGTGCAGACGGTGTCCAGGAAGTACCTGTCGTGGGTGACAGCGATGATCGTCCCGTTGTACTCGTTAAGAGCCTCCTCGATCGCGTGCTTCGCGGGGATGTCCAGATAGTTCGTGGGCTCGTCCAGGACCAGGAGGTTGGTCTGGTCCAGGAGCAGGATGCACATCGCCACCCTGGCCCTCTGGCCTCCAGAGAGCGTGGATATCGGGCGTTCGACGTCCTCGCCTTCCAGCAGGAACCTGGAGAGCATGCTGCGCGCGTCCGCCCTCCTCTCCTTGCCGATGATCTGGAGCAGCTGCTCCTCGGCGGTGAGCTTCATGTCCAGGCGCTCGTGGTGCTGGGAGTAGTACCCTATCTTGGCGCCGGGGGCCATCCACAGCTCCCCCTTGGACGGGATCTTCCCCAGAAGGGCCCTCACCAGGGTGGTCTTGCCTTCCCCGTTGGAGCCGAAGACCCCTATCTTGTCGCCCTTCTGGATGTCCAGGTCCACCCCTTCCAGGATGGTCCTCCCTCCGAGCTCCACCGACAGCCCCTTGGTGGTCAGGACGTTCTTGCCGGATTTGTGGGCGGCCTGGATCCTCACGGTTATCTCCCTGCTCTCCTCCGGCTTCTCCTTCTGCTCCATCTTGGAGATCATCTTCTCCCTGGTCTTGTGGGTGGTCATGTACCACTGGTCCTTGTGGAGCTCCTTCGCGATCTCCTCCTGCCTCTTCTTCTGGGTGGCGTACTTCCTGTACTCCTTCTCCATGCGGTCCAGGTCCAGCATCTTCTTCATGACGAAGTCGGAGTAGTTCCCCTTGTACTCCCTGGACTTCCCGTTGGAGATCTCCAGCATCCTGGTGGCTATCTTGTCGAGGAAGTACCTGTCATGGCTTATCACTAGGACGGCGCAATGTGTCTTCAGGAGGTAGTCCTCCAGCCATTCCACAGTGTTGATGTCCAGGTGGGAGGTGGGCTCGTCCATGACGAGAAGGTCGCAGTCGTTCGCCTGCACCACGATGCGGGACAGCATGACCTTGGTCCTCTCCCCTCCGGACAGGGAGTCCATCGTCCTGTCCATCATGTCTGGGTCCAGGCCGACCTTCTCCAGAGCCGCCCTCTTCCCGCCCTCGTCCTCTATATCGGACTTAGCCAGCTGCGACTCCAGCTCCGCGCTCTCCTCGGCCAGGGCGTTCCAGTCGATGTCCCCGCCTTTGGCCATCTCCTCGTCGATCTCGGCCAGCCTGCGCCTGATCCTCTCGATGTGGCCGTAGGGCCTTCCCAGGACGTCCCTCACTGTGTACTCCGCGGAGGACTCGGCGAACTGCTCCAGATAGCCTATCCTCTCGGTGTTGCGGGTGAGCTCGCCCGTGTCCGGCTTCATCTCCCCCAGCAGGATCTTCAGAAAAGTGCTCTTCCCAGCGCCGTTGACGCCTATCAACCCTATGGCGTCGCCTTCGTTTATCTGGAGGCTGACGTCGGTCAGGACCTTCACGGGTCCGAATGCTTTAGCGATGGCCTGGGCTTTTAGGAGCATGACGGTAGGTTAACACCATCAGATAGATGATTCTTCGGTCGGGACGTGCTCGTCGAGAAGCCTTGTCGGCACCGTCCTCCCGCCGGTGAGCTCGTCGAGCCTCCGGAGCAGCTCGTCCGCCCTGTCGACGAGCACCCACACCTTCAGGTCCACCCTCTCGGAGTAGCTGCACTCCGGACGCTTGGCCATCAGGTCCCTGAACCTGCTCTCGAACACGCTGTACCTGTCATACGGCAACGGGAACATGAACACGGCGCAGGCGCGCATCGTCGCCACCTTCGCGGCAGCCAGAGCCTCCGAGGCGGTCCCGGAGTAGGCATGCACCAGCCCTCCGGTCCCGAGAAGGGTCCCGCCGAAGTAGCGTATTACGACGACCATGGAATCGGACAGCCCGGTCCCCCTCAGCGAGGCCATCATGGGCCTCCCCGCGGTCCCTGACGGCTCCCCGTCGTCGCTGAACCTCTCGTTCCCTCCGTACGTGGCGGCGTAGCACCTGTGGGTGGCCTCCGGATGCTCCCTCCGCATCCTGGCGAGGTTCTCGGCCAGCTCGGACTCGTCCCTGCATCCCATGGCCATCCCGATGAACCTGGATCCTTTGATAACGGTCTCGAAGACGCCCTCGCCGACGACGGTCCGATAGTCGCTGGAGCCCATGGGTCCACCTTGGAAAAGTGAAAGATAAAGGGTTTGTGCGGCCGGAGCCGCTGCAGGATCAGGCCTGCTCCCTGTGGTTGTTCTCGGTATAGGTCTGAGCCTCGTCGAACTCCCTCTGGATCTCGGCGGAAGGCTCGGGGGTCGCGAGCGACACGACGACTCCGACGATCAGAGCAATGACGAATCCGGGCAGGAGCTCGTAGATCCCGGTGCTGGCGGTGAGGAAGGTGTTCCACAGGATGACCACCAGGAATCCGGTGATCACGGACGCCAGAGCGCCGTAGAGGTTCATCCTCTTCCAGTACAGGGACAGGATCATCAGAGGCCCGAAGGCGGCCCCGAATCCGGCCCAGGCGTACGACACCAGGCCCATGATGTTGCTGCCTCCGTAGAGGGCGAGCAGCAGAGCCAGGACGGCCACTATCACGACGACCAGCCTCGCGATCCACATGAGCTTCCTGGGCTGGGAGCTGTACTTCTCGTACTTTCCGAGGATGTCGTTGGTGATCGAGGAGGAAGCGACGAGCAGCTGGGAGTCCGCGGTGGACATGATGGCCGCCATCACCGCCGCGAACAGGAGTCCGGCGATGATCGGGGCGAACAGGTCGCCGGCCATCATGATGAAGATGTGCTCGGCGTTGAAGCTCGGGTCGAGCAGGGCGGCCTCTCCGACGTACACCCTTCCGACCATTCCGATGAGGATGGCCGCGGAAAGAGCGATGACGATCCAGATGACCGAGACCCTCCTGGAGATCTTGACCTCCTCGGGGTCCCTGATGGACATGTACCTGACGACGATGTGGGGCATGCCGAAGTATCCGAACGCCCACGCCAGCAGGGACAGGATCGCGATGAATCCCATCTGGACGCCTCCGTCCCAGAACAGGTTCGTGAACTGCTCCACGCCGACGGCTTCCCATCCGGCCTCCAGCTCGCTCCATCCTCCGAGATGCCCGATGGCGGCCATGGGGACGACGAGGACGGCGACCAGCATCAGGAGGCCCTGGAAGAAGTCGGTCCAGCAGACGGCCTTGTACCCTCCCATGAAGGTGTAGATGATGATGATCACACCGCCGATACCCATGGCGAGCTCGAAGGAGATCTCGGGGAAGATGGTCTGCAGGGTGACTCCGCATCCCTTGAATCCGGACGCGACGTAGATGACGAAGAAGAACAGGATGATGATCGCGCAGATGAACCTGAGATACCCCTTCTCGTCCTTGTAGCGGTTGGAGAAGAACTCGGGCACGGTCAGGGAGTTCCCTGCGACCACGGAATGCTTTCTGAGCTTCTTGGCGACGAACAGCCAGGAAAGATACGAACCGGCGGCCAGCCCGATACCGATCCAGGCCTCCCCCAGTCCGAACAGGAGGACGGCTCCGGGAAGTCCCATGAGGAGCCAGCTGCTCATATCCGAAGCCTGCGCGGACAGGGCGGTGACATATGGGTTCATCGAACGTCCGCCCAGGATGTAGTCCTCCATGTTGGAGGAGCGCTTGTAGAAGTAGAATCCCACTCCCAGCACCAAGGCGAAGTAGATGATGAACGCTATCAGCACTTCGACATTCATTAATGCACCGAGCCGTCAATTACATTTAATCACATAAAAACACATTGTTTTCCCAAATATATACTGATACGACATTCGTAGGAAATTCTACGAAATCAATCAAAAATAAAGGGTTTTGAAAAGGTTTTACATCGTTCCGAACGGCAGTTTCTGACGTTCAGGCGTTGTGCTTCTGCATGAACCTGGGCCCCTTCCAGTTGAGGTCCCCAAGCAGGTGCATGATGGCGGGCACGATGTAGGTGCGGACGATCAGTGCGTCGCACAGGATGGCGAAGCACAGGGCGAACCCGAACTGCTGGAGCATCACCATGGACGACAGCATGAGGGTTCCGAAGGCCCCTCCCATGATCAGGCCGCAGATGGTGATGACCGATCCGGTGTGGGTGACGGCGTGGTGGATGGCCTCGTCGTTGGACATCCCCTTGAGGACGTTCTCCCTGATGCGGGTGGTCAGCAGGATGTCGTAGTCCATACCCAGGCCGAGGCATATGACCAGCAGGATGAGCGGGATCAGCCAGGTGACGTCCACCCCCAGGATCTCCGTGAACAGGAGGTGGGTGACGGCCAGGGTCCAGCATATGCTCATCAGGATGGTGAGCACGGACCTGATAGGTATCAGGTAGGACCTCATCACTATGAACAGGAGCACGATGATCAGCACCACGACGAGTATCTCGATGGTGGTGAACTCGTTGCTCACATCCTTCGACACATCGTACATGACCGCGGCGGTTCCTGTGACCCAGCTCTCGACGAGCAGCTCGCTTCCGTGCTCCTTGTTCACATCGCCGATGAACGCGTCCACCTTCTCGGATGCGGAATCGATGCTCCTCATCGAGATCGGAGCCATGGCGGCGTCCTGGGTGGAGAATGTGACGGTGAAGAAGTTGACGTCACCGTTCCCCGCCTTGGCGAACTCCCCTCCGATGGACCTGCTGGAGCTGTTCACAACGTAATCGATGGAGGGCCCGCTCAGAAGGATGAGGGCCTCGTCGGACATTCCGGCGGAACGCATGGCGTTGACCGTCTCCATTACGTAGAGAGCCTGGGTCCTGGGAGTGGATTCCATTACCTTAATGACGATCTGCGTCGCCGTCGGATCGGCTTTGCCTTCAGCGGCCAGGGCGGCTTCCGCCGCTTTGACGCTGGCGTCCCATACGAACGGACCGGAAGCGGCCGCCACGTTGGGATCTTCCCCTATCGAGGCGCATAGGCCGTCGATATCCATCTCCTTGAAGCTGTCTGTCCATGTCAGCAGCTTCGATCCTGGGGCCAACGGGTTGTCCATCACGGTGGCGATGGGCTCGCTGGACTCGATCAGGACGTAGTTGGGCATGAACATCCCAAGATCGGCGTACTCTCCGATGAGGTCCATCCCATCTCCGGACTCGCCGGTCTGCATGGAGCTGATCATGTCGTAGGAGGTCTCCGCGTTAAGGGCGACGTAGGCCGCGGGAACGGAAACGAGTATTGTCGCGACGACGATTATCTTGGCGTGCTTCAGCGAGAACCTCGAGGACTTCTCGAAGTACCTCTCGCCGAGCCTTCCGCACCATCCGAACCATCCCTTGGTGGCCTTTCCGCCGGGCTCGAAGGCTTCCATGGTGGTGGGCCAGAAGATCTTGTCGCGGACGAGCTCGAGAATAGCGGGTATGAGCGTGAGGGCCGCCAGAAGGGCGATGAGGATTCCCAGCGCCAGGCAGATTCCCATGGTGGAGACCATGCTGATGGAGCAGATGGACATGACCCCGAATCCGATCATGACGGATGCTCCGGAGGTGGCGATCGACTCGCCGGCCCACTTGATGGCCTCGTGGAGGGCTCCGTCGTGGCCGAGGCCGGCGCGAAGCCCTTCCCTGTAGCGTGCGATGATGAAGATGCAGTAGTCGCACCCGGCACCCATCATCGCGACCAGGAGCATCATCTCCGTGATGAAGAAAATGTTCATGATCTGGCCTATTCCGAAGATGAGAGCCAGAACGACGACGAACGCCACTCCGATGGTCAGAGGGGGCGTTCCGGAGGAGACGAAGGACCTGAAGAACAGTCCGACGAGGATGAGGATCAGAAGAACGGTGAACGGATCGATCCTGGAGACGTCCTCGAGCGCTCCGACCGAGAGGTCGTGGGTGATCGCGGTCGTTCCGGTCACGTAGACGCGGACGTCCTCGAAATCCGTTTCCGAGGTCTCCTGGATGTACTTGGTCTTCATCTCGCCGATGAAGGCCCTCAAATTGTCTGTATCGTCGATGATCGAGCCGCTGAAATCCCCATAGACCGCCGCGCCTAGGATGATCCCGCCTTCGAGACCCTCTTTGGTCTGCTTTCCCAGACTGACGAACGGCTTGTCGGTGGACAGCTTTGGATTGCCTTTCTCATCGACATAAGACGCGCCGTTCTCGGCGAGATACAAGAGGAAGCCCTCCGCGAGCTTAGCCTCTTCCTTATCGGAGTACTCCATCAGCACGATTGGAAGTGCCGAGGTGTCCACGCCGCTGCTAGGATAGTACTCGTTCAGTACAGCAAGGCCCATGACGGACTCGGAGTCCTCTGCTGCCATCTCGTTGACGTCATATTTCATGACCTCCCCGGATTTGAGGGCCATCGGGACAGCGCAGATCAGGATTACGACCCAAATAACGACGATAAGCTTGGCATGCCTAGTGATGCCATCTGCCAGCCTATCGAAAATCATGTTGGGCCGTAATTTAGCCTAGTATATAACGAATTCTTAGTTTTCTTCTTAATTATCCTTTATTTTCTGCTTGTATCTGACCTTGGCAGGAGCGATGGATGCCCTCACTTTTCTGCCGCAGAAGGTTGTGCCGTTCAGGGCTTTCATGGTGGCGGAAGCGACAGATGCGTCCACTTCCACGAAAGTCGAGACGTTGCCGATCCCGATCCTTCCGATCTTGTCCTCCCCTATTCCCGAGGACCTCATCACGTAACCAACGATATCGGAACGGGAAGCGCCCAGCTCCTTGGGGATGTCGAGGGCGATTACGGTAAGATCGGCATCGCGTGGAGCTCTCTGGTTTCCTTTGGAGACGGCATGCTTGGCGACGACCTCGACACGCTTGGACTTGCGAGCGGAATCGTGCTTGGACTCTTCCTCGACATGCATAGCTTTCAGCTCGAGATTGGAGATCTGGATCTTCGGGATCTGCTTCCTGCTGACACGCTCGATCGTCCTGTCCATGTATTCCTCGTAGGAGGGGATCCTCCTGTCCTCGCGAGGCGTGACGAACGTAAAGGCGACACCGGTCCTCCCTGCCCTTCCGGTCCTTCCGATACGGTGGGTATAGGCTTCGGGATCGAGAGGAGCATCGTAGTTGACGACGCATTCGATATTGTCGATGTCGAGGCCTCTGGCTGCGACGTCGGTGGCGACGAGGATGTTCATCCTGTTCGCTTTGAATCCGCGGATGGTCCTCTCCCTTCTGTTCTGGGGCATGTCTCCGTGGATGGCGCCTATGCTGATGCCCTCCTTGCTCATGCCCTCGTACAGGTCGTCGACCATCTTTTTTGTGGAGCAGAATATGACCATCTTGGGGTTCCCGTTGGCCATTATGTCGCGAAGAACGTCCATCTTGCCGTTCCTCTTTACCTCGACATAATACTGCTTGACGAGCTCAGGAACGAGTGAATCGTGAGAGACGGAGACTTCGATAGGATCCTTCATGGAACGCTCTGCGACAGCGCGGATCTCGTCCGACATGGTAGCGGAGAACATCAGGGTCTGCCTGTGCTCTGGGACCATGGCGATGATCTTGTCCATGTCATCGATGAATCCCATGTCCAGCATCCTATCGGCCTCGTCGAGAACAAGCTCTTTGACGGTATCGAAGTGAAGATATCCCTTTTCGCAAAGATCGATGATTCTCCCAGGGGTTCCTACAACCACATCGCAGCCTGCCTTGAGGCCTTTCACCTGTTCCGAGTACGGGGCCCCACCATAGACCGAAACGACTGCATGATGGGTGTATTTAGTCAGATTGCGAATCTCATTGGATACCTGTTCTGCGAGCTCCCTCGTAGGGACCATTATCAAGGTGGTAGGGGTGGAAGAACCGGATTTGGTGCGTCCTATTGCCACTATGGAGTATGCCCCGGTCTTTCCCGTACCTGTCTGAGCCTGACCGAACATATCCTTTCCAGCCATTCCTTCAGGTATCGATTGAAGCTGGATCGGTGTAGGCTCTGTCCATCCCATTTCGGCGATGGCTTTGCATAACCTCTTGTTTATGCCTAATTCATTGAAAAGTGACATTTAAACCTCTGAAAAACAACACAATGATTGCAAATTCGGGAGTGGTGTATGTGTCCCCATATATAAGCATGTCTAAAAGCTAAAATGCTGGACTGAATGCTGGATAGTTACAAAAAGTTTATATCGAACAACTAGGATGGGGTGGCAACCGCACTGCGGCAGTGGTGTAGGGGTTAACACTTAACCTTGCCAAGGTTAGACCTCGGGTTCGATTCCCGGCTGCCGCACTCGTTTCTTAATTCATTCACTTCTTTGGGAATCCTATCGAAAAATGGTCTCCCGAGAACTTACGCCCTCGGGAGCAGTAGTGTAGGGTGTGCATGTATCAGATCGAAATCCGACTATTCCTGTTCCCGGTTACAGAGGCCTGCATGCCCAGACCTATCCTAAGGATGTTTCTTGCCGCGTTCACATCACGATCGAGAACCAGCCCGCATATGGGACATTCGTGTACACGTACCCCTAGGCCCTTATGAACAAATGACCTGCATGCGGAACATACCTGTGAAGTGAACATGGGATTAACGAACACGACTTGCACTCCTGCTTCGTCTGCTTTGTATTCAATCATCTCCACGAATGTTCTCCATGCCGCTGTGCTCTGACTTCTTCTTCCTGCACGTGTGTGATAATGCTCTATCATCTCCTTTACATCGATATCTTCCAGAGCTATCATCGAATAAGTCTCGACGACTTCTGTGGAACGCTTATGCATCTCGTCCTTCACCCGGTTGTTGTAATGCTCGAAAAGGTGAACGAGTCTCCTCTTGTACCTCTGATGCTCAGCGGTTCCTACTTCGTAGAGGCCCATCTTCCTCTGGATCTTCGCCATATCAGAAACCATCTTGTCGAACAGCTTCTTGTTGTCATAAACAGTCCCGTCGGAGAAGACAGCCAGATTGTACAGGCCGAGATCTACTCCGACAGGATTGTCGCCTTTTGGACTTATTTTAGATTCCGATTCATTGTTCTGAATGAACGAGATGACGGCATACCACTTTCCCGTCGGTGATCTGGAAATCGTGCAAGAGAATGGGGCTCCGTCTATGCGCCTGTGCACTACGCATTTCACCTCACCTATCCCATGAAGCCATATCTTACCCTCAACCTCGAGTCTGACATTTCTCTTGAACTTCGGATAAGAGAACGAACCGTATCTTTCCGAACTTTTGGGAGACGGAGGAACGAGTTTCTCCTTGCTTGTACTCTGCAGCTGCCTGAACTTGTTGAAAGAATTGAAGACGCGACGAGATACGTCATTCAGACAGTCCGGAAAGACCTCTTCCAAACGAGGATCCTCCAGTTTCAGCACATAATCGCAGTATTCCTGTATGGAATCCTGGCTCAGGAACGTTCCGTCAGCCTCGTACGCCTTCCTGCACATCTCTACCTCCCTATTGTAGGCGGATCTGCAGAGCTCCAGAACAGAATCCATCTGCCTCCTCTGAGCCCTGGACGGATACAGCCTGAACTTCGCGCTTCTGAACCTGGTCATCGAAGATCAATCGGGAATACGATTGATAACCCGGACAGTGGCGAGATAAGGTTGTTAAGAATGGTCCGGGCCGGAGCCCGGTAATGAGTTGAAATCAGAGCTCAAGCGCTCTTGGCGGCATTGACGTAGTTGTTCCACGCCTGCTCGAGGTCGGGCCTCTGGATGGTGTCCATCACGTACTGGGCGAACTCGTCTCCGGTAGCTCCAGTGTTCCTTCCAGTCATGACGAGCTTCTTCTCGAACTGGCAGCAGATGTCGAGAGCCATCTCGAGCTTCCTTCCCTTCTCGCCCTCTCCGATGTGGTTCATCATGAGAGCGACAGCCTTGATCATGCTGCAGGGATCGGCGTACTGGGCCCTTCCCTCGGTGACCATCCTGGGAGCGGATCCGTGGATGGCCTCAAACATGGCATACCTCTTTCCGAGGTTGGCGGATCCTGCGGTTCCGACTCCTCCCTGGATCTGGGCGGCCTCGTCGGTGATGATGTCTCCGTAGAGGTTGGGAAGGACGAACACGCGGAAGTCGCTCCTCCTTGCAGGGTCGATCAGCTTCGCAGTGGCGATGTCTATGAACCAGTCGTCCCACCTGACCTGGGGGTAGTCCTTGGCGACCTGCTCGGCGATGCTGAGGAACTTTCCGTCGGTGGTCTTGATGATGTTCGCCTTGGTGACGAGGGAGACGTAGTTCAGGTTGTTCTTGGCTGCGTAGTCGAATCCGAGCCTGATAATCCTCTCGGTTCCTTGAGTGGTGGCGACGCAGAAGTCCATGGCCAGGTCGTCGGTGACATTGAGGCCGTCGCTTCCCATGACATAGGAACCCTCGGTGTTCTCCCTGAAGAAGGTCCAGTTGATTCCCAGCTCGGGAACTGAGACGGGCCTGACGTTCGCGAACAGGTCGAGCTCCTTCCTCATGGCGACGTTGGCGCTCTCGATGTTGGGCCAGGGATCTCCCTTCTTGGGGGTGGTGGTGGGCCCCTTGAGGATGACGTGGCATTTCTTCAGCTCTGCCAGGGTGTCGTCGGGGATGGCCTTCATGACCTCCACGCGCCTCTCGATGGTGAGGCCGTCGATCTGCCTTATCTCCACCTTTCCTGCCTTGATCTTGTCTGCCAGAAGGAACTCCATGACCTTCTGGGCGGATGCGCAGATGTACGGACCGATTCCGTCTCCGCCGCAGACTCCGATGATGAGCTTGTCGAGCTTGGAGTAGTCGGTCCAGTCACCCTCGCCCTTGAGGACCTCGACCCTCTCGAGCTGCTTTCTGAGAAGGGCGCCGAACTTCTCCTGCGCCGCTTTGATGGCCTGTTCATCAACCATTGGTATCGTCCGCTCGAACGGAATTATCTTATTAAAACTATAACAGACGGAAGCGGATAAAAGCAGAAAGGAATGGTAAGGTGGCCGTCCGGAAGCGGACGGCCGGTTTTGATCAGAAGAGCTTGGGCTTCTTGCTGTTGTACACGGCGTAGATGGCCTTGTAGAGCATGTACTCGTCCGCTTTGGAGGTGACCTCCACGGGCGCGTGCATCGAGAGCACGGGGATGCCGATGTCGACGGTGTCGATGTTGTGAACGGAGATCTCGGATGCGATGGTTCCTCCGCCTCCGATGTCAATCTTTCCGAGCTCGCCCATCTGCCAGGTGACTCCCTCTTCCCTGAAGATGCTGAGGATGTAATCCATCATCTCGGCGGACGCGTCGTTGGTGCTGTACTTTCCTCTGGAGCCGTCGTACTTGGAGATTATGGGCCCGTAGTTGAGATAGGCGCAGTTGGTGGTCTCGTACACGTCTCCGAACGCGGGATCGAAAGCGGATCCGACGTCGGCGGAGAGGCAGATGGAGTTGCGGAGGACGTGCCTGACCTCAGCTCCCTCGGCCTGGGCGAGGTCCTCGACGAAGTCCCTGAACAGGAAGGACCTCATTCCGGTGACTCCGTCCGATCCGGTCTCCTCCTTGTCGGCGAAGATCGTGAGGGTGGTGTACTCGGGCTCCTTGGTGTCGATCTCGGCCATGAACTCGGCGTATGCGCAGGAGCTGTCGTCCTGTCCGTATCCGGCGATCATGGACCTGTCGAACCCCATGTCCCTCGCTTTGAAGGCGGGGACCGCGCAGAGCTCGGCGGACTCGAAGTCTGCCTCCTTGATTCCGTACTTCTCGTTGATGGCTGCCATCACTGCGAGCTTCACCTTGCTGGTGACCTTCTCGTCGTCGTATGGCCAGGATCCGATGAGGAGGTTGAGCTGCTCCCCCTCGATGACCTTGGACGCGGTCTTGGACATCTGGTTCTGGGCGAGGTGGACGAGCAGGTCGGTGATGCAGAACGAGGGCTCGTCCTCCTCCTCTCCGATCCTCACCTTGACGCAGGTGCCGTCGGACTTCCTGACGACTCCGCGGATGGACAGAGGCACGGTGGTCCACTGGTACTTCTTGATGCCGCCGTAGTAGTGGGTCTTGAAGTAGGCCATCCCGGCGTCCTCGAACAGCGGATGGGGCTTGAAGTCGAGCCTGGGGCTGTCCACGTGGGCGACGGAGACGCGCATCCCCTCGACGATGGGCTTCTTTCCCTTGGTGCACATCAGGATGTTCTTCCCGCGGTTGACCATGTAGAACTTGTCCCCGGCCTTGTAGACCTTGCCGCGGACGTACTCGGTGTAGCCGCGCTCCTTGAGGATGGGGATGACGTACTCCACAGCCTCGCGCTCGGTCTTGTTGGAAAGGAACCTCTTGTAGCCTTCGCAGAACTCGGAGGCTTTCTCGAGCATGCCGGGATCGATCTCGGCGAGGCTCTTCGGTTTTCTGAGCAGATCCTCTGCCAGAAGCTGACCTTTGGTCTTCTCTTCTTCCATGCACCCGTCATCGGCTGGTTCGGTACTTAACCTTCCCCACAGGCGGAACGAAAATGCAGGAAGGATCAGAGAGGCTTGCGGACCATCGCCTCGACGGTGCGGATTATCTCTTTGAGGGGGATGGACGCGATCACGTCGTCGCCTACCGCCTCGTGGTATCTCGGAGGCTCCGGGGTGGCGTACGTGACGGCCTTCCTCGGGGTCCCTCCGACTTCCACTTCCAGCTCCATGCGCTGGTATTCGGGACAGCCCTCCCATTCGTCCATCTTCTCCATGTCCTCGGGGGAGGCGTCGAAGACTATGCCCTTGACGTCCCTGTCCGGACAGGAGACTATAGTCAGAATGTCCCCGCCGCACACCTTCTGGTATCCGCGGAGGACGGCTTCCTCCGTGTCTACGATGTGGCCGAGGACCTTGTTCCTGACTATCGGCTCGCGCATGGAGCCGTAGGCGAACACGAGGGGCATATCCCGGTTCAGAGCGCGCCTGCGCCCTTGGCGGCCTCGATGCAGGAGTCGCATCCGCAGGCCTTGATCTTGGGAAGTCCGAGCTCCAGGAGCCTGAGGACCTTGTCCAGGCACTCGGACATCGTCTTGACGACCATGTCGATGTCCACGGGCTCGTCCTTCCAGACGTCGTAGTCGGTGACGGTGGCGAGGCTGCAGTAGCACATCCCGAGCTCTCTGGCGAGCTGGCACTCAGGAACGACGGTCATCCCGATGATGTCCGCGAAGTTCCTGAACATCATGCTCTCGGCCCTGGTGGAGAACCTGGGGCCCTCGATGCACATGTACCTTCCGCCGAGGTGGTAACTTATGCCCATGTCCTTGGCGGTGTCCGCGAAGATTCCGTTCAGATAGGGGCAGAAGGGGTCCGCGATGGAGATGTGGACGATCTTGTCGTCGAAGTAAGTGTACTCTCTCCTCTTGGTGAAGTCGATGAACTGGTCGGCGATGACGAGGTCTCCGGGCGCGAACTGCTCCTGGAGGGACCCGACCGCGCATGCGGAGATGACGTACTTGCATCCGAGCTCCTTGAGGGCCCACATGTTCGCCCTGTAGGGGACGGAGGACGGGGGATACTTCTCGTCGCCGGTTCCGTGGCGGAACAGGAACGCAACCTCCACGCCTGCGATCTTTCCGATCATGATCTTGGACGAGGTCTTTCCGTACGGAGTGTCCGGGCGGACCTCCTTGATGAGCTCGAAGGTGTCGGGATTGTAGATTCCGGTGCCTCCGACTATTGCTATCTCTGGCATGCCCACGCCTATCTGTTATCCGTATATCTTTTTAACTGGAAGAGGCCTCCGAACCCTTTTCCTCGTTGAAGGACCACGCCAGGAACAGGGTCAGCACGGACAGCACGGTCCCGACGATCATGGTGAACGTGAACCCTGCCATGAAAGTATCCGGAGAGAGCTCCTCTATGAGCGCCCCCTGGGTCCCGGAGCCGATGGAGAACAGGACGGAATAGATCGCCGACCCTATGGCGCACCCGAGGTAGATGACGAAGGAGACCATCGGGGAAGCCGCTCCCCTCTTGTCCGCGTCGACGCTGTCTATGATCCTGTTCCCGAGGGAGCCTCCTCCGAATCCCCAGATCACGCCCAGGAACACCACCGACACCAGCATAGGGATGGGGGAGTCGTATCCGGCGAATATCAGGGCGGCGGAGGTCGCGACCAGGCTCAGGGATGCCAGGATCACGTAGTGCCTGTTGCCCTTCAGCGGGACCCTCCTCCCTATGGGCACGCACATCACCAGGGTGGCCACGGACTGGACGCACAGGATGATCCCGATCAGGACCAGGTCGTATCCAAGCACGATCTGCATGTAGAACGGGAGCAGGTAGAACACCCCCATCCAGACGAGGTTGATCATCAGGAAAACCACGATGGCCGCTATGGTGGCCGGCCTCCTGAACACGGAGAATTCCAGCACCGGCTCGCTCACCTTCCTCTCGCGAACCACGAACAGCAGCATCAGGACCGCGAACCCGGCCAGAAGGACAGCGGACATCGTCCCGAAACCATGCGAGGGGGTGGATTCCACCACATATAGGCCCAGGACCATCGCCAGGAACAGGAACGCAGATCCGATGTAATCGAAATGCGACCTGTCGAATCCGACGTCCTTCGGGACGGACTTCGCGGCCAGAGCGGCTCCGACGACCCCGATGGGAACGTTGAACAGGAATATCCACCCCCAGTCGAGGTACTCCGTGAGGACTCCGCCCAGGATCGGCCCGCACGCCCCTCCGATGGAGTATCCGAGAACGGATATCGACAGCCCCAGAGGCGTCAGGCTCTTCGGGAGGTACTTCACGGCTATCATGATACCCGAAGCGGAGAGCATTCCCGCCCCTACGCCCTGGACGGCCCTGAACACTATCAGCATCCAGAACGTCTGCGAGAAGGCGCATAGAAGGGAGCCGAGAGCGAAGACCACGAAGCCTGCGACGATTATCCTCTTCAGGGCGCCCTTGTCGCACATCCTGCCGAAGATCAGGATCAGCCCGGCCATCACCAGGAAATAGATGGTTATGACCCAGGAGGAGTCGGTGGCGCCCACGGCGAAGAAGTCCGCTATGTCCGGGAGGGCGGTGGTGACTATGGTGCCGTCCAGACCGTCCACGAAGGCGGCCAAGGCTATGACGATGAACAGCATCGTCACCGAAGAATCGCCGCCCTCCTCGCGCATGGAGGGGGCGACGTTCGGCTTTTATTTATAGGATGCGAATCCGTTTTCAACGGAGGCTCTTGATGGCCTCGAAAGGCGTCACGTTGATGGCCAGCTCGACCTCTTCGTCGGTCATGCCGGCTCCGCGCGCGACTGTCCTGGCCGCCGCTTCGTCCATGAGGTTCTCGGGGGCGTGGGTGTCGGAGTCGATGATCATCTTGGCTCCGGCCTCCCTGGCGACCTTCACCACATGGCCGTTGGTTATGTTGTGGCCCATCCTGCCGGTGATCTCGATGAGGACGCCGTTGTCCCTCGCCAGCTCGGCCTCCTCCAGAGTGAGGAAGCCGGGATGGGCCAGGACGTCGATGTCGGGGTTCTCAGCGGAGTAGCGGTTGGTGCCCGGCTAGACGGGCTCGACCACGGTCTCCCCATGGACGACGATCCATTCGGCCCCGAAGGACCTGGCCATGTCGGCGACCTTGGCTATCTTGCACGGGGGGACATGGGTTATCTCCACTCCCGGGATCACCTTGATGTAGTCCTCGCAGAGGTCGACGGCTTTGACCACGTTGGTCACCACCCATTCCACGTTGGTCATGTCCACGTGGTCGGTGATGGCTATCGCGTCGTGCTTGAGGACCATCGCCCTCCTGACCAGCTCCGCCGGGATCAGCTCTCCGTCGCTGTAGGTGGTGTGGGTGTGGAGATCGGCTCTCATCTCGCCCTCTCCGAGAGCTTGGCGTATACCTTCTCCATGGGAAGGCCGGACTTCTCGATGGCGACCATGCTGTGGTAGATGAGGTCTGCCAGCTCCCAAGCCATCTCGCCTTCGTCCTTGTCCTTGATGGCGAGGGCGAACTCTCCGGCCTCCTCGATGACCTTCTTGCACATGCGGGTCTCGTCGGAGAACAGCTGGCAGGTGTAGCTTCCCTCGCGGGGGTTCCTGCGCCTGTCCTCGATGACGCGCTTGAGGTCGGGGATGATGGCCATGGTCTGCGACTTGTCGCCGTAGATGACCTCGTCGAAGCATGAGGGGTTCCCCGTGTGGCAGGCCACCCCTGTCTGCTCGACCCTCACCAGGAGGGTGTCCCCGTCGCAGTCGGTCTGTATGCATTTGATCTTCTGGACGTGTCCGGACTCCTCGCCCTTCTTCCAGAGCTTCTGCCTGCTTCTGGACCAGAAGTGGGTGTATCCGGTGCTCTTCATGAGGCTGACAGCCTCCTCGTTGGCCCACGCGACCATGAGGACCTCGTTGGTGATCCAGTCCTGCACGACCACGGTGATAAGGCCTTTGTCGTCGTATTTGAGTTCAGTCATCTTACCACTATACCCCTGTCCTTGAGGAATTCCTTGACCTCCGAGACAGTGCATTCGTTGTAATGGAATATCGAAGCGGCCAGCGCGGCGGATGCGCGGGTCTGGAGGAACACGTCGGCGATGTGCTCCTTGCAGCCGCATCCTCCCGAGGCTATCACGGGGATGTCCACGGCGTCGGCGACGGCTGCGGTGAGGGGGATGTCGTATCCCGTCTTCACTCCGTCCGCGTCCATGGACGTGAGGAGGATCTCTCCCGCTCCGAGGTCCTGCACCTTCTGCGCCCATTCGACGGCGTCTATGCCGGTGGGACGGGTCCCCCCGTGGGTGAAGACCTCCCAGTGGTCGTCCACCCTCTTCCCGTCTATAGCCACGATGACGCACTGCTTGCCGAAGTCCTTGGCGCACTCGGTGATTATCTCCGGGCTCTTAACCGCCGCGGAGTTCACGGAGACCTTGTCGGCTCCGGAGTTGAGGGCGTCCCTCATGTCCTGGGCGTTCTTTATGCCGCCTCCGACCGCCAGAGGAATGGTGAGGTTCTTCGCGGTCTCGGAGACTATGTCGAGCATGGTCTGCCTGGCTTCCAGCGAGGCGGAGATGTCCAGGAAGGTTATCTCGTCCGCTCCCTGCCTCTCGTACTCCATCGCCAGCTGGGGCGGGTCTCCCACGTCCCTCAGGCCTTTGAAGTTGATTCCCTTGACGACCCTGCCGTTCTTCATGTCCAGGCAGGGGATTATCCTCTTCGCGAGCATCGGTTCGCTCCTCCTATCCTGACGGTGTCCTTGGTGCTCAGCTCCTCGCTCCTGGGCTTGACCGCTTCCTTGAGGGCCTTTCCCATGGACTTGAAGCCGGCTTCGATGATGTGGTGCTCGTCGAATCCGCGCATGACGACCACGTGGAGGGTCAGCCCTGCGGACATGGCGAAGCTCCTGAAGAAGTGATGGAACTCGGGCGACGGACAGTCGACGTCCGCGTACGGGCGGTCCACCAGGTCCAGCGAGGTCATCACCAGGGCGTCGTCCATGGGGACTATAGCCGTGGCCATCCTCTCGATAGGCCTTCCGTCCAGCGCCTGCTGGAGAGCCTTCCCGAGCGTGATGGCGGTGTCCTCGATGATGTGGTGGTCGTTGTCGCCGTAGGCGCTGACCTTCAGGTCGAAGGAAGCGTACCTGGCGAGCGTCTCCACCATGTGCTTGAGGAACATGATGTTGCTCTCGACCTCGAACTTCCCGGTTCCGTCCATATCGAGCTCGACCGAAATCTGAGTCTCTCTGGTCCTGCGTTCGATCTTCGCCGTCCTTCCCGTCATTCTACCGACCCTGCGTAGGAGACGGACGTTAATAAGCATGACCGTCCGCCGTCGGTCCGTACGTTTTCGGAACGTCGGATCAGCAGTCGCGGGGATAGACTATGGCCAGATTGGGGCATTCCATGCATATCCCGAGCTCGCCGTTGTATCCCTCGAGGATGTACAGCGCCCTCAGGAGCCCGCAGTCCTTGACGAAGTGGCAGATCCCGCAGAGGGCCTCGGTGACGTCCTCTCCTGCTACGACTCTGTCGGCCGTCTTGGAGATCATCTTGTAGAAATCGTTGCGATACTCGCTCCTGTCGATGATCGCGTTGCCTCCGCGGAATCCTTTCAGATACTGGGAGACCGCCGCGCTGGTGACTCCGAACAGGCCGGCGACCTGGACCTGGGTCATGTTGTGCCTGTTGACGAGCTCCTTCGCCAGGGCTCCCCTCGCCGTCGGAAGGATGTGCGTCACTATGAGTTCACAAGGAAGTTTCATCGCTACCACGTGAGTAATCGGCGTTAACTTGATAAAAGTTAGCACTGAAACTTCAGGCTTCCCACGGGAGATCCCACTCCCAGGGGCGGATGACCTCGGTGTACATGGCCAGACCGACAACGGCTCCCTCCGCTCCGGCTTCGGACAGGATCCTGGCATCCTCGAACGAGGTGACGCCTCCGGACGCGATGACCTTGCAGGGGCATCTGGAGATGAAGTCCCTGGCCTGGCATGCGTCTATGCCCTTCCTCTGGCCTTCCACATCCACGTTGGTGTTCAGGACGGCCGCGAGAGGGAGGCCCTCTATGCGCTCGAACATGTCCTGTACGGTGAGCTCGGCGGCCTCCTGCCATCCCTTGACGGCGATGCGGCCTCCCTTGGTGTCCATGGAAAGCACTATCCTGTCGGGGAAATCGTCGGCCATCTCCGCGAGCCAGTCAGGATCCTTGACGGCCTTCGTGCCGACTATGACGCGGTCGATCCCGGCGCATACCAGGTCTTCGACCGTCTCCTTGGACCTGATCCCTCCGCCTATCTCCACGGGGACGCCGCACTCTTCGGCGATCCTCTTGAAGACCGGCAGGTTGCCCTCCTTTCCGAAGGCTCCGTCGAGGTCCACGAGGTGGAGGTACCTGGCTCCCTTCTCGATCCACATCTCCGCCACGGAGACGGGGTCGGGCATGACTATCTGCTGGCTTCCGGGGACTCCTCCCACGAGCTGAACGACCTGGTGGTCCATCACGTCGACTGCGGGTATGACCCTCATATCTGGCCCTCCGCGAATGTGATGAAGTTCTGGAGGACCTTCTTTCCGGTGGCGCTGCTCTTCTCGGGGTGGAACTGTGTGCCGTAGACGTTGCCCTTCCTGAAGAAGGAGGCGAACTCCCTGCCGTCGTACTCGGTCCTCCCGATGCAGACTCCGGGATCGTCTGGACATCCGCAGTAGCTGTGGACGAAGTAGAACATGCGGTCGTCCACGCCGTCGAACAGGGGATCCTCGGTGACGACCTCGTTCCACCCCATGTGGGGGAGGACCTTGGCCTGCATCATCCTGACCCTTCCGGGATAGTATCCTATTCCCGGGTTGGTGCCTTCCTCGCTGCCCTCGAACAGTATCTGCATCCCTATGCATATGCCGAGAGCGGGGGTTCCGGACTCCAGCTTGGAGACGATCTCGTCCCTGTACGGGAGGAGCTTACGCATGGTCCTGTCGAACGCTCCGACTCCGGGGAACACTATGCACTCGGCGTCCCTGAGCTTGGACATGTCGGAGATGACCTCGACCTCCGCTCCGCATCTCTCGAGGGACCTGCATATGGAGTAGAGGTTCCCGACGCCGTAGTCGGTGACCGTTATCTTCAGCGGCATGACGCGATCACCTCCTCTATCTTGTCCAGAAGCAGCTTGTTCTGCTCCGCGGTGCCGACGGTGGTCCTGACGCAGTTCTCGGTCCTGCGCTTGGCTCCGAAATCGCGGATGAGTATGCCCCTCTCCTTGAGCCCGGAGACGAGCTCGGCGTGGTCTATGGGGGATCTGGCCATTATGAAGTTGGAATCCGAAGGGAAGGGCTCGAACCCGAGCTTCTTCAGCCCGGCGGAGAGCAGGGGCCTCTGCTCCCTGACCATCGCGACGCTCCTTCTGATGAAGTCCTGGTCCTTGACGGCCGCGAGAGCCGCTCCCTCGCTTATCATGTTCAGCGAGTAGGGGATCTTGATGCACATCATCATTTCAGCCAGCTTGAGGTTGGTCGCCGCGTATCCCACGCGGAGGGCGGCCATGGCGTAGGCCTTGGAGAATGTCCTGAGGACGACGAGGTTGTCGAACTCGTTCACCCTGCGGATCATGGAGCCTTCCGCGTACTCGGCGTATGCCTCGTCGACGACGACGATCCCGTCGAAGCGGGAGAGGACCTCCTCGATGTCCTTCTGCCTGAAGCAGTTCCCTGTGGGGTTGTTCGGGGAGGGCATGATGGCAATCTTGGCGTCCTGCCTGACGATCGCGTCGACGTCCAGCTGGAAGTCCTCGGTGAGGTCGACCTCGGCCACGCTTCCTCCGTTCAGCTTGACGAAGTAGTCGTACAGGGTGTACGAGGGGACGGGGACGACGCTGCGGTCTCCCCAGCCCATGAATGTCTTGAATGTTATGTCCAGAAGCTCGTCGGACCCGTTCCCGGCTATGATGTTGTCCGCCTGGAGGCCGTACAGCTCGCCCAGAGCCTCCCTAAGGCCGTCCGAATAGGTGTTCGGGTACAGGTCGAGGCTCCACTTCCCCTCGGCCAGATACCTGGCGGCGGCGGGGTTGGAGCCGAGGACGTTCGTGTTGGTGTCCAACCTGAGCTCTCCGTGGAGCTTCGGGTTGTAGTACTTCTGGAATCCCCTGGTGGTCTCTCTCATCAGATTGCGGTCGACCTGCATCTCAGTCCACCTGCCTCTCGATGGGCATCGTGAGTATTCCCTTGGCTCCGATCTTCTTGAGCTCGGAGATCACACGATACACCTCGGCGGCATCGATGACTGCGTGCACTGCTGCGAATCCGCTGTTCCCTGCGAGAGGGATCACTGTGGGACCTTCCAGGCCGGGGACTATCTCCTCCACCCTGTCCAGAACCGACTTCGGGACGTTGGCCATGAGGTACTTCTTGTTCTCGGCCCTGAGGACGCTGTATATGGAGCTGGCTATCTCGTCGATCTCGGCCTTGTTGGCCTCGAGAGAGGCCTTGCTGGAGATGATGGCCGCCTGGGACTCGACGATGGTGCCGATCTCCACCAGCCTGTTCATCTTCAAGGTGGAACCGGTGGAGACGAGGTCGACGATGTAGTCGGAGACGCCCAGATAGGGCATGATCTCGGCTGCTCCGGATACGACGATGACGCTGACGTTCTTTCCGAGCGAGTCGAAGTACTTCTTGGTGATCTTCGGGAAGGATGTGGCTATCCTGCTTCCGTCCTTGATGTCCTTGACGTCCCTGATGGGGGATCCCTCGGGAACGGCCACGGAGAGACGGCAGAATCCGAACTGCAGGTCCATGACGTCGACGAGGTCGTAGCCGGATTCGGCGACCTGGTCCAGACCGGTGATCCCTACGTCGATGGCTCCCCTCTCTATGAACTCGGGGATGTCCTGCGCGCGCACGAACATGATCTCGACATCCTGGTTGCTGGCTTTGATGTACAGCTTCCTGCCGATGTCGTCTCCGAGCTCGATGCCTGCTTTCACCAGGAGCTCGATGGTCTTCTCGTTCAACCTTCCTTTGTTTGGGACTCCGAATCTAAGCGTCATAGGAATGCTCCGACTGTCGGTTCGTATAATAGGCACATAAATAAGTCTGTTGTCGGCCAAGGACAGATATTTATAATTACAAGATGCGTAAATGGGGACAGAGATGCCAGAACAGTCCTTCGAGGTCCCTAAACTCACGATTTACGAGATTCTCAGGGAGGCAGCCACCGAGAAGCCAGAAAGCCCCGCGCTTTCCTACCTTGGGAAGAGGATGAGCTACGGAGAGCTTCTCGACATGGTGGACTCCGTCTCCGGGTTGCTTTCGGACAGCGGAGTCGAGAGCGGCGATGCGGTCGTCGTGGGCCTCCACAACTGCCCTGAAGCCGTCATAGCGCTGTATGCGGCGAACAGGATCGGAGCGGTCGCCGTTATGGTCCATCCGTTATCCTCCAAGGAGGACATATCCAAGTGCCTGAAGGACAACAGATGCAAGGTCGCCCTCGTCAACGGCATCTGCGCCCTCAGGTTCCTCCAGTCGATCCCTCAGGGGATGCGCTGCAGCGTAGTGCTCGTGCCGGCCCCGGGGGAGAACGGCGACATACCCAAGACTGTCAACTGGAACGATTTCATTTCGAAGAGGCATGAAGCGGCGCCCTACGAGCGCGTCTGCTCCCCGGAGGACCCTGCCGCCATCCTCTACACCGGAGGCACCACCGGGACCAGCAAGGGAGCCGTCATCTCGAGCGTCACGTTCAACGCGTCCGCGATTGGGATGAAGGTCGCGTCCGGCCTGGACGAGAACGGCCAGAAGATGCTCTCCGTCCTGCCGCTGTTCCACGGCTTCGGCCTGTGCACCGGAGTCCACCTGCCCGTGACCCAAAGGATCGAGGCCGTCCTGATACCGCGCTTCACCCCCGAGTCCGTGGCCAAAGTCCTTTTCATGGAGCGCCCCAGCGTCATCTTCGGGGTGCCCACCGTTTTCGAGAAGATACTCGAGAGAGGGATCCCCGACGGGATAGACCTGTCCTTCCTCGCCGGCCTGTTCTGCGGCGGGGACGCCATGCCCCCCAGCATGAAGCGCAACGTCGACCGCGTGCTGGCCGAGCACGGGTGTAAGACGAGGATCAGGATCGGATACGGATGCACCGAGTGCCTCTCCGCGGTCACCATCACCCCGGAGAACGAGGAGCGCGAGAACAGCGTCGGAACCCCTCTGCCCGGATGCGAGATATGCATCATGCCCATCGAGGGGCAGCCCTCCGAGAACGGAGAGGGAGAGGTCTGCGTCAGGGGCCCCGTCGTCATGAAAGGGTACCTGAACCAGCCCGAGGAGACCGCCAAGGTCCTTCGCAGACACAGCGACGGAAAGGTCTGGCTCCACACCGGAGACGTAGGAAGGATCAACGAAGACGGCTCGCTCATCTTCGAGAGGAGGCTCAAGCGCATCATAATCACCTCGGGATACAACGTCTACCCCAGCGAGCTGGAGAGATGCCTGGATTCCGACCCCAGGGTCAAGGCCTCCTGCGTCGTCGGAATACCCGACGGCATCCGCGTGGCCAGCGTGAAGGCGTTCATCATCCTGAAGGACGGAGTGGAGAAGTCCGTGGACACCCTCGACCACATCAGAGCCCGCCTCGCCGAGATGATCCCCACCTACGCCGTGCCTCGCGAGTTCGAGTTCCTGGACTCCTTCCCGCAGACCCTCTTCGGAAAGGTCTCGTACAGGTCCCTGGAGAACGGGGATTTCAACGGGTTCGTCCTGGACAAGATCGCTCTGTGACTGCAACGAACTTCTCGTCGGGCTCCGTCGGGACATCCTCGCGCAATACATCGCTTCCGGGTCGAAAATGTATGCCCGGATGCCTGGCACGGTCTTGAGCATCGCGCAAGGAGCCTCACGTTACTTCGAGATTTTTAACAGCGATGGGAAAAGACCGGGGCGAAGACCCCGGAAATGATTTCAGAGGATTCCCTTGGCCTTTGCGAGCTCCGCGTTGAGAACGGAGCCTCCCGCACCGCCCCTGAGGGTGTTGTGGGACATTACGAAGGCCTTGTAGTACCCGTTGCTCTGCCTGAGCCTTCCGACGGTGGAGGCCATTCCCCTTGCGCGGGCGGGGGTTCCGGCCATGGCGTCGAAGGCGGGCTGGGGCCTGTTCTCCTCGGGCCTGACGATGACAGGCTGGTCGGGAGCGGATGGGAGTCCGAACTTCTGGGGCTCGCCGCGGAACTCGGAGAGGGCCTTGGACATCTCCTCAAGGGTGGGCTGGGCCTCCAGGTCCAGGACGAGGGACTCGAGGTGTCCGTCGACGACGGGGACCCTGGCGCAGTTGGCCATGACCTTGAATCCGGCGTAGTTGAAGCGCTTGTCGGAGTAGGTTCCGAGCATCTTCGCGAGCTCGCTCTCCATCTTCTCCTCCTCGTGGCTGATGAAGGGGACGACGTTCCCGACCGCGTCCAGCGAGGGGACACCGGGGTATCCAGCGCCGGAGAGGGCCTGATAGGTGGAGACGAACACCTGCTTGAGGCCGAAAGCCTTGTCAAGAGCTACAAGGGGCAGCGCGATGCCGGTGGAGGAGCAGTTCGCATTGGTGACGATGTATCCTCCGTCCTTGTAGGTGGGCTGGTCCTTGATGGACTCGAAGTGGTCGGGGTTGACCTCGGGGATGAGGATGGGGACGTTAGGGTCCATCCTGTGGGAACCTGCGTTGGTGAAGACCGCGACGCCGGCGCCAGCGAGCTCGGTCTCGGTGGGGCCTGCGAGGTCGGAGGGGATTCCGCTGAACGCGATCCTGCAGTTCTTCGAGATCTTCTTGATGTCCATGACCTCGATCGTCCTGTCCATGGTGTCGTCGAGATAGACGTGGTCCCTTACCTTGAGGACGTCGCGGAGCTTCTTGCCCTGGGACCTCTCCGATGCATAAAGGCCCTCGATCTCGAAATACGGATGGTCCTCCAGCATCTGGATGAATCTCTGACCGATCATCCCAGTGGCTCCGAGGACTGCAACGCTAATCTTGCTCATTTAATGGCACATCCTATTGATGAGAGGCGTGAATCACGGACTTTAATAAATATATATTGAGCGAAAGAGAGGATTTTCTTCCAGTCCGACGAAGGAAAACCGGCCGAGGACCGCTTCGGAGAACGGGCGAAGACCCTCACGGTGTCCTGTTCCGTAGCGCATAGCATATAGGCCTTTCAAGAAGCCATGCACATCTTTTTATATCGACCAATGGGTGATTTGATTAATTTAGAATCGATAGACGCCTTCCCTTTCCAGAAGCATGCCCTCCGCCTGTCGCGCCGACGGCGGCATCGATATGCTGGACCACGGGATTTCGGAGGAAGCTTCGAAACTAGTCATGTGAAACGGAGAGAACCAGATGGACGTAAGATTAGAGCTCCCCCTGCTCAAGTGTACCGGATGTGGCGTATGCGCCAACGTCTGCCCTTCCAACGCGATCACGATGGAACTCAGGCAGTCCGGATTCGGAAGCGGATTCAGATACCCCGAGGTGGACAACGAAAAGTGCGTCGAGTGCGGAAGGTGCGTCAGGACCTGCCCCGTCCTGCATCCGGACTATTCCGGAGCCAAGCCCCCCGAGGCGTATTCCGTCAAATGTCCGGAGTACCAGCGGGAGTGCGCGTCCGGAGGAGTCTTCGGCGCCCTCGCATATCATTTCATCAAGAACGGAGGAGGGGTCTGCGGAGCCGCCTTCGACGAGGAGTTCAACCTGAAGGAGAGGTACGTCAACAACGTGGACGACGTGTTCCCGCTTCTGAAGTCGAAGTACGTCCAGTCCGATCCCGGAGACATCTACGTGCAGGTCGAGAAGGCCCTGGAGACCGGAAAGAAGGTCCTGTTCTGCTCCACCCCCTGCCAGGTGGCCGGCCTGAAGGCGTTCCTGAAGAACGTCCCCGACAACCTGTACTGCGTCGACCTGCTCTGCCGCGGCGTGCCCTCGAACGAGATCTTCAAACGCTATCTGGACAAGGAGACCAGAGGCAAAGTGGTCTCCGCCGAGTTCCGCAGCAAGCAGATGGGATGGACCACCAGCATGACCCTGGTCTTCGAGGACGGGGTCGTCAAGCGCATGACCAGGAAAGAGGACCCCTTCATACGCTACTTCGACAGCTGGGCGGCCCTTCGCGACTCCTGCTACCAGTGCCAGTTCAACCGCATACCCAGACAGGGGGACATGACCATCGGCGACCACTGGGGCATCGGACCCGAGAAACGCGACAAGAACGGGGTCAGCATCGTCTACGTCAACACCGAGAAGGGGAAGGAGCTCCTGAAGATGCTCGAGGAGGACGGCAACTCCGTCGAGACGACCGATTTCAGAGCCTCCACCGTCAGGAACAGAGCCGTCACCAAGCCGACGGCGAAGCCTTCGCAGTATCCTATCCTCCACGAGACCATCGGACGCATGAGGGTCGTGGATTCGCTGTGGTACGCCGGACTCATCAAGAAGGACGTGTGCATCGTCGTCATGTCCAACCGCAACTACGGGAACAACCTCACCAACTGGTCCCTGTACCACGCGGTCAAGAACTTGGGGTACAGCGTCGTTCTGGTCACCAGGAGGGGGACGCACAACATCTCCCCCATGTTCCGCGGGAACCCCTATCTGCCGAACGAGACCTACATCCATGAGGCGTACATGCTCAACAAGCACTGCAAGGTCTTCATGGTCGGCTGCGACCAGACGTTCGCGCCCATGGGGATCCTGAAGGACAGGTTCACGCTCCTGCCCTGGGTCCGCGGGGACAGGTACATGATGTCCTACAGCGCATCCATCGGAAAGACCAGCTACGAAGGGATCCCCGACGAGAGCCTGAGGGAGTACGGCTTCTACCTCAGACGCTTCGACGCCATATCTGTCAGGGAGACCAGCACCCCCCAGACGATGAAGGAGACCTTCGGCGTGGATGCCGAATGCGTGCTCGATCCCGTATTCCTGACCAGCGCGGAGGAGTACCGCATCCTGTCCGAGAGGAGCAGGCCAAAGGCGCCCGAGGGGAGATACCTCCACTGCTATCTCCTTGACCCGACCCCCGAGAAGATCAGGGGCGTGAGGGAGTACGCCAGGAAGATGGGAATAAGGAAGATCACCTGCGTGCTGAACCAGGGGGACAAGATGGCTATCGAAGGGTTCAGGGTGATCCCTGCCAAGGTCGAATACTTTATCCGCCTCCTAGACAACTGCGCCCTGTTCGTCACCGACTCGTTCCACGGCATCTGCATGTCCATCATCCTCAACAAGAACTTCTACGCCCTGGGGATAAACGAATCCAGGGGAACCGAACGCGTCAGGAGCATCCTGGACCACCTCGGCCTGATGGACAGATGGTCCTCGAAGGCCGAGCCGAAGTTCGACGACATAGATTTCGAGCCTGTCAACAAGATCCTGGAGAAGGACATCGCCAGGTCCAGGGAGTGGCTGAAGGCGCATCTCGAAGAAGGCATGAAGGCGGACAAGCAGCTGGACGCCTTCGACATGAGCGTCATGACCATGGACCGCGTCGCCAACGGGACGTCGCCCCTGTTCTACGGCCTCACCCTGAACTGCAACAGGGACTGCGAGCACTCTCCGGTCTACGACCCCGAGGTCTGCCTGTCGTTCGCGAGGTCGTTCCGCGACGGCGTCGACACCGCCAAGGACCCCAACGCGGCCATAGAATGGTTCAAGCGCGCCTGCTACTCCAACGACCAGAACGCGATGCTGGAGCTTCTCGACATGTACCTGGCGATGGACGACCCGAGCGTCCACAAGGACATAGTCGCCCTGTCCAGATAGCTCGTCGACCTGAGGGAGCCGAAGGTGTATCCGACCGTGCAGATGCTGTACGAGAACGGGATCGGGGTGGCGGAAGACAAGGAATGCGCCGCGAAATGGGCCAGATGAGCCCACAGGACAGCCCCGTCGAGCCTCGAGCAGGGCCTCGGAGCGCATCTCCTTTCCCGAAGAGGGGACGGGATAGCCCTGGTCGTCGCGACCTTCCAATCGTAGGTTAAAAGAACACGCTGATGCATGCGGGCATATGTTGTCCTGTTCCAACGCATGCATCATATGCGGAGAACGCGAGGGAACGATATCCACGATGGACGGCCCGGTGTGCGCCGAATGCATACATCCGGACCAGATTCCGAAGGCGTCGACCCTCACCAAGAGCAGGATAATCGTGTACGCCAGGGCCCACCAGGACGGAATGAGACCGCGTCTGGCCGAAGCGCCCAAGCAGTACCTCGAAACGCCGGTGAGGAGCCGCAGCAGGGCGATAACGCAGGGCGGTGGGATAACCCTGGCCGAAGCCTTGAACGACATCATATAGACATCGAAGGGGATCGACATAGCGGTCTCCTTCATCAAGATGTCCGGGCTGAACCTCATCATCGACTGCCTCAGGGATGCGGCAGAGGAGGGAAAGGCTATCCGCGTGATAACCACGGCGTACATGGGAGCGACCGAATACGAAGCGGTCGCAGAGCTGGCGGACCTGCCGAATGCCGAGGTCAGGATGGAGCTGAACTCGGATATGAGCCGTTTCCATGCGAAATGCTTCCTTTTCACCTCGAAAGACGGAAAAGGAACCGCATTCATAGGTTCGGCGAATATATCCAAGAGCGCTCTGACCGAGGGCGAGGAATGGGTCGCCATGGTCAGGGAGGAGGACCTTCCCGAGACCGTGGAGGACCTCCGCTCCGCGTACGAGAGGCTTTGGTCGTCGCCGTATCTGGTAAAGGTCACGAAGAGCAATCGTGCCAGGATCGAGAGAGCAATCGAGCGCAGGGGAGTCTGAGAGATGAAGTTGAAATTGGAGCTAGAAGTGAGCAGGATAGGGTACGTCCTCTACAGGAACGGGATGAACCCTGTGCTGACGGCCACGGCGGAAGCCGAAGAGGATGTCAAGAACGTGGAGTTCACGCTCAAGTCGGAGCCTCCGTTCGTGACAGCGCCGCCGTTCAAGGCTGACGGAATAGCAGCCGGGACCAAGATCGACCTCAGGGACCACCTGAAGGTGTCTCTAGACCCTTCGCTCCTCATCTCCGCCGCGGATACCACCCCCTGCCGCATCATGCTCGAGGCGTCCACGGAAGAGGAGACCCCCGTGTCCGAGTTCTGCGACACCGAGGTCCTCCCGTTCGAGTTCTGGCCCGGGTTCGAGTACCCCGACCTCGTGGCCTCCTTCGTCACCCCCAACGCCGAATGCCTCGCGGAGATCAGGTCCGAAGCCTCGGACATTCTCAAAGAATGGAAGATGAGCCAGTCCCTGGAAGGATACCAGGGCGACAGGAACCGCGTCTCGGCCATGGCCGCAGCGGTGTACGTGGCCATACAGAGGCTCCAGATCAACTACGTGGTCCCGCCGGCGGGATTCGAGACCTCCGGGCAGAGGATAAGGCTCTCCGACACAGTCACGTCATCCAAAGAGGGAACGTGCATCGACATGTCCGTCCTGTTCTGCTCCGTTCTGGAGTCCATCGGCATCAACACGTTCATCTTCCTGGCGAAAGGCCACGCCTTCGCGGGATTCTGGTTGGTAGACGAGCACATGGCTGACACCGTCTCGGTGGACAGCTCCGCCATAACCCGTCTGATACGCAACAGGGACGCCTGCGCCGTCGAATGCACCCTCATGTGCACTCCCGGGAAGGAGTCCTTCGACGACGCCTGCAAGAAGGGCCTGGAGAGGCTGGAGGACACGGATTCGTTCATCTGCGCCGTCGACATCAGGAAGGCCCGCAACACCATCGCTCCCCTCCCCACCAGGCGCTTCGAGAACGGCGTGTGGGTCGCGGACAGGGACGAGGACGACCGCAGGGTCGCGGCCCCCAAATCCATCGGAGAGGTCTACGAGGAGGTCGAGGAGAGGCCCCTCACCCGCGTCGACATGTGGAAGCGTGACCTACTGGACACCTCCACCAGGAATCCCCTGGTCAACATGAAGGTCGGAGCCAAGGCCGTGCCCCTGCTGGTATCCGACACCGCGCTTTTCGAGGACATCTTCTTCAACGGCAGCCAGTTCCTCATAATGTCCAAGCCGCAGGACTGGGACGGGGCCAAGATCTACGCCGAGAGGCCGTTCGAGACCGAGGCCTACGTCGGCAACTACGCCAAATCCTGCGTGGACGAGATCAACAGGGGATGGATCAGGACCCCTCTCACCGACGGGGAGACCCTTTCGTCCATAAAATCGATCTACCGCCTCTACAGGAAGGAGATGGAGGAGAGCGGATGCAACTCCCTCTTCGTTACCGTCGGAGTGCTGAGATGGTTCGAGAGCAAGGGAGATAAGATCCCCCGCTACTCGCCTCTCATACTGATCCCGGCGGAGCTGGTGAAGAAGCAGAAGGGATACGCCGTCGTCAAGTACGACGAGGAGGCGGTATTCAACGTCACCCTCGCCGAGAAGCTTCGCCAGGAATACGACATCATGATATCGGGCATAGACCCGCTCCCCCTGGACGACACCGGGGTCAACGTGGACCGCGTTTCTCAGAACGTCCGCAGATGCATCGAGGGGATGGAGGGCTGGGAAGTCCTGGACGGAGCCGCCCTCGGAGTGTTCTCGTTCAGCCAGTACGCGATGTGGAAGGACCTGGACAAGAACATCGAGAGGCTCAAGGAGAACGCCGTCGTGAACGCGCTGGTGACCGGAGGGATCTATCACGCCGACCCGGAGATCAGCGTCGACGCCGACCCGTACCAGCTCTGCCTCTGCGTGGCCGCCGACGGGTCCCAGATCAAAGCGGTGAGGGCGTCCGGAGAGGGCAAGACGTTCGTCATGCACGGACCTCCCGGAACCGGAAAGTCCCAGACCATCACCAACATCATATCCAACGCCATGTACCAGGGCAAGACCGTCCTGTTCGTGGCGGAGAAGAGGGCAGCCCTGGAGGTCGTCCAGAAGAGGATGGACAAGATAGGCGTGGGCAACCACTGCCTGGAGCTCCACTCGGACAAGACCGAGAAGACGAAGGTCTTGGAGCAGCTCAAGAAGGCGATGGACCCCGTCAAGGAGTGCGACACGGCCAAGCTGGACGAGACACTGGCAAAGCTGGAAGGCATGAGGGCCAAGCTGGACTCGTACGTCTCCAGCCTCCACGAGAAGCGCGCCTGGGGATTCAGCGCCTACGACTGCATTTCGCGCTACGAAGCCTACGACGTGGAAGGGGCGAAGGACCTCA
>JAEEGI010003903.1_pt1 | contig 35239 bp, 14 predicted proteins | sample 8958751 | NCBI WGS metagenome assembly JAEEGI01 (sample SAMN16246545, study PRJNA631951) | gut metagenome | biome: gut microbiome; feature: rumen; material: KS-attached | host: Bos | place: Iran: Karaj | collected 2018-10 | reverse complement strand
TTGCAAATGATTCAACAACTTGATTTAATTTTATATTTAAAACAGGATAATCATTCAAATATTTTTCAATTTCATAAAAATAAATAGATTTATTGTCATTATATTGAATAACAGATAACAATTTATATAATTCAAAAAATAAATCTTCATCAATTTGATTAATATTATTTGTATATGAAAGTTTAATAGGATTATTAAAAAATTGTTTAACTGAATTTTCTAAAGACTTTTCTGGTTGAAATATATTTTTTCCATTAGAATGAATAAAATCAGTTAAATTTTTAATGACTGTAACTTTTTGTAATTTATTTTCTTTTACTCCTATTGAAAGTGTACTCCAAAGAACTTCTTTTTCATTATCAGAATTCCATATATTTAAATCTATATAATCTAAAAATTCAGATAATTTATCTTTTGTCAAATAATTATTTTCTAAAAAATAATCAGAAATTTTTGGTATGATAGATTTAATTATTTTTTCTTCTTTTTCTTTTTGTTCCATTTAAATAATCACAAAAAAATAATATGAATTCATAAATCGATTAATTTTTATTAAAAGAAACTAAAAAATTAATTTATTTGAAAATGGAGGAATTTTCAAGAAATAGAACAATTTCTTCAACAGGAAGAAGAATACAAACAAAATATTTTCCTTTTGATTCTTATGAAGAAAATCATGAAAATGAAGAATTAAATTTCGAAATAGAAAATAATTTAAATAATAATAAATTAGAAGAAAAAGATAAATTATTAAAAGAACTTAAAGAAAAATTAGAACATGAAAAAAATGAAAAATATAAAATGGAATTAGAAATAATAAATCTTAAAAAAAAGCAATTTGAAAATGTGTTAAATCAAGATTCTAAAAAACTTAAAAATTTTTTAGAAAAAAGTGAAATAAAAAATAAATGGTTTAAATTTGCAAAAAATGATATAACTGAAAATTTTCTTGATTTTTCACCATTACAAACTTTTCATTTAATTTCTGAATTATTCCTTTTATGTTCAGATTTACTTCAAAAATTATTAAAAGAAAAGTTATCTGATGTATTAAAATTTTTAAACATTCCAAATACTGATTATCATTTAAAAAATATTAAACAAGATTTAAAATATTTAATAATGACAAATATAGAAAATATAATTTTTAATAAAGAAGAAAGTGCAAAATTTCTTTTGAATTTTAAAAATATTTATTTTGAAAATTGTTTAAAATTTATTAAAAATAAAGAAGGTGAATTTGAAGATTTTATAAATGATAATTCATTTAAAAGTATGTTAGATGGAGTAAAAAATATTATATTATTTGGAATGTTTAATGAGCCAATATTACATTTTGAAATTGAAAAAGATTATTCAAAAAGAAAAATAGAAGAAATTGTAATTCAAAATAACAGAGAACAATTTATTATTGTAAATGATCCAGGTTCTAATAATTTTACTTCTATATTATTATTAAATCCTCCTGTTACAATTTCAGGAAATGAAATTTCAGATTTATCAGATTTAAAAAAAATTATAATTAAATATGATAAAAATGATACTTTAGATGATTTTAGTAAAAGTGAAACTGATGTTGTTTCAAATAAAAATAATGATTCTAAAGATTCTTCAAATTTTATTAATAATATTAATAAACCTAATTCACAATCTTCTGTTGAATTAATTAAAAATAAAGAGATTGAGCAAATTCCTAAATATGAAACTAATACAGGAACTAAATTATTTGATATAAATAAATTTAAAAATCCTACAAGTTTCTCTTATAAAAATTCTTTTGGTTATGATATACTTCCAAATTCAATTACTTCAAGATTAGAAAATAAAAAAAAATTTAAAAATAAACAAAATAAATGTAAATTAAAAGAATTTAGTGGAGTACATGAACATTTACAAACTGATATAAAAGAATTTACAAATGATAATATATTTTTTAATCCTTTAAATATTACACACAATAAGGAAAAAATAAAAAGAATTCATAATAAATTTGACTATGATAAAATATTTTCATCACATAATAAAAATATAATATCAAATAAAAATTTAGAAAATGCAAACCATATATATAATAGTAAAAAAATATTAACAAAGAAAAAATCAACAATAAATATGAATTTAAAAAGAGAAAAATTAATTTGTACTAAAAGAGATTCATCTAATAATCCAAAAAAATTTATAACTAAAAAATCAAAAGATAAAAAAAATCTTAAGCCAGGAACTACAAGACCAGCTCAAACAACTAAAAAATTTTTTAATACAAATGACTTTGATAATCTATATTCTTCAGAAACAATTCTTTCTTCTCCAGGAAAAGATATTTCAATTATAAAAAAAATAAAAGAGAATAAAAGTAAATTAAATGAATATTATAGAATTGATTCTGAAAATTCAATTAATCAAAAAACTGAATGTCACATTCAAAATGTGAATATAAATTTAATAAATATTAATCAAACTAATAGAGTTATTACTCAAAATCCGAAAAAAGATAGAAAAAGTTTAAAAAATGATATTTTTATTCCTACTCAATATTTTGATTTAAATGAAGTTGAAGAAGTTTCAAATTATATTAAAGATGGTATTAATAAAAATAAAACTTTAATTGTTAGAGTTAAAAAAGGAAAAAATAATTGTAATGAAAAAGAAATTATGATAAGTACAGGTTTAGGACAAAATGAAGATACTTTAACTGATAATTCAAATCAATATTTAATTAAAAATCCAGAATCTAATTTAATAAATAGTAAAAATAAACATTCGTTACTTAAATTAAATAAAGGGAATATTCAGGATAATATAAGAATGGAAAGTCCTTCTTCTTTTTCTAAGAATAGTTATTTAATTAATAAAAAGAATAATAATATTACTGATGATGTAAATTAAAATATCACTTAAAGTAGAGTTTATATGATTCTTAATTTATGATGAATTTCTTTATTATTTTTTGATATTTAAAATAAGATTAATTATGTATATCTATTTTAAATTATATATTTTTTTTTCTATTTGTGAAAATAAATTTTTAAATAATTTAAAAATCAATTAATTTAAATATTATTAAAATATTAAAAATTTAAAAATAAATTATTAAAATTTTTCAAAGAAAATTACTGATATTTTTTCTTAGAAAGAAATTTTTAAAAAAAAGAATTATAAATCTCTAACTTTTAACAGAATGGAAATAAAATATTAAAAAATAATTATTTTTTTTAATTTTTAAAAATTATTTTTTTCAGTAAAAAATGGAAACGGTATACTTAATTGTATTATTAATAGCACTATTTTCAATAATTCATTCAGAAAAAAACATTAAAAAAAAAAAAATAGAAGAAACATTGAATTTAATAAAAACAGAAAATTCAAATATAGAATCTCTAATAAACACTTTTAATAATTCTTTCTCCTTTTTAGAAAAAGAACTTTTTACACAAGATATAATAAATCCTTTAGAAATAGAAAACAAAAACAAAAATATATTTAAACCTCTTTCTCCATCTATAGAAAATCTAATAATGAAACATAATGAACCTTTTGAATGGAATTTATTAGTATCTAAAAATAAACCACCATCAGAAAGAAAAGGGCAAAGTTCAATAATAATAGATAATTACTTAATAATATTTGGTGGTTGTGATTTAGAAGATAATTGCTTTAATGATTTATATTTTTTTGATTTACAAAAACGATTTTGGGAAAAAATAATTTGTAAAGGAGAAATCCCATCATCAAGGCAATTTCATACTGCAAATTTATATGGGAATAAAATGATAATTTATGGTGGAAATAAAGGTTCTGATTTGAAAAATGATTTATATTCTTTTGATATAAGTAAAAGACAATGGAAAAAATTAAATTATAAAAATCAGTTAAACGAAGGAAGAAAAAGTCATAATGCTATAATAGATAATAAAGGTAGATTATTTATTTTCGGAGGTTATACTTCACAAGGTTATTCTAATGATATTTTTATCATAAATTTATTAGAAGAAAAATTTGAAACAATTAATGTTAAAGGAAATGTTCCTTCACCAAGAGAAAATTTTATTTTTGAATTTGGTAATAATTATATTTATTTATTTGGTGGTTTTCATGAAGGTGGTTCATTAAACGATTTATATAAATTTAATACTGAAAATTTCCTTTGGGAAAGTATTGAATTAGAAAATTATCCTCAATCAAAAGAAGGTTTTTCTTCAATTATAATCGGAGATGAAATATATATTAATGGAGGATGTGATTATAAAACAAAATCTTGTTCAGGGAAAACTTATGTTTTTAATCTTAAAGATCAACAATTTACAGAAATTAAATCTAAAATAATTCAACCAAGATATCATTCTTCATTTAATTTTTATAGAGGAAACTTAATAATTTTTGGTGGATGTGAATTTGATAAAAAATGCTTTAATGATATTTATAAAATGAATATTACATATATATGTCCAAATAATTGTAATAATAATGGTTATTGCAATGAAAAAATTGGATGTATATGTTATAATAATTTTTATGAAAGTGATTGTTCAAAAAAAGTGATTTGTGGAAATGATTGTAATAATAGAGGGAAATGCTTATTAAATGGTAATTGTAAATGTGAACATTTTTTTACTGGAAAAAATTGTGAAATTAATTTAGGTTGTGAAAAAAATTGTACTAGTGAAAAAAATGGTATTTGTGATATGGAAAAAAATATTTGTATTTGTAATGAAGGTTTTGAAGGAGAATATTGTCAAAATGAAATTAAAGAAAAATTAAATTTTTATGGAAATCAAAATAATACAATTCAAATGGAAGAACAACAAATTTTAATTCAAGAATATAGTAAAACTGGTAAAAATAAAAATTTGAAATTATTAAAAGATATGAAAAATTCTTTCAATTTTATTATTTTAACAGCAATTTTTATTTTTGTTTTTTGTTGTTATACTTTTAATTTTATTATTAAACAAAAAGAAATGAAAAATGAATAATTTTATATTATAAATATTTTTAATAATAAACAAATTTAATGTTTTTCAAAATTTAACTGTAATATATTAAAATAGAATTTATAATATATTCTTTTTCATCTAAATCTCTTAGGAATTTTTGTGAACGATCTCTAAAAAGATTCACAAGATATTGATATTTTCTATAGAATGTTACTCTGTTATTTTCAATTAAAACTAAATGATTAATTAAATTAGTTAATCTTGTTTGAACTTCTTCTTTATTTGTTTGCATTAATAATTTATTTATATAATCACTCATTTCTTTTATTTTTGTTGCAATTATAGTAAATAACTTTTCAATATTCGATTGACTTTTGTCTAATTCCACAAAACATTTTTTAAAATAGTTTTTAAACTTTTTAAAATTTTCAACATCTATAAAAAAATTTGAAGCTAATTCATAACATTTCAAATTATAGATATTATTATTTATACTCCTTATTAGCAAAATATATTTTTCCATAAGTTTATAAAGATAAATAACTATTTTATTTGAAACAAATTTAGGAACACCTTCATTTAATAAACTGTTTTGTTCTTTTTCTGAATTATTATTTGAATATCCATAAGATTTATTTTGAATTTGGTTATTAATTTGATAATTATTAATTATATTATAAATATTATTATAAGTGTTAAATGTTTGTGTAATATTAATATTTTGGGGATTTTCCAGAACATTAATTTTATTTTCTGTAAATTTTTGATTTGTTTTTTTACTAAGAAATGATAAATCTAATCGATTTAATATTGATTTTTTTATAATTATCCTATTTTTATTATTGCTAATTATAATATTTTCATTTCTTGGTTTATTATTTTTTGATTTTTTACTATCGTTAATTTTTAATGATAAAATCCTTTTTTTTTTTCTTCTGTGATTCCTTCTAAAATTGGATGAAAAACCTCTATTTTTGTGTCTATCTAAATCAATTTTGTCGATATCACTAAAAATTGTTTTTAAATTTCCAAATAAATTATTCATATTTATTACTTCCATGAAACAAATTCTGCACATTACTTTTGGAATAAAAAATTTCCAATTAATCAAATAATTACTATTGCATTTTTCAAGGTCATATTTATTATTAACATAATTTTGATGATTTATAAAAACAATTTTTTTCAAAAAGCAAAAACAATATTTTAAATAACTAAGTAATTCTTTTCTATTTAAAAAATAAAGAAGATCTTTTGAATTTGAATATTTAATTCTACATTTAAAACAAGTTCCATCTTCAATATTATTTAATCCTTTTTTTTCAAAATAATTTTCAATTTTATTTGAAATATTCATTAATCTTCTTATTTCTTTTTGAGGAATCATTTCTAAATCATTTTCAAATTCATTTAGTGATATTTCATTTATTGAATTATTATTATTTTCATCTTCATTCAATTCTATAATATTAAATCCATTGAATTTAATTATCTTTTGGTTACATTCATTTTCAGAAAAAGATTTAAAAGGAATTGAAATAATGTTATTATTGTTTTTATTAGCTTTTGATAAGGTTTTCTTCATTGATTTAAAAAAATATAATTAGTATTCTTTTATGATGATTTTTTGGATTGAAATTTAATAATTATAAAAATTATTTATATATAAAAATTGGATTTTGTAAGAAATAGAATAAAGAAAATAAAAATACTAGTTTTATTTTATGATAAATTTAACAATTTTATTAAGATGTTTTCTTTTTAAATTCAATAAAAAAAATTAATAAAGAAAAATTAAAAAAAATAAAACCAAAATTAAATGAAACAAATACAGGATATGTAAAATTTATTTATATTTTTATATTTAAATAATTGCATTTTTTCATTTATTATTAAAATTAAAAATTTTATTTATATTTTCTTATTCTCAAACTCCAATTCCTTTTTAAAAAATTTTACACAATTTTTTAAAAGGTTTTCAAACTTTAATTTTATAATTTCAGAATTTTTGACCTTTTCATTATTATTAAATAGCCGATTTACTTTACTATGAGATATTAAAAGAATAGATTTTTCATAACGAAAGATTATCCATAATAAAAAAATTCTAACTCTTATTTTAAATAATTTTCTTAATTCTGGTTCAGGCTTTTCTTCATTTTTTCCTGAATCAATCCACCAAAATTCTTTAGTTATAAAATTTAAATTTACATTTGTTTTATTTGATTCAACATATTCTTTTAATTTTTTTAAACTCATTCCTTTATTTTTATCTTTATCAGTTAAAGCTTCTCTAATTAAATCAGTAATTATATATTCAACATTATTATTTTGTGATTTAAAATATGTTTCAATATGATAAAAGGTTTGTAAAGATCTTTTCAAAGGAGAAATAAATATAGAATCAAATGAAATTTGTAAATCTCTTAATAAATATAAAAGTAATTCTGTTTGATTAATTCCTTCTTGTGTTAGTTTTGAATCATATATTTTTCTAGAATTTATTCCTTTAATTATATTATGTTCTGCTTGAGCATGTCTTAAAAAATAAATTTGTTTTTCATTTAATATAGATGTTATTAATTTTATTAAATCTTTTATATGAATTTTAGACAAAATTTTAGATTTTAATTTATTTGAAAATTCAGTTATATTTTGATTTCCTTCCAGAATGGATGACTCTATTATTTCTAAAATTTCTTTTTTTATGGCAGAATGATCCATTATTTTTTATTTCATAATGATTAATGAATTATATTTATAACATTAGTTTTTACTTTATAATAATTTATTTATTAATTTTATATATTTTCTCCTCAGAAGTTATTTTTGTTTATTTTACTAATATTATAAATAATTTAGATTTTAATTGAGTGTGTCTATAAAAAAATCTATTATTGTTCTAAATTATCTATAAAATCAATATCACTATTTTTTTTCTTTGAAATAATAGGAGAAACATTTTTAACAATAATTTGATTAGATTTTTTAGAATTATCTTTATTTTTAATATTTAAATCTTCTTTATTCTTTTTTCTCTCATCTTTATTTTTACTTTGATTCAATTCATTATCCTTAATTTTAAATTTACTTAAATTATGAGAACCACCCATCTGAGAAATTCTTCCTTTTTTATTCTGTGTAACATTTTTCATATATAAATTATTATTAATTTCAATAATATACTTTGCAATTTTTTCCTGTCTTTTAAGAATAGGATCCATAGAATCTGAAATGTTTTTTTGAATATTTTCTATTTTATCTAATTTTCCTTCAGTAGTTTGCAAAATATCTAATTTAGAATTTAATTCTTTAATATCACTTAATAATTTTCCTTCTAAAAACTTTAACATTTCATCAACTGGAATACTAAAAGAAGTAGCTAATTTAAAATCACTTTTAAACATTGAAACAGCTCTTTTTAATTTAGTTAATAAGATAAATCTTTTAATTAATATAGTTTTAGTTCCTCCTTCTTCACTATATTTAATATTTGAACCTTTGTGATTGAATCCTTTAATTCTTCTTTCAAATAAATATCTCATTTTACATAAAATACCAATAACATTCCCAGCTTTATTAAAAGCATTATCATCAGCTTTCATTTTATTTAAAAGTGAATAAGCTTTTTTTTCTTCATCTGTAAATTCAATTAAATTTCCTAATGAAACAATAATAATAGAAACTAATAGCATTCCTAATATAGAAGCAATTATTATAACAACTCTACCAAAATGACTTCTTGGAAATTCATCTCCATAACCTACAGTAACCATAGTAATAATTATTAACCAAATACAATTTAATAAATATGCTAAATCATTTTGTTCTGATAAATTTTTTGCTTGTGTTTGATAATCCATTACTCCATATTCTCCTATTCTTACAAAATAAGCACATATTGAAATTACTACTATTGTAACAAAGAATAATGCTATATATGGTCTATATGTTAATTCTGCTTTAAATGCAAATGATAATCCACTATCTACATTATATTTATTACAAAGAGATATTGCTTCATCACTTGTCCATTTTGAAAAATAGGAATATACACGAATTATTAAATAACATTTTAATATTACAAATGCTACAATTAGGGAATTTATATTATATACAAAATATAAATCTAACATTGTCCCACTAAATGTATGGTTTTGAAAAGGAGGGTAGAATATTACTACAAATAATATTTCTATTATTTCTCTCCATAATAATCCACTTGATACTATACCATCATATTTTGATAACTTATTTTCTAGTTTTAACATTTTTAAAAGAAGGGAATATCTTATTACTACAAATACTACTGAAAATCCTACTATAAAAATATTTAAAAATCTACATAAATTTTCAGTGCTTGATAATTTTCTTTTCCCCATTATATGAATATTTTTTGGTGAAATTAATTCATTTGTTTTATCATAATATTCATCATTTTTAATTATATATATTTCATTATCTACAATTGTAATTACAATATTACAAAAAGCTAATAAACCTATAATAACATCTACATATTTTATTTTTAATCTTGTTCTTTCATAAACTGATTTTGATTTATGTATATTTAATTCTGAATTAATATCTAAACCTACATTATTTTGAATAGATTTTCTCTTTTCTTCTTCGTCATCTAATCTTTTTCTTCTAATACTACTTCTTCTTTTTCCTTTTTTTATATTTTTAACTTCTAAAACATTTAAATATTGCAAAATATTATTATTTGTAAAAATATCTTTTTCATCATTTTTTCCTGTTTTATTTGAAGTGTGATTTGTATTTATTTGATTTTCATTAGGAATCATTTAATTTATTTTTTTCTTTTTATTTCATATTTGAAAAAAAATATTCATATAATTATTTAATGAAAAAATTGATATTTATTAAATGTTTGCAAGATTAGGTGCAATTGCATTTGCAGCACGTTCAAAAACTAAAAGAGATATTTTAGAAGATCCAGAACTAATGAAAATATTATCAACAAAAGCTCAATTTTATAAATTTAGAACTTTTCCTATGTCATTATGGATTTATGGGGTAATAAATTTAATAGTTGCAGTTCTTTTAAATTATTATCTTTTTGTAGTTATAAAAAAAGGTGAAGGAGAAGGATTATTTATATTATATTTTGTAATGTTTTTATTTTATTTAGTTGGATTTGTTGTAATTTATGCTGGAAAAATGGAAACTGTAATAATAGATAAAAAAAAAGGAATTATACGAAAAACTTTAATAAATTGTTTTCTTTCTAAAATTGAATATGTTAAATCTATTGATAATCTTGGTAAAATTGAAATGGTTAAAAAAGGTCATATTAGAAATAATAGTGATTCAACAAGATATTATATTAGATATACTTTTAAAGATAAATTTATCATGGAATGGGGAGAGACTTATTCTTTTTATGAAATTCAAAAAAAATATAGAATATCTAAAGCTATTTTACAAGGGGAAGTCATTGTAGAAGAAGCTAAAATTTATTTAGTTAAAGATGAAACTGTAGATTATACTTCTTATTATAATTCATTTTAATAATTTTATCGAAAGAAATTTATATTATTTTTTTTATTTATTTTTTTTTAACACGTCATTTTTATATATAATATGATTGTCGCTTTAGAAAATCAACATTTTAAATTTAATAAAAAAGGATTATTTTCAAAAATGAATTTGATTAATTTAAAAAGAAATAAAAGTTGTGAAAATTTATATCATCCAAAATTAAATGAAAAAAAGAAAAAATTACCAAGAAAAAAAACAATAAAAATTCAATTTCAAAAAACAATAAAATCTAATGAACAAAAAACTAAAGAACTTACAAATCAACAAAATTTAAATCTATTAAATGCAAAAAGTTCACATAATTTAAATGTCATTCAAAATATAATAAATTCAAATAAAGATATAAGTAATTTATCATCATCAATGGGAAAAAATTTTGTATTAAAAAGTGATTATTTACATAAAAGCCATGAACAAAATAATTATAAAAAAGAAGAATCAAATCCTTGGTTTTCTTATTATGGAGTTGAAAATCCACCAAATAATGTTGTGAATGATTATTTATTATTTGTACAAAAATTTAAAGGAGATATAGACGATTATCAAGAACTTTTTGATAACAATGAAAATTATATAAATAAAAATAAAAAAGAAATTATTATCAGTACTTATGTTGATGATGAGGAAACTATTAAATATTATGATGTTAATGATTGTGATAATGAAAGTGAAAATGATGATGAAGATAATAATCAAAATAATAATGAAAATAATCAAGAAAATTATCTTAAAAATAATTCATTGAATCAGAATTTAAATGGAAATTTCGATTATAATTATAATAAATCCCAATTTTTATATAATAATAATTTTATAAATAATTCTCAAGATAATATGATATATAATCAAAATAATTATTTTCAACAAAATAATCACCAGTTTAATTACCCAAATAATTATTATATGAACACACAAAAACAGGTAAATCAAAATTTTCTAACATACAATCAAAATAGATTAATGAACAATTCTTTTCCGATAAATATTCAAGATTTTAATTTCATTAATAATCCACAAAACAATAATTATTCCTTTAACAATGCAATAAGAAAACCACAAAATAATAATAATTTATTTTATAATAATAATAATCAATATATAAAAAATAATAATACTTTTCATAATAATAATTCTTTTAAAAATAATAATAATAATATATATAATAATAAAAACAATAAAGCTTTTAACTCTAACAATAATAAAAATTCAGAAAATATTTTTAATCATCAAAATATAGGATTTGAAAATTATAAAAATTATTCAGATACTTCATTAGCTAAAATTGCTCCATTTTTAATAAAAGATCAATCAGGTTGTAGATTTATTCAAGAAAAAATTCAAATAAATCCTTCTTTTGCAAATGATTTATTATTTCCTCAATTAAAAAATTCATTGCAAGAATTAATATGTGATCAATTTGGAAATTATTTCTTTCAGGTTTTATTTGATGTATTATCTTTTGAAAATATATCTGAGTTTCTTACTTTAACTCAACAATTTTTTTTCCAAATATGCACTTCTTCTCATGGAACAAGAGTTATTCAAAAATTAATTGATAAAGTTACTGCATCTCCTATTTTATTAAATAAATTTATATATAATATCTCTGGAGAAAATTTAAAAGAAATTATTAAGAATAATTATGGGAATCATATTATTCAAAAATTTTTATGTTGTATACATAATTCTGAATATACTAATTTCATTTTTCAAATTGTTAAAGATAATTTTTTAGAAATTAATAATTCAAAACATGGTGTTTGTGTTGTACAAAAGTGTATTAGTGAAAGTGATGAAAATCAAAGACCAAAAATTTTAAATTTGATAATAAAAAATATTGAAATTATAATGAATGATCAATATGGAAATTATGTTATTCAATATTTATTAGTTACAAATGATATAGATTTCAATGAAATAAAAGAGGTTATTGATAAAGTTTCTGAAAATATTATTTCATATTGTAAAAGAAAATCAAGTGCAAATGTCATTGAAAAATGTTTTGAACATTCAAATGAAACTATAAGAAATATATTAGTAAATAGTATGTTAGAAAAAGATCCTCATTCAATTATAGAATTATTAATGGATCCATTCGGCAATTATATTATTCAAAAAGCTTTAATCGTTGAAAAAGGTGAATTATATGATAAAATGTTAGAAATTATAAGTAAAGGTATAAATGAAATTAAAAAGGCAAATTATGGTAATAAATTAATTGTAAAATTACTTTCTAAACATAAAAAATTAGGTGAAATGATTAATAATTCAGGTGAAACATTTAAAGTTATTAATAATAATAATTATTGTAATGCTGATTATAATAATCAAAAACCATATTGTAATTATTATCACAAGAAAAATAATCATAATTAATTAAATGGCATATTATGAATTATATATTTTGGAAAAAAATAGTATTTATATTATAATAGAAATTTTTTAAATATATATATTTATTTTTTTATAATTATTTATTTAACATATCAATAACATCTTTATCTGGATCTTTCATTAATAATTCAATTTTACTATTAATTAATTCAATTATTTCTTTATTTTTTGCAATTTTTTTCATTTTATTTAAAGCTTTAGCACAATTCATTCTAACATTTGAAATTTTATCATTGCATAAAATAAATAATAATTTAGCTAAATTATTTTCAATAAAATCTAAATAATCATCAACATTTTCTCCTTCTTCAAAAGTAGAAAAATTACAAATAAAAATAACAACAGTATTTCTGATTAAATAACTAATATTTTGAGACATTTCAATTAATTTATCCATAATTTTTTTTTCAAAATCACTTGATTTTAATTTAACATATAATTTCTTCATTAATATTAAACAAGCTTCTCTAATTGCAAAAACTGAATCAGATAATAAATTTATACATATTCCAAATATAGTATCCATAAAAATATTTTTATCTAAGATATTAGCTAAAACTTCAATTACTTCTAAAACTTGAATTCTTATTCTCCAACTTTTATTAGAACTTATTTCTAAAAAAGAAGGAATAATTCCTTGAATAATATTATCTATATTAACAACTTTATTTAATTCATCTAAAGTTTTAATTAAAGTCATTCTAATATCATGATTATCATCTTTAATAATATTTAAAAAAAGAGGAAATATAAAATCATTAGTTTTTTTAGTTCCAATAATAGGTGCAATTTTTAATAAATTATTTGCTAGAGATCCTCTTACATAAGGTGTATTATCTTTTTCTAATTTTTTTAAACTTAATAATATTTTAGTAAAATTTTCATCTTGACCAACAACCAAAGCTACTTCTTCTAATCTTTGGCAACAAACATTTTTAACTTCTGGTTCAGGAGATTCTAATAATTTCGAAAATATATCTATTAAATTTTGAGTTATTTGATTTGGTAAATTTTTAAATTTTAATATTATACTTATTTTATCTGCTACTGTTATTTTAACTCTCCAATTTGTTTCATTTGAGAGTTTTGTTATTATATTATTTATATAATCAAAAGCTTGGTTTAAATTTGGATGATTTTCATATGAAATTATTATATCCATTATCCCAATTTTTGATGTATCATTTTTATCATTTAATAATGTATTTATTATTTTTTCTAAATTTTCTAAAGATAAATATTTTGATATTAAAGGAAGTGAATAAGTTAATTCTCTTTTTAAGTTTAATGATTCTGTTTGAGAATATTTTCCTAATAATTCAAAACATTTCATTTTATTTTCTTTATTTAAATCTCCAAAAGCAAAAATAATAATATTTAAAGAACTTATTTGTTGACATATATTATTTTTTTCACTTAAATTAAATATCATTTCCATTAAATCTTTTTCTATTTCTGAAACAGCACCAATTTTATTTATTGTATTTTTAAGAGAGTTTATAGATTCTTTTCTAACATTAGGTTCATCAATTGATAATAATTTTTCTATTATATGAAAAATTTCTTTTATATATTGTTTTCCTCCAACACAATCTAAAAAATTAGAAAAAATTTTAGATAACTCAATTAAAGTTTCATCTTCTTCTTCTTCTAAACAACTAATTAAATATGGTAATAATTCTCTTCTTGTTCTTTCTCTTCCCAATGCTAATGAAATTCCTCTTAAATTATGCACTGCATTTATTTTTATTTTTGTTTCTGAGTTTTTTAAATCTTCTAATAAACTTGTTGCTGTTACTTGATCTAATTTTCCTACTTCTGTCATTATTATTTTTTTTATTTTAATTTAAAGTAATAAAAGATTTAAATGTTGAATTTAAAAAATTAAATAATTAAAATTTTTTAAAAATAAATTTAATTTTTAATTATTGAAGTTACTAAGTAATTTTTGAATTATAAATATATACAAGAATCACTAATTTTAATTTTCATATTTTAGAAAATTTCTTCCTCAAAATTTAAAAAAATATATTTTAAATAATTTATTATTTTAAATCTTGTATAATATTTATTTGAATTGAATGGAAGGTAATGTTAATGAATATGTAAAGGAAATATATTTTAATTCAATTTTTCCAAGCACAAATTCAAGACATAAAATTTTACTTTTATTTAATTATTTAAAAAAAGGAGAAGACAGAAATACACAAGAAAAATGTAATATTATTGAAAATTTAGCATTAATAATGAAAAAAAATATTGACTCAATTTTACCTTTATTTGAAGTTGGAGATAATCTTTCTTTTGAAATTTTTCATATTTTATTTGACCTTTATAAAAATAATCCGGATAATAATTTAAGAAATTATTTAAGGGATTTCATTTCTTTTTTAAGTGACAATTTTCAAATAAATAAAATTTATTTTGATGAAATTTATAGAAGAATATCGAATAATTATTTAAATGATAATTTTGATTATAATTTATTTAAAAGTGATTTAGAAATCTTAACATCTTTATATAAAGGAGAAAAAAAGGATGATAATATATTAAAAAGTTATTTTACTTTTTGTGATGAAAATAATAATAATAGTTTATCGACAAATATTAAAGAAATAAAGTTAAATCAAAGTATTTCAATTAAATTTTGGTTTTTTATATCACACTATAATTATAATCAAAAATGTACTTTGTTATCTTTTAATATGGGATATAATTTTCCAATTAAAGTAATTTTATCTGAAAATAATAAAATCAGTTTATTATATGAAAATAAAATAATTATTGAATATATTGAAATTGATTTTGAAAAATGGAATTATTTTAATTTATCAATATTAAATGAATTCAAGAAAGGAATCCCATATAAACAAACATTTATATTTAAAATAGGAAATAATGAAATTAATACTTTTGAAAATGATGAAAATATTTCTGATAAATTATTAATTTCATCTCTTAATTTTTTTGAAAGTTTTCAAGGAAGATTTGGAACAATTATAATATCATATGGAAAAGATAAAGAAGATATTTTAAATGAATTAAAAGAAATTAAATTAATATCTAATAAAAAATTTTTAAATGATAATTCAAATAGTTTAATCTGTGTTTTCTCTCCTTATTTTTTTGATCCAAAAAAATATGAAATTCAAGACCCAGTCAATAATTATATTGCAAATATACAAAAATCAAATGGTGAATTAAATTTAAACACAGTAAAAATTTTTAGTGATTATAAAAAAAATATCTTTTTAATTGGAGGAATAAATAATATTCTCCCTTTATTTGATATAATAAATAAAAATAAAAGTTGTTTTCAAAATAATGAGAAACAAGAAGTATTAATTTTAATTATGAATATTGTAGAAGCAATTTTAGTAAATCATCCAAAAAATTGGATTGATGCAGCTGAAAATAATTTCTTTAATTTATTAAGTTTTTTTCTTGAGTATATAATTGGAGAATTTTATTCTGACCAATTTATAGAAATTATAAATAATATTGCAAAATATTCTTTAGAATTTATTAAAGATTATGATATACAAATATATAAAGATTTTTATAATAACATTTTGTTTAATTTCAAAATTATAATTCAATTTCCAGAAGAAACTCAAAAAACAATTTTTTCTATTTTAAACCTTTACAAAGAAGTATATTCAAATTGTCTTGATAATAATTGTGTAAGACACTATATAAATTATTATATATTAAAAAATGATAAATATGGGGATAATGAAAATTTAGTTAATATAATGTCTTCAATTATTTCAAGTAAACAAATTAATGATAATGAAAGAGGAAATTTTCTTCATTTACTTGTAAATGAGTCAATAAGTGAAAATTCAAAAATTTATATTATTGATTGTTTATATAAATATTTTCATTTTGAAAATATAGATAAAAATTTATATGAAGAGAAATGTAATTCTTTAAGATATTTTATCTGTGAATATTTGTTGAATATTCTTTTACATTGTTTGATTAAAAATAATATTATTATAAAAAGTAAAATAATTGAATTTTTTCAATTTTTACATTTTAATTATTATAATCTTTTAGAAAAATATTTAGTTATTGATGACTTTATTATAAATAGAAAACAAAATGAATTGTCAAAAAATGAAATACTGAGAATTATTAGAGTTAATTTACCTTCAAAATTTAAACCAGAGTCAATCAATAATCCAGAAGAAAATGATTTTAATGAAGATTTAGAAACTTTTAAAACATTATTTTGTGAAAATTATAATTTAATTTTCAAAGTTTCTTTTCAAGATTGGTATAAAGAAATGAAAGATGATAAATTAAATGAGAATTTAGTCACTGACCAAAATTTAGAACAAAATATTCAAAATTTATGTTTTACAACTGAAATATTAATGAAAAACTTCGATGATATTTTAAATAATAAAAAAGATCTTGATTTTATCCAATTAAATTTCCATTATGAATTTATAGATGCTATTCTTAAAATAATGTTTAATTCTTTAAAAATTTTAAATTATGATGATTCAATTACAACAATGGAAAATATATATTCATATGCAAAAAATGCTTTTATAAAAATGTATAAAACAAATATGAGTTCAACAATTTCAGATTTATTTTTATTTATTATTAAAATAAATAATTTTCAAGATATAGATAATGAAGAAAAAAGAAAAATGCAATTATCATTATTAACAGATATTTTTGAATTAATAACAACATCAAGAAATAATAGTATTAAAATTGCAGAAAATCAAAATATAAAAGAATTTGATAAAGATGAAAATAATGTATATACAATAAATACATTCTATAAATATTCTTTAGAAATAGATCAAATTTTAGAACAATTTTATATTACTAGTGATATTGATTTTCAAAATTATATGAATTCAGATGAACCTATTATTCTTCAATTAGAAGATATAGATAAAATTATTCTAGAATTAATTAAGAAAAAAAAAGCTAAAGCTATTTTAGATGAAACAAATTATTATTCTGAATTTTTAGATAAAGAAGAAAATTCAATGTTAAAATTTTTGAAATTAGCAAGATTAATTTATCCTTATTATTTTTATTTTTTAATTGAAAAAAAAGAAAATGTTCCTGAAAAATATTTTAAAAAATATGAAAGTTTTGTTTTAGTTCTTTTAATAATTACATCACTTAAAGAAACTAAAGACAATGACCCAAAATTTTGTTCCATGGAAGTTTTTAGATTTTCAAACGATTTAATTGATATGAATTTAAAGTTTCTTTTAACTCTTTTTTATCTTGAAAAAGAAAATGAAAATCATTTAACAATTGTTATTAATATCATTATAAATATATTTAGATTTATTAGTAGATTTTTAGTTGGAAAAAAAATTGATGAATTTTCTTTAAACCCAACTATAATAAATTTATTTGTTAATTATTGTATTAATTATGAAAATGAAATTCCTAATTTTATTTTTAATATAGAATTTTTACAAAAAGTTTCTTCTATCGATAATGATAAATTCAAAGAATTAATTATTATATCATTTGATAAAGAGGATAGGAAAAAATTAATTCTAAGAAGTATTTTTAACAAAGAAATAACAAATAGAAATGAATTATTAAATGAAAAAAAATTAGATTTAGAAAATTTAGAATATAATCAATTAGAAGAAGAATTAAAAAAATTTCCAAAAAATATTGAAATAAAAACTTTTAAAAATAATGAATATGTTCAAAAAATTAAACTAAAAAAACAATATAGAAAGTTTAAAAAACATGTATTTTCATGGAATAATTCTTATAGTAATTTAGATATTTTTTACACAGAAGAAGGAAAAGAATTATTAAAATATAAAATATCAAATCATTTAAGTAAAGAAATGATTAGACCATTAATAATTCCAGTTTTAGATTTAAATTATTATTTTCCTATTTTAGATAATTATAATTTTAAATTTATGTTTAATGAATCAAAAGATAAATCATATAATATAAATTTAAATGAATTTCCAATGAAAGAGGAAAAAAATGAAATAGAATATGATTTCGAATGTTGCTTAATTAAATCTACAAATCATATTAAGGGAGTAATAAAAAAAAATGAAAATAATTTTGAATTTATTGGATATGATTATCAAATTGATGAAAATGCCTTATACTATGATAAAGTAAGAGAAAGATGTTATGGTTCTGTTTATTCAAAAGAAAATGAAAAAGATAAAGAATATTATTTAAATGTAAAAATATCAGATATAGATTTATTATTTAAAAGAGAATATTTCTTTGTAAATCATTCAATAGAAATTTTCTGTAAAAACAATAAATCATATTATTTTCATTTTAAAGATGAATCAAAAAGAGAATCATTTATAAACAAAGTTTTTTCAAGAACATTATTTTCAGATATAACAGATAAAGATTTAAATAAAATTGGATATTATAGAAATGATTTAATATATTCTTGTATAGATGTAATACAATCAAATTGGTTAACAAGAAAAATTTCATCTTTAGCATATTTAATGTTTTTAAACATATATGGAAATAGATCTTTTAGAGATCCAACTCAATATCCTGTTTTTCCTTGGGTATTAACAAATTATGAAAATACTGAACAATTAAATGGAATTGATGATATTAATCGAATTAAAGAAATATTACATGAAAATTATTTAAGAGATTTAAGTGTTCCTATGGGAATGATGACTTTAGATGAAAAAGGAAAAAATAGAAGAAATTCATATATTGAAACTTTTAGGGTAATGGTTGATAATTTAAATTTACCAATTAAAAAAATTAATAACGATGAAAGTGATATTCCACAATATGATTTAGATATTAATAAAATGTATTTAAATAAAAATATAGAACATGATATTATACCTTATTTTTTTGGTAGTCATTACAGTAATTCAACATATATTTCTAATTTTTTAATTAGATTATATCCATATTCTTTAATTAATATTGGAATTCAAGGAAATGGTTTTGATATTGCAGATAGATTATTTATTAAACTTAAACATACTTTTAATGGCTCAAGTAGAGAAAAAGCAGATTTAAGAGAATTAACTCCAGAATTTTTTTCTCTTCCAGAAGTATTTTTAAATTTAAATCAATTTAATTTTGGAACTCTTAGAAATTATTTACCAGAAGATAAAGATAATATAAAAATAAACAATGTAATGTTACCAGAATGGACAAATAATAGTGTATATAATTTAATAGTAATTCAAAGAGAAATTCTAGAAGATGATAGAACTCAAATTGAAAAATGGATTGATTTAATATTTGGTGTTTATCAAAGAGGAATATTAGCTCAAAAAATAGGAAATATTTATCCAGCTTATTGTTATAATGGAGTTATTTCTAGTAGATTAAATAATAATAATTATGAAAAATTATTAGGTTTCCAAGAATTCGGAGTTGTTCCTCATATTCAATTAAAAATTCAAAGTGTTCCTAGAATTCAAATTAAAAATGAAATGATTAAATTTGAAAATAATTTTTGGATTAAATCTAATTTTGATTTAAGTGATTTTTATTCTGATTATCATAATAATGGAATTGTTCATTCTTGGGAATGTTATAATTTGAAAAAAGAAAAAATTAATAAAAACAGAGATAAAAGGTTTTTATTAAATAAAAATAATTTTTGTGTTATTAATAAATTGAATTCTATTGTTTTAGGAGGTTATTTTGATGGAAGTATTATTGTTTCTAAAGTTAAAAATAATTTCACAGAAGAAGAGATTGATACTGATTATGAAATTAGAAAATCAAATTTCAAAATTTCTAATCGAGATAATTCAATAGTTACAATAATGACAATTGATAAAGAAGAAGAATTTATTATTGTAGGAACGAAAAAAGGAAGTTTAATTATTTATGTTATAACTGAAGAAAAAGTTATTTTTTATAAAATGATTCATTCTCATATTAAAAAAATAAATAATATTTATATAAATAGTACATTAAATATGTTTATTGATTATTCAGATGATAATTATATAAATTTATATACTTTGCCAAATGCAGAAATAACTCATTCAATTTATGAGAAAAATATTAATTTTGTTTTACTTTCTAATTCTCCTTTACCTTGCTTTATCACATATTCAAATGAAGATAAGTTATTTAAATGTTATAATGTTAATGGAAAAGAATTAATAAAATTAGAAATAGATGAAGGAGTTCATAATCCTTTTATTTATACTTCAAAAAATTTTGTAGATTATTTAGTTTATAAAAGTGATTATGAAAAACTTATAATTAGAAAATTTCCTTATTTAAATGAAGATTAATAAATATATTATTATTTAGGTAACTAATGATTAAATAGATTAATGTTTAATTTACTTTTATTTAAAAATAAAATTATCTTTTTAAATGACTTTAGGAATAAGTTTATATATTTCTATTGATTCATTATTAGCAACAACAACACAAATATTATTATTAATTTCTCTTATTGAAGAAAATAATAAATAATCATTTTTTATGCTAATATTCCTTATATTATCCATGTAAGGAGATTTTCTAATCACAATTTCTTTTTTGTTATTCACATAAATAAGATAATCTCTGAATTTATTAGTTATTACAGTAGGACTGAAAATTTTTTCTTTTTCAACTTCTTCTTCAATTTGATGTTTTTCTTCAAATTCTTTTAAATTAATTTCCCGACCATTTATAGTATAACAAATAAATTTAGAATCATCATTTGAATAGATACAAAAAGAAGGAAGAGGAGAACTAAATAAAAAGATATAATCACTTTTAATTTCATTATAAACAGAACCAACTAATTCACAACTAGTAGATAAATATAAATTAATATATCCATCTTCAGAACAAGAAATAAACATTTTTAATTGTTCATTCGTATTAATATAATTTATTCTTTTGAAATTATAATGAATCATTTTATAAAAAATAATATTTGAATCTTTCTTTTTTTCTTTTGTTGAATATCTATAAATGATAATTCCTCCTTTTTTAGTTCCTAAATAAATTTCATTTTCTTTTTTATTAATTTCTAAAGCAGTTATCATACTCATATCTCTTGATGTTATATTTGAATTATTCATTCTTATCTCTTCACTATAATTATTTTGTCCAAAAATATAAACTAATCCATCATAAAATCCAGTTATAATATATTTTTCTCTTATTTGTCCACATAATAATTTTTTATAAGAAGTTATTTTTTGATTTGAATAATTTATTGGTTGTTGTACAATTCCATTATTATTTGTATCTTTTTCTATTATTTGTGATTTTTTAACGAATTGTAAATTTTGGTTTGTTGGATTAAACATTAAATGATAAATATCATTCATATTATCATTATTTACATATTTTTTATATTCCACTTGACATGTTTCTATATCTAATTCATTTATTTTTTCTTTTTCTTCATTAACATTATTTTTTTTTTTACTTGTTTTTTTTTTCTTATTACTAGGTTTAAATATTTGAGTAGGACAAATTCCTAATTCAAATAAAGCTTTAACTTCATTAATATTTTCATCAGGAGAACAAGATTTCATTTTTTTTTCACCCCAATATTCGTAGGAATAAGGTAAAAATATATTATTTACATTTCCTGCTTCATTTCCAAATTGATTTTCACCAAAAATTAATTTTACCCAATTATAAATATTATCTTTACTTATCATTTCTAAAAATTCTCGAAATACATAAATTACAATATCACTTCTATTTTTACACCAATTAGGTAAAACCACATCATTAACATTAATTTGGGATCTATCTATGTCACTTATAATATATCCTAAATTTAAATTATTTATATTTAAAAACATATCAGGAAAGAAAAAGAATTCTGGAATTAATTCTTTAACATCATTTTTTTCTTTTATTGAATTATTATAACTATTTTCCAAGTCATTAAATAATCTTTCAGGTAAATCAAATTGCCATTTTTCAATTCCTAAAGCAGTTAAAGTAAAAGGGAAAATTCTAGTTAAATAATGAGAAACATAAACTTGATTACTATAATGACTTCCAAAACAATAAGGTATTTTATCCCAAAGAAGAACTTTATTACTATAATATAAAGAGTCATCTTCATATTTAAATGTTTTTATTGTACTAATATCTAAAATCATTGATTGATAATTATTTATATAAGATTCTTTACGTAAATTACTTTTATTATCTGTATCCATTAAACCCATTGGTTTATTTAAATCTCTCATATTTTTTAAATTTGAAATTATTAATTTCATTGAATTATTGCTTTTATGTATATTGTTATTATTTATATTTTGTAATGATATAGAAATTCCACTTTCTGGAATAATCCATGGAAAAACAGGATATTGAGTTATATCCCTAAAAGATCTATTTCCTAAAATATTTAAATAAATTAAAAAATCAAATGTCGATAATTGATTTTGAAAATACCATTTATTATAAATATCTTCTTTTAAATGTAAAGGTTTATTAATTGTTGACACTAATTGTTGTGATAAACCTTCTTTTTGGAAAACAAAGAAATAATTTTTATTATTAAATGTATATATTTCCACTCCTAAATTCGAATAATAATATTTTCTTACATATGCATATTTTATATTAATGAACTTTATTGTTAAATAATAATCTTCATTTTCATGATATGATTCTATTAAATTTCCAAAACATTTTTTTTGATTTGAATTAAAATGAGGATCATTTTCTCTATTGGTTTCTGGATTTATAAATGTTTTTCCAAAAAATTCTAATTTATCTTGATTTATTAACATAAAACCTAATATATGGTGAGTTGGTTTTACTAAGCAACAATTTAAATATTTTGAATTTATAAAATCTAATTTTTGTTCATTTTTAAATGAATGTAAATTTACTTTATAAATATTTTCACAATTATCTCTGAATAAATCTGAATGAAATTCTTTTGGTAAATAATGATTAATATCAATAACTGGAACTATTAAAGGATGAACCAAATTTTTTGTAATATGGTTTGATATTTTATATTTTAACTTTTTTTTACCTTCTTCAGTATAAAATATATTAAAATCACTATAAGGTTGATTAAAAGAAAATATTGTCTTTTTAAACTTTCTATAAATTTTATAATTTTCATATGAATCAATATAATCATTTTTATTTTTTTCATCTAAATATTCTTCTTTAAAATTATCTTTTCTTTCATTATAATCTTTTTTTATTTTATCTTCAATATTAACAGAAGGTATTTCATTAAGATAATCTTTTTCATATAATTCTTCTATAATTTTTAAATAAAAATTTTTTTGTTCTTCTAATTTAGACTTTAAATTTGAATTTATATCATCATCACTTTGACTAAATATTCTCTCTAATTCTTTAAGAGTAAAATTATAGTTTTTATTAGGATTATCTTGAGTTGTATCTAATTCAATTATTTTAAATTTTTGAAAAGTTCTATAAATTTTAGCTTCTTTGTGAACATAAGTTTTAAAAAGACCTTTTGAAAGATAAAGCTCACGAATAAGTTTTGCAATTCTTAATATATTTGCAAAAATTTTGACATAATCTTTTTGTCTTATAGTATCTGAATAATAAAATATAAAAAAATTGACAAAGAAATAATCATAAACCTTTTCCAAATTATCAGTATATTCTTTTTCATTTTCAAATTTATGTTGAATATCACATATTACTATAGATAAAAATAATACAAAATATTCATTTATTTTCATAAAGCTTTTTTTAATATAACCCTCATGAACTAAAAAAATTGAATAATAAAATAAATATTTGTATGTTTCAATTCCTTTTTTTAAAATATCACAAATTTGAAGATAAAAACTATCATCTCTTCTTTTTATATATTCAGATAATTTGTTTGTTTGATTTAAAGATAGTGTAAATATTCTATCATCAATTAAATAATTATAATTTTGAATATTTGCATTATTTAATAATTTCTGAAAATTATTATTTGTTTCGTTTCCATAAGATATAATTTTATCAACATTTTTAACTTTTTCAAAAAAATATGAAAAGAAAGAAAAAGACTCTTCAGTATATTTTTTAATTTTAGCTTCTTTTTCATTTTCATTTTCATCATTTTGTATTTGATTTATATTATTTGAATAAAGTTTATAATTATAAATCATTAAATATGAAATATATTTAAATGGTAAGAGTCTCTCAGAAGATATGATATCTTCATTTAATTTTGAAATAACTTTTTTCCCTTCTTTATCTATTAATTCTGTTATTTGATTTAATTCTGAATTATTATTTTTCATTAAATGAAAATTATCGTAATAAATTTTTCCAAAAAATTTTAAAAAATTGTTTTGTAAAAATATTTTATGAGCAATTTCATTTCCTTTTTGTATTAAATTACATAAATCTCTAAATGACTTTTCTATTATTGATAGTACTTTTTTTAAATCAATATTTTCTTTTTGTTCATATTCAAAATATAAATTATCATGTGTCCATTCGTGAATAATACATCTGAAAGTAAGATGGAATATATCTATTATTAAAAATAAGGAATTATCATCTAAATTCATTTTAAGTTTAATTGTTTTTTCTTTTTGAATTATTGGTTTAGAAATTTTAGAATTTGTGTTTATTTCATCTTCTTCATTTTTTATTTCTTCATTTTGAATTTCTTCAGTTTTTATTTCTTCATTTTGAATATCTTCATTTTTTATTTCTTCATTTTGAATTTCTTCATTTTGAATATCTTCATTTTTAATTTCTTCATTTTGAATATCTTCATTTTTTATTTCATCATTTTTTATTTCTTCATTTTTTAGTTCTTTGTTTTGATTTTCTTCATTTTGACATTTTTCAAAGAAATTATATTCTATTAAAAAATAATTATCAATCATTTCAACAATTAATTGTTTTCTTGCCTGTGAAGTATGATTTATAAAACCAGTAAAATTTAAACATAATGTTCTTAAAATTCTAATAACAATTTCTTTAATATTAATTGGATATCTTACAAAAAATAAAAATAAATCAACAAGAAAATCTCTAGCCATAAAATAGGCAATTATAGTATGATGTTGATCATAAGGAAACTTTTCTTCTCCATTAATATATTTATAAAATAAATCTAACATAAATTCAATTTTTTGAAAATTAATTCTTGGATCTAATAAAAACCTAAAAAAAAATAATTTATCTTTATTATTATCTTTAGAAACATCTTTTTGAAATTTATCATTTTCGATTATTATTTTTAAAACTTTAATAATATTCCTTTCTTCATTCATATCAAATTCTTTAGTAAATTCATGAATAAAAAAAGTTTTTAAATAATCTAAGTCTAAATATTTTTCCAATGAAAATGAGATATCTTTGTTTTCTTTTTGAGAAAAATATTCTTGAAATTTTTCTAAAATAAAATCCCAAAATTGAACTTGTTGTTCTTCTGAAAATTTTATCATGATATTAGAATTAAATAATAAATCATGTAAAAAAGGAGTTTTTTTATCAGAAACAATATTACTTGTTGAAAAATTTTTAACATTTTCATATAAAAAATTATTTAAAACTTCATTTTCTTCTAAGAAGCATCTATTAAAATTTTTAAGAAAACAACTTAACATTTTAAAGAATTGATTTCTTGAAGTTTCATGAAGTTCTTTAATTCTAATTGAAATTATTTTAAATATTCTATTAAATAAAATTACTCCTTCTTTATCATTATAATTTTCAAAAATAAAATCATAAACAGGAAAAAAAATATTAATTCCATAATAATTAAAAAGATTATTAATTTTTCTATGAATTACATGAACATAATTTAAATGAAAATTATTTTTTTTAATGAAAAAAGCTTGAAAATGGTTTATTGGATCTTCAATTTCCATTCTTTCAAGATCAAAAGTTTGAGGTGAAAAACAAGAATAAATTTTATTATTAAATTTTTCATTGAATATTCTTTTGTTTGGTTGCTTAAATATATTATCTTCAAAATAATCAATTATCCCATTTTTATTATCATTGTAAAGTATAATTGAAGAAACTCTTCCAATAAAATTTTCAAAAAAAATTATTAAATCTAAAGAAATATTCTGAATAATAATTGGAGTTGCTTTTAATTTCGTTTGTGTTATATCTTCTTCTAATTTATAAGAAAATAAAATTGAATTTCTTGAAAATGTCTTTGTTATACCAAAAACAATGTTGTTCCAATTTTCTTCCTGAATTTCATAATTTAATCCTTCTTGAATTTTATCATTTATAAAAATATTGATTTCATTTCCATTTAAATTAAGTTTATATGTGTTATCTCCAATGTTTATTTTTATTAAATTTGCATTTGAGTTTTTATGATATTTTTCTATATAAAACCAAAATTTAAATGCAAATCCAGTAGGAATTATAATTTTTTTATCTATTTGGATTCCACTTTCTAAAGCATTGTAAAAAAAAAAATATTTTTCTTTTTTAACACTTTGTTCTTTTTTAGGATATAATATTTTTAAAATATCAATATAATTATTAAAAGTTTCAAATGAAGGATTTTTTTCTTTATTAACTATATTTCTAAAAACATAAAAATAATTATTTGGATTTATAGAAATATTTTCAATTAAAAATTGGATAATTTCTATTATTTTATTTTTCAAATCAACTTCATTGGGAAATTTAACATAAATTTCAGATAAAAGTTCAATGAAGCTTATTTTATTTTCAATTTTTATCGAGGGAGATGATTCTAATATAATTGCAATGTCCACACTTTTTTTCATTATTTCATACATAAAATTAATTACATTTAAAATTAACTTTGGTTCATTAGTTTCATATAAATCTTTATATAATTTTATAATTAATTCTTGACTATTTTCCTTAAATAGTGGAATAAAATCCCCATCATCATTAGTGTAAAATATGTCTTTAAATATATTTTTCATTTCTTCCATTTGAAAATTAAAATTTTTTGATATTTATTTAATTATTTTTTTTAATAAGTATTAAATTTTAAATAAAAAATTTATTTATTCATTTTTTTTTATTTTTTATTTTTTTATTTCTTGATTCATATCTAGGTTGATATAAATTGAAACTAGAATTTTGTGTTAGATTATTGTGTGTTTTATTTTGATCAAAATAAGGAACAGGGAATTTTTGATTATTATATGTAATTAAATAATCCATAAAATTTTCTGTTATCAAGTCTTTTATTTCCTCTGAAGAAGAACCAGTTATTATTTCTTTTCCATAAATAGTATAAGAAGAAAATTGTTTATCTCTTAAAAGAATTACACAAGGCAAAGGACGAGCTGATAAATAAATTTTAGTATTTTGAGAAATATTTTCCTTAAAAGAACTTAATAATTCACATTGAGGTAAAGTATATATATTTATATAACCATCAAGTGAAATAGAAGCAAATAAATTTAATATATCATTTATATAAATATCAATAATTTTATCTGAGTGATCTTGAATAATTTTATGTAATTTTTTTTCTTTATAAATAAATAAACTTCCAGTATCTACTCCATAAATATAATAATCTTTATATTTTTTATCAATAAAAATTTCTGAATCTGTATAATACTTTACATTTTCTTTCACTTCATCATCAAATGAATTTGAATCAGTTGAATTACTTGTTGAATTTTGAGTGTAAGAATTTTGATTTCTTTTTTTTTTTCCCCCATTAGAATTCTCTAATATTGGAATAGGATTAAACCCAATTTCAAATAATTTATAATAACTATGTATTTCATCTTTAGGTATTTTATTTTGTTTAATTTTTTCATGAATTAAAGGATGATAACAATAAGGCATATATAGATTATAATTCTCATCATCATTTTTTTTCTTATTTTTTTTAAAATATAAATCAAACCATTTGTGAATATCATCACATTTTTCTTCCAATAAATATCTATATTCACAAATAAATCGATAAGGATCATCTTCACAAGGAATAAGAACTTCATCAACTAAAATATCAGCATCATCTTTTAACTTTCTTTTGTTCTTTAAAATAACAGCAGTAGCTTTTTCATTATGTTTTGGATTTTTTTGTAATTTTCCTAAATTTAATTTATTAATATTAATAAACATTTCAGGTAAAACAAAAAATTCAGGTATAATTTCTCTTAAATCACTATTTTGTGAAGTTACACTATCAAAAGTTTTATTTAAATTAATAAATAATCTATCAGGAGCATCAAAAGTCTCTCCTTTAATTTCAATTGCAGTTAAAGTAAAAGGAAATAATCTAATTAAATAATGAGAAACGCAAGTTGAATTTGAAAAATGACTTCCAAAAACATATGGTATTTTATCATAATCCATATTTACATAATCAATTTTATCTTCTGTCATTGTTATGATATCTTTGATTTTATCAACTATTGTTTTATCTGGTATTTGTAATTCCTCTTTCATCATTTTATAAAAATTTATATAATTATTTTTTCTTTGTATACCCCTATCACTAAGTTCCATTAAACCTATTGGATTTTTAAAATCTCGAATTTCCGGATTTGTTATTAAATATTGGTTTAATTCATATTTTTGAAGAATCCAAGGAAACACAGGATATTGAGTTATATCTCTAAGAGATCTATTTGAAAAAAAATTTAACCACATTGTATATTCTAAATTTGATATATTATTCTCTTTCCATTGATTTAAAAAATATTCTATAGAATAATCATTTGAGTTTTTCATTTCTGCTTTGATTTTATTATAGAATAGAATATTGTTATATTCAGTTTTAAATCTAAAATAAAATGTTTTATTTAAATGTGTAAATATTTCACAAGCTGTTTCATTAAAATAATAAATTCTTTTCAATATTAAATATATATCTTTAAAATATATTCTTTTAAAATAACCTTTTCCACTTCTTGATGAGATTAAATTTCCATAACAGGTTTTTTTATATTCATCTAATTCATCAAAATCAAAATTATTTTGATCATTAAAATTAGATTCAATAAATATTAGACTTTCTTTGTCAAAATATAAATTTCCATTTATATGATTTGTGATTGTAATTAAACAACATTTAAATGTCTCATTATTTGGTATTTTTTCTTTAAGAAATGGAAATGTATCTAAATCAATTGAGTAAGAAACATCTTCTCTAAAAATTGATTTAAATTTTTTAATATCTGGTTTATATAAATTCATATCTAAAATAGGTTTTAAAAAAGGACAAACCATTTCTTTAGTTAAAAAATGAACAATTTTATATTTAAAATCTTTATTTTCATTATTATTATAAAATACATCCAAATTACTATATGAACCATTAAAAGAAAATAATTTCTTTTTAATTTTTTTATACCTTTTTCTATTTTCATAATAACTAAAATCATCTTTTTTTTTGAATAAAGATTTTATAGATGGATACTTTTCAATCAATTTAGTTTTTATTTGAATTTGATTCTCATCATAGTCTTCAATAAATAATGATAAAATAGAAAAAAAATGAGTTTTTTCAGATAAATCAATTGATGATTTATCTGAAAAAATATTTATTAATATTGATGATAATTTAGATAATATTTCTTTCGTTTTAAAATTATTGTTTTTATATAAAACTTCAAAAATAGGTAATAATACATTTATTCCACCAAGACAAAGAATTTTTTGTCGACTTTTACTATATAAACAATCCAAAAGATTTAACATAGTAAATAAATCTTTTTCATTTAATTCTTTTTTTCTTATTTTTTCACCTAAATTTCGATAAATGAAATCTATTCCTTTTTTTGAAAATTTTAATTTTCCATCGTAGGAATTAATATTCTCAATTAGATTGTCAATATTGACAATATTATTTGGATTTATTGATTCTTCTATTAATTTATCTATATTTAGTGTAGATAAAGCTTTTCCTAAATCTTTTTTTACACTAATTTTATTATTTATAAGAGTAAGAATTTGTTGAGAATCAGATTTTTCCATTTTATTTTAGGTATAATTAAAATAATAATTAAAATTTAAGAAATTAATTAAATAATCAACTATTCAATCATTTCTTTGATTTTATCACAAAAAAAAATAAAAAAATAAAAAATTTATTTAATATTACTCATAACCTTCATTATCAATTTGACTTTCAGGAAGCAATTCATTATAATTAGTATATTTATTGTTGTTATTCATCAAATAATTTTGTAATAAGTCATCAGATTTTTTCCCAATTTTCCCTTCATTATATTTTTTTTGTCTTAAATAATCATAAACAAAAGCAAAATTTTGTCTTTCTTCAAGTAATTTTTCATTTCTCTCTCCAAGATTACTTTCTATTTTGAGAAGGCTATTAGAAGTATATGATTTAGGTTTAAAAGTAATTCCTCTTTGATTATCAATTTATTCAAATTTCTCCTTTTTGCATTTTAGAATAATCATTATATAACCTTTAATTTTTACTATTATTAGTTGGAGAAGTTATTCTATTTCTTGAAACAGAAGTTTTTGATTTTGGAATCATTGGTGATTGATATTTAATTTTATATAATTTTTTATTATTTAATCATAGAGAAAAAGAACATAATAATTGTATTTCTTTTTCATTTTTATAATAAGCTTTTTCTCTATTTTTTTGATTCTTTTTTTCTTTTCCATCCATAAAATCTCTTGAAATTCCTTCTAATTCACTTTTTTATTACTATAGTTAAAAATAATATAAAATATTTATTTATTTTCATATAGTTTTTTTAAAATAACCCTCATGAACAAAAAAATAATAAAAAAATATTTATATGTTTCAATTCCTTTTTTTAAAATATTACAAATTTAAAGATAAAAACTATCATTTCTTTTTTTTTATATTCCGATAAATTTTTTGTTAGATTTAAAGATATTATAAATATTCTATATTCAATTAAATAATTATAATTTTGAATATTAGGATTATATAATAATTTCTTAAAATTACTATTTGTTTCATTTCCATAAGATATAATTTATCAACATTTATTACTTTTTCAAAAAAATATGAAAGGAAAGAAAAAGAGTCTTCAGTATATTTTTTAGCCTCTTTTTCATTTTCAAAAAGTTTTTTTATATATGTTGTTATTTTTCTTTTATTTCTATATATTATTAAAATTCTTATTAATTTTCATTTCTATATAAACTATATGTCTTCATTATCATATTATAATTTAGGATAAAATCACTTTTCTTTGTTTTTTTCAAAACCTTTAAAAATAAAAAAAAATATTTCATATCTGCTATTATTCAAATAAAGATTTTTACTTTAATTTTATTTATTCCATATATTTTTCAATTTATTATTTTTTTGGTCTGTTTAAATACATTCAGGGAATGAAAAAATTTCATAAATTATTTCAATTGGACATTTAATTAATTAAAAAAAGAAAAAAATGATAATATTGAAATAATAATAAATATTTGAATTAAAAAAATTTTTTAATTAATTTATAAAAAATTAATAATTATTATTCTTTCTAAATTAAGAATTCAATGATTATCTTCATAAAAAAATATCTTTATAAAATATAAATCTTAGTTGAAAAAGAAATATTAAAATAAATAAATTTATCTAAAATCTTTTTATTTGAATTAATAGCTCATATTTATTTGAATTATTTCTTTTAATCTAATTCATAATTAATAAAAATTAAAAAAGAAATTACATTGAATAAATATTTATAACTTAAAATAATTGTTAATAATTGATTTTAAATAAAACACAATATAATATAATAAAAATTTTAAATTATAATAAATATAAAACAACAAAACAAAATTTTTATCCTTTGGCAATTCCGATAATTAATTTTCCAAAAATTCCAGTGAAACTCTCTTTAATATCATCAATCATATTTTTTCTAAATAACTGTTTATAATATTGTTTAATTTGATTTAAATCAATATCTCTTCTTGTAACCAAAATCCTAATAAGTAGTTTTTCATTTTTTCCAACACCATTAAGAGCTTTATTAATTTTTTTTGCAAAAAATTCACTAGGAGAAATTAAAACATTAATAATAGTATTTAATAATTTTTTATTATTCCCACTAAATTCAGTATCAATAGTTTTCATTAAAGTATAATTACTTAATTTATGATATTCTCTACAAATAAAAGCTAATTCAACAGGAGATTTAAATGCAAAAATTTTATTAAAAACACAATCATCACTTCCCCACATTTTATCATAAGCTTCAAATAATTTTTTAGCACAATTACAACATTCTTCTTCATTAATATTACAATTATAACTTTTATTTCCATCTAATAATAATAATAATAATTGTCTAAAAGAACCACTGGTTTCATTTTTAATATCTTTAATTAAATCTCTTCCTTTATTTACTTTAGGATATTGTTGTATAATATCTTTTAAAATATCATTTGTTCTTGTTCCAATTATTTCAATTAAAATATCTTCATCAGTTCCAATTCCTTCCATTGCATTTCTTAATTGAAGACAATCATACTCAATTGAAGATGTTAAAAGAGATATTGAAGCATTTAATATATTTCCTGATAGTGTTTTTTTTAGAGAAGTTAATAAATCTGGAGTATATGCTTTATCATACATTGAATGAAGTTCTTCTAAATGTGCTTTTGATGATGTTGTTATTAAGTTAATAAATGAATTCATTAAATCTTTTTCAGGTTTTGGGGTTGTTAGGAATTTATTTAATATCTGTAAATCATTTTGGGAAAGGAACATTTATTTATTTTAATTTTTTTTATTTTGATTTTTTTTGAATATTAATTGTTTATTTATATTATTGCTTTTTTGTTATTTATTCTGGCTTTTTTTTATTATAAATTTTTATTAATGGGGATTTTTTTATATATTTACCTGTTATGTTCCTAATTTTTGTTTAGTTTTTGTTAAATGCAAATCAATTTTTATGATATTTGAAAATAGAAACAATTTATATTATTATTAATAAAATTAAGAAAAATAATGGACAAAAATGAAATATTAACGGAAATAAAAATAAAATATCCTAATTTTGATTTATTTCTAGAATTTTCCAAAGATAATATTAAAAAGGAAGACTTAATATTTCTCCTTCAATCAAATGCAAATATCGAAGAAAAATATATAAATCATTTTTCAATTTTAATCTTTGATGATAAAGTAACGTATAATTTTTATATATAGGATGAAATTTCTAAAAGTGAATTTATTCAAAAATATAAAAGTTTATATTCAGGAATTAATGTTGAAAAGTTTAAGCTTCAAAGAAATAATTCAAAATTAAGTATATTTGAAAACGAAAAAGATAAATTAGAATCACCTATTATTTTAAAAAATGAAGAATATAAACAAAATGAAAACAAATATAATAAATTTTTAGAAGAATCTTCATTAGATGAAATTCAATTAATTAAAGATTTAGAAAAAAAAATATATCCAATCAAAAAAGAAAAGAGAATTAAGAGAAATAATAATAAAAATAAATTTAATCCAATTAATGAATATAATTCAATTGTAAAACCAATTAATAATTGTACATTTTCAACCATAGAACCTTTATTAATTAATATTTCTTTAAAAAATAATCAAAAAAAATCACAGTCAAAAAAAATAAATAATACTCTACAAAACAGTAAAAATAATTCAATAAAAAATCTTAGATTCAAAGAAAAATATGAAAACATTCTTTCTCAAATTAAACCGAAACATTCTTTTATCAAAGAAAATAATTTTGACAATGTTTTACTAAAAAATACTAAATCAGAAAGTCTCATGTTTATAAATTCAACTTTCAAAAATAGAAATTTTAATTACAAAAATTCTTTCATAAAAAATTCAAAAATGATTAATAAAGAAAATAATAATAAACTTAAAAGAGAGTTGTTTAAAAAATATTTGAACTTGAATATTTAATGTTATAATAGAGTGATTTCAATGTTTTCAAAAATTAATTTAAAATTTATTTTATAAGAATAAAAAATATAATTTTAGAATTGTAATAGTTGAACAATTAATTTTTTGGAGTATTATATATATAAAAAATAAAAAATTATTAAATAATTAAAATATCTTATATTTTAATTAAAAGTCATTTCCTATTTCAAATTTTTTTATTTTCAAAATTAATAATTGAAGTAGGAACTTTCTTAAAAAATATCTTTTCTTTTCAATTTTATAATGTAATATTTTCAACAATTTTAATCAATTTTCAAAGAATTTGAGAGTAACATAAAAACTACTACATCATTAATATTTATATGGAAAAAAAATATTACAATTATTTTACAGTTTATTATCATTATTCCCAATTAAATAAATAATTTGATTGAGTTTTTTATAAAATTCTTATATAAATTATTTTTTGAATTTCTATTATTTTATATTTCTGAATTTATCTTGAAAAATATTTTTTTGAATAATTTATTATTTTTTTGTATTTACT
>JAEEGI010003901.1_pt1 | contig 35240 bp, 32 predicted proteins | sample 8958751 | NCBI WGS metagenome assembly JAEEGI01 (sample SAMN16246545, study PRJNA631951) | gut metagenome | biome: gut microbiome; feature: rumen; material: KS-attached | host: Bos | place: Iran: Karaj | collected 2018-10 | reverse complement strand
GCGAATGGGCAGTAATTAATGTCCATTTATCAAAAAACCATATAGAATATCCCAGATATTTGGCAGTCTCGGCAATTATGTGTAATTTTGCAAACAAGTTTGCGAGAAACAAATAAATATATGATGAAAATTAGACCATTCAAAGTCAACCATGCCTCGACGATTCTGAGCTGGTGTAAAGATAAGCATGCTTTCCGGCTTTGGAGTGCCGACAGATATAAAGAATTCCCTGCTCAGCCAGAGGAAATGATGGAGCAATACAAGGGCGATAATATGTATCCGCTCACGGCTGTTGTGGGAGAGGAAATCATTGGGCATATCCTATTGAGATTCCCCTCAGAGGATAAAAGTGTCATCCGCTTCGGCTTCGTCATCGTGGATGATTCGAAACGAGGTAAGGGCTATGGCAAGCAACTGCTGCGCCTCTCCATCGATTATGCACAGCGGGAACTGGGTGCGCAGAAAATTACCCTTGGTGTATTTTGCGACAACCACTCCGCCGTAGAATGCTACAAGTCCGTCGGCTTCCGCATCACAGGCGAAGATGCCTATTCGATTGATGGGGAGGAATGGAAAGAATTTGAAATGGAATTAGAAAAGATATGAACATACTGATCATAAACGGAAGCCCTCGAAAGAAAGGACTGATTTCGCAGATGCTCGGCATCATGCGGGAGGAGGCAGAGAAACATGGTGATACGGTGGAGATGATATATACCAACGACCTGACCATAAAGCCCTGCACAGGCTGTATGGCCTGCCGCACGAAGGGGAAATGCGTACTCACCGAGGATGATTCGCAGCGAATACTGAAGATGATGCAGCAGGCTGATGCCATCATCATGGGTGCGCCCTGCTACTGGGGCAACATCCCCGGGCAGATGAAGGTGATGTTCGACCGTCAGGTCTATGGTATGATGCGCGACACCCCTCGCTTTCCAGAACCGCTGATGAAAGGCAAGAAGAGCATCCTCATCAGCACCTGTACCACGCCCTGGCCTTGGAATATCCTGTTCAAGCAATCGCGCGGCGCCATCCGTGCCATGAGAGAGATCGCCCGCTATGCAGGATTCAAAATAGTGAAGACCATTGAGCGTGGCGGCACAGCAATGCATCCAGAACTGACAGAGAAAGACAAACAGAAGTGTCGGAAAGCATTTGAAAGATTGTATATATAAACGACCAACCATTCGTCACAAAAATAACGCTCGGCGTGCAGCGCGACTTCAACCTCCGCCGCTTGGGACAGTTGACCCTCGATGTGCGTTGTGTTGACCTCTTCAACACCAACAAAACCGATGCCACTATCTACGGCATCCGCGAACTGACGGTTCACAACCCCGCCCGTCGCACGTTCCTGATCAATCTCACCTGGAAGTTCAACGAGGCTCGCTCGAAGTATCGCGGAAGTGGTGCCGGCGAGAAGCAGAAGGCAAGAATGTAAACGGTAAATTTGGAATACTCCGCAATTATTTGTATCTTTGCGGTCGAAAACCGCGAAAACGGGCTGCGCCTCGGCAATTAGAGCGAGCTCTATTGCACTCGGCTTGCACCGTCCTTGCAGTCGAAAACCAAATGATAAGTATGAAACAGGAAATCAATCCCAAGGACACTAGTAGAGCCATCGCATTCGAACTATGGACGAAGTCGCCCATGCCGATGGTGACATTCACAAAAACCTTCGACGTGACGAGACTCTGTAAGGTAAGCCGTCGGCGCGGTATGAAATTCAACATGCTGCTCTGTTGGTGCATCGGCAAGGCGGCATCAGGGATAGAGGAGTTTTATATGTTACCTCAGAACGGGAAACTCTACAAATATGACCGCATGGCCCTCAACGTGATAGCAGAAAACATCAAAGGCGGACTCAGTTTCTGCGACGTTGCCGTCAGCGATGACCTGGAGCAGTTTAATGTCAATTACCTGCAACTGACAGAGACCATCAGCCGGACCTGTCAAGACATCTTAGACAAAGAAGCAGTCATTGTTGGCACATCGGCAGTCACAGGCACAGAACTCGACAGCATCATCAACCAGTACAGCGGCATCTTCACCAATCCTTTTGTCGCCTGGGGGCGCTACCGCAAAGGCTGGCTAAAGACGACTTTGCCCATCTCCTTCCAGTTCCACCACGCACAGATGGACGGTAAACATGCCGCCCGATTCCTGGAAGAATTGCAAAAGACGATTAATAGTATTAGATTATGAATAAAAAACTCTTATTATCAATAGCACTGGGTATGCAACTGACAATAGGGTATGCTCAGGGGTTTAAGAATCCCGTACTGCCAGGATTCCATGCAGACCCGAGTGTATGTCGGGCGGGTGATGACTTTTATCTGGTGAATAGCACATTCCAGTATTTCCCTGGTGTGCCGGTATTTCATAGTAAGGACCTGGTAAACTGGGAGCAGGTGGGCAACTGTCTGACAAGACCCTCACAGGTGGATTTGAAAGGTACCGACGGTAATAGCGGCATCTACGCACCGACCATCCGTTACCATGAGGGACGATTCTACATGGTGACAACAGTGTTCCCCTCGCGCCGTCATTTCTACGTATGGACGGACGATCCTGCTGGGGAATGGTCGGAGCCTATCGTGATCGACTTTACCATCGGCAGTTGTGACCCTACGCTCTTCTGGGACGAGGGTAAGTGCTACTTCCTTTGGAAAGAGGGTGACATCAAGATATGCGAGATCGATGTCAATACAGGCAAGCAGTTAGGCGAGATCCATCACTTAGGCACAGGTCTTGGTGGTCGATATCCAGAAGGTCCACATATTTATAAAAAAGACGGCTACTATTATCTGTTGCTGGCAGAAGGCGGAACGGAGCATGGCCATCATGTAAATATCCTGCGCAGCAAGAGTCTGTTTGGTCCCTACGAACCAAATCCGGCCAATCCTATCCTTTCGCACTTCAACATGAAGATGCAGAACAGTAATATCCAAGGTCTGGGGCATGCTGACTTGGTGCAGGCGCCAGACGGTTCGTGGTGGATGATCTGTCTGGGATACAGAACCAGTGGTTATCTTCAACATGTCATGGGGCGCGAGACGATGCTGGCTCCTGTAAAATGGGAGAAAGGTGGATGGCCTGTGGTTAACGGGGACGGCACGTTACAGACAGACATGAAGTGTCAGACGTTGCCCTTGGTGCCGATGGCGCCAGATCCTGTCAAGGAAGAATTTGATGAGGTGAAGCGTCAGGCTCCTGCTGACAGTTATCATTCCTTAGGTCTGCCGATGGGATGGATGAGTCTGTGCAATCCAGATTACACCAAATATTCACTGAAAGAACGCCATGGGTTCCTGCGTCTCTATCCTAGTATGACCGATCTCAGTGAAACGGCCTCTCCTACGTTTGTTGCTCGTCGTCAGACAGAACTAAACTTCACGGCAACAGCATTGTTCGACCTTTCTCACCTGACGGAAGGCATGCAGGCTGGCATTACTGCCTATGCTGCCCCACTGAATCATTATGATGTAGTGGCAGAACGTCGTGATGGAAAACTCTTTGTCAAATCCGTTGTCCGTCTCGGTCAGACCAGCCACAGTGAGTGCGAAATCCCGTTGAGTAGCGACCAAGCCTATCTGCGCATCACCTCCGATAAAGACTTCTACTATATGCAGGCATCATCCGATGGTACTCATTATACCACGCTCGCCAAGATGGAATACCGTTTCCTCAGTACCGAGACCATCGGCGGCTTTACCGGTGTAATGCTCGGACTATTTACACAAGGCAGTCAGGAAACAAATGAGGGGTATGTCGATGTGGATTGGTTTGAATATCAATAAGATGCTCTTTCCATGATCTCAAGGCACATACGCCCATTGTGATAAGGACATTTCCAGAAACCTGCCTTATCATCGGTGGTATTCAGGGAACCGTCACGATGGCGGCTCCAATACCACTCGCCATGCTGATAGTCAATCAGGTTGTCTTTGATATACTGCCAACAACGGCAGGCCTTCTCGAGTGCAGCCTCATCATGGAAATACTGATAGATATTATAGAAACCCACTACCGTCTCAGCCTGAACCCACCAATGGAGGTCATCATCCTTAGTTCCTGCAGTCAGGTTGGCTTCGTGGATCATCGAACCATCGGCATTCAGTCCCTTCTCTGAAGCCTTCGCCACGATTTGCACGATGGGTTCCATCTTGGCGAGTATCTTCTGGTCACCCAGCACCAAGGCTGCCTCATGCATCAGCCAAGAACATTCGATGTCGTGTCCATAACTCTCCAACTGACCTGCCCCTCGTGTCCAGTCCATCTCAAAGAAGAGGTCGAGGTGGTGGGTTTCAGGATTCAGGATCCTGTCAGTAAAGATGCTGATGATATTTCGGAGCGACGCTTCTACACTTACAATGGTCTCCACAGGCACACTGATCCCTATAGGGAGCACCGCGCCGATAGCCGGCACATAGTCGCACGACTCCTGCGAGCGCATCTCCTTGAGACACCTCAATAGGTTGGTGTAAGGCTCAATAATGTGCAGATGCGTATTCTGCGACTTGGGATAGTTGGCATCAAGTTCCGACAGACGCATATCACCGATGGGCTGCCAGTCGCGCGTCAGAGCCTCGATATAACCATTATGCTCTCTATCCAGCGCATGTTCTTCAATACAGTCATACAGGTCGAGAGCGTATTCCAGAGCCTCTCTGTCACTCGTGACACGGGCATATTCCGACAAGCCGTAGATGGCAAAGCCGATAGCATAGAACTGCTTCTTAGTATCCTTTGGTTGTCCCATGTAATCGAGACTCCAATACACGCCCCCATATTCAGGATCGATGAAATGATCGATGAAATAACGTTTGGCACGATCTGCCATTTCCAGATACTCAGGCTTGCGAAGCACCCGATAGGCCGCAGAGAAAGTCCACAGGATACGGGCATTCAGAATGGCACCCTTATCTGCATCTTTATGCAGCACATTGCCATTATCGATGCGACCATAAAAACCGCCATGCTCCTCATCCTGCATACGGTCGATCCAGAACCGCAAGATGTTGTTCTCCAACACCTCGCGCATCTCCTGCTTAAGTGCCTCTACCTTTGTCATTTCTTAATCGGATAATAGTAGATAAGAACGATCATGATGCCTGCAATGATAGCAGGGAAGAGTGAGAACAGCGCCCAGATCATATTATTCACCGACTCTGGATCTGTGATCGTAATAACAGTCTGACCTGTGGCATCCGTACCAGAAACAAAGCCTGCTATACCTAACAGCAGTGCCACCAACGAGCCGGAGATGGCAGTACCAAACTTCTGCGACATCGTGCCGCTGGAGAAAATCAGACCAGTAGAAGAGGTACCGTTTTTCTCCGTCGCATAGTCAGCCACATCGGCATACATCGACCACAACAGCGGTGAATAGAGGCCGATACCGATACTGGTGAGGATGACCACAGCCACCATTACCCAGATGCTGGCAGCAACCATGGGAATAAAGAAGAAGGCGACAGAAGTGACCACACAGATGACGGCAGCCCAAATAAAGGCCATACGCTTGGAACCCACCCACTTCGTAAACACAGGTGAGACACCACCAAAGATCATACAGGTCAGTTCACCAAAGGTCATGAACACCGTATAGTTGATGATCAGTCCACTCACCGTTACATCACCATGCAGACAGTACTCAAACATATAGCCTGCCACCGCATAACGGAAGCCGTTGAAGAAGTTCATGCAAATACCAATCAACGTGAGATAGACCCAAGGCTTATTGCGGAACAGGTCAGCGAAGGGCTTTAACGAGAACTTCTCGGCACGTACTGGCTTCAGACGTTCCTTCGTCAACAGACCACAACCCAACGTGCCAATAGTAGCCACAGCACCTAAGAGCACACCCACAACGGCATACTGATGCTGGTCACTGCCACCCACCATCTTCTGCAGATAAGGGAACGACAGCAGCGTAATGAATCCCATGGCGTAGGCACCAACCATACGGAATGAAGAGAACTGGTTCTTCTCGTTGTCATCGTCAGTCATCACACCAAGCAGTGAACCGTAAGGCACGTTTACAGCCGTATAGACTACCATCATCAGCAGATAAAACGTGTAAGCCCAGATGCGCTTCCCCGTCAATCCGAGGTCGGGAGTGTAAAGCAACAGGGCGAAGATGAGTCCAAGGGGTACGGCTCCAAAGATCAGCCAAGGACGATATGTACCCCAACGCGACTGGGTACGATCGGCCAGAGAGCCCATCAGAGGATCAGTTACCACATCGAACATACGGGCTATCAGCATCAGAGTAGCCGTGTCTGCAACAGTCAGACCAAATACATTGGTGAAGAACAAGGGAAAGGCTATCGACATCACCTTCCAGGTGATACCACCGGCAGCGGCATCACCCAGCGCATAGCCAATCTTTTCGCTTAATTTTGCCATAGGTTTATTATTGATTATTGAATTTCGTTCAGGAACAAGACGTTTTCTGCCTCTTTGAAGACCTTATAGTCTTCGCCACTAGGCGTATTGGGCACTGGACCGAACCACTCCTTATCATAGTTACGCCACAACAGGAAGTAACAGATAGGATATTTGTCCATCTGGGGTTTGAGCACCCGTGAGAACCAAGTGGAGTCGGGGGTGTTCTGCATGCCGCACTCAGTCATCGCCAACAGCTTGCCGTTATCCTTGGCAAACTTTGTCAGGAAGGTGAGGTCGGCATTCAACTGCTTCACAAAGTCCTCTTCCGTGCCCCACTGATAGGCATCCTCGCCGATCAGTGTCACCCGATCATTACCGGGATAGCGGGCCATGAAACGCTCGGTGGTCCAGTTGCCATCCAGATTAGGCGAATAGCTCCAAAGCAGATTGTCGAGGCCACGCCCCGTGAGATAATCCTGCAACAGATTCCACAGACTCTTATACTCCTCGTCGGAACAGAGCTTCTGTCCCCACCAGAACCACGAACCGTTGTTCTCGTGCCAGGGACGGAAGATGACAGGTACTAACTTGCCGTTCTCATCTTTCAGTGATTCGAGGAAATTGCCCACGCGCTGCATCCATGTCTGGAAGAGCTCGGCTTTCTGTCCACCAGGCAGAATGTTTTCACGATAGTGGTGTCGTTGACGTCCCAGGCAGAGCCGGCAGGGAACTTCTGTTCTCCCCTGCCACCGTCGGGGGCTGTTGTCAACGGGTTACGCGGATGCCAGCTGATGGTGACGATACCACCACGCTTCACATGCGCCAGCAGCTCATCGTGGATACGGGTAAATGGTACGCTGTCGAGGTTCTTGTCGTCACCCATCTCGATACCTCCCAGATCGAATCCCATCACGGCAGGATAGTCACCAACGGTGAGCTTCACGTCGCTCTTACCGTCTTCGTAAGCCCAACCGATACCATAGAACGGATCATCCTGATGACCCGCCATATAACCCTTCTTCTGGAGGGAGTCCATACGCTCCTCCAACTGCTGTGCAAGCGTCTGCTTCTGCTCAGCTTTTTGCTGTGTCGTACAGCTCATCATCGCAATGGTGGCGATGGTTATTGTTATTAGTCTATTCATAATCGGCTGCAAATATATGAAAAGTTGGTGATATAACCAAATTTATTGCCCCAATTCGAACACACAATAGGCATTTTTACACTAATAAGTGGTACATACCGCCTGCAAGGGGCTTCACGACACCCTTCATTTCGAGTTGAAACAGGAGGGCTGTGAGTTGTCCGATAGGCAGACTGGTCTTCACGCTGATGATATTCAGTTGCAGGTCGTTGGTCTGTTGTAGCAAGCGGACAATCTGTTGTTCTGGTTCCGTGAGATCAGGGAAGAGATTTCGTTCGATTCCATCGGATAAAGCCTGTTGCAGACGCGCCTCATCCTGCCAACCCATCGCCCTCACAAAATCATCGGCACAGGTAATCAGGGCTGCCCCATTGTCGCGGATGAGGTTGTTACAGCCTTTGGAATATTCGGCACTCACATGACCTGGGAAGGCAAAGACACTGCGATTATAACTCTGGGCTATCTCTGCGGTGATGAGTCCCCCACCCTTGGCGGCACTCTCCACAACAATGGTTGCATCTGCCATCCCTGCCACAATACGGTTTCGACGCACGAAGTTGGGCTTGTCGGCATTCGTCTGCGTCATGAACTCTGTGAGCAAACCTCCATGACTAAGCATCTCTGCAGCCGTATCGCGATGACGGTAAGGATAGATCTGATCAAGTCCGTGAGCCAGGACACCTACCGTTGGATAGCCATTGGCCAGCGCCTCACGATGGGCTTTGATATCGACACCGTAGGCCAGACCACTGCCTACCAGTACCTGAGGACAATAACGGCGTAAATCCGCGATGAAATGGCGAATAATATCCTGTCCATAGGTGGTACAATGACGAGTGCCCACGATACTGACGATCCGCGACTGATTCAGGTCGGCGTTTCCTTTATAATAGAGGATGATAGGGGCATCAGGACATTCCGACAAGCGTTGGGGATAGTCCTCGTCAGTCAGCGTGAGGGCACGGATACCATGATCCTCCATATATTTGAGTTCGGCTTCTGCCCGTTTCATCGGTTCATCCCAGTCTTTCAGGGCCTCCGTCAGACGGGGAGAGCAGTCTTGCAGGATGTCTCCGATGTCATGACGATGCTCAAAGATGAGTTGTGCACTACCAACAGCCCGATAGAGTTCGAGTGCCGTTGCATAATTGAAGTTGCTGATACGTGTCAGCGCCATAGTGAAAAAGATTTCGTCGTTGTTCATTGTATTACTTTCTCTTAAGATATTCATAACCAAAGCGACAACGGAGACAGTCCTTTTTGTCGCAATATTCCCGTTTCAGTTGGATGAGTGCCTGGGAGTCACCAGCCGTCTCGACAGGCAAGCCCACCTGTTGCCACATCCGGATGATATGATTGTTCTCGGCTTTCAACTGTTCAAGGAAATCGAAGGCACGATCGCAGAGCACCTCCTTGGAACAATGGCGCCCGTAGGCAAACAGCATGGGAATCGCCGTATTGATCATCAGGAGATTGAGCGAACCATAAGTCAGATGCTTCTCCGTCCGCGAACTGGTGGAACCAAAGGTGTAATGGGTTTCCCAATAGGGCGTGACATGGGAAGAAAAGAGCGTCCTCAACTGTTCGATAGTCTCACATTCCACCAATCGACTCAGTCCCGCTTTCTGCTGGTAATAGAGATTGGCCAACTGCGAGATACGGATATGTGGGAAGTTCTGAGGGCGCAGACGAAGGAAGCGCCAGAGGTGGAAATCTATCGGTTTCATCGAGAATTTGTGGGCCAGATACAGGTACTCATTACGCAGTTTGGCGAAATAGCCCTCGTTGAGTGCATCCTTCTGGTAATACTCTGGCACTGCCTCCATCTGAAGGAGTCCAGCCTGACCCATAAAGATCGCCTCTATCTGGAAGAGGTCATCACGATGATGGGCCACAGCGGAGAGCGGGATGTTCTGTGCCCATTGTTCGAACACATCGCCATTGATGCCAAAGCCGTAGTTACGGGCCAGCGTCACGAAATAGGCGTCCTCCCAGGAACCACCGCACAAGGCGACACGCTGTTTGATGGCCTCCGTCTTCTGTTCCAACCGCTCTGTCTGGAGGGCCGCCATCCAGGCATGTACCATCAGACGCGAGAGATCGGGAATCACCTTATAACAGGGCGGATAACTGTCTGTCTTCTGCAGTTCGTCGTAGTGATCCCTCACAGAATCGGGCACGTCGAGTTGCATCTGACGTACAAACTCACCATTGGTGTTCATCACCTCCGCATCGAGCACCCCAGCCACATGCAGGATCACATTGTTGTAACGCTGGTCTTTGTCGTGTCCATGCAGATACCAGTCGGACGACTTGTCGTGGATCTCCACATTACCCACCCACAACGTCTGGCCGATCTTCACTTTTGCATTAAAGAAGTCAGGCCCTGCGTTGTGATTATGCAGTCCTGGGTCGATCACTTCGACGGGATCTCCGTCGCTTGTCTTCAGTTCCCTCAGAGGGAACAGTTTGTGCTTAAACACATAATGCAGTAATTGCTCCATAGTGTCAAATTTAGTGTTAAACTTGTTGCAAAGGTAATGGTTTTCCCAAAAACAGCCAAATAATTCGTGGATTTTTTTTAATTTTGCCATCAAAGAGATGGCGAACTTACTCCGTCTCGGCATAAAAAAGATTAAAATCTTTTGTTCTGCTCTCGACTTTTCGTAACTTTGCAGCCGAAATGAAGATAGGGAACATTGATTTTGGAGATCGGCCCGTATTTCTGGCACCCATGGAGGATGTGACGGATATCGGCTTCAGACTGTTGTGTAAGCGTTTCGGCGCCGCAATGGTCTATACGGAGTTTGTCTCTGCCGAGGCTCTGATCCGCGATGTGAAATCCACTATCTCCAAACTCACCATCAGCGATACGGAGCGCCCTGTGGGGATCCAGATCTACGGACGCGACATCGAGGCGATGGTGGAAGCGGCGAAGATTGTGGAACAGGCTGGCCCTGACCTGATCGATCTGAACTTCGGCTGTCCTGTGAAGAAGGTGGCTGGTAAGGGTGCTGGCGCTGGTATGCTTCAGAATATCCCCAAGATGCTGGAGATCACCCAGAAAGTGGTGGATGCCGTGAAACTGCCTGTCACCGTGAAGACCCGACTGGGCTGGAACCACGAGCAACTCATCATTACCTCTCTTGCTGAGCAGTTGCAGGATTGTGGCATCCAAGCCCTCACCATTCATGGCAGGACTCGAAGTCAGATGTACACAGGCAATGCCGACTGGACGCTGATTGGCGAAGTGAAGCGCAACCCTCGCATCCATATTCCTATTATAGGAAATGGTGACATCCATTCGCTTGACGAGGCTGATCAGGCTTTCGACACTTATGGTGTGGATGCTGTGATGATCGGACGCGCCACCTTTGGCTGTCCCTGGATCTTCAGTCGCGAAAAACTCGATTTCAACGAGAAACTAGATATCCTCGAAGAACTCCTGCGCATCAACGTGGAACGTATCGACGAGAAGCGAGGCATCCTCCACACCAGAAGACACCTCGCTGCTACCCCTATTTTCAAGGGCATCCCCGATTTCCGCCAGACCCGCATCGCCATGCTTCGCGCCGAAACCATGTCCGACCTCCTCACCATCCTCGAAGCCACCCGCCAACGATTAGGATCTCCCTAAATTTGCTCAAGATCATTCGCAAACTTCAAACTACTATTCGCAAACTTCAAACTATAAAGTAATTATGAACCAAGAAAACATCATTTTGAATGCCAATCCGATTGTGACATTCCTTCAGAAACCGGCTGCATCTTTTACCAAAGCCGACATCATCAACTACATCGTGTCTAACGAGATCCGCATGGTGAACTTCATGTACCCAGGTGGCGACGGCAAGTTGAAGACACTCAACTTTGTCATCAACGACCTCGACTACCTCGACACCATACTGACTTGTGGCGAGCGCGTGGATGGCAGCAGCCTCTTCTCATTCATCCAGGCTGGCTCAAGCGACCTTTATGTACTGCCTCGTTTCCGCACCGCCTTCGTCGATCCGTTTGCTGAGATTCCTACCGTTACGATGCTCTGTTCTTATTTCGACAAGGATGGTCATCCCCTGGAGTCTTCGCCAGAGCATACACTCCATAAGGCTGCTGTAGCCTTCACGGAGGTTACTGGTATGGAGTTTCAGGCAATGGGTGAGCTGGAGTATTATGTGATTAGCGATGACGAAGAGGACTTCCCTGCTCAGGATCAGCGCGGCTATCACGAGTCGGCTCCTTACGCCAAAGCCAATGAGTTCCGTACCCGTTGCATGCAGTATATCGCCCAAGCAGGCGGAAAGATCAAGTACGGCCATTCAGAAGTGGGCAACTTCTCACTCGACGGCAAGAACTACGAGCAGAACGAGATCGAGTTCCTGCCTGTACCTGTAGAGCAGGCTGCCGATCAGCTGATGCTGGCAAAGTGGATCATCCGCAACCTGGGCTATCAACTGGGCTATAACATCACCTTTGCACCAAAGATCACCACAGGCAAGGCAGGTTCTGGTCTGCATATCCACATGCGTATGCTCAAGGATGGTAAGAATCAGATGCTCTCCAACGGTGTGCTCTCAGAGGCTGCTCGGAAGATGATTGCCGGTATGATGGATCTGGCGCCAGCTATCACCGCCTTTGGCAACAAGAATCCCACCAGCTATTTCCGTCTGGTACCCCATCAGGAGGCTCCCACAAACGTATGCTGGGGCGACAGAAACCGCAGCGTGTTGGTGAGAGTGCCACTTGGCTGGGCTTCTGATGTGGATATGTGTCGTGCTGCCAATCCGCTGGAGCCGCAGACCAACTACGACACCAGTATCAAGCAGACCGTTGAGATGCGCTCACCTGACGGTTCTGCCGATCTCTATCAGCTACTGGCAGGTCTTTGTGTCGCCTGCCGTCATGGTTTCGAGATGGAGAATGCCCTTGAGTTGGCAGAGAAGACCTATGTCAACGTGAACATCCACGCTGCCGAGAATGCCGATCGCCTGGCTACGCTGGCGCAGTTGCCTGACTCTTGTGTCGCTTCTGCCGAGTGCCTCAATCGTCAGCGTAAGGTCTTTGAGGAGCATGGCGTGTTCTCACCAGCTATGATCGACGGCATCATCGCCCAGTTGCAAGCCTTCGATGACAAGACGCTCCGCAAGAATATCGAGAACTACCCCGAGGAGATCCAAAAGCTCGTCAATCAGTATTTCCATTGCGGCTAACGAGAACCCCTGCCCCAAATTGTTATTTCTACACAAATTATAACCTTGGTTATTATAACTGAGGCTATAATTTTGTAACCTCACACCGTGACTGTGTCTTCAAAGGAAGTTCCCAGTATGGGAATGTTTGATTCCCAGGCTGGGAACATTTCATTCCCAACGTGGGAATAAGTTCTTCCCGTAATGGGAATGATTTTCGTGGTAGAAGAGGCAGCTGCCAACACCTAACGTATCACCTAACAAACTCCTAACAATCACCTAACATTCTCCTAACATACACCTAACATCGGGCTTTTACCTTAATATTATGTAAGGGGGATAAAAAACCCTTTCCTTGCAAAAAAACTGGTAAATAATTGGGGAAAGATTTGGATTTGACGAAAAAATTTTGTATCTTTGCACATTGAAAATGTGCGATACTGCTCACGCTCGGCAATTCAAACAAGTTTGATTGCTCTTGCTTACTCGCAGCATTGCATACCACAAAAACGAAAAACGCTGTGGAAAGCGCAAATCGTACTAAGGAAACGGAAATAAGGAAGTAATTTATTATTTGATCATATCTCTATGAGTAAGAAAAATCTTATCATGGGAGGGGCTATGAATGCCTCTCTCGAAACGACGCTCGCTATCGAGCTGTTTCTTAATGACAACTACCTCTTCCGTCACAATGTGCTGAACGGAAAGGTGGAATTCGCAGTGAAGTCTGCAGACAGTGAGCCTGATTTTCGTCCACTCACTCAGGAGGCCCTCAACAGTATCATCCGCAGGGCCAAGAAAGAGCAGGTGTGCGAGAAAGGCAGTCCGAAGACGGAGATTATGGAGTTTGTGCATTCTGAGGATGTGCCAACTTATAATCCCATTGGCGACTATCTGGCGCGTCTGCCCAAATGGGACGGACAGAACCATATCGCCAAGCTCTTCAATCGTCTGCCTGGCATCACTTCTGAACAGCAGGGGTTTCTGACCATCTGGCTGCGCTCCGTCGTGGCCCACTGGCTTCAGATGGATCAGCTTCATGGTAATGAGTGTGTGCCCACGCTGATTGGTGCTCAGGGTTGTGGTAAGACCACTTATTTTCATCGTCTGCTGCCACCATCGTTGCGCCAGTATTATCTGGATCATCTGAACCTTTCGAACAAGTTCGATAAAGAGATGGCGCTGACGAACAATCTGCTGGTGAACCTCGATGAGCTTGATGCCATCCGTCGCTCCCAGCATGCAGCCCTGAAACAGACACTCTCGAAAAGTAAAGTCAACGGGCGCCCCATCTATGGAGCCTCGCAGGAAGACAGGCCTCGTTTTGCCTCATTTGTGGCTACCACCAACAATCCTCATCCGCTGACGGATGCCACAGGTAGTCGTCGTTATATCTGCCTGACGATTCCTGATGGACAGTATATCGACAACTCTGGTGAGATCGACTACGGGCAGCTTTATGCGCAGGTGGTCTATGAACTGACGGTAGCCAAAACGCCTTATTGGTTTGACAATAGTGAAGTGGCGCGTATTCAGGATCTGAACCAGAACTATCTGGAACAGAAGGACATCGCTGAGATGGTGGAGATTTGCTTCCGCAAGCCTCATGAGGGTGAGGTTGCCAAATCGATGAATTCGAAGATGATGCTGAAGTACATGCAGAAGGATTATCCTTCAGTGGAGATCAACCACAGCAATCGCATCAAGGTAGGATTGGCGATGAAATCGCTGGGCTACGAGTGGACGGATCACAGCAATGTGCCTTTCTACAAGGTGGTGCCCATCACAGCTGCCTGAGATGTTAGGTGATATGTTAGGTGTTTGTTAGGTGTTTAGGAGCACCTGCAAATCCTAACATTCACAAAATGAGCAAGTTAGCTAATTCCGATGTTAGGTGTTAGGTGTTTTGGAGTAAAATTTAAAAAATAGATAATAATGGAAGAAAAAGAACTGAAAGCAAAAGACATTCCTTGGGGCTATGCCCTGTGTTTTAACGATGCATGCGGTCTGAAGGACAAGTGCATGCACTATCAGGCCCGTCTGCTGACGGCAGAGGGGCGTTATATCGGACAGGCAGTATATCCCACAGCCTGGCAGGATGGTGAGTGCCGTTGTTTCCGTGAGAAGAAACTGGTGAAAAAGGCGTGGGGGTTCAGTCAACTCTATAAAAATGTGCCTCACTACCAGAGGGCTGAGGCGCGCCATTGTGTAAGGAGTTACTTCAGTAGTGGTAACGGGCCATATTATCGCTTCCATCATGGCGAAAACAAACTCTCACCCCAGCAGCAGGCAGACATTCTGGAGATCATCGCAAAGTTCTGTCCCATCGAGGGCGTGAAGTTCGACCACTATGTGATGGACTGGAATTTTGATTAGAAAAAAGCGCAGAGGGATGTTCTCTCTGCGTTTTATTTCTCTGTCATTTTGGCCACAGCCATCAACTTTTCCCTGTCCAGGATAATGATCTGTTTGCCGTTGGTTCGGATCATACCGTCAGCGGCAAACTCTTTCAGGCATCTTTGCAGCGAGAATTTCTGGATGGCGAACGATTCCGCAATCTCCTGACGCGATTTCTGCAGCACAAAGTCGTCGGAATTCTTCAGCTTGGACTGCTCTAACAGGTAAATGGCCACCTTCTCTCTGACGGTATGAAGTGTCAGCATACGTACCTTCCGTGACAGATTATCGCAGAATGCAGACAGCAGCTGGATGAAATTGAATCTGAAACGTTCATCAATGTTGATCAGCATCTGCATGGAGTCCGGAGCTATTCGGAGAACCGTTGTAGGCTTGCTGGCAACCATATTCACAGGCACTATCTTGTTCTTGCCAAAGATAAAGGCGGAGTCCAATAACGAGCCTACAGGCCTTGAAGTGATCTGCATATACTTACCCGATGGTCCTACCATCCTGGCAATGATCTCACCTGCTACAACTATATCGGCAAACTGACATGGTGTACCTGCTGACAAGTAAACCTCTTTCTTATCAAGTCTGATGAGCCGATAAGGGACACAGCCCATCATCTGCTCAATGTCCTTGGCAGAGAAACCCTCAAAGAGTGGGCATGACTGTAAGGCTTTTAGTACGTATCTTTCCATTTATCTGTATATATCTCACGATGCAAAGATAGGCAATTTAATTTAAAAGATGCATATTTTGCTGATAAAAATCTATTTTTATGAGTTTTTTCCTTAACTTTGCCCCGTCAATAGCTTAAAATCACTCACAAACTTAAAATTCAAGGCGGAACATGAGAACTAATATACTGCTATTTTTCTGCTTGACGGCGATGACTGTCTCTGCAGCCAACTACGAGGTAAGCTCACCTAACGGAAAGGTGAAAGTTACGGTTAATACTGATGCGGCTGTGCAGTGGTCGGTTGATTATGACGGCCATCAGGTGCTGTTACCCTCCACGATAGATATCCGAATGGTGCAAGGTAAGAAGACCGTTGGTTTAGGAACGGTGGGGAAGGTAGCAAAATGCTCTGTGAATAGTAGTTTCAAGAATCCTTTCTATAAGCGCCTGACCGTCAGCGATGCGTATGGACAGCTGTTGCTCTATACCACCCAGAAGTTTACCATCGAGGTACGTGCCTATAACGATGGCGCAGCCTATCGCCTGATATCCAAGGAGAAAAAATTGTCGTTAGTAACCGATGAAACCGTAGAATTTTGTTTTGCTGACGACTATCCTGCCTTTATCCCATATGTCAACGACAATCGTGGCGGTGAGCGTTATTGTTATTCCTTCGAGTCCTACTATGATGAGATTCCTCTGTCAAAGATGTACCCTGACTCATTGGCCATCACACCGTTGGCTGTCTGTCTGCCAGACGGTATGAAGGCTGTCGTGATGGATGCTGGTGTAGAGAACTATCCTGGCATGTTCCTGAAAAAAGGACCGCAGCACTCGTTGAAGGCTGAGTTCGCCCCTTATCCGCTGGCACAGGAGGTTGGCGGCTATGATCGTCTGAACCTTGTGCCGACAAAACGTGCCGATTTCATCGCTAAGTTGAACGGCGGACAGTCCCTCCCTTGGCGTGCTGTCGTCATCACTGAGCGGGATGCTGATATCCTCAACTGCGACATGGCGCAGCGCCTCGCTCCTGCCTGTCGTATCACCGATGTCTCCTGGATCCAGCCTGGCAAGGTGGCCTGGGACTGGTGGAATAACTGTAACATTACTGGTGTTGACTTCAAGTCGGGCATGAACACTGACACCTATCTATATTATATAGACTTTGCTGCCCAAAATAAGATAGAATACATCATTATCGATGAAGGCTGGAGTGGCAAGGAGTCGCTGATGGAAGACCTCAGTCCTGACATCGACCTGCCTCGTCTGATAGCATACGGACGTGAAAAAGGGGTGGGAATCATCCTCTGGTCCAGTTGGCGGAACCTGATTGGCAATGATCCGGAGAAAGGTGCTGTCGTCACTGAGGCCGTCATGAAGTATTATGCTGAGATGGGTATCAAGGGCTTTAAGGTAGATTTCTTTGATCGCGATGATCAGCAGGTTATCGCCTCTGCCTATCAGGTGGCAGCCTGTGCTGCCAGGCATCATCTGTATCTCGACTATCACGGACTGAAACCCTTTGGTATTCAGCGGGCCTACCCGAATATCTTTAATTTCGAGGGTGTGAAGGGCTTGGAGAACTCCAAGTGGGAGCCCCGTGTTGGCGATGGGCCGCTTCACAACCAGCCCCGCTACGATGTGACAGCACCTTATCTGCGTATGCTTGCGGGTCCGATGGATTATACCCCTGGTGCGATGATGAATGCCATGAAGGATAACTTCTTTGGCAACAACGACCACCCGATGAGTCAGGGCACACGCGTGCATCAGATGGCGATGTACACCACCTTCGAGGCACCGCTTCAGATGCTGGCAGACAGTCCGACAAAATACATGCAGAATCAGGAATGTACCGATTTCATCGCACAAATCCCCACCACATTCGAGGAGACTATAGCCCTCGATGGGCAACTTGGCGAATATACTGTGATTGCTCGTCGCAAGGGTACAACATGGTATGTGGCGGCTATGACAGACTGGACACCACGCGACTTGACTATCGACTTCTCGTTCCTCGGAGAAGGTCAGTTTGAGGCTGACATCTTTGCAGATGGCGTGAATGCCCTGAAAGACGCCACAGACTATAAGCACACGAGTCAGACGGTGTCAGCACGTGACCAACTGCAGGCTCATCTGAGTAGTGGTGGTGGTTGGACAGGCATCTTCAGAAAACAATAAATATAAAGATCATAAGACATGAGAAAAATGTTATTGACGGCGCTGCTGACCATGATGGGGTTAGGTGCCTTTGCCATTGAGACCGTACCCATCAAGGGTAGTATCATCAGTCCTACGGACCAATTCATCCAATACACAGGGCGTATCAGTTTTGCCAATCCTGAGCGACCTGCCTGGAACTTCCCTGGTATTCAGATTGTGGCGTCGTTCGAGGGCACCTCGCTGCGCATGATAGCCAAACCCCGTAGTGGTTATTTTATGGCTCAGATCGATCAGGCCGAACCGTTTAAGGTGGCCTTCCGTGGGGAACGTGATTCTGTAGTCACTCTTGCAACAGCACTTCCTAATGGTGTGCATACGGTCAAACTGATGTATGCCATCGAAGGTTATGAGTTCTATCCTGAGTTCTGGGGCTTTGTCCTCGACAAAGGCAAAAAACTGGTTGAAACACCCGCTCTTCCCTCCAGAAAGATCGAATTCATCGGTAATTCTATCACTTGTGGCTATGGTAACGAGGGCCTGAAAAAGGAGGAAGGTTTCGACTACGCTACTGAAAACCACTATTATTCTTATGCCTCCATTACAGCCCGCAACCTCGAGGCCCAGCACTGGGTGGTGGCTCGTAGTGGTATTGGTGTCTATCGTAACTATGCTGGTCCGAAGACGGGTAATCCTGAGTCGAATATGCTCGCCCAGTACGAATATGTGGGCTATGCTTGGAAACCTGATCTTCGCAAGGAGGCCACTTTCCTCAGTGAGAAATGGGACTTCAGCCGTTATCAGCCCGATGTGGTATGCATCAATTTGGGCACCAACGATCTCTCTACCCCCAACTACGATCTGAAATTGTTGAAGCAGAACTACCAACAGCTGCTCAAGACGGTACGCCAGCATAATCCCAAGGCAAAGATTGTGTTCCTCACAGGTACGATGCTTGACGAGAAAGAATCCGATATTCAGCAAAAGATTCTCAACGAGGTGACCGTTGAGGCTCATCAGGCTGGCGATTTGGAGGTTTACCGTTTCGATATGACTCCTATCTCAGGCAACGAGTGGTATGGTAACGATTATCACCCCAACATCTATCAGGATGAGAAAATGGCTGGCGAACTGACAGCCTATCTGCGTGGTTTGATGAATTGGTTCTAAACAGGCTTTATCTTCGCCAGAAGAGAGGGGTGATGTCTTCGAAAGTGCCTGTCTCGTTCTGACGATAGAGCCGTTGGTTGGTTGTCGGCTTCTTCAAAGGGCCAAGGTGCTTGATGAAGGGGCCGATCTTGATATAGTCGAAATCCTGTTTGTTTACCATCGGCGAGATGATGGTCTTTCCACTATACCAAGCCACTTTGAACTCAGGGTGCTCTTCGTGGATATACTGAGCCAGTTGGTTTACTCCCTTGGGATCGCTGTCGCCTCCCATGAAGGAGATGCAAGTGATATCTTTACCGTATTGATCGGCAAAGGCATCGATGGCATCTGCATTCAGCGGCAGTCCGATGTCTTCCCAAAGATAATGACTATGACACCCAGGACAGTGACACGGGCAATTAGAAATATTAATTGCCAGTGTCACCTCGTTGGGAATCTCCTGAAATACTATGCCTGTATTGACGTACTTCAACATCTGTTATCTGTCAGCCATTGCATAGTAACGACGTGAGGCCTCTTCCTGACGGGCCTGTGAGAAGTTGCTCACACGTTTCAGGTAACCGATGATACGGGTCATATAGTCCACGTTCTTAGAGTGGCAGTGAGGACACTCCTTCAGGTAGCGCTTGTCGATATGACCACAGTCGTTACATACCGTGTTGGGGATGTTGAAGGTGAAATAGTTACAGCCTTCCTTGGCAGCCACCTTCAACAGATGGGCATACTGCTCCTTCGAGAGGTGCTCCTCAAGGTTCATGTGGAGGGCCGAACCACCCGTCAGGTGCTCGATATAAGGTGCACCATGCAGCTTGAACTTATCGATGATAGTCAGTGAGTCGTCTTCAACCACATAGAAATAGCTATTATAGCAGTCACGGGGTACGAAGTAACCGTCCTCGCGATCCCACTTGGCGTGCTTGACACCCACATTCTCTGCAGGAATCATCTCACAGTTGAACATCACGTCCTTAGTACGGTACTTCTTGTTGTACTCCTCGATCAGACCGAGGATACCCTGTACGAAATGCAAGTAGTCATCATTAGGCGTAATCTTCAGGCCCATGAACTCCGCAGCCTCAACCAGACCATTGATACCGATGGTGAGATACTGACGGCCGATGTTGATATAACCGGCATCGAACAGCGGCAGCATGCCGTGTGCCTGCAACTCTTTCAGGTTCTCATTATAGGCCATCTGTACCTTATGACAGAGATCGATCACGCTTCCCAGATACTCAAGATAGTCGAGTTCGTGGTTGACGGCATACTGGATGCAGCGATTCAGGTTGATGGTCAGCACACTCTTAGAACCTGTACTAACACCACCAGCACCAAGGGTATAACTGAAGCCGTTGTCTGTAATCTCATTACGCAGACGGCAGCATGAACTCAAAGAGTCGGCATTATTACTCATATAGGTGAAGAACGAATGTCCCTCGGCATACATCTCAGCGGTAAAGTCGCCCCACTCCGGATCCTTGCAGTCGCCATTCTCGTCAGTGAGCAAGGCCATGGTCTCAACAGGGAAGGTGAGCAAAGTCTTGGTACGCTCGTGGTTGAACCACTTCATAAAGCGCTTCTGCAACCAAGAGAGTCCTTCCCAGTCGGGCTTTGAGCCATCGGGGAAGTAGAACTCACCAAAGATACTCTCAAAGTAGTACTTATCATAGTAGGCGATGTTCCAGAACACGGCCTGATAGTTACGGGCACCAGTCGGCTGATTCAGCGTATAGACGATCTGCTCGAAGTAATCGGTAATCACCTTATCTATCGTACGCTTCTTCAGACTAAGGTCAGCCTGCTCATCAGCACGCTTGTAATAGTCAAGTCCGTATTCCTTGCCGATAAAGTAGTTCATGTACATCAGGAACTCTGGTGTAGCACAGGCACCACTCAGCATGGAACTAACCATAAACACCATATTGACGAAACCACCAGCAAACGACTTGAGGTTGGTCGGAGCCGTAGAGTTACCACCGATGGCCACCGTACCACCAATCAGCCAAGGATACATGGTGATAGAGGCACAATAGTTAGCCAAAGAGGTCTCGTCGTTCTTATATATAAAATGGTGTGTCAGTTTATTAATATATTCATCTGCCAACTCCTTGCCGTACATTTTTTTGATACGGTCGGTCAAGAGGCGGCGATTCAAACGGATAAAGTTCGACTTCGGCAGTTCACCAATCAAAGTGGCGATATTCTTGTGCTCCACGTTGGCATTTGCATCGTATTTGGAACCTGTAGCTGCGTTCACTGACTCCGTATATTCTGAGAGGAACATCATCTTCTCCAAAGTGTCACGATCCTCAGAGTGCAACTGACGATAGAGAATGAATGACTTGGCGACATGATAGAAACCCTCGCTCATCAGAGCCTCTTCCACCTGATTCTGAATATTTTCCACCGTAATGTCATCGTGGATATCCAGATGGCTGATGATCTTGGAAATCGTGCCTAAGTCGGCAGGGCAGTTAACACTGTCGAACGCCTTTACAATGGCGTTCATGATCTTGTCTAAAGAGAACTGGTCTTTCGAGCCGTCTCGCTTGGTGATGGTAAAGTTTTTAATTTCCATTTGTATTGCTATTGTTAATGTTTAGGCACCGAATTTAGGTAGCAAGTTGTCCGTTTGGGAAAACTTTTTTGTTTTTCGATCTTCAAAAGTTGTCCGTTTTGGGAAACCGAAATCGGTTGCAAAGATACAAAATTATCTGAAAACCATCAAAATCTTACCCTAAAAAATAAAGAGGGAAATCATCATTTAACTCATATTAACGCTTCGTATTTTGGACTACCACACCTTTTTTCTACCTTTGCAACCCAAAGGAATATTTAAAGAATGAATAACAAGAAAAGGGCTATTTTAATGACGATGAAACCGTTAAGCATTAAGATCTGTCTGTTGCTGGGATTGTTGATATCAGCGACAAGTGTTTTTTCACGTCCATCTCTCAACAACCTTGATATAAAAGTGGTATTAAGCAAGAACGGTGATGCACGCATTACCGAAACGCGAGAGATGTATATCGACGACGAAGGCACAGAATGCTATATCGGTTTGGCCAACATGGGCGAAAGCCAGGTTAAGGACCTGACTGTGAGCGACGAAACGGGAACCCGGTTTTTGAATGTGGACTGGGATGTGGACGAGACACGTGATTGGAAAACATACAAGTGCGGCATTGTTACGACAAACAGTGGTTACGAAGTGTGCTGGGGTTTGGGTGAAGAGGGCGAACGAACCTATATCACCAGCTATACCATCACAGGACTGGTACGTGGCTATCCCGATGCTGATGCCATCCGCCACGTCTTTCTGGACACATCGGTATCGCCCAAACCCGACCATGCCAAGATCACCATCATGACTGCTGATACGACCATAGTTATCAATCCGGACAGTTGTGGTATCTGGGGATTCAGATTCGAGGGCAATTTGTGGTTTGAGAACGGCACTATCATGGCAGAGACCACCCAGCCAATGAGTTCGGAAGCCGGACTCTTTATTATGGTACAATTCCCAAAAGGTATGTTTGAGCCCACGATTTGGGAGAACGATACGTTCGAAAACAAGAAAGGCGAGGCCTTTGAGGGAAGCGATTATGCAAGCAGTGATGACGATGAGGATATGACATGGTTTGAATGGGTGATCTTTTTCCTGATATATGGTGTTTCCGCACTCGCTGCTGTGTGTGGTTTTGTGTGGCATATATATACCGTGTGGCGTGCTCGTCGCAGAGCCAACAAAGATCTGATGTGGTATCGCGACATCCCACTGAACGGCAATCTGCAGGAGGCCAACAACATCTTGAACGCCTATAAGTATATGCATACGGACTATAACAATCTGATGTCGGCCTGTATCCTGAAACTCATACAGATGGGTGCTATCACCATTGAGACCCGTCCAAACATGAAAGGCGAGATGGAGCCGAATTTTGTAATACACCAGTTAAAGGACCTTGACAACCAGCCTGTGCTGATGCGAAAGATCTTCAAAATCTTCAAGCAGGCGGCGGGTAGTGACACCGTGTTGGAAGCCAAGGAACTGAAGCAGTACATGAAGAGTACCTGCAATCAGAGCATCACCGACTCGTTTATCAACACGCTTCACACCAAGACCTCTATATCTAAATATAAGGATCGCGAGGACGAGGTGCGCCAGCTGTTCGGTCTGCGCAAGTTCCTGAAGGAGTTTACCTTGCTCGACGAACGCGGTGTGGATGAGGTGAAGTTGTGGAAGGACTATATGGTCTATGCTACGCTATTTGGTATTGCCGACCGCGTCATCAAAGAAATGAAGAAGGTGAACCCAGAATTCTTCAACATGGATCAGGTGGCTAACCAGATGGCCGATAACATGACCCTGCCTTTGATATACTCTACGTTGCATCATAGTACGTCGAGCGCTGTGGCAGCCAAGGCTGCTCGCGAACACCGTTCCAGTGGCGGTGGCGGACACTCGTCATGGGGAGGCGGCGGAGGCGGCTTCTCTGGCGGAGGCGGCGGTGGCGGAGTGAGATAAAAAGCACCGCTCATCAGTTTTTTGATTTCAACAGGCAGAATTACAAATAAAATTTGTACTTTTGCAACCGATAGCGAAGAATCATCATGATGGACGAAGATTTTGACATACGCCAAGAACGGTTCTCCCAAGGTGAGAAGGACTTTGAGAATGCGCTGCGCCCCCTGAGTTTCTCTGATTTCAGTGGACAGAAGAAGGTTGTGGAGAATCTCGAAGTGTTCGTAGAAGCAGCCAAATACCGTGGCGAGCCACTTGACCACACCCTCTTGCACGGTCCTCCAGGACTGGGCAAGACCACCCTTTCGAATATCATTGCCAACGAGTTGGGCGTAGGATTTAAGATCACTTCGGGTCCTGTGCTTGACAAGCCCGGCGATCTGGCTGGTATCCTTACTTCACTGGAGAAGAATGACGTGCTTTTCATCGACGAGATACATCGTCTGTCGCCTGTCGTAGAGGAATACCTCTATTCGGCGATGGAAGACTACCGCATCGACATCATGATAGACAAAGGTCCATCTGCCCGTTCGATACAGATTGACCTGAATCCTTTTACACTGGTAGGTGCCACCACCCGTAGCGGTCTGCTGACGGCACCGCTTCGTGCCCGTTTCGGTATCAACATGCACCTGGAGTATTATGAGCCCAAGACCCTACAGACCATCATTGAGCGCTCAGCCAATATCCTTGGTGTACCTATCACAGAGGATGCAGCATTAGAGATTGCCGGCAGAAGCCGTGGTACGCCCCGTATTGCCAACGCGCTTTTACGCCGTGTACGCGACTTTGCCCAGGTGAAAGGCAATGGCAAGATTGACACAAAAATCTCGAAGATTGCCCTGACAGCCCTGAATATCGACCAGTACGGTCTCGATGAAATCGACAATAAGATCCTGCTCACCATCATCGACAAGTTCCGTGGTGGTCCTGTGGGAATCACCACCATCGCCACAGCCATCGGTGAAGATGCCGGTACTGTAGAGGAGGTCTATGAGCCATTCCTGATCATGGAGGGCTTCATCAAGCGTACCCCTCGTGGTCGTATGGTGACAGAACTTGCCTACCGTCATTTCGGACGTAACCCCTATAGCGGTAATACGATGGAACCTAACCTTTTTGATTAACAGGTAGCAATATGGAAAGAACAGGAATATTCGTTGGAAGTTTCAATCCCTTTACCATCGGCCACGATTCTATCGTACGTCGTGCACTCCCCTTGTTCGACCGTCTGGTCATCGGTGTGGTAGGCGACAACGTGCATAAGCCCGACATGCCTTCTGCAGAAGAACGGATGCAGGCGATTCGTGACCTCTATGCCGACGAGCCACGCATCAGTGTGAAACCCTATCATGGACTGGCAATGACGTTTGCCAAAGCAGAAAACGCCCAATTCATCGTGAAGGGTGTGCGTAATGCGAGCGACTTCGAATACGAACAGTGGCAGGCCGACTTCAATCGTCGTTTAGGTGGTATTGAGACTATTCTTCTCTACACGGAGCCAGAACTGGCCAGTGTTTCATCCTCAGCCCTGCGCGAACTGTCACATTTCGGTGTTGATGTCAGCCCCTATTTACCCAAGAAGAAAAGTTAATAGACAAATGATTACCTATAGTTCAGAAGGGGTCAAATTCCCCAGTATTAAAAAACGTGAGACTTCCAATTGGATTCACCGTGTGGTAGAATCCTACGGTAAGAAAGTTGGCGAGATCGGCTATATGTTCGTCAACGACGAGAAGATCCTCGAGGTAAACAATGAGTACCTCGGCCATGACTATTACACAGACATTATCACCTTCGACTATTCGGAAGGCAAAACGCTCAACGGAGACATAGTCATCTCACTCGATACAGTCTTTACGAATGCTGACAAATTTGGTCGCCCTTACGATGAGGAGCTCCATCGCGTCATCATTCACGGCATCCTCCACCTTTGTGGCATTAACGACAAAGGACCTGGTGAACGGGAAATCATGGAAGCCGCAGAAGAAAAAGCGTTGGCCATGCTCTAAGCATCGTCAACGTTTCTTATTTTCGACAGATCAGCAATTGATGTCCCTTATCCGCAACCGTTGTAGCAAAGATATAAGTATCTCCACCATCCTGAAGTTTCAGGCGCTTACGCAACTCTGCCACTGAGAGCGGGAAGTTACGCACGGCAATATTCGCCTGGCGGATGTCTGTCAGCGCCTCCTTAAGTTCGCGTTTATTCATAGAGGTCATCTTCTCTATCACAAAGCAACGGCCAGGAAAATCTGGCACTTCTCTGTCTGAAACAAAGAGATGGCTGTTCTTGTCGAGAGATACTATCTGGAAACGCTCTGCCAACTCCCCAAAACAACCCGCCTTCATAATAGAGGCGTTAGGAACATATAAATACTGGAAAGACGAAGGTAAAGCCGGAAGAGAAAAACTCGAAGTGGAAGCAGGGATAAAGGTGAAGATCTGCCCATCATTAACGCAAAATACCTGTAAGGGCTTTGCCTCATTCGACAGAATCAGTAACAATTCCTTGCATTCATTATCCACCGATATAATATGTACCTCGCAAACTGCCTTGAGATCTTCCACAGCCTTACGCCAATCCAACATCGGCGAGAGTTTGATCATCACACGATCTGCCTTAGCCAACAGTTCCTCTCGTAGTTCAAGCACATTTGGCGTACAGTCTGCGATGCCGTAGGTGCGACCGCCGTGTTCATCACGACGAGCTGGATCGATAAAGATAAGATCAGCATATTCCATCGTATGAAGATACTCGACACCATTGCCACAATGCACTTCTACCTGATCCAAACCAAGCACTTTATAATTCTCAGATGTGATTGCACATAAATTCTCCTGCTGTTCGATGGTTACGGCCTGTTGAAACCCTTCGGCAATAAAGGCTGCATCGACGCCAAAACCTGCTGTAAGGTCAACAAAGCGTCGTCCCTTACCTGCAATCCGAGCCTTATAAATAGCCGTAGCCTCACTTGAACACTGTTCCATCGAGAGATGTGACGGATAGATGATGCCATCACGTGCAGCCCATGAAGGCAGTTTCGTACGAGCTTTCTGCCAACCTGCTATCTGTTCCAGCGCAAAGGTTATATCGATCTCAGGATGCTTAACACCCTGAAGTGCCAACCTGCGCACATCATCAGTCCTATGCTGCTGAATAAAGTCAAGTGTTACCTGATTAATTCTCATCTGAAAGCCTTGTCTGAGCGGGCCTTATCCACGCTGCCTGCCTTTAACAGACGCTGTTGAGCCTCATCATAATCGATTCCCAACATATCCTGAAGCATCCGTGTGCCACGATCCACCAGTTTGGCATTCGTTAACTGCATGTTTACCATACGATTACCCTGCACGCGTCCCATACGGATCATCAGAGTGGTGGAGATCATGTTCAGTACCATCTTCTGCGCCGTTCCGCTCTTCATCCTACTGGAACCCGTCAGGAACTCCGGACCTACAATCGTCTCTATAGGGCAGTCAACAACTCTGGCCAACGGACTATTCGGATTACTAGTGATACAGCCCGTCAAGAGACCGTTCTCCTTAGCCAGTTTTACGGCTCCCAACACATAAGGCGTTGTACCGGAAGCAGCAATACCAAGTACCGTATCATTAGCTGTGGGGGTATGAGCCTGCAGATCTTTCCAACCCTGCTCAGAGATATCCTCTGCCCGTTCCACCGCATGGCGCAAAGCCCGATCACCTCCTGCAATAATACCGATCACCTTCGTATCGGGCACCCCAAACGTTGGCGGCAGCTCACTGGCATCCAACACCCCCAGACGACCACTGGTGCCTGCACCGATATAGAAAAGTCGTCCGCCCTGGTTCATGCGCCCCTCCACAGCTTTCACCAATGCCTCAATCTGAGGGATAGCCCTGCGCACGGCATCTGCCACCCTGCAATCCTCCTCGTTGATATGACGTAGCAGTTCGACGACCGACATCTGCTCAAGATGATCGAAACGTGAGGGCTGTTCTGTGATTTTATCTACTTTATCCGGCATCGGCATCTAAGTTTTTAGTATTCTATATCCAAACTGTCTTTCTTCCTACGGTTTACCAATCCATCGATAAAGGAGAACACGATATAAGTAAAGAGGCCTGCGATAATACCATCAGTGATACTGCCAGTGACAGGCATCAGCAGGATGGTCAGGAAGGCAGGCATCGTCTCAGCTGGCTTCGACAGATTGATATGCCTGACTGAACTGAAGAGATAGAAACCTGCCATGATCATCACAGGAGCCGTAGCCGCAGCAGGGATGGCCAGGAACAAAGGAGCGAGGAAAAGGCTGGCCAAGAAACACAACGCAATCACTAGGGCTGTAAGTCCTGTGCGACCTCCCTCAGCTACACCCGTGGCACTCTCTACATAAGTGGTCACAGTACTACAACCCAAACAGGCACCAGCCACCGTACCCAATGCATCACTCAGCATGATATTCTGCATATAAGGGATACGACCGTTCTTGCGGATAAGTCCTGAACTAGCCATCACACCAACGATGGTACCAAGGCTATCGAACACATCAAAGAAAAGCATGGTAAGCACACAAACCCAAAGGTCGGGTGTGAGCAGATAGTCCCATGAGAACTGACAGAAAAGGGGGGCTGGCGACGTGGGCAGATCGAAGAGATGATTGGGAATCGTTGTCACACCCATCGGGATGCCGATAAGGGTGGTAAGGACGATACTCAGAAGCAGTCCTCCCTTAAAATGCATAACGGTAAAGATACCCGTCAGAACTATACCGATGACAAACAGTATGGACGAGGGACTTGCCAATGTCTCCAGATGATTGAAGATAGTACCTTCAGCCAAGATGCCACTGTTCTTAAAGCCAATCATGGCTACAAAGAAGCCGATACCTACGGCAATAGCGTGCTTCAACGATGTCGGCACCATCTCGAAGATAATCTGTCGCAGACTGCTCACACAGAGGAGTACGAAGAGTAAGCCTTCCAGAAGGACAGCCGTAAGGGCAAACTGCCAAGGATAACCAAGTGAGATGCAGATGGTCTCGATGAAAAACAGATTCAGCGTCAGTCCTGGGGCCTGTCCGAAAGGTCGTCTGGCCAAAAAAGCCATCAGCAGCGTACCTACAATCGTTGCAAGTGCTATGGCAGTGAACAACGAATTGACAGGAAAACCCTTGGAAGCAAGGGGAGTAAACATCGCAGGCAGAAGGGCCAGGATGTAAGACATCGTGATAAAAGTGGTGAGGCCTGAAATGACCTCAGTCTTCAGGCTATGACGCTGTGCGGAAAAGCCTACGAGTGCAAATATTTTCTCTTTCATACTCATTTGATTGGCAGGATCAAGTCAAACTTAGAACCGTTCGTATAGTCGGTATCAAGAGTCAGTGTACCACCAAGGCGCTCTGCAATCATACGGCCTACGGTCAATCCGAGACCAGTTCCCTGAGCAAAGCTATCGAGTTTGGTGAACCGCTCGAAGATATACTCCTTCTTATCTGGGGGAATGCCAGGACCCGTATCCTCAACAGAGAAGTGGAGCTTAGTGTCCTCCTGGCTCACCTTGAGTGTGATGCTGCCAACCGTCGTGAATTTGGCGGCATTCTCGAGCAGTTTGGAGAGGACGATATGAATCATACGCGGGTAGGATTCAATTGTCTGATCAGCTGGCAATGTACTCTGACATTCGAACGTCACTGTCTTCGCCACGATAGAACGGATCGTATCTGCGGCCTGATCGACGATAGCAGAAACGACACACGGCTCAGATGGCGGCAGTTCCGAACTGCTCTCAAAATCGGAGATCAAAAGAAGATCATCGAGGATGGTTGTCAGAAGTCGGGTGTTCTCCTGGATGCGTTCGCAGAAGTCCATCCGCTCAGCATCAGGCAGTTCGATATCCTTCATGGTGAGCACCTGCGTAAAACCGCTGATGGCATTCAACGGTGTACGGATCTCGTGGGTCATACTCTGCATAAAGGAGGTCTTGGCCCTTGAGGCAGCCTCCGCATGGTCACGCTCTATTTCCAGCTGTTTGTTCTGAGCCACCACCACATTACGTTCACGCTGCAACTGCGTATTCTTAATCTGTAATTTGCGATTCCATCGACTATTCAGCACCAAGAACACAAGCAAGGCTATGACACTCAAGATCATCGCCACACCACCTGTGGTAAAACGTGAACGCTGCTTCAACAGATTGTTTTGCGACTGAAGCTCATTCAAAGCAAAACGTTTATTCAGTCGGTTCAGTTGTTCACGATTATTTGCCTGTTGCACAGAGTCTTTCAGCGAATCTGCCGCACGCAGGTCAGCCAACGCCTCGCGATACCGACCGAGCTTTTCAAAGACCTTAGAACGATCCGACAGCGCATCTCTCCTATTGCCTATATCGCCTGTATGTTCCAAATTTTCTTCCGCATAGCGCAGGGCTGTAGTATAATCGCCTTTGGCCATCGCCAAATCACGGTGATCGTCGATGGTATTGATTTGCTCAACGATAACATCACCAGCAAGTTTTGTGTACTTAACAATCGAGTCAAGTGTCTGAGTTGCCTGAGTCAGACTGTCTTTTGAAATGAGGTATGAAAATCTTCTCCTGAAGTATTTCAAACGCCAACTGGCATAGGCTGACAATTGATCAACATCTGTCGTGGGAGGAAGATCCTTGAGTAGGAGGGCCCATTCCTTCAACAACGAGTCGATGGCAGCAGTATCCTTTGTATTCTCCAAACATCCATAATAATAGTAATAGACTTCCGTTATCGGTCCATCCTTTTCATTCTTTGGGTACATCCGAATGAAATTCTTATAACAACGTTTTGCTTCGTCGAAAACATCCTGTGCCAAATAAGCTGTACCCTGCACCCCATAGCTCATGGCCAGTCCAAACGAATCGTTACGTGCGATAGCATCTTCCTGCATCGCCAATGCCTCCTTTGTGGCTTCATCAAACTCATTGAACCACACATAATCCTCGGCAACATATTGCCACAGGATATAATAAAGTCGCCATTCCTGATTATCACGAAGGAATTCGAGAATTTCCGGGGCTACCGCTATCAACGAGTCGTGCTGGTTGCAGTTGTAGAAACTCTGCGCCACATCGAAACGGGCATAGGCTGAATCATGACTCACGGCAGAAGGATGTGCGGTAGTGCCGCCACGCTTACACGAGATGACTGTGGTAATGAGTACTGCAAAAAGCAGTAGAATAGGAAGAAAACGACTTCTTTTCATGATGGGCTGACTAATGCATTATCGGGGTGCAAAGATAAGCATTCTTTTTGAAAAACACAAATTTAGTGTTGAATATTTCAGATTCACTGCCCAGGGAACTGCTGATAGATTCTCAAACCATACTTCGCACAAGCACCATAGATATACTCCATAATCTCACTGGTGTCGTGTTCATAGTCGATAGCCGCCTGCGAACGCAACCAGAACATAAACTCCACACAGCAGCCCGCCTGTGTGGCCTCTGCCTGGCGCACAAGCACTGGTTTCTCGCTAATCACCTTCGGATTCTTTTGGAGCCATTGTTCGATATGCTGCCTGAACTTAGTGATATTGGCAATCCCATCATCATCAATGGTAATCGAACGGAAGTCAAAATAAACCTGGCGCACCTGTTTGCGACCCTCACGCTGCTCCATACCCAACCAGTTCTGGAAAGAGCCATCAACCAGCGTCTGAGGCGTAACAGTAATAATGGTATTATCAAAGTTGCGGATCTTGACAGTCGTCAGACTAATCTCCTCCACCCTTCCGTTGGCACCAGCTGCGGGCACAGTCACCCAGTCGCCAATATGAATCATGTCGTTGTTGGTGAGACGGATACCTGCAACCAAGCCCTTGATCGTATCCTGGAAGGCCAGCATCAGTATGGCTGAGGCAGCACCCAGTCCAGCAAACAAGGTTGTCGGATCCTTGTCGATGATGATGGCAACAACCACGATAACCGCAACGAAGATCACGATAATCTTCATGACACCACAGATGGAATAGAGATACTGCTGATGAGCTGTCCGAGGCCCATCCTCCAGCAGCTTGAAGGAGTCTGCGAATACGATTAAAGTTCGCACAGCCATAACGGTGATGTAAATGGCAGTAAGACGGGTCAGCACCTCCCGGACTGTGGGAAAATCGTAGAATGTCCAAGGCAGCAATAGCCAGATAACGATGGCTGGCACAATGCTACAGGCCGAAAGCAGCACTTTACGATTGAAGATGACATCGTCCCACTTCGCCCCTGTCTTCTTCGTCAGACGCAGTACGATTGGCACCAGTATCCTGCGACACAACAAACCCGCCACGACGGCAAGCAAGATTGCAATCACCACCAAGACTGCATGACTGATATACGCCACACTGTCGCCCTCAAAACCACAGGCCTCCAGCAAATGATCGACCCATAACTGTATTTTATCCATTTGTCTATTATATTAAATCCTTGTTTTACTCATGTACCAAGAAAGAACAGGCTGACACCTATCACAGAGATCAATGCACCAAGAATTGCCTTCCAAGTGATCTTCTCGTGGAATAGCCAATATGCAGGCAGTATAATGATAATCGGTGTCATCGCCATCAGGGTGGAGGCGATGCCCGCTGCTGTATATTGCACTGCCATCAGCGAGAAACCCACCCCCACGAATGGTCCGAAGATGGTTGTCGCCGTAGCCACAGAAAGTCCCTTTTTATCGTGCATAGCTTCTCGTAAAGGGGCCATTCCATCGCGATAATATAATAAAAATGTGAAGCCTATAATACCCGCTACACAACGATAGAAGTTGGCACTGAAGGGCACCAGCCATTCGGGCATCGATGCAGACGGTTCATAATAATCCATACCGATCTTGCTTAACACCAAGCCGACACCTTGGCACACAGCTGCTCCGATGGCAAAGAGAATACCATTCAGGGGTAGTTTCAGAGACACTTTATGATGCTCGCCTCGTCCAAGTACAGAGATACTGATACCAAAGAGTGTCACCAGCATCGCCAAGATGCTCATAAGCGTCATCTGTTGCCCAAGCGTCACCCAGGCCATCAAGGCGGCAGACAGAGGGGCTAGTGTCATGAAGAGTTGTCCATAGCGCGAACCAATAATGATATAGCACTGAAAGAGACAGAAGTCGCCAATCACGTATCCCACCAGTCCTGACAAAAGCATCCACCCACAAGCCTCAGCAGAAGCCCCTGGAGGCAGGATGTTGCCCGTCACCACACCAAAGAGCACCACCGAGAATAGTAGCGCTAAAGCCATCCTCAACACATTCAGCGTCAGATTGCCCAATCGCTTGCTACCAAACTCACTCAGCAGCGCCGTAGCTGTCCATGAAAAGGCGACACCTATTGATATGAATTCACCCAAATAATGCATCACGTAAGTCTATCTTTCTGTTTCAGGCTGCAAAAATAAACAATCTTATCCTATTTCACGAATATAATGAAGACTATTTTACCAAAGCCCGTCTCGTTTGGAGGAGAACACTGAGCAAAATCAGACTGATGCCGATATAAAAAGAGTAATTAAGTTCACGTCCTTCGCCAAAGATGAGGAAAGCAAGGATGATGGTATAACAAGGTTCCAGATTATAGGTCAGATTGACAGTGAAGGCAGAGAGGCGTTTCAATGCCTGGATCTGCAGCAGATACATGCCGACGGTGCAGAACAAGGCATGACAAAGCATCAGCCAGAGGTTTGAACCCTCAGGGATGACAACGACAGGTTGATGGCTGGGAAAAAAGAGGAGATAAACAGGAATGATAGCCGACATTGCCACAAGTCCACCTGACATCTGATACATCAATACCGTTCGACTGCGTACACCCACACTCGCCTTCTTGTTGCAAATGGCATAAAGGGCGCAGACGGCGGAAGACACCACGCCGATGGCAATACCATAACGATAACGGGCATCGAAAGAGAAGATACAGAAGACACCCAACACCGTAATCAGCGAGAAGCATAGTTCAAGCCAAGAGAAGTGTTTCTTAAAGAGCAACGGCTCAAAAACGGCAGTAAAGAAACCTATCAATGAGAAACAAATGACACCGATAGAGACATTCGAGGCCTTGATAGAGCCATAGAACAGAATCCAATGGAATCCCAACAAGGCCCCACAGCCACAGAGTTGGAGGAACTTACGCCATCCGACGCGAGGCAGACCCGTAAACACCAACAGAATCAGACTCGTGAACAGCATCCGATACCACACGATATCCACCTCGTTAAGTGTGATCAGTCGTCCAAACAAGCCCGTAAAGCCTGCCAAAAGAACACTCAGGTGCAACTGCACAAAGCCCTTCTGTGTCTCGTTCATTTCTTCAGTATCTGCTCTGCATGTTCTTTGGTCTTGACCTGCTTGCCGGCAAATATCTGTTCGATGACACCTTCCTCATTAATAATAAAGGTAGTTCGAATGGTGCCAAAGGTCTTCTTGCCATACATCATCTTCTCGCCCCAGGCGCCCATCGCCTCCATCAGGGTCTTATCGACATCGGCAATCAACGGGAAAGGCAACTCATGCTTCTCCTTGAACTTAACATGCGAGGCTGCCGAATCCTTACTGACGCCAACCACCTCATAACCAGCACCTTGCAGCTCACCGTAATGGTCTCTCAGACTACAAGCCTCTGCCGTACAACCACTGGTATTGTCCTTCGGATAGAAATACAGCACCAACTTCCGTCCACGATAATCACTCAGACGGATGTCCCGTCCCTGTTCGTCCTTGCCCAATATCTCAGGCGCCTTGTCTCCAATGTTCATAATTTATTACCTTAATTTATATAGGGTATAAAGATACATAATTTTGTAAATTAATAGCGCCGCAGATTTCTTCTCTGCAACGCTATTATTATATTAGGTCTCATCTCGCTTCGACAGCAAGATTGGCCTAGGAGCAATTTCAGCCGATAAACGCTAAAATGACATTGACAGCCTCTTCCTCGGTCTTACCATCCATAGAAATGACCAGATCGTAGTTACGAGTGTCGTAGCGCGAGGTGTGGGCGTTGTTCTTCATATACTCCTCTCGCGTCTCGTCCACCTCCTTGATGACCTTCTTTGCTTCCTTCTCACTAAGCCCCTGCTTAGCCATAACCCGCTCCACGCGATGATCCATAGAGGCCTGAATGAGTATGTTCAAACGATTATGATTGTCATTCATAACGAAGAAGGCTGAACGACCAGCAATGACACACGACTCCTCATTGGCAATGCTATGTAAGATTTCCTTTTCAGCCTTCAACACAGCCTCGGAAGTCACATATTTTTTATTTTCCTCATCGTAATGCTCGGAAGAGTTGGCTGCTGATTCTCCTAAAATCAACACACGTTTGATTTCTTCCCACCAACTGCGGTTATTGCCTTTCAGTTTCTCTATTTGATCTAATGTCATATCAAACTTCTCTTCCAAAGGCTTGGTCAGCGCCTTGTCATAGTATGGCACTCCCAACTTTTCTGCTAATATGCGTCCGACAGTGCGGCCACCGCTGCCCAACTCACGATTAATAGTGATAACAAATCTATCGTTTTTGTTCATAATATTTATAATTTTCGTTATTCCTATATATAAATAAGGTAAT
>JAEEGI010003899.1_pt1 | contig 35240 bp, 22 predicted proteins | sample 8958751 | NCBI WGS metagenome assembly JAEEGI01 (sample SAMN16246545, study PRJNA631951) | gut metagenome | biome: gut microbiome; feature: rumen; material: KS-attached | host: Bos | place: Iran: Karaj | collected 2018-10 | reverse complement strand
GGAAGATAGCCTGCTATTATGGTATTGCTCCATTCGGACGACAATCGGGCACTAGCGTCAACAGCAGGCCTCAGGTCAGTCCTTTTGCCAACAGGATGATTAAGTCCTTGCTCTCGCAAGCAGCACTGGCCGCAATCAAGTTTGACATGAACGTACATATTTACTATCAACGTCTTATAGAGCGTGGCAAACATCCTCTGCTAGTGCATAACAATATCAAGAACAAGATGCTGCACATCCTTGTAGCGATGGTCAGAGACAGAGTGAAATATAACCCTGATAACGTGTATAGAAAGAGTAATGAGGTGAGCTTAGCTCCTCAAGTGTTAAATATATAGTTAAATATCAATCAATGTTTGGAATTTAGCATAGAATGCGGTTCTCCTGATCATTTTCTACGTTGAATATTTGGATGTTCGGGAATAAGTTCTTGCGTCCCTGCGGTAGCAAGCGGCAGAGCCGAGCGCGTATCTTTGCCCTCGCATTTGAAAACAGTTGAACCGATGGCACGACCGATTAGGGAAAAGAGCGGTACGGGAATTTACCACGTGATGCTCAGAGGCATCAACCGTCAGGATATCTTTGAGAACGATGAGGACTACCAGCAGATTTCGCCGGTTGAGGGGTACGGACAGATACTGGATATTGACACTGACGATACTAAGCATGTCAGTGACAGTGATGTGAAGGCTTTCCTGCTAAAAAGCAAAGGCATTGCCAATCCTCTCATTATTCAGAGCCTTGAGAAAACAAGGAAGAATGATGTTCTTGTCTCTGCACTCTCCATCGGAGCGGGAATCCGCCAGCTCTCAAGGATCACAGGTGTATCCTTTGGTGTCATTCAAAAACTACAAAAATGATCAGGAGAACCGACCCCATGATCTTCTTTTCAGATCCAATCACGACGGAGCCAAAGAGCAAAAAATGGGTCGTAAACCATATAGACCCCTTTATCCTCCGTTATCAGATCTTTATCCAAAAGACTACGTACAGCGGCAGTTACTACGCTGACTGTCTGTAGGTGATGTCGTTTGACAAACTGCTTGCCTGTAATTCCCTTTGCGCTACCTTCTTTTGCAATGGCGACAAATACCTCACGTTGCTTCTCTGGCAATTTGTCAAGCAAATCGGAATAAGTCTCTGAGAACATGTCGAGAATATATTCTTCCGCCCCATCAATCATGTCAACAGTACATTGTTGAGCAGGTAGTGTTTTCAGGAACAAAACGTTCAGTAGCCGCTGAACGCAGGATGTTACTGCATCGAAACGTTTATATACCTCTTCAACGACTGCACCGTCAACACTTTTCCCATATTTTTCAAACTGCATCTGAGCAAACTCCACGTATTTTTCTATAGGAATAGGCTTGAGGTTCATGATCAGCACCGACTGATAGAAGGGCCTCGAAGGTGAAGTGAATATCTTTCCCATCAGATGTCGCTTGCTACCAGAAAAGATGAATGTGGCATTGATGCATTTCTGCATATAGGTTCTCAACGTGGCCTCAATATTGGGGGAGTCTGTGTATTTTAATATCTGTTGGAACTCATCAATACAAACTAAACAGGGCCTGTCTGCCTTCGCAAGATAACTGAATATTTCATCGAGTGTTGTTTCCGGATACTCAATATCTCCCAAGCCTAGGCTCCAAGTCGGGAAATTGTTCACATCGTACGTAATCTCACTACGTAAGGAGCGAAGGACTTGCAAGAACCCATCCCATACCACCTTCCCCTTTGGCTTTAGCTCATCAAGGATGACACGACCGAAGACATTTACAAAATCGCGGAGGCTGCTAGTGGCGTAGATGTCAATATGAAAGGTATAGCACCTGTCTTTTATCTCGCGCTGCTGGAAACAATGGCGTATAAGGTCGGTCTTTCCCACCCGGCGTGGAGAAATCAATGCCATATTGTTGCCATTAGTTATCAGTTCTACCAATTGGCTCGTTTCCTTCACTCTATCGCAGAAATACTCTGGACCAGCATACCCTTTTGTTACAAACGGATTATCCATAACTTCCTCATTTTGAGGGCAAAGATACAATATTTGCCAGAATTATCCAAATTTGAATAATCCTATTTAGAATAATTTAAGATTCAAGTATGGGACAAAGCCAATAGAATAAGGCTAAAGCCTGAAGTTGCTGGCACAGGATCTTTAGACATCAAATAATATTCTCATAAAAGAAATGCCGCCACTCTCACGAGCAGCGGCATTAAAAAAGCCTATGTTTAACTAAAAATCCTTTTCTCTAAAAGAAATTTTCAGCTCACAAGAGCTAAAAATTTGAAAGTTTAAAAGGGAGCTTCACAGCGACCTCCTGTTATCCACAGCTGAAAACTTTCTTTTACCAATAACTAAAAACCTAAAACTATAAATATTACTACTAACCTAAAACAATCTATTAACCTTTTGACGATGCAAAATTACAACGAAAAATCGTTTTTTGCAAGAAAAGTGGCATATTAAGTGTACAAATACCCCTTTATTCTTGACATAAATCAAGCGATTGTGTGCGAAAACACTAAATATATATACTATTTTCTTGTTTTTCTTGCAAACTTAATGTATCTTTGCACCATGAAAAGATAAAAAAGTAATAAGGTAAAAAAGTATAGTAAGATGAAGAAATTATTGACAGTGGCGATCATTCTGCTCCTGCTTGTGCTGATGACGCAGATGGTGCCCGACAAACAGGCCCATAAGGAGGCCATGATGGAGGCAATAACGGAATTCGTTGACGAAGAAGCAGAGCAACGCGGCTTTGGCGACAATGTGCTGACCAATCTCGGTAAGGGCGTGGTGCTGAAAACCGTAGAGACGGCACTCAACTCCAAGTTGAAGGTCGACAATTACTTTATTCTTAATACGACGCATGTTCGTCTGAAAGGCAAAGACCAGATCCTGTCGCTTGGCGTCTTTGGTCATGTGTTCACGTTCGACAAGAAGATGTTGCGTGAAAAACTCGAAGAGGCTACGAAGGTGAAGGAGGAGGCTGCCAGCGAGAAGGAGGCCGCCAAGCAGAGTGCCAAGGAACTGAAGCAGCTCCAGAAGGAACAGAAGAAGCGCGAGAAGGAACTCGAGAAGGAGAAGAAGCGTCAGGAAAAAGAGGCCAAGAAGGAACAGAAGCGTCGTGAGAAAGAACTGAAGAAGGAGCAGAAGCGCAAGGAGAAGGAAGCGAAGCAACTGGAGAAGGAGAGAGCAAAGGCTGCATGAGGGTTCTGATTGTCAATACGAGTGAACGGACGGGTGGGGCTGCGGTTGCTGCCAATCGTCTGATGAAGGCACTCAACAACAATGGCGTGAAGGCAAAGATGCTGGTGCGCGACAAAGAGAGCGAAACCCTCACTGTTGCCGGTTTGCCCAAGTCACCTATGCTCCATTGGCATTTCCTTTGGGAACGGTTTATCATTTTCTGCAGACTGCATTTCTCACGCAAGCATCTCTTTGATATCGACATCGCCAGCACAGGCTCCGATATCACCAAACTGCGGGAGTTTCAGGAGGCAGACGTCATCCATCTGCACTGGATCAATCAGGGCATGCTTTCGTTGAACGGCATCCAGAAGATCCTGCGAAGCGGTAAACCCGTGATCTGGACGATGCACGATATCTGGCCGGCTACGGCAATCTGTCATCTCACGCTTGGTTGTCATTATTTCGTCAACCGTTGTGCTAATTGCAGATATCTGCCGGGTGGCGGTGGAAACAATGATCTGTCGTCGGGCATCTGGCGGAAGAAACAACAGATACTGTCAGATGCGAACATCTATTTTGTTGCCTGTAGCCGATGGCTGGAGTCGGAGGCAAAGTCGAGTGCTTTGCTCAAAGGACAGAAAATCACGAGTATCCCCAATCCTATCGATACCCATATATATAAGAAAGGTAATAAGCAAGAGGCTCGTCAGCGACTGGGTCTGCCACAAGACAAGAAACTGATTCTCTTTGCCTCGCAACGGGTAACGAATGAGAATAAAGGTATGTCGTATTTTGTCGACGCCTGCCAGAAATTACACAGTAGGGTCGGTTCTTGCGACCCTGCGGTAGCAAGCGAGCAGAGCTCGAGCGCCTATTGTGTAATTATCCTTGGTGGGCATGCGGAGGAGGTGGTGGAGCAGTTGCCGATGAAGGCGTATCCGCTGGGATATGTCAACGATGAGCAGCGTATCGTCGATGTCTATAATGCCGCAGATGTGTTTGTGTTGCCGTCGCTCTCAGAGAATCTCCCGAACACTATCATGGAGGCGATGGCCTGTGGTGTACCCTGTGTCGCCTTCAAGGTGGGGGGTATTCCTGAGGAGATTGATCACCAGAAGAATGGCTATGTGGCTGCTTATCGTGATGCCGATGATCTGGCCAACGGTATCGAATGGGTGTTGCAGGAGGCCGACTATGAGTCGCTTAGCCAGCAGGCTGTTCACAAGGTGTCGCAATGCTATTCCCAGCAGAGTGTAGCCTTGAAATACCTCGATGTCTACCAGCAGGCGATGGCTTTTAAGAATTACGGTCTATGATCAAGATTACCTACGTTACCATCACTTATCAGGCTGCCAAGGTATTGCAGCGTACGCTCGACAGTGTGTTTGAGCAGGATTATCCTGAGATTACACACCTGATCATCGATGGTGCTTCGACGGATGGTACCATTGAGATGGTCAACGACTATATCGAGCGCTCGAACGCTTCAGAGAATGGTCATAAGGTATTGCTGATGTCGGAACCTGACAAAGGCATCTATGACGCGATGAACAAGGGCCTGCGTTCATTAGATGGCGATTATGTCTGTTTCCTCAATGCCGGCGATTTTCTCCCTTCTTCCGACACCGCATCAATAATTGCGGAACAAGTCGAAAAATTACACAGTAGGCGCTCGAGCTCTGCTCGCTTGCTACCGCAGGGTCGCAAGAACCGACCCTACTGTGTAATTCCTGCCGTATTATACGGTGATACGGACATAGTCGATGGCGAGGGCCATTTCCTGCATCATCGTCGTCTGGCGCCTCCAGAGAATCTTACCTGGAAATCGTTTCGTCACGGCATGCTCGTCTGCCATCAGGCTTTCTATGCCCGTACCGATTTCGCCATCGCTACACCCTATAATCAGAAATACCGTTACTCAGCCGATGTAGACTGGTGCATCCGCATCATGAAGGCTGCGGCCAAGGAGAATGTGCCTTTGCTGAACCTGCACATGGTGGTGGCCAATTACACAGAGGAAGGACAAACAACACTCCACCACCGTGAGTCGCTCATCGAGCGCTATAAGGTGATGGAGAGTCATTACGGACGTATCAGTACTTTTCTGATGCACTGTTGGTTTGTCGTCCGCTCCGTCTTTAAATAGAGTATCTGATTATTATTTAAGTATGTATTTCTTTCCGTTCATGATGTAGACACCCTTCGGCAGGTTGTCCAGACTGCCATTCGTGCGCACCAGTCGTCCGTCGAGGGTGTAGACCTTGTCAGCAAGGTCGTTGGCGAAGTTAATGGCATGGATATTTGTAGGAGGAATCGTCTTTACGAGTCCCTTTTCATTGTAATAGCCACCATTCTGGAATTTCAGATCCGCCGTCTGTGGCGAACCATGATTGCTAAAGATGATCATGCCAGGCTGAGTCAAAGAAGTGTTACTCTCCTTGGTACCGTCCCAGGTCCATTTCCACACCTTGTTACCATTCTCGGCTACACCTAACAAGCTGCAAGCCACACCAGGCCAGCCTCCATTGACAGAGGTGAAGTTCTCATCAGGAGACTTATGCCATGCCCAACAGTAGATTTTTTTAGTCCAATCAGCAGGAGCCTCGAAGAAAGCACAGACCTCACCTTCGTTGACGGTGCAGACGGCCGCTGGCAGTTTTTCTTCTGCCTTATATGTAAATGAACGTGTGATGATGCCACTGACAGTAGAACCGATGAGCAGTCCCACCTTCAGCGTCACATCCTTTTTCCCTTCTATCTTAATGCTGCTACCGCTGGCGACCTGAGTGCCGTTGGTGGCAGAAGGCTCGGTGCCGTCTAAGGTGTAAACGACTTTGGCATTAGCAGTATTCGATACGGCAGTCAGCGTTACATCAAAAGCCTCCATAAAGTCGCCACTGCCCTTGTTGGCCCAAGCGGTCTCTGCATCATTGGTGATATAATAGGCGTAATGATAACCTGAGAGGATCTTTGTCCACTGGCTGTTACTGGGCTCAACCTGCTTCTCATCGCCAACCACTACCAACAGACGGCTTACATTATCAACCTTTATGATGTTTGCGAAATAGTCGTTGGCACTTCTGAAGTTCGAGTAAGTCGATGTATTGGTAATTCCTGCCAGTTTACGGGCCTCAATCATTGCCTTGATTTCCGACTTATAGGCCAGCCAGTGCTTCAGGAAGACACATGGTGTGCCTGGCATCGCCAGCAGGAAGGCATTGGCGGCCAGAGTGTCCTTACGGATGGGATCCTGCTGGGCATCCGCAGCACGATATTCTGTATCATGATTCTCCACGAAGGTGACAGCATACTGACGGAAGCTGGCATCTGATAAAATGCTTGTGGATGAAAGCAAACGATAGTCGGGTTTCTGCTTCCAGTTGTTGCTATTGTTGTCGTTGGCACTTCCTCTGAGCGCATTGCGTACGGTATAGCGGAAGGGGAAGTCGAAAGCAGCGCTGGTCTTATCGGTGCCACTGATCCAGTTTTTAACAATGGCAGCATTGCCGTCCCAATACTCGCCTACAGAGAATGTTGGCTTGCTGTCTTCATTATACAACTTCGTATATGATGCACTGTAACCTTTTACCATGTCGTAGCGGAAGCCTGCGTAGCCGAGGTCGTTGAGCAGGAAACCGAGATAGGCCTTGACAATTGTCTGCACGTTCTCGCTCTTGTGATCCAGGTCGCGCATACCGCCCCAGCCTTCACCTGTATCATTGTTCGCACTCAATGAATAGCCATTCTGCGAAGCCCATGTCTTAGTCTTGCCGTCATCATCATTGGCACATATATCCGTCGACTTCATTTCGTAGGTTATACCCTTATAGGTCTCCTTGGGGAAGTCCACCCAGTTGCTGAGATTCTTACGATGGTTGATTACCACGTCGGCGATAGTACCGATGCCCTTTGCCTTGAAAGTGTTGATCATAGAGCGCAGTTCTGCCTCATTACCAAAAGAACTGTTGTAGTTATTAAACCACCACAGGTCATCGTATCCCATGGAATTGCCACCACAGTTGCCGCTCTGTGGAATCCATACGAGACTGAAGCTGCTGGCGAGGTCGTTTGCTTGCGCCTCAAGGGCTGTCCATTGGCTATCGTCATAAGAGTCCCAATAGAATCCCTGCAGCATCACACCGCCATAATTGGCAGGCCAACCCTGAGCCATCATGCTGACAGTGGCGATAAGGGCGATAATCGTGGTGTATAATCTATACATAATCGTTGTTGTTATTGTGATTGTTGATTTCTGGTGCAAATATACACAAAAAGCCGTATGGTGGTGCTTCAACGGGCTATAAATGTTTGAGTTACAATGCGCAAACGGTTGCACGATTTGCATATTCAAAATAAATGTAGTACCTTTGCGCCATAAAATTCAGATTGAAAATGAAGAAAGTATTGTTGACATTGGTCATCATCGTAAGCGTATTTATTATCGCCCTCATTGGCGGCAGTTTCTATATGCTCGACTATTCTCTGGCTCCCGATCCGAACCGAATGGATACTGATTCGTGCTATCGACAGCAGTTCGAGGCTTATCCTGAGAGCCAGGAGTGGGTCGACAGCCTGCGCAGCATTGGTGCCTTGCGCGACACATTCCTGACGATGCCCTCAGGCGAACGCCATCATGCTTTCTTTGTCAACAGGGGCAGCACGCGAATGGCCCTCGTCATCCATGGCTGGCGCGACTGTGCCATCAAGTTTTTCTGGCTGGCCCGTATCTATGAGCATGAACTAGGCTATAATGTTGTGATGCCTGAGTTGCATGCCTGTGGTGAGAGCGAGGGCGATGCCATACAGATGGGATGGAAGGACCGGCTCGATGTGTTGCATTGGCTGAAGACGTTCCAGGCAGACACGATGGTGGTGCATGGTGTCTCGATGGGCGCTGCCACCACGATGATGCTTTCTGGAATGGAGATGCCTGATGACATCAAGGATCTGCGCTTTGTTGAGGATTGTGGCTACACCTCTGTCTGGGATGAGTTTGCAGGACAGTTGAAAGAGCAGTTCGGTTTGCCCGCCTTCCCGCTGATGTACTCCACCAGCCTGCTATGCAAGTTGCGCTATGGCTGGAGCTTTGGCGAGGCATCAGCCTTGGAGCAGGTCAGGAAATGCCAATATCCCATGCTGTTCATTCACGGCAATACCGATACGTTTGTTCCTTCGCAGATGGTCTATCCCCTCTATGAGGCGAAACCAGGTGCGAAGGAACTTTGGATAGCTGAAGGTGCCGAGCATGCCTTGTCTTATAAGGAGCACAAGGATGAATATATTGGGAAAGTGAAAGACTTTGTCAATAACCGCCCTTAGTATTCCACGATGCAATACTCGAATGGTTCGAGGGCGATGGACTCACCGAGTTTCTTCCATTCCTCTGGGAGATTGATGGTCTTTGGCTCATTGCGGACGTTGACGAGAATCAGATAGCGTTCTGTATCGTCGGCCTTCTCAAAAATAAGCACATCATCGTCGGGCCAAGCCGTCATCTTACCTTTGCGTAAAGCGGGATGATCATTATACATAGCTATTAGCCTCCGATACTCCTTATATATCCTTGGTTTGGCTGTCCAGTCAACGGGTACGTATTTAAAGAAGTTGATGGGCTCGGGATAGCCCACTTCCTGTGAGCCGTAGATGAGGGCACCACCATGAGGGAAGATACTGGCTACGTAAGCCGCCATCGCTCCTCGGTCGTTGGTGAACTCCACACAAGGTGTAGCCTCGGTAGAGTGGTCATGATTGGTGGTGAAGCGCAGCTTGACCTTGCCTGCGGGCAGACTGTCGTATTCAGCCTTGTCGGCCTTGATAAGGTTGGAGGCAGGCGCACCCTTGAACACCTTCACAAGCTCGTCCTTATAGTCCCAGCCGTAGTTCATGTCGAAGCCGCCAATGGTGAAGTTATCGACGTTCTTACCTTCTGCCAGCATCAGAATCTTACGGTCGCCAGCAGCAGCACGCAATTGGTCGATGGCGTCTTTCCAGAAGTCAGCGGGTACACCGTCAGCAACATCGCAGCGGAAGCCGTCGATGCCTACCTCGACAATCCAGAACTTCATGGCGTCGATCATAGCCTCGCGCATATCCTTGTTGTCATAGTTCAGATCGGCTACGTCCTCCCAATTCCAGGGTTGCGGACAGATGATGGTATCGGTCTGAGCATCGCGAGTATACCAGTCTGGATGTTCTTTTACCCAAGGATGATCCCACGCCGTATGGTTAGCCACCCAGTCGAGAATAATGCCCATACCGTGCTCGTGACAGACCTTCGCGAGGTTTTTGAAATCGTCGATGGTGCCGAACTCTGGTGCGATGGCCTTGTAGTCGCTGATGCAATAAGGAGAGTTCTTTCCTTTCTCGATACCGATGGGGTAGATGGGCATGATCCACATGATGTTGACGCCTAAGTCGCGGATGGAGTCGATACGGGCAGCAACGGCGTTAAGGGAGTTCTCAGGTGCAAACACACGGGGATTGACCTGGTACATGGCGATATCGTCGACAGCTGGCAGTTCGAAGGCCTCTGTCTTTGCTTCCTTAGCCGGTCTGCATGCAGCCAGCAGCGAAAGGATGGTGAGTGATAACAGTAATTTCTTCATAAATGATGGATTGTGTGATTAAAAACAGGCGGGCTGTTGAGATAACAGCTCGCCTGTCTTGATATGATTCAGGAATTATTCTACTGTACAGTAGATCTTATCAGAAGTCTTGCGGGTAGGATACAACCTGATGGTTGTACCTGTCACACTGAGGTTGTCGCCATTGGCCACGAGGTCGCCGATAGTACCGCCAAGGTTGATGTCCCAGCTGTTATTGGTAGTGAATTTCCAACCATTAGCTGTGACGCCAGCACCTGTGATGACGTAGCAATAGTTCTCGGCATCCCATGTCATCTGCTGAGCATCGTCGGCAGCATTCCATCCGTTGAAGTCGCCTACGAGGTTCATGTTCGTAATCTTCTTGGCACTGAGCACGTTGGTGTTCAGGTCGAGGTTCACGAAGTAGACACCCTCACCGGCACTAGCCTTGATGTTGTCGCCGCCCTTCTCGAAGTCGCCGCTGATCTCTACCAGATTGTTGCTGTTCAACTGCTTGTCCCAGTTGCCTGGCTCGAGCTGGAACTTGAACTCCAGGCCCCAACCGTTAGGATCGGCCACATAGAGATAACCTGTATAGACGCCATCGCTGACAGCTGCCAGTTTCTGGTCGGAAGCGGCCCATCCGTCGGTAGCTCCGATGAAGTAGACAAACGGGTCGAAAGAGATGGCCTTATACGACCAGGTGAGTTCCATCATGTTGAAGGTGAGGTCGTAGTACTTGGCTCCCTCGACTGCCTGGATCACAAGGTTACCACCATCGTTGTTGTAAGCGAAGGTACCCTGTGCACCACTGCCTGCTGCCAGGCACTTGCTCCAGTCGCCACCGAGACCAGACTCTGGTGTCATCTTGAACTCCACGTTGCTGCCATCCTCAGGTGCGGGGATACGGCAGGTGAAGGTCGGATTCTCATAAGGATCGCGTCCGTCGTTGGTCAGCTTATAAGTGGTATCGCTGTTGTTCCAGCCATTGATGGATCCAGTGAGGTAGTAGGCGGGCTCGATGTTCACCATGAGAGCTTTGTACGACCAGGTCTGGTCGAGCATGTTAAAGGTGAGATCGTAGAACGAAGCGCCCTCAACAGCCTGGATGACGAGATTGCCACCATCGTTGTTGTATTTGAACTTACCATCGTCGCCAGCAGCGAGGCACTTGCTCCAGTCGCCACCGAGACCAGACTCCGGCGTCATCTTGAACTCTACGTTGCTGCCATCCTCGGGAGCGGGGATGCGACAGGTAAACGTTGGATTCTCGTAAGGATCGCTACCGTCGTTGGTCAGTTTGTAGGTGGTGTCGCTGTTGTTCCAACCATTGATGCTACCTGTCACGTAGTAGGCAGCCTCAATCTCAGGCGCATTGGGGATAACACTCAGTGTGGTGTTGCCAAAAGCCTTAAAGGTCTGTCCACCTACTTTGACGTAGCCGACGACATCCATAGGAATGTTACGGGTCACAGGACGCTGGCCATAGAGGGCATATACAGCTCCTTCAAGGACCTCTTTCTGTACAGAACCATCAGCAGCTACCGGAAATTCTGCTTCATTACCTTCTGTTTCTCCATAAATCGTAGCTTGGTAAGTTGTCTCTGCCTCATCGTCGATAGTAATCGAAGGCGAGAAAATCTGGATGGTCTCAGCAGTCACCGTTGACAGGTCAATGGTAGCAACGGGACTGATACTCATGGTCATGCTCTTGGCGGCCTCCGGGTCGTTCTTGAACGGATTGGCCCAGTCGGTATAATCTTCGGTACAGCTCACTGTAAGCAGGGCCAGACCTATTGCATATAATACTTTCTTCATAATTCTTCGTCGTTAAATAATTACTCGATAACTACATGATGGTTGCCGAAATAAGAGATGTAGAGTTTATAGGTGTGAGTACCACCATTGCTGTTCAGGTTAGCACCGTCCTGTGTCAGGTCGTCCTCAGAACCACCCCAGTTGATAGCCCAATCGTGGTTGGCACGGAACTTATATTCGCCAGTCACCTCGCCAGTAGTGCACTCCCAACAACCTTCGTCCACATTGTAGGTCATCTCTACATCGCCAGCCCAGTCGTTGAAGCCGCCGATGATACTGATACTCGTGATAGGAACAATGTTCCATGTCATCTCAACGAGGTCGACATTCACCTGATAGAAGCCGGCTGGCTGTGCCTGATCGGGGAAGCTCTTGCCAGGATCGTTACAATCCTCTTCACCGTCAACGACGAGGGTACCATAGGCACCAGAAGGATCCTGTCCCCAGTCACCATCCCAGTTGTCGGCATTGGGCTTGAACTTGAAGCCGCCATCAAGCCAATAGAAGCCCTGGTAGATACCGTCCTGCTCAGGACTGCAGAGCTCGTGAGCCTTTGACCAGCCACTCTCGTTACCAATCTCGTAGATATATAACGGATACAGTGCAGGAGCGGGTTGGTTGCTCGGAACGACGACGATGGTTACAGTGTTAGAGTAGATGGGAACAGCACCACTATTCTTGGTCTTTGCAGATGCGCGGACTACCATGGTCTGGGTGGCAGGAGCATTGCCTTCCTCCCAGTTGCCCATCTTATTGAGGGCTACTGCTAAGGTGCTGCAAGGAATGGAACCGTGACCGCCAGTGAAAATAATTGGCAGTGCTACATAGTTGGGGATGGTGGCACCACTCTCGTCGGCATCAGCCTGTTCAACAGAGACAGTGAAATTGCCATCGATGGAAGCCTCTAACTGGAATTCAGCCTCAATAGGGAATCCATAGTCAGGCGAAGACCATGTGAAAGGAATCTCAGTGGATGTTGCCAGATCAACTGGCACAGTGGAATAGGCTGGAGCGTTCAGCACAAATGTTGTCGGCTTTCCCAGCACGGGATTGGAGTCATTGTCATCGGTGCAGGCGGTAAACAGGGCCACGCTACACAGAAGCAGTAATGACGATTTGAATATATTCTTCATAATGTATAGTCCTTTCTGTTAATGATTAGTAACCTGGATTCTGTTCATTGCCATAAGTAGACAACTGAGATGCCGGAATAGCGAAGATATTCTTATAGGCGTCAAAGTTGCGGCCATTATAGGTACCACCCTTCCACTGCCAGATGTAGTCAGTGTTTCCACCAAACTTGCCGAAGCGGATGAGGTCTGTGCGACGACGGCCTTCAAAGTAGAACTCACGAGCCCATTCGTCGAGAATCTCGTCGAGAGCATAGTTAGCCTTGGTAGAAGCATGAGCACGTGTACGCAGTTCATTGATGGCAGCAGCTCCCTCTGCGTTGGTAGCACCACCGTTCATGCGGGCCTGGGCCTCAGCATAGGTCAGGTAAGCCTCGGCCTTGCGGAACAGGAAGAAATCGGCATCCATGAAGGTTGCGTCATGACCGGAAGAACCATCAGTCTTGAAGTTGACGAACTTGGCAACAGCATAACCGTTTTTGAAGGTAGCACGGTCGAGGTTGTTGATCTCTCTGCCAATACCGTCGAAGATAGCACGGTCATCACCGGCAGCCATCGGCATGTCGTAGGAAGCCACCTGAGGTGCATCCAGGTTCGGGAAGAACTTCTGAATGAGCTGGGGACGCGTGCGGTTACCACCCCATACCTGACCAGACAGACCGTTAGTAGCATCAGGATCATTGGGATTAGCATGCATGTCGCTGTCGAAACTACCTGCACAAAGGAACTGTGTAGTACCCCAAGAGGTAGTGCGGATACCATCCTGCAAAATGGGGAAGATACCCTCGTAGGCAGCACTGGTCTCACCATTGTCGCCCATAAACAGCATCTGATAGGCACTCCAGCCACCGACTGATGTCTTGTTCAACTGATAGGCAGAGTCCATAACCTTCTTGGCCCATGTAGCAGCCTCACTCCATCTGGCAGTACCAGTATATACCTCAGCGTTCAGATAGAGACGTGACAAAAGGATCCAGGCTGCAGCCTTATCGACGCGGCCATAACCGCTGTCACTTGATTTCTTAGGCTTAGCTTCCGACAGGTTGGGCTCTACATTTTCCGTGAGTTCATTAACCAACCAATCGAAGATTTCCTGACGATTATAGATAACAGGATCGCCCAATGTCTCAGCGAAGGGAACACGTCCGAAGGCGTCCATCAGCAGATAATAGTGCAGACAGCGCAGGAAACGGACTTCTGCTGTCATCTCTGCATTATAGCCAGCAGCTTCAGCAAGATACTGGTTGCAGTAAGTGATACTGGTAGTAAGACGAGCAAAATAACCGTTCAACATGGGGTGTGACTCGTCATAGGTATTGAAGCAAGACTGTTCGATACCATCATCGCCCCATCCGTTAATAGCCTCATCAGTAGGAAGCTCGTTAGCATTCCACATCTGGCGGATGTAGCCAGACGTACCGCCATCGATACCGTCGATGTCGCAGTCGCCATTGGCACCGCCATTACCAGCCATAGCGATGGTAGCATAGCACTTGTTGAAAAGACCTTCATAGCTCACAGAGGTATCCATATTGGGATCCTTCGGCTCTACATCCAGGTCCTTCGTGCATGAAGTTGTTCCGAACAACAGGATAAGACCTGCAGCGGGAATAATATGCTTAAATAATCTTTTCATGACTAATTTCCTTTTAAAATAATGTAACATGTTAGAAGTTCAGATTCACACCAAGGATGAATGTCATAGGACGCGGATACATGTTGCTGTCGAAACCGTTGGCCACCTCAGGATCCAGACCATCATACTTCGTGATAGTGAATACGTTAGAGGCTGTCAGGTAGACGCGACCGTTGAGATAGTCATCATACGTCTTGAATGAATAACCGAGTGTAATGTTGTCACACTTCAGGAACGAAGCATTGTGTACATAGAAGTCAGAGAGCTGAGAAGTGATCTGGTAAGTCTGCCAGTTGCGCTCAATAGCCTCATATGTGTAGTTGTTCATGTAGAGCAGAGAGCTCTTCCATACCTCTGTGGGGTTGACATTGGCCATGCCCTGCTCGTTGTTGTTGTAAACATAGTTGCCAATGCTGGCACGCAGTGCGAAACCGAGATCCCAGTTCTTCCACTCCATACGAGACGAAAGACCCATGGTAACAGGAGCTGCGGGGCTCTTGTAGAAATACTTGTCGGCCTGGGTAATCTGTCCGTCACCATTACGGTCGACGACTACATTCTCGATGGGTTTGCCATTCTCGTCGTAAGCCTGCTGGAATACATAGAACGAATTGATAGGATTGCCAACCTGCTGGTATTGCAGATAACGGTCGGTACCAATCTTTATATTAGTGTTGGGAACGGGTGAACCGTCCTCAGAGACACCGCTCAGGTCGGTAATTTCGTTATGATTGTAAGTGAAGTTGTAGTCGATTACCCAGAAGATGTTCTCGTTCTGGATGGCTTTCCAACTGATGCTGGCCTCGATACCCTTGTTCTCCAAAGAACCGATGTTCTGCCATGCCTGGTTACGATAAGCCGACAGGGCTTTTGTGGGAGCATAGTTCAGCAGGTCAGTTGTCTTACGCTTATAAACGTCGACAGAACCTGAGATGCGCTGGTTGAAAAGACCCCAGTCGAGTCCGATATTATAGGTTGTTGTGGTCTCCCACTTCAGTTTTGGTGTATAGTTGTCCGGACGATAGAGCGTACCGTCGCCTGCAATATCATAATAACCGTTTGTGCCAGTATTCTTAGAATAGGTGGCAATCCAGCTATAGTCGGGAACAGCACCAGCCTGCTGACCGGTCTCACCATAACCCAGACGGAGCTTCAGGTCGCTCAAAGCTTTAGCGTTCTTGAGTAAGGGCTCTTCATTGATCTTCCATGCGAAAGCGAATGAGGGGAATGTTGCCCAATGCTCCTTGAAACGTGAAGAACCATCATGACGAACAGTAGCGGTGAGCATGTAACGGTCGAGCAGTGTGTAGTTAGCACGTCCGAAGAATGACACTAGATAGCTGTCTGTCTGGAAGTGATATGGTGTGTGAGGACGCTCCTGACCTGCGTTGACACTGGTGCTAGGATAGGTGCTCACATAGTCGTTCTTCTGATCGCGCCAGAAATGCTGCCACTCGTAACCTCCCATGATGTCGAAGTGATGAATCTTGGCAAAGTCCTTATAATATTGTGCATAGGTAGAGAGCTGCAGATTGCGCTTCAGAATCTTATCACGGCCGTGACTGCCGTAGTAGATAGAACCTGTATATGAACGGGCGTTCTCAGTGTACTGTCTACCTTCTGAGATATCAGCACCTGCGGTCAGGTGGAGGCGAAGGTCCTCAAAACCATGAATCTTATAGTCTATGTCTGCGCTACCCACAAACGAACGGCTGTTAGCGTGCTCGTCACGGTTATAGAGTAATGCCAATGGGTTAGGCATACTGGCCACACCATTGTATGTGTAAGGCCAAGCCTTGTCACCCTCATAGTCTGCCACAACGGGCCACTGGAAATAACCACCAAAATTACTGAGTGTGCGATCAAGATCGGTGCCCAGCATTTCCTTATGGTAGGTTGAAGTATAGTTGTAAGGATCCTGTGTAGGATCGAAATAGACGGCAGCACTGACTGCTCCTGTGTCTGCATACTTTGTCTTTGCAAACATGCCCTTGCCGTTCAGGTTGAGCGTCAGGTGGTCGTTCAGAAGCGAGGGGTTGAGGTTCAGTGATGCAGTGATACGATCAAACTTAGACGTCTTCAAGATACCTTCCTGGCTGGTATAACCAGCAGAAACACGATAAGGAATACTCTTGAATGCACCAGAGACGGTCAGATTGTAATCAGCGCTGATGGCTGTCTGATAGATCTCATCCTGCCAGTCTGTGTTGGCAGTACCAAGTGCGGAAACGGGGATGCTACCTGCTCCGTACATCTTGGTAATAAACTCACGATACTCATCGCCATTCATTACCTCCAAGGACTTCTGTCGGAAACCAACAGAAACATTACCTGCGTAAGAAATCTGTGGTTTTGCGTTTGCGCGACCCTTCTTAGTGGTGATAATAATGACACCGTTAGAACCACGGCTACCGTAGATGGCGGTTGCAGAAGCGTCTTTTAGAATGTTGAACGACTCAATGTCCTGAGGATTCACCATTGACAGTGGGTTAGACAGACCTTTCACACCATCATTATCCATAGCAATACCATCGATCACAATCAGAGGGTCGTTAGAGGCGTTCAGAGAAGAACCGCCACGAACGCGAATCTGAGCACCTGCACCAGGGGCACCGTCGTAACTGGTAATGTTGACACCTGCCACCTTACCAGCGAGCATGTCCTGTGGGTTCACTACGAGACCTTTGTTCTTGGAATCTGGCTTTAAGGCCGTCACAGAACCAGTCAAGTCACTCTTCTTCACAGCACCATAACCGATGACCACCACTTCGTTCAGCACAGCAGCATCGTCTTGCAGCGTCACCTCTACTGTGGGAGCTGCCTTTACAGTTGCAGTCTGATAACCAATGTACGAAATAGTAATGTCTGCACCCTGATTAGCTTTCAGCACGAAATTACCGTCGAAATCGGTGATGGTAGCCGCCTGTGAGTTGGCAACACGCACCGTTGCGCCGATAATGGGTTCGCCTGTAGCATCTTTCACATGGCCTTTGACGTCAATCTGAGCAAAGGCGCCTACCGATAGGAACAAGCCTAACAAAAGGCCGAGCATCCTAAGCGGGAACTGAAATTTTACCTGCTTCATCATTACATTTAATTAGAGTTAATTATTATACAATTTTTCTTTTCGTTCGTTATTAGTCGTATTTCGACGGTGCAAAGATAGGAATCTTTTACGTACGTTATACTTTTTTTTGTTTAAAAACGTTATTAGAGCAATGCAAACGTTTGCATTGATATATATCAACTTTGAGGGTAAAAAGTGAATAGCGAAAAGTGAAAAGTAGTATCTTTGCATCGAAAACTAAAAACGTGATGGAAAAAAACGGCCCATTGACAATGAAGGATATCGCTCGGGAATTCGGTATTTCCGTAGCTACGGTGTCGCGTGCGCTGAAAGATTCTCCCCGCATCAGCGAAGAACGTCGTAAGGCTATTCAGGCCTATGCGCGCGAACATAATTTTTATCCTAATGCGGTGGGTGAGGCGTTGCGTCATAGCAAGGTGATGCCTCTTCGCGTGATCGGTATCATTGTCCCGGAAATAACACATTATTATTTCTCTTCCATTCTTACTGGTATCGAAGAAGCAGCATCGGCACGTGGTTATAACATCATGGTGTCACTGAGCCATGAGAAATATGAGAGGGAAGTACGTATCTGTGAGAATTTCCATCGTAACAAAGTCTGTGGCGTGATTGTCTCTCAGGCGAAGGACACACGCAACTACGACCATTATCAGAAACTGATCGATGCTGGTATTCCTCTCGTTTTCTATGACCGTATCTGTACAGGCATGAATGCCAGCCGGGTAGTGGTCGATGATTATATGGGCGCCTATAATGCCGTCACCCATCTGATAGAGACGGGTTGTCAGCGCATCGCTTTTTATGGGGGTCCGATGCAGTTGGAAATCTCGAAGAATCGCTATAATGGCTATAAGGATGCGCTGCTGAAACATGGGATGGCAGTTGACGAGTCTATCGTACGTATTTGTGATAATCGTGCTGAAGCAGAGATAGTTACGCCGGAGATTTTGGCACTCGACCATCGGCCTGATGGCTTCTTTGCTGTTAATGACGATACGGCCATCGGCATCCTCTATACCGTGAAGCGGGCAGGCTTTAAGGTGCCCGACGATATCAGCATTTGCGGTTTCACCAACGGGCAGCGGGCCGTGGCCTGCGATCCGATGCTGACGACGATCGAACAGCGTGGCTTTCTGGTAGGCGAAGAAGCGGCAGAGATCCTTATCGACAAGGTGGAGGGGCTCTCACCTCTGGAGAAGGTCGAAAAGCGCGTCGTCCGTACCCGCCTCATCATCCGGGGAACAACGAGATAGTGAATAATGAATAACGAATAGTGAATAGTTTATGAAGCAAAAGCCGGATTTAAGTTTTTGGAATTTGTGGAATCTGAGTTTCGGATTCTTTGGCGTGCAGATTGCCTATGCCCTGCAGAGTGCAAACATTTCGCGCATCTTCGCCACGTTGGGTGCAGACCCGCACAACCTCAGTTATTTCTGGATTCTGCCCCCATTGATGGGTATTCTTGTGCAACCGATTGTCGGAACGCTGAGTGATAAGACCTGGACCCGCTTCGGCCGTCGTATCCCCTATCTGTTTGTAGGTGCGGCAGTAGCCGTGCTGGTGATGTGTCTGTTGCCGAATTCCGGCTCCTTGGGCCTCACCGTCAGTGCAGCCATGATGTTCGGACTCATTGCACTGATGTTCCTCGATACGAGTATCAACATGGCCATGCAGCCGTTTAAGATGCTGGTGGGTGATATGGTCAACGAGAAGCAGAAGGCCAAGGCCTATAGTATCCAGTCGTTCCTCTGCAATGCAGGAAGCGTGATGGGTTATGTGTTCCCGTTTGTCTTTACGTTTATCGGCATCAGCAACGTGGCCGAAAAAGGTGTCGTGCCTGATTCTGTCATCTGGTCGTTCTATATCGGTGCGGCCATCCTGATCCTGTGTGTCATCTATACCACATCGAAAGTGAAGGAATGGAATCCACAAGAGTATGAGGAGTATAATGGGGCAAGCCTTTCTAGCGAATCTAGCCTGGCTAGTGAGTCTAGTGGCAATTGGATCACGCTGCTCAAGAATGCCCCGTCCACTTTCTGGAAGGTCGGATTGGTGCAGTTCTTCAGCTGGGCAGCCATGCTTTATATGTGGAACTATACCACAGGTGCCATCGCTGAGGTGGTATGGAACACGACCGACCCCGCCAGCGAGGCCTTCCAGGAGGCTGGCAACTGGGTGGGCATCTTGTTTGCCGTGCAGGCCGTAGGTTCTGTCGTCTGGGCAGCATTGCTCCCGCAGTTCAAGAACACAAAGGTTGCCTATTCACTGAGTCTGGTGATTGGTGCCATCGGTTTCATGATGGTGCCCTATATCCATGATCAGTACCTGCAGTTCGTGCCCTTCCTGATGATTGGCTGTGCCTGGGCTGCCATGTTGGCCATGCCTTTCACCTTTGTGACGAATGCCTTACAGGGTTATGGCCACATGGGTGCTTACCTGGGATTGTTCAACGGCACGATTTGTATTCCTCAGATCGTGGCAGCCATCTGTGGCGGTGCCATCCTCTCGCTCATTGGCCACCATCAGTCGTCTATGATGGTTGTGGCAGGCGTCAGCTTCCTGATTGCGTCAGCCTGCGTCTTTGTCATAAAAGTGAATCGTGAAAAATAAAATGGAAAAGTTATGGAACAAAGTACGTTTTTTGAGATTTGTGGCTGGCTGGCTAGTATCACGATGATTCTGGGCTATCTGCCTCAGGCCATTTATACCATTCGTACCCGCGACACCGAAGGCATCGCACTGCCTACATTCCTGATGATGGGTGTCGGTGGCGCCTGCTTTATGCTTCAGGGCATCTCTCATCAGCCGGAACCCCTCTGGGCCTTGTTCATTACCAACCTGATCACCACGACCTGCTGTGTCATCATTTTCGGCATCAAGGTCTATAATGATTATATTAAGAAGAAATAGTATATGCAACCGATTGCATTAATTGTGCATTATGAATTAAAACGATATATCTATGAAGTTACATTTTAACCTTGAGTATCAGACCACGTTCGGAGAAGAACTGGTACTGAACATCCTTTCAGACAAAAAGGCTGAGCAGCACAAGATGTCTACATTCGACGGTCTTCACTGGGCTTGTGAGTTGAGCAAAAGCATGAAGTCGAGCGCTTGTATCGATTACTATTATAGTGTGTATCGTGGTGATCAGGAGACACGCCATGAATGGCTGACAGAGCCCCATCGTTTGGAGTTTGCTGCCATCAGGGGTATACGTTATACTATCTATGACCATTGGATCGACATCCCCGAGGATAGTTATATGTATTCGTCGGCCATTACGGAGTGTGTGGCAGCCCGTAAGCGTAACATGAGCGAGTTGGAGGAGTATGGCAGGACCATCCGTCTGAAGGTCCGTGCGCCGCAACTGCGTGGTAACGAGCGACTGGCTCTCATCGGAGGTGGTGAGGCTTTGGGTAATTGGGAAGCCAAACGTGCTTTGAATATGACAGAGCACGAAGCGAATGAGTGGGTCATCAGCCTGAATGCCGACAAACTGCCTCAGACCTTTGAGTTTAAGTTTGTGGCACTTGATGAGACTGTTGACGTGACACCCCTCTGGGAGAATGGTATCAACCGTACGGTTACCCTGCCTGAAATCGAGCTGGGTGAGGTGGTGGTCTATGAGCTGACGCAGGCTTATTTCCCCGTCTACCCGTGGAAGGCTGCCGGAACGGTGATCCCCATCTTCTCACTCCGTAGTGAGGGCAGTTTCGGTGTGGGCGACTTCGGTGATCTGAAGATGATGATCGACTGGTGCGCCAAGACCAAGCAGCGCATCCTTCAGGTGCTGCCTATCACAGATACCAACATGACGCGCACCTGGCAGGACAGTTATCCCTATAACAGCATCAGTATCTATGCTCTCCATCCGCAGTATACCGACTTCCGTCAGTTGCCAGCCCTCAAGGATGAGGCCAAGCGCAAGGCTTTTGAGGCACTGCGTCAGGAGTTGAACGCATTACCACAGATCGACTACGAACGGATGTTCACGGCCAAGATGGACTACCTGCGTGAGATTTTTGCACAGGAGTGGTCTGTTGTGCAACGCCGCGAGAGTTATAAGAAGTTCTTCGAGCAGAATAAGGAGTGGCTGGTGCCTTATGCCGCTTTCTGCTATTTCCGCGATCTCTATGGCACAGCCACCTTCTCGGAGTGGCCTAAGACAGCCACGCTGCAGAGCACCCAGAAGTCTGCGTTCAAGGGTAAGAAAGAGCTGCAGTTCTGGTATTTTGTGCAGTACAACCTCGATGCACAGATGCGTGAGGCCCATGCCTATGCCCGTGCGCATCGTGTGATATTAAAAGGTGATATCCCCATCGGCATCAGTCGCGATGGTGTTGAGGCCTGGGTAGAGCCGAAATACTTCAATCTCAATGGTCAGGCAGGAGCACCGCCTGATGCCTTCTCTGCCGACGGTCAGAACTGGGGCTTCCCCACCTACAACTGGGACGAGATGCTAAAGGATGGCTGTTCTTGGTGGGTGCGCCGTTTCCGTAAGATGGCAGAATACTTCGATGCCTACCGTATCGACCATGTGCTTGGCTTCTTCCGTATCTGGGAGATCCCCGTGCCCTATAAGTCCGGTCTGATGGGTCAGTTCTCTCCGGCGCTCGGCTTGAGTCGTGAAGAGATCGAGGCCTACGGTGTGGCGTTCAACGAGGGGCTGTTTCTGGTTGATCACAAGCGCAACGACCGCTGGCATCCACGTATCGCCGTGCAGTATCAGGAGGCTTACGAGCAACTTAGCGAAGACCAGAAGTATTGCTTCAACCAACTCTACAATGATTACTTCTACCGTCGCAACAACCAGTTCTGGTATACCGAGGCGATGAAGAAACTGCCCAAATTGGTACAGGCCACCCGTATGCTGGTATGTGCCGAGGATCTGGGTATGGTGCCCGACTGCGTGCCCTGGGTGATGAACGAACTGCGTATCCTCTCGCTCGAGATCCAGTCGATGCCGAAGGATCCTACCACGCGTTTCGGCAAACTGTCGCACAATCCCTACCGTTCTGTCGACACCATCTCCACCCACGACATGGCCACCTTGCGCCAGTGGTGGGATGAGGATGAGGAGCGCTCTCAGACTTACTACAACACGACGCTGCGCCGCGGTGGTGCTGCACCCCGTCCGTTGCCCGGCTGGCTGGCAAAGGATATCGTCAGCCGTCATCTCACCTCGCCCTCGATGCTCTGTCTCATCTCCTTCCAGGACTGGCTGAGTATCGACGAGAAGCTGCGTCTGCCTGACGAGAATGCCGAGCGCATCAACATCCCCGCCAACCCCCGTCATTACTGGCGTTATCGCATGCATCTCACCATCGAACAGCTCCTGGCTGCCGATGAACTGAACAACGAGATCAGCACCCTCATCGTCCAGAGCGGACGGAGATAATGTATAATTAATAATGCATAATGCATAATAATATAATGTTGAGAAAATGAAAAGTATAAGATTTAGCGTAGTCCTATTATGCATTATGCATTATGCATTATGCATTGCAACAAGCGTGAAGTCGCCGGATGGTAATATCGAATTGAAGTTCTCTGTCAATCAGACGGGCCGTCCAGTCTATGAGATGACCTATAAAGGCAAGGAGGTTATCAAGCCTTCGTTCCTCGGTCTGGAACTGGCCAAGGACAAGCATGCCTCGAAAGGCCTGAAGGAGACCGACCTGATGGACGGCTTCACCATCGCCAAGGAAGTGACCTCTACCTTCGACGATACCTGGAAGCCCGTCTGGGGCGAAACCGCCACCATCCGCAATCACTACAATGAGTATGTTGCTGTGTTACAGCAACCCTCCACCACCCGCGAGATCCTGATCCGTTTCCGTGTCTACAACGACGGTATCGGCTTCCGCTATGAGTTCCCCCAGCAGAAAGAGCTCAACTACTTCCTCATCAAAGAGGAGCGCTCTGAGTTTGCGATGGTAGGCGACCATACCGCCTGGTGGCTCCCTGGCGACTACGACACTCAGGAGCAGGAGACTCAGGAATGCAGGCTCTCCGAGATCCGCAACCGTATGAAGCAGGCCGTGAACTGGGATAATTCCTCAGTGGCCGTCTTCTCCGAGACAGGTGTGCAGACCTCGCTCCAGATGAAGAGTGCTGACGGACTTTATATTAATATCCACGAGGCTGCCTGTGCCGACTATGCCACCATGCACCTTGAATTGATAGATGCACAGACCAAAGCCCTCACCACGCAGCTCGGTGGTGGCAGCAATGCCTATACGCCCAATCCCACACCATCACCCTGGCCCATCCCACAGCCCTTCACCTTCGTGAGCCATCTCACCCCTGATGCTACTGGCTTGAAGGGAGCCATGCAGACACCTTGCGAGACGCCCTGGCGCACGGTGATGGTCAGCGATGATGCCCGCGACATGCTTTCATCTAATCTCATCCTCAACCTGAATGAGCCCTGTGCCCTCGAGGATGTAAGTTGGATTCATCCCACAAAATACTGCGGCGTGTGGTGGGAGATGATCGTCGGCAAGAGCAACTGGCATTATACCGACGATTTCCCCAGCATCAAGCTCGACCAGATCGACTGGACGAAGGTGAAGCCCCACGGCCGTCATGCTGCCAACAACGAGAAGGTGAAGCGCTACATCGACTTTGCGGCCAAGAACGGTCTCGACGAGGTATTGGTTGAGGGCTGGAACGTAGGCTGGGAGGACTGGGCGAACATGTGGAAGCGCGATGTCTTCGACTTCGTGACGCCTTACCCCGATTTCGACATCAAGATGCTCAACGACTATGCCCACTCAAAGGGTGTGAAGCTGCTGATGCACCACGAGACGTCAAGCTCCACACAGAACTACGAGCGCCACATCAAAGAGGCCTATGAGCTGATGAACCGCTATGGCTACGATGCCGTGAAGACAGGCTATGTGGGTGACATCATCCCCCGTGGCGACCATCACTACTCGCAGTCGATGAACAACCACTACCTTTATGTCGTGAAGGAAGCTGCCCGTCATCATATCATGGTGAATGCCCATGAGGCCACGCGCCCCACAGGTCTCTGTCGCACCTATCCCAACCTCGTAGGCAACGAGAGTGCCCGTGGCACGGAGTATGAGGCTTTCGGCGGTTCACGACCCGATCATACCTGCATCCTGCCGTTCACCCGTCTGCAGGGCGGTCCGATGGACTACACGCCTGGCATCTTCGTCACCCGCCTGAAGGAGTGGAGCAATAACGATTCGTGGGCACGTATCACGATTGCCGGTTCGCTGGCACTCTATCTCACGATGTACTCACCGCTGCAGATGGCTGCCGACCTGCCCGAGAACTACGAGAAGTTCGACGATGCCTTCCAGTTCATCCGCGATGTGGCTTGCGACTGGGATGACAGCCGTTACCTCGAGGCCGAGCCTGCCGACTATATCACCGTGGCCCGTAAGGCTAAGGGTACCGACAACTGGTTTGTGGGTGGTAAGTGCGATGAGAACGGTCATACGGCCGTCATCCGTCTTGATTTCCTCGACAAGGGCAGGAAATACGACTGCACCATCTATGCAGATGCGAAGGATGCCCATTACGAGATCAATCCGCAGGCCTATACCATCACCAGGAAAGTGGTGAAGGCAGGTCAGACCCTCAAGATTCAAGAGGCTCCCGGCGGCGGCTTCGCCATCAGCCTGATTGCTAAATAGAAGAATTCTTGATACTTGGGGCTAAAAAGGAAAGCCGGAGTCTTCACAGAGTCCGGCTTCTTACATAGTTTTCCGATATTGAAACAACTACTAACTAACTAATTACTTTAATCTAAACTTATAATCATTTATGATGTTCTTCGATGATGTGCCTATGAGGGCCTTGAATACACCCGGCTTAGCTGTCCATTGGCCAGTCAGGTCGTCGTAATAGCTGAGGGCAGAACGATCGATGGTGAGCGACACCTGCTTGGTCTCACCAGGCTGGAGGGCTATCTTGCGGAAGGCTTTGAGTTCCTTGACGGGACGCTCAACCTTGGGTTGGAGTTCACTGACGTAGAGTTGGATGGTCTCCGCACCAGCCACACTGCCCGTATTTGTAACGGGGATGGTGAAGGTAATCTTGTCGTCAGCTGTCATCTCCTGTTTGTCGGCAGTGGTCTTGCCAAGATTGAAGGTGGTATAACTCAGACCGTGGCCGAAGGGGAAGAGGGGAATGTAATCATAACTCTTAGTTCTTAACTCTTCGTTCTTAATTCTGTCAATCCATCGATAGCCCACGAAGAGACCTTCCTTGTATTCCTCATCGATGATTTTGCGGTCTGCGCGCCAGGTGCCGGGATAGGCGCCTGTGGCGTGGGCACCACACTGGTCGAGGGAGGCATACCATGTGAAGGGCAGCTTGCCAGAGGGATTTGTTTCGCCTGTCAGCACGGAGGCAATGGCCTCGCCAGCCTCAGAGCCGATGAACCAAGCCTGAACAACGGCGGGAACCTTTGCAATCCAAGGAAGGGCTGCGGGGTTGCCAGAGATATTGACATAGACCAGACGGGGATTGACTTTCAGGATGGCCTCGATCACCTCGTTCTGGGCGTAGGGCAGGTCGTAGCTCAGGCGGTCGTGACCCTCGCAGTCCTGATGGTCGCTCTTGTTGAGACCGCCGATGAAGATGACGACATCTGCCTCGCGGGCCTTTTCCACCGCCTCAGCAGTGAGCTCAGCCTGAGAACGGGTTTCGTAGAGTGAACGGCCTACGGTGACGCCGTTGTAGCTCTGGATGGTATCACCGACGTAGCCTCTCGCGTATTCCAAGCCCGCAATGCGGGCTTGAAGTGCATCGAGGGGAAGGATTTCGCGCTGGGCCTTGAGGGAGGACGAGCCTCCGCCGACGGTCATCATCTTGATGGCGTTCTCGCCCACCACGAGGATGCGCTGCATCTTCTGGAGATTCAGGGGCAGCAACGGTGCCTTATCTTTCTTTACCACATCATTCTTCAGCAGCACGATGCCTTCCTGGGCAATCTTCAGCGCAGCGTCGTAATGACTCTCAGAGCAAAGGAAACCAACGGGCTTGTTACGTTTCATCGTGGTGCGATAGAACAGGCGTAGCACACGACGCACCTTTTCGTCGAGTTCCTTCATGGTGTACTTGCCCTGCTGGATGGCCTGCTTGTAGGCGGCTGCCAGATAGTAAGCGTCGTAGGCATTGGTCTTGCCCATCGTCAGACCGTCAGTCCAGGTACCGAACTCGAGGTCAAGACCATTGCGCACAGCCTCGTCGGTATCGTGACAACCTCCCCAGTCGGAGATGACCACACCATCGAAGCCCCAGTCCTGTTTCAGGATCTTGTTGAGCATGATATCGTTGTGACAGTTGTGTTGGTTCTTGTAGAGGTTGTAGGCGCCCATGATGGCCCATGCACCACCCTCCTGCACAGCAGCCTTGAAGGCGGGCAGATAGATTTCGTGCAGGGCGCGGTCGCCGACGATGACGTTCACCTGATGGCGGTATTCCTCGTCGTTGTTCAGCGCATAGTGCTTCACACAGGCAGCGACGCCCTTCGCCTGCAGTCCCTGAATGTAAGGCACCACCATGCGCGAAGCCAGCCAGGGGTCTTCACCCATATACTCGAAGTTACGGCCATTGAGCGGGGTACGGAAGATGTTCACGCCAGGACCCAGCATCACACTCTTGTTGCGATAAAGGGCCTCTTCGCCCAGACTCTCGCCATAGAGGCGGGCAAGGTCAGGGTTCCAGGTGGCAGCCAGACAGGTGAGGGCAGGGAAGGCCACACACGAGTCGTTGGTCTGTCCGGCCTGTTCCCACTCATCCCAAAGTACGTCAGGACGTACACCATGAGGACCATCATCTGTCCACAAATCGGGGAAGCCCAAACGCTTCACGCCAGGCGATGAGAACTTCGACTGTGCATGGATCACGGCAATCTTCTCATCAAGGGTCATCCTTGCGAGGGCATCGTCGATGCGCTGCTCCAAGGGCTTGCTCTCATCAAGGTACGTTGGCGTCTGTGCCACCGCAGTGAATAGGGAAGAATGAATAGTGAATAATATCGCTGCCACTATCACTCTAAAAATCCATTGCTTATTATTATTTACCTGATTCATATTACAAACTAATCGCTTTACTATTCACTAATCACTATACATTGTTCACTTTGCCATCCCCATATTCTGGATATACTCAGTCTGGGGCTGGCAGTTTTCGAAACGGCAGTTTTTGGCAAACTGCATGAGCAACTCGCGGAACTTGGCCTGATCAGGACGGGTTTCACGCCATTCCTGATAGGTATAGTGCGGAGTTTCAGCATATTTCACGACAATACTGTCCCAACCTTCTGGTCGAGTAATGCCCATCATGCAGGAGTTGTCTACCTTCTTATAAGGCCAGAAGGTATAGCCGATATTATTGTCCTTCAGCACCTTGACGAAATCACTCTGCCACTCCATCGTGTTATGACCGAATTCACCCATGTACATCGGACGGTTAATGGAATCGCGGAAGTTGATGTAGTGGGTGATGGCCTCCTTCGTGGCAGGACCACCATAGCGATGACAGGTGTACATCAGCTTGTCGTCGTAGCTGGCATCGTCGAGCATCCAGAAAAAACTGTTCCAATGGGCACCTCCGAGCAGGATGATATGGTTCTGGTCTACCTCGCGAATCGCCTTCACACAACGCTGATAGAGGGGCTGCAGCAAGGTGTAGAGCGAATCCTTGTTGGCGAAGTAATGGGCAATCGGTTCATTCATCAGTTCATAGCCCAGAATCGTCGTCTCCTGACTGTAACGGCTGGCTATCTCGCGCCAGATATCACAGAATAGTTGCTGACTTTCTTCGCTCTCGAACAACCAAGGATAGCCATAACTGTCATCAATGTTATCGCCTGTCTGTCCACCAGGACAATCGTGCATATCGAGAATCAGATACAGACCATTCGCTTTGCACCAGCTCACGATGGAGTCGATGCGCACATGACCGTCCTTCTGTCCTGTCTGACCCATATAGTCCTCATCGGTGAAGAGTTTGTAGTTGAAGGGCAGACGGATAGTGTTGGCCCCCTGCGAGGCAATGAAATCGATATCAGCACGGGTGATATAGTTATCTTTGAACTGCTGCCAGAACTCTGCGGTGTAATCAGGGCCTACAGCCTCTTTGAAGAGCAGGTCGATCATCCAAGCCGAGTTGGTGCGTCCGAAACCGAACATGTAGCCTTCAGGATTCAGCCAGTTACCGAGGTTCGTGCCTTGTATCAGCAGCTTCTCTCCATTGGGCTTAATCAGGTTGTGGCCATCGATGGTAACGAAGCCAGTTGTGACTTCCTGTTCGCCACCTGCTGTGCAGGCAGCGAACATGAAGAGAAAAGACAGGAGCGGAAAGTAGAAAGAGACGACTCTCACCGCTAATTTATGGTTCATTTTGGTAATCATCTGTAAACTGTCAACTATTTCTTCTGGAACACCCGGATGTAGTCTACTTCCATCGTGGCAGGCAGTGCATTCTCGTCGACACCCTGGGCGCCACCCCAGTCACCACCCCAAGCGAGGTTGAAGATGACATAGAACGGATCGTCGTAGGGCCAATCGTCGCGACCTAAGCCACGATTGTCATAGCTCAGTTGTACTTTGCCATCGACATAGGTGGTGATATTCTTAGCTGTCCACAGAATAGCGTAGGTATGGAACTCGCCTTCGGCACCAGTACACTTCATCTCATGGGTGACCTGAGTGCCGTTGGAGTGTACATGGGCATTGGCATGCAGACTCGATGATACATAGTCGGGATGGTAGCCCACCTCTTCCATGATGTCGATCTCGCCGTCAGCTGGCCATGAACGGAAGTTCACGGGCATCATCCAGAAGGCAGGCCATGTGCCCTTGCCCTTTGGCAGTTTGATGGATGCCTCAATATAGCCGTAGGTCCAACCGCTTTTCACCTTAGCATACACACGTCCTGAGTAAACCTTACCGTTCTCCTTGAGTGCCGTGATGCGAAGCTTGCCGTCGCGTAGTTCAGTCACTAGTCTGCCCTCGGGGGTCTTATGGTTCACGTAGTTCTGCAGCTCGTGGTTCACCCAGCCCGAGTTCTTCACTTCGTGGGTCCAGTCATTGGGGTTGAGTTCTGTCCGAGGAAGACCATTCTCGTTGGGAGCATAGCCATAATTGCCGTCAAACTCATCGTTCCAAACCAGCGAGTATCCGTCGGGAGCATTGTAGGCTGGCTTCTCTGCTGCCGACTGCGTCACGCTGATGGTCTGGCGTGCTATGCCCGACATGACGGTGACGGTACCCGTGCGGGCACTGGTCGTCGGATTAGCAGGAACCGTGACCGTCAGCGTGCCCGTTTGGGCTACCGTATTCTTAGCTTCGACAGTGATGAATTCCTGATCAGCGTATACGCCCCATTCCTTGCCTGTGGTGCTTACGTTGATAGTATAACGACCACCCTCAACAGGCACAGCGATATTGGTCTGCGACAGCGTGATGCTGACCGCTGCAGGCTCTGGGTCTTCGTTGTCGCTCCCACCGCAGCCCCAAAGGGCTACGGCAAGAGAGAGCAAAAGTGTATTAAGCATGAATCGTTTCATATTACATTGATTATCGAATATGATGCCCCTTAGGGTATCATCGGCAGAGCCGACTTGAAGACTATTTTGCTGATCTTAACCTTGGTACCTGCGGGAGAGCCTCCGAAGTCGAAGAACAGTCGGATGGCCGTTGCATCAGTACCTTCTTTCAACGTAGCCCCCTTCAACGTGTAGACATACGGCTCGTCGGCCTTAATGTCGTGACGACCCTCGCAGAAGAAGTTGGAGTCACCAGCGTCAGTGAGCTTGATGGTCACACCGGGACAATCATTGTCAGCCTCTATCACCAACTGGAAGTTGTAAGCTAATGCAGCCAAAGCGGTGAGTTGGGTATCGATGTGGAACTGGCCCTGCCACTGGCTGCCGCCCATGCCTTCAGGAAGAGTAATCTCGTAAGTATCGCCATTGTGGGTGGCCACAGGCTGAGTGCCGAGTGCTGTCCAACTATCATCAGCAAACCAGTAGCCGAATTCGCTGGCCACGCTGCCGTCGTCGACACCCTTCCAGAGGTTATCGGCATCATCGTAGTTGAGGCTGACGGCCTCCTCGAAGTAGATCTTGCTGATCTTGACGTGAGTGCCTGCTGGTGAGCCACCGAAGTCGAAGAACAGGCGGATGGCCTCTGCGTCCTTACCTTCCTTCAGGGTTGCGCCTTCCAGTTTGAAGATGAACGGCTCGTCGGCCTTCACATCGTGACGTCCTTCGCAGAAGAAGTTGCTGTCGCCAGCATCGGTGAGCTTAACAGTCACACCTGGGCAGTCATTATCGGTCTCCATGACGAAATAGAAGTTGTATGCCTTGGCAGCACTTGCAGTGAGCTTGGTGTCGATGTGGAACTGACCCTGCCACTGGCTACCGCCGATTCCCTCAGGAATAGTGATCTCATAGGTATCGCCATTATGTGTAGCCTCAGGCTGAGTGCCGAGTGCTGTCCAACTGTCGTCGGCAAACCAGTAGCCGAAGGCATCGAACAATGTGCCGTCGTCAACGGCCTTCCAGAGGTTGGCACCGCTCTCGTAGTTCCAATCCATAGTTGGCTTATCCTCACCGCCACCTTCACCACCTTCAGAAACGATGGTGCCATCATTGTTGGCATGATCCTTCAGCACGATATTGCTGACATTGATGGTGGTAGCACCTGAAGCATGACCGAAGTCGAAGACAATCTTCACGGGTGAGAGATCCTTACCTTCAATGTTGCTCTTCCAGAATACATATTCCTTACCGGCTTTCAGGCTGATGTTGTCCACATCGATGATAGCCTCATTGTCGGCCTCGTTGGTTACCTTTACGGTCACGCCATCGATATCTGCATCGGCCACGAAGATACAAGAGAAGTCATAGTGGTTGGCAGAAGAGGTTTCTACACCGGTAGTATGCAGGTGCATCTGAGCCTGCCAGCGATCGAAGGCTGCATCGGGAACAGTTATGGTATAGTCATTGCCCTTGTCGTTATAGGTAGCCTGCATGTCAGCAGTACGGTCAGGTGACCAGTTCGGTGCAAAGTAGAATGTAGCATCGGGAGTGACGCCCTTCCAGAGGTTGAAGTCGCTGTTGGCGTCGAAGCCCTGCTCCTCTACCAGACGCTCGTCGGCAGCACTGGTCAGGATGAAGCGCCATGAGATACTGCGATCGGGAGCGTCATAAACCAGCACCATCTTTGTGGCTGTCAGTGTCTCGATACGGAACTTGGGATTCTCATACTGGGCATTGCTGGAGATATAGGGGAACAAAGTGTTTTTACCCAACTGGATGTAAGTCTGCTTGGTCACGTTGCCATCGGCATCCTCCCAGTCGTAGACCTCGAAACTCCAGGTAGAAGTCTGATTGCCAAGCGCCACGTCGACATCGGGCTCTGCACCTGTAGGATTAAATGATGTACCCCAGTTGACGTATGTCATACCATCTGCACCTGCATTATAGGTATAGGTACCCCCCTTGCGGTTGTCGGCAGTGAAGGTAATACGGTCATCGTAAACACCGAAGTCCTTCTTGTCGTTAGGCTGAGCCGACCACCACTCTGTACCAGCAGTTCCGGCAGGGCCGCAACCCATGTGGGCTACTTCTTTGTTAGCGATGCGCCACTCTTTACCGGTGATGCGGCGGAAATCGGCACTGTAATCAATCTTGGTCTCGTTGAAGGTGAAGGTCTTCGAGATCGTACCCTGACTGAAACCGTTGCGGTTGCCAATCTTCATATCGATGGTATAGGTGCCTGCCTCGGGGTTATTGTAACCCACTTCCTGCAGGGTAGAGTATGTGGAGCCGTTCAGGATCCACACCGGGTATGTACCAGGCTGTGGGGTATAGGTGGCAATCATCTGGTTGGTTTCCTGATCAACGCTGATGTTAAAGTCAACACCGCTTACTGAAGGAATACCGTTGGGGTCTGCGCCACTGAACTCATCGGGCGAGCAGGCTGTCATAGCCAAGCCTGCAAACAGAGCTCCTATTGAATATTTAAACAGATTCTTCATAATCTTTCGTTATTTCAATTTTCAATATTTCAATTTTCAATTTTAATAGTTGTTCTGCTTCAGAGTAGGATCAGCGTCGAGCTCGCTCTGTGACAGAGGAATATGCTTCTTGCTGGGTGTCCATGAGTTGGTGCGATAGCCGTAGACATCGGGCACGAGTTTTACGGTAGCCTTCTCGGTAGCACCGCTGATGCCCTCAGCACGTACCAAGTCGAAGTAACGCTTACCCTCACCACAGAACTCCAGATGACGCTCGTTAAGGATGTCGTCGATAGTGACGTTGGAGAGTTTTTCCAGTCCTGCACGGGCACGAACTTCGTTCACATAACCTGTTGCTTCTGCAGCGCTGCCACCAGTCTGGAGCAGCAACTCAGCTGCGTTCAGGAGGGTTTCAGCATAGCGGTAGATGCGCTTGTTGTTGTTGTAATTCAGGTTCTTGGAGGTAGGACAGTCCTGATTATTGGCACTCTGTGGACGATACTTTCCGTGCCAGATGTGCGTGTCCTGATAACGCTCGGTATAGGTGTAGCCGCGCACATCCCAGCAGGTGACATCGCGACGCAGGTCGTAATCGGCATACATATTGTAAGCCTCCACACGCATGGGTAGGAATCCCCAACCATCGTTACCAGAGTCCCAGCCATCGCCACCAGCCCAACTGTTGGGTGAGCAGAGTGTTGGGAACACGGTACCACCTGCCGACATCGAAGTACCCCAGTCGCGCTGAGCGTTGTCATCGTCGTAGGTGATTTCGAAGATGCTCTCAGAACACATCTCGCCACTCTCGTCAAACAGGTCCTTGAAACTGGGATTCAGTGAGTACTTAGAGTCGCTGATAATCTGCTTCATGAAGCCCAGGGCTGCGGGATAGCGGGCAGAGTCGTTCTGATACATCACCATCTCGGCAAAGAGCATATAGGCCATAGCCTGGCTGACTCTACCTTCGTCAGAACCTTCCCAACGCATAGGCAGGACATTTGATGCGATGATCTCCTCGAGTTCAGGCAGCAGTTTGCCATAGATCTCGTCGGCACTGATCTGCGGAGCTGTGTAAGGCTCGCTCAGGTTCTCCAGATAGAAGGGAACATTGCCATAGTAGTGCCACAGGATATTATAATAGTACACGCGGAGCAGACGGGCCTGCATCTCGTATGATTTGCGGTTCTTCTCGTTGCCGCCACCCCAAGAGCAGTATTTGATCACGTCGTTACAACGCTTGATACCGCTGTAGAAGTCGCCCCAAAGGGTTCCAAGTGTGTTGTTGCCGTCGCCCTCAAAGTTGAAGAGCTTGTGCCAGTGCTGGTTGTCAGAGATGCTTGCACCGCCCACCCAGAAGTCGTCACCAAGGATCTCGGCGTCGCAAGTCAGGTCGTTATAGGCTGTGCCGTCCCAGTCGGGCCAGTGCAGTGGAGCGTATGCCGAGGTACAAGCCTCGCTCAGATGCTCATCGGTCATGTAATATTCCTCCAGAGGCTCTCCGGTAGGATTCTGTACCTCCAGGAAGTCGTCGCTACAAGAGGTAAGGAGAGAAGGAGAGGAGGAGAGGAGGAGTAAGTAGAATACTCCTGCCAATGCCTTATTATATATCTTGGTAATCATAACTCTTAATTCTTAATTCTTAATTATTTAATTTATAAAGAAAGGTTGAAACCTACAGTAAAGATGCGGGCCTGTGGATAGACACCATAGTCTACACCCATAGAAGTGCTGCTGGTACCGATTTCAGGATCGAATCCCCAGTACTTGGTCCAAGTGAACAGGTTCTCTGCACGAACATATACGCGGAAGCGCTCGATATTAATCTTCTTGGTGAGGTTGCGAGGCAGTGTGTAGCCCAGTGCGATGTTCTTCAGACGCAGGTAGCTGCCGTCCTGTACATAGAGATCGCTACATACCCAGTTCTTAGAATCACCCAATTTCAGCAGAGGAAGCTTGTTTGAGGTACCCTCGCCAGTCCAGCGCTGCAGCACCCAGGTAGGATAGTTACCCGATGCGATATCCTGACGCCATGTAGCATCGAAGATGTCGGCACCCGCTACACCCTGGAAGAACAGATTCAGGTCGAAGCCCTTCCAATCGGCGTTGAAGTTCAGACCGAAAGTCCAGTCTGGTGTCGGCTTACCGATCTTGGTACGGTCATCGCTGGTAATCTTGTTATCGCCGTTGGTATCCACGAAGATCAGGTCGCCAGGATTAGAGCTGGCACCGTATTTGGCATTGTAGGCATCAGCCTCTGCCTTGTTCTGCAGCACGCCTGCTGTCTGATAACCATAGAAGTAGGGGAAGGTCATGCCATTCTCGGCACGTACGCCACCATCGCTGAACTGTGAGATGCCATAGTTCAGGAAACCTGTGTCGTTACCCAGGTTCTTCAGCTTGTTCTTCAGGTAAGTAGCATTACCCTTGATAGCGAAGTGGGCATCGGAGATGTTCCACTTGTAACCCAGTTCAAACTCGATACCGCTGTTCTCCATATCACCGGCATTACCCCAAGGCTTCGACTCACCTACGTATGAGGGGATGGGCATGGTAATCAGCATGCCGTTGGTCTTCTTGATATAGTAGTCAACGGTGAAGGTCAGCTTATTGTTCCAAAGTCCGAGGTCGAGACCGATATTGGTCTGCTCTGATTCCTCCCACTTCAAGTTCTCGTTAGCCAGACCGTTGGCCTTAGAACCGTAGTTCATCACAGCCTGACGACCAAAGTAGTAGTTGCTGGTGCCGCCAGTGGTGGTGAGCACGG